>Ga0247742_10000397_pt1 | contig 36610 bp, 26 predicted proteins | sample UWRJL208509C2_FD_180944 | JGI IMG/M metagenome (GOLD analysis project Ga0247742, IMG submission 180944) | Plant litter microbial communities from Arlington Agricultural Research Station in Wisconsin, United States - UWRJ-L208-509C-2 | ecosystem: Environmental > Terrestrial > Plant litter >...
ACCACGGCATTGTGCGCGTCCGCTTGCAGCGGCATGAAGATGATGCCTGCCGCCAGGCTCGTCATCGCGGGGTCGGCCAACGCGGGATAGCGTGCACCGATCGCGTCTGTATGCACGACACCGGTGATGCCGTCCACGTCCTCGGCGACGCCCTTGCCGATGAGGTCACGTATACGCAGCAGGGCCGCTTCGTCCGGAAGCTGGCCGTGACGCATCACGCGGTTACCCGCGAAAATGGCGATGCCGTCGGCGTCCACCACTTCGAGCAGCTCGGGTGCGAGCGAGGCGAGCAGTTCCGGATCGATCCTGTCGCTTTCGTTGAAGGCGGTGATGAGCTTTTCGCGAACCGTGAGCAGGACGCTCTCGCTTTCGATCTTCGCCAGTTCTTCGATGGCGGCCACGCGTGAGGCGAACGAGCGCGCCACGGCATCGGCCACTTCGCGCATGCGGTGATCGGCGAAGAACGGGCTGTAGTGGTGGCAGGAAATCAGGCCCCATAGTTTGCCGTTGGCGATGATGGATGCGACCAGGGTGCCGGTCACGCCCATGTTGCCGAGGTATTCCAGATGCACCGGCGACACGCTGCGCAGCGAGACGTCGCTGAGGTCGGTCGGTGCGCCGGTCTCCGGATCGCAGGCCGGCAGGATACGCGCCGGTACGTAACGGCAATCGCTGATCTGGCGCACGCGGTTGCGCAGGTAGAGCGCTCTGGCCTGCGCGGGAATATCCGTGGCGGGGTAGTGCAGGCCGAGGTAGGCCTCGAGATCTTCCTTGCGCGCTTCGGCCACGACTTCGCCGTGCCAGTCGTGATCGAAGCGATAAACCATGACGCGGTCGTAGCCGAGCAGGTTGCGCACAGTACGGGCCACGCGCGCGGCGGCGCGTTCCACGCTGCTGTCGAGCTCGAGCTTATGCGTGAGGTCGTAACCCACCCGGAACGGATCGTCCTCGAACTGGCTTTCGCGCGGCTCGATTTCGATCGTCCAGCGCGTGTCGTAGGCATGCACCGAGGCATGCCACGGCGCCGTCGACGTCGTGTTGGAGAACGCTACCGGCACCCAGGCGCTGTGCGCCGGGCGCTCGTCATCTTCGAAGAGGTCCGCCGGCAGCGTGACGACCGAGTCCAGCGTCGTGCCCAGCACGGCTGCCGGATCGACACCGAGCACGTCGACCGCGTTTTCGCTCGCCTGCAGGATGGCTCGCGTGCGCGCATCCACCACGATCAGGACGCCATGGGGCTGGATCGAGCCGGGGATGTGGATGGGTTCGCGGTCGCAGGCAGTCAGGTCGGGCAGGTCAGTCATGGGCCGCAGGATCCTTCAGCGTCTGTTGAAAGCGCGCGAACATCTGCCGCGCGGCGTTGACGGCGGCCTCCTGGGAGGCTTCGTCGGGAAGTACGTGGTCGAGCAGGGACTGGAAGCGCCGCCAGCTGGCGGGAGCGTTTTCGCCGACAGCGTAGAAATGGTGCGGCAGAGCGGGATAGAGCTCTCGTAACCGGCGGACTATGACACGACCACCGAGGGCTGAGCCTTCGATGACATAAAGTTCGCCCCATGCTGCCGCACCCTGCTCGGCACGCCGCTCCGCAACCTGCCCGGCGCCGTGCTCGGTAGGAGCCGATTCATCGGCGATTGGCGCTGCAGCGGTGTAGGTAGCGTTATTGCGCGCCGAATCGCCGATGAATCGGCTCCTACACAGATCCGCCTCGATCAACGAAGCGCGCGACACATACCGCCACTCTTCCAGCCCGGCCAGCCAACCGCTTCGCTCGGCTTCCCAGGCACGGAACAACGCCAGCTGTGCCCGCAGCAACCCGGCATAACCGGATGCATCCAGCTCACCGGCCAGCAGCAAACGCATGCCAGCCGTCGCCTCGGCTGCCTCGTGGGCATCCCGGGTCGCTTCGCGGAGGAGAAGATGGGCGGGCGTCAAACCGACGGCTCCGGCCATTCAGAGCACCTGGACAGCCTTGAGCACGACGACCACCACCACACCGGCGACGATGGCCAGCGCCATCAGGCGAACGCGGGCTGCCGTGCGCTGCGGCTTGGGACGCAGGTCCGGCGAGCGGTGCATCTGCAGTTCTTCCTGGAAACGCACCACCGGCTCGATGCCGATGTCTTTCAGCAAGGCGCGGGCCTTGGGAAAGTCGTCGGCACTCTTGACCCATACCTGCGGCCACGCATCGCGGTTGTCATTGCGCTGCGAGTAGCTGAAACGCTGGTAGGTCGGGCGATTCCAGGTCGACCGGTTGGTGACGGTCGTCTCGATGTCGTGCTCGGTGAGGAGCGACACGATCCGGTCGATGTTTTCCGGGCGGGGTGAGGTATAGATTTGGCGCATGCCCCGATTCTACGGGATTTGCGCCGGAGCCAGCAGGCCCTTCACATCCTCGAAATGACCATCGTTGGCCTCCGCCGGCAGGCGCAGCACGCGCATGATCAGCGGATACACGTCCACGTTGGGGAACGGCGCAGCGGTCACCCCGTGGGCAAACGCCGGTCCATGGGCGATGAACAGGGCGCGCATGGTCGGGTCCAAGTTGTCGTAGCCGTGCTCGCCCAACGACATCGGGTCCTTGCGTTTGGCCAGCGCCTCACGGCTGATGATTGACCAGCCGGTCTCGGCCAGGCATTCGAAGGCGGGCACGCGGGCATGGGTGCCGTAATCGAGGCGCTTGGGCAGGTCCTGCTTGCGGTAGCACTGCATGTGCTGGTGCGGACCGAGCAGGCGCGCCACCGCGGCGCGCGCGTCCACGCCCGGCTTCGGGTTGAAGGTGGCCATGACGCCGTAGGACACGGCATCGAGCGCATTCAGGTCGGTCGCATCGTCGGCGAAGACGATGTTGCCCTTGGGCACGTACGCCATGCCGTGATCGGAGACGATCACCAGGTTCATGTGCTCGTAGAGGCCGCGCTGGCGCAGCTGGGCGACGAGATAACCGATGGCGTCATCGACATCGCCCAGCGCGGTGTTGAGTTCGGCCGAATCCGGCCCGTGCTCGTGACCGGCATGGTCCACGGTGTCGAAATACAGCGTGTCGAAGGCCGGCTTAGGACCGGCTTCGTCAATCCACGAAAGCAGCTTGTCCACGCGCTGCCGCGAAGTGAGCGAGTCGTCGAAGGGAATCCAGTGGTCGGGGCGAACGCCACGAATCTGCGCCTCGGTGCCCGGCCAGAACATGGTCGCCGTATGCAGGCCGTGCTTCTGCGCGGTCACCCAGATCGGCTCGGCATCCGCCCACCAGCGCCCGTCGCTGGTCGCGGCGTGGTTGGACAGGCTGAACTTGCCCAGCACCGGATCCTGCATGGTGTTGTTCACGATGCCGTTGTGGTCGGGCACGCGACCCGTTACCAGCGTGTAGTGGTTGGGAAAGGTCAGCGAGGGAAACGAGGGCAGCATGTACTGGGCCCGGGCGCCATCGGCGGCCAGGGCGACCAGGTTCGGCGTCAGGCCGCGGTCGAGGTAATCAGGCCGGAAGGCGTCGATCGAGACCAACAGCACGGGCGTCACGGGCAGGGAAGTGGGCTGGGCGGGGCGCGTGGCGCAACCGGCCAGGACCACGGCGAAAAGCGCGGTGACGATGCGCTGCAACGTGGACGACGTGGCATTCATGAGGGACGACGTAGGCTCTGATCATCAAGGCAATCCGCCTATGATGGACGAGTCCCATGACCAATTCATCTCACAAGATCCTGCCGTTTCTTCTTGCGATAACGATGCCGCTGGCGGCGGTCGCGCAGATGTCGACGCCCGCCGCCAAGGCGGCCGCACCGGCGAGAGCCGCGCCCGCTACCCGGCCTGCGACGCCCGCCGCGGTGGCCAGGCCCGTCGTGACCACGCCGTCGCACAACGCGCAATTCCAGCAGCAGGTGAATCGCCAGCAGGTGATCAACCAGCAGAACCAGAACGCGGTTCAACAACAGCTGCGCCAGAACAACATGAACCAGCAGCGCAATACGGCGACCGATCCGGGCTTGCGTAGCCAGCTCGATAGCGCCGACCGCGCCCAGCAGCAGACCTATCAGTCCCAGCAGGACGCTACCGTGCGTCGTGACCCGACCAATCCCCGGGTGCGCGACGCAACGCAACGGACCGCGCCGGCCAGCGCGGGCTCGGCAGGCCACTAAGGCAGTCTGTTAACGCGTTGTTTGTTGCGACGCGGCTGGCGAGCCGCTATCGGGCAAGCCCATAATCGTCGATTCCCCTGGATCGACGGAGCCTCCCCGATGACGGCCTTTACGCGCATCGACACGACCCGCACCGTCCGCGCACCGCGCGGCGCCGAACTCACCTGCCGCAGCTGGCTCACGGAAGCGCCGTTCCGCATGCTGCAGAACAACCTCGACCCCGAGGTGGCCGAAAACCCGGCCGAACTCGTGGTCTATGGCGGTATCGGCCGTGCCGCGCGCAACTGGGAATGCTTCGACGCAATCCTCCGCGCCCTGCGCGAGCTGCGCGACGACGAAACGCTGCTCATCCAGTCCGGCAAGCCGGTCGGTGTGTTTCCGTCGCATCCGGACGCGCCGCGCGTGCTCCTGGCCAACTCCAACCTCGTGCCGGCCTGGGCGAACTGGGAGCATTTCAACGAGCTCGATCGCAAGGGCCTGATGATGTACGGTCAGATGACGGCCGGCTCGTGGATCTACATCGGCTCGCAGGGCATCGTGCAGGGCACGTACGAAACCTTCGTCGAGATGGGTCGCCAGCATTATGGCGGCAGCCTCGCCGGCCGCTGGATTCTCACGGCCGGTCTCGGCGGCATGGGCGGCGCGCAGCCGCTGGCCGCGAGCCTGGCCGGCGCCTCGTCGCTGACCATCGAATGCCAGCAGAGCCGTATCGATTTCCGCCTGAAGACGCGTTACGTGGATGAACAGGCCACCGATCTGGATGACGCGCTGGCGCGCCTGGACCGTTACGCGAAGGAAGGCCGCGCCGTCTCCGTCGCGCTGCTAGGCAACGCGGCTGACGTGCTGCCGGAGCTGGTTCGCCGCGGTGTCCGCCCGGATGCCGTCACCGACCAGACCAGCGCACACGACCCGGTCAACGGCTACCTGCCGTCGGGCTGGACGGTGGAAGAATGGTTCGAGCGCCGCAAGTCCGATCCGACCGGCACCTCACACGCGGCCAAGCTGTCCATGCGCAAGCATGTCGAGGCGATGCTGGCCTTTCATGCCATGGGCGTGCCCACCTTCGACTACGGCAACAACATCCGCCAGATGGCCAAGGACGAGGGTCTCGTCGAGGCGTTCGCCTTCCCGGGTTTCGTGCCGGCCTTCGTGCGCCCGCTGTTCTGCCGCGGCGTGGGTCCGTTCCGTTGGGTCGCGCTGTCCGGCGATCCGGAAGACATCTACAAGACCGACGCTAAAGTGAAGGAACTGATCCCCGACGATCCGCACCTGCACCGCTGGCTCGACATGGCCCGTGAGCGCATCAGCTTCCAGGGACTGCCGGCGCGCATCTGCTGGGTGGGCCTCGGCCAACGTCATCGCCTCGCCCTGGCGTTTAACGAAATGGTCCGCAACGGCGAGCTCAAGGCGCCCATCGTGATCGGTCGCGACCACCTGGACTCCGGCTCGGTCGCCAGCCCCAACCGCGAAACCGAGTCCATGCGCGACGGCAGCGATGCGGTCAGTGACTGGCCGCTGCTGAACGCCATGCTCAACGTGGCCGGCGGCGCCACCTGGGTCAGCCTGCACCATGGTGGCGGCGTGGGCATGGGTTACAGCCAGCACAGCGGCGTGGTGATCGTGGCCGACGGCACCGAGGCGGCGGACAAGCGCCTTGCGCGGGTGTTGTGGAATGACCCCGGCACCGGCGTCATGCGCCATGCGGATGCGGGGTATGAGGATGCGATTGCCTGTGCCAAGGAGCAGGGGCTGAATCTGCCGATGGTGGGGTGAGGCGCAGAAGGGGTCAGGCGCACGAGCATCGCCGATGAATCGGCTCCTACCGAGCAGGGTGTCGCAATTCGCTCGTCTCGCTCGGTAGGAACCGATTCATCGGCGATTGGGTGCTACCTCACCGCCCATTAGCCCAGGACGCCACATACCGCTCAGGATAAATCCGCTCCAGCGCCAGCACCTTCGGTCGGTCGTTCACCGCGATATACATCGCATCCGGGTTCAGCCGCATGTAGTCCTGGTGATAGTCCTCGGCCGGGTAGAAGGCCTTCAGCGGGGTCACCTGGGTCACGATCGGCGCGGAAAACGCATGCGCCGTCGTCAGCTGGGCCACGTAAGCGTCGGCCACCTTCTTCTGTTCCGGCGTGGCGTAGAACACCGCCGAGCGGTACTGCGTGCCCGAGTCCGGCCCCTGGCGGTTCAGCAGGGTGGGGTCCTGGGCGACCGAGAAGAACACCTGCAAGAGTTGCCCGTAGGTGACCTGGGCCGGGTCGTACACCACGCGCACGGATTCGGCGTGGCCGGTATCGCCCTCGCTCACGTCGTCGTAGTTCGCGTGCGCGGCGTCGCCACCGGCGTAGCCATTGCGGACACTCTTCACCCCGCGGACGTGCTGGAAGACGCCTTCGACGCCCCAGAAACACCCGCCGGCGAACACGGCGGTGGCCTCGCCCGGCGCAGCAGCGGCGTCGACGGTGGGGGCGGGCAGGCGTACGCCCTCGTCGCGGGCAGAGGCCGCGGAACAGGCCGTGAGCGCGATCAGGAGGGGGACGAGCAGGGAGCGGCGGTTCATGCGGATCTCCAAAGGAGGGGGCCTGCCTGATAAGACCGGGCGAACCAAAGGAAACTGACAGGGTCTAGCACTACAGTTATCAAACCCCCGGCCGATAAAGGACCGACGACCGTGAGCCGGGCAGCCGCGGCGCGAATTCGGCAGAATGGCGGTTTGACCAACACTGCCGGCCGTGCTGACAGTATCGATGGAGGCAGGGGAAACGTGGCGTACGACCTGGTGGAGAGACGCGTCTTCGTGACCGATCTGGAGATCGGCATGTATGTCAGTCGCCTCGATTGTGATTGGTCGGACACGCCCTTTCCGTTGCAGGGGGTGCCGATCACCTCCCGTGAGGACATCGAGGCCCTGCGGCGCTTCTGCAAGTACGTGTTCATCGACCTGCACCGTCGCGTCACGCCGGCGCGCGTGACCGCGGTCACGGCGGCGCCGACCGCGCCCAAGGCGCGTCCGGTACTCAATACGCGACTGGTCACCCGGCACAGCTACAACGACACGGCCTCCTTCGACGACGAGATGCCGCGCGCCCGCGAGGCTTTCGACACCGTGGCCGCGTTCGCCCAACGCATCGTCGAAGACATCCAGGCCGGCCGGACGATCGATCCGGACGCCGTGGAAAACGCCGTGCGGCCCATGGTGGAGAGCGTGCTGCGCAGTGGCGACGCCTTCTTCTGGATGCAGAGCCTGCGCCAGCGCGACAGCTACACCTACCAGCATGCGGTCGGCTGCAGCACGCTGGCCGCCGCCTTCGGCCGGCACATGGGCTTCACCGACGACGCCATCGTCAGCCTCGCCGCCGGCGGCCTGTTGATGGACGTGGGCAAGTCGCAGTTGCCCGAGGAAATGCTCGAGCGGGGCGGTCCACTCAATGACGCCGAGTGGGAGCTCGCTCGCCAGCACGTGAACGAAGGCGTGGCCATTCTCGATCACTCCGGCGTTGTCGATGCGGAAGTCCGCGACATGGTGCTTACCCATCACGAACGCTTCGACGGTAGCGGCTACCCCCACGGGCTCGCCGGCACGGCCATCCCGCTGGCCGGACGCATGGCTGCCATCATCGATACCTACCATGCGATGTCCACGCCACGGCCATATCGTCCCGCGGTGTCCCAGCATCTGGCGATCCGGCAGATCTATTCCGGCCGGGATCGCGAGTTCCAGGGTGAACTGGTGGAGCAGTTCCAGGCCTGCCTCGGCGTCTACCCGACCGGGTCACTGGTCGAGCTCAACACCGGTGAGGTGGCCATCGTCATGGTGCAGAACCAGGCACGCCGACTGCAACCGCGCGTGGCGCTCCTTACCCGCACGGACAAGACCCATCTCGACGACTTCATGATTGTGGATCTCATGCGCCAGACCGACGGTGTACGACGTGAGATCCTGCGCACACTGGCCGCCGGCAGTTTCGGTATCGACCCGAGGGAGTATTTCCTTTCATGACCAACGAGCGGTCGCACATCCTGCCGGCTATCCAGGGCATCCTCGACCGGTCGGTGAACGACGCCGGCCTGTGCGCGGTGCTGGTCATTCGCCTGCAGGGCATGCGTGAGGCGCAACTGCGTTTCGGCTTCGATTTCGGTAACGAGGTGATGCTGGCCGCGCGCGAGCGCATGGTCGATGCCGTGCGCCACGTGGACAAGATCTTCGTCGCCGGCGACGACACGTTCGTCGCGGTGCTGCCTGCCATCCGCAACCGCACGCACGCACTGCTTGCTGCCACGCGCATCGTCGGTGCCTTCGACAGCCCGCTGCTGCGCGGCGAGCGTCCCTGGCATAGTCGCGCCGTGATCGGCGTGACGCTCTACGGCGAGCACGGCACCTCGGCGGAACTGCTCTACCGGCGTGCCGAACTCGCGCATGACGAGGCCCTTCGCATTGGCGAACCCTTTGCCGTCTATCGGCAGGACGCCACGCCGATCGAAATCCTCTACGGCGAACTGCGCGAGGACATCGAAGCCAACCGGCTGCACGTGGCTTTCCAGCCGCTGCGCGACCTGCGTACGGGCGAAGTGGTCCGTGTGGAATCGCTGGCGCGCTGGAGCACGCGTTCCGGCGTGGAAGTGGCCCCGGCGGATTTCGTTCCCTTTGCCGAGCGCAGCGACCTCATCGTGCAGCTGACTCGCTGGAGCCTCCACGCATCGCTGCGTCATACGGCGGCCCTGCATCGCGGCGGTTGCCCGCTCGACGTGGCGATCAATCTTTCCCCCCGCGTGTTCGTCGAACAGGGCTTCGCCGAACAGATGCTCGGCGCGCTGGAGATATGGGGCGTGCCGCCGGAATCGGCGATCATCGAGATCACCGAAACCGCGCTGCTCACCGACCTCGACATGAGCGTGCGCGTGCTGCGCCGTCTGCGCGACCAGGGCGTTCGCGTGGCCATCGACGACTTCGGCACGGGCTACGCCTCGTTCGCCTACCTGCGGCACTTCCCGGCTACCGAACTGAAGATCGACCGTAGCTTCGTGGATGCCATGATCGGCGACAGCCGCACCGAGCTGCTCGTCCGCGCCATGGTCGACGTAGCCCACCGCCTCGGTCTGGAAGCCGTCGCCGAAGGCGTGGAAAACGAAGAGACGTTACGCCGCCTCGTCGAGATGGATTGCGATCTCGTGCAGGGCTACCACATCGGTCGTCCGGTCGTGGCCGAGGATTTCGTCGCCGAACGCATCGCCGCCGCCTCGTTCGTCTAATTCGCGGGCTTCGATCGTGCTCCTCGTAGGAGCCGATTCATCGGCGATCCGGCGCCGCGACGTAGTCAGGGATCGCCGATAAATCGGCTCCTACCGAGCCGAGGCTGAAAGCTCCAGGTACCGCCGGTGCAACTCGCCCACCTTCACCGCCAACTCCGCCTCACTCCCCTCATTGACGATCACATCGTCCGCGATCCCCAACCGCCTTTCGCGCGACGCCTGCGCCGCGATCATCTTTCGCGCCAGCTCCTCATCGACGCCATCGCGCCGGGTGAGTCGCTCGATCTGAATGGCCTCGGGCACGTCGACCACCAACACCCGGTCGACCCATTCGTAATTCGCGCGGTTCTCCACCAGCAACGGGATCGAAAGAATGCAGTACGGACCGTTATCGGCGTTGACGGCGTCGTGCAGCCACGCGCGAATACGCGGATGAAGAATGCCTTCCAGCGTCGTCCGCGCCAGCAGGTTGTCGAAGACACGCTTGCGCATGGCCGGGCGATCCAGCCGGCCCTCGCTGTCCAGTGCGTCCGTTCCGAAGGCACGAGCGATCTCCGCAAGCGCTTCGGACCCCGGTTCGACCACCGCCCGCGCCGCGACATCCGCGTCGTAGGCATGGACACCCAGGGCCTCGAAGCAGCGCTCTGTCGCGCTCTTGCCCGAGGCCACGCCGCCGGTCAGCGCGACGACGAAGGCGCTCATTGCATCCCCGCCAGATGCATGTAGCTGGACAGGAGCGAGTCCCCGAACATCAGCCAGACCCAGCCTGCCGCCGCGAGATACGGGCCGAAGGGAATCGGGACTTCGCGGTGATGCTTGCGAAACACCATCAGACCGCCACCGACCAGCGCTCCGATCAGCGACGACAGCATGATGATCGGCAGCAAGGCTATCGGGCCCAGCCACGCACCCAGCGCGGCCAGCAGTTTGAAGTCGCCATGGCCCATGCCTTCCTTGCCGGTGAGCAGCTTGAACAGCCAGTAGACGCTCCACAGGCTGAGGTAGCCGATCAGGGCGCCGAGGATGGCCGAGGAGGGCGATACCGGTAGCGCCTGCCAGCCCGGGATGAGCGCGAGGCCCAGGCCTATCCAGAGCAGGGGATAGTTGAGTTCGTCCGGGAGGAACTGAGTGCGGGCGTCGATGCCCGACAAGGCAATCAGGAAGTACGTCATCACCAGGCCGGCAAGCGCTCCGATGGTCGGGCCGAAGCGCCAGACCACCGCTGCGCTGGCGAGTCCCGTGAGCAGCTCAACCAGGGGGTACTGCGCTGAGATCGGCTCGCGGCAATAGCGGCAGCGGCCGCGGAGCATCAGCCAGCCGAACAGCGGAATGTTGTCGCGAGCCGCTAGCGCGTGCTTGCACCTGGGGCAATGCGACCCTTCGACCACGATGCCCGGCGGCCGCGGCTCCTCGGGCGCCTCGATCTCGAGCACCTCGCGCGCCTGCTTGCGCCAGTCCGCCTGCATACGCTCGGGCACGCGCAAGATCACCACGTTGAGGAAACTGCCGACCAGCAGGCCGAAGACGCCGGCGACGCCGATCCAGAGGGCAAGGGGTAAATCGAGCATGGGCAATCCGTGATCCAAGAAAAAACCCTCCGCCCGCAAGGGCGAAGGGTTCCTATTGTGCATGGCGCGGGCGCGAAGAGGTCAGACCGTACCGGCCAGCTTGAAGATCGGGAGGTAGAGGGAGATGACCATGCCGCCGACGAGGACGCCGAGGATGACCATGATCATGGGCTCCAGCAGTGTGGCCAGGTTGTCCACCGCGTTGCTGACTTCTTCTTCGTAGAACTCGGCCACCTTGAACAGCATGTGGTCGAGCGAGCCTGACTCTTCGCCGATCGCGGTCATCTGCACCACCATGTTCGGGAACAGACTGGTCTGGCGCATGGCTAGCTGAAGCTGGTGACCCACGGCGATGTCGTCGCGCATCTGCATGATGGCTTCGCCGTAGATGACACTGCCGGTGGCGCCGGCGACCGCTTCCAGCGCCTCGACCAGAGGAACACCCGCGTGAAACGTCACGCCGAGGGTGCGCGCGAAGCGGGCGATCGCCGACTGGTGCATGATGCCGCCCATGACGGGCAGTCGGAGCATCACGCGTTCGAGGAAATGGGCGAATTTCGGGGAGCGTTTCTTGCCCTGGATGAGGGCCGTGACGCCGCCGACGATGCTGAGCAACACGACCCACCAATACGCCTGCATGAACTCCGAGGCCGATACCACGAACTGGGTCGGGGCGGGAAGCTGGGCACCGGCATCCTTGAAGGTCTGCTGAAACACCGGAACCACGAAGAGCAGCAGGATCGACGAGACCAGCAGGGCAACGACCATCACCATGATCGGATAGAACAAGGCCTTCTTGATCTTCGCCTTGATGCTCTCCATGCGTTCCTTGTAGGTCGCCACGGTGTCAAGCACCGTGTCCAGTACACCGGCGGACTCGCCCGCGTGGACCAGATTGCGATAGAGCTCATCAAACTGAACGGGGTACTGACCCAAGGCTTCATGGAGTGACGAGCCACCCTCGATGGACGTCTTCACGTCGATGAGGATGTTCTTGAAGCGAGGGTTCTTCTGGCCATCAATGATGATGTCGAAGGCCTGGACCATCGGCACGCCCGAGGCCATCATCGTGGCGATCTGGCGGCTGAAGATCGCGACGTCGCGTGGCTTGACCGTCTTTCCGGTCGATCCGAACAGGGGCTTGGACTTTTCGCGCACCGTCTGGGGGTTCATCCCTTGGCGACGCAACTCCGCCTTGACCAGCGCGGCGTTCTTCGACTGCATCTCGCCCTTCATGCGCTTGCCGCGCTTATCCAGGGCAGTCCAGTCGTAGGATACGAGCTTGCTTACTTGGGCACGAGCGACGCCCACGGCGCGCGCGTTCTTGGTGGCGGTGGCAGTGGCCATGACGCGGTGTTCCCCCGGATTGATGCTTCAGGGGACCGCCCCCTATCGGTCGGCCCCTGTTCTTATTCTAGTGTGAAGCTTTAGTTGTCGGCGATTCTGCCATCTGGCGCACATCTTGGGTGCGCGGCATGGCCCGGATCGCTGTCAGTCCTTGGTAACTCGGTTGATTTCGGCCAGGCTGGTCATGCCGTTGCGGACCTTGAGCAGGGCCGAGGCACGCAAGTCGTTGATACCATTCTTGCGGGCCACCTCGGCAATCTGCATGGCGTTTCCGCCCTCGAGGATGATCTTCTGGATGTCCTCGACCAGCGGCATGACCTGGTAGATACCGACGCGACCCTTGTAGCCCTCGTTGCAGCTGTCGCAGCCCACGGCCTCGTAAACCTTGAATCCGGTGTCGATTTCTTCCTGGGTATAACCCTCGGCCAGCAGCGCGGTCGCGGGCAGCACGATCTCGCGCTTGCAGTCATGCAGGCGACGGGCGAGACGCTGGGCAATGATCAGGGTGACCGACGAAATGATGTTGTAGGGCGCGATGCCCATGTTCATCAGGCGAGCGATGGTCTGGGGTGCATCGTTGGTATGCAGGGTAGACAGGACCATATGGCCGGTCTGCGCTGCCTTGACCGCGATCTCGGCGGTCTCAAGGTCACGGATTTCGCCGACCATGATCACGTCCGGATCCTGGCGCAGGAAGGAGCGCAGGGCGGCGGCGAAGGTCATGCCGCGTTTTACGTTCTGCTGGACCTGGTTAATGCCCTCGACGCGGATTTCGACCGGGTCTTCCACCGTGGAGATGTTGCGCCCCTCAGTGTTGAGGATGTTGAGAGCCGTATACAGCGAGACCGTCTTACCCGAGCCGGTGGGACCGGTGACCAGCACCATGCCGTAAGGTTTTTCGATGGCATCAAGGTAGAGGTTCTTCTGGATCTCCTCGTAGCCGAGCTTGTCGATGCCCAGCTTGGCCGAGGAGCCGTCGAGGATACGCAGCACGATCTTCTCGCCGAACAGCGTCGGCAGGGTGCTTACGCGGAAGTCGATAGCCCGGGTCTTGGTTAGGTTGAGCTTGATACGCCCATCCTGCGGAATGCGCCGCTCGGCGATATCCAGGCCGCTCATCACCTTCAGGCGCGATGCGAAGCGATTGCCCAGCTTGATCGGCGCCGTGGCGACCACGCGCAGGATACCGTCCATGCGCAGGCGCACGCGGTAGACCGTTTCAAAGGGCTCGAAATGAATATCCGATGCGCCGCGTTTGATCGCGTCGACCAGAATCTTGTTGACGAACTTGACGATCGGAGCATCGTCGCCGGCCGTGGCGTCGATGCCGGTCGTCTCGCCTTCATCCTCGCCGCCTTCGAGCGATAGCTCGTCGAGCGTGCCGTCCTCGTAGCCTGATACTTGTGAATTCATCGAGGCCAGGGCGCTTTCGATGATCCGGCGTAGCTGGCTGCGCTCGATCAGTACAGGCTCGACCATATGGTTCGAGTGGAACTTGATTTCGTCCAGTGCGTGCGACTGCATCGGATCGGCAATGCCGACGAACAGGCGCTTGCCGCGCTTGAACAGGGGCAGAGCCTGATGCTTGGAAATCAGTGCTTCGGTAACCAGGTCCAGCGGCATGTTGGCCGGGACCATGTTGGCGATGTCCATCAAGGGCATGCCGAACTCGGACGACGCCACCTGCGACAGCCTGGCGCTGTCCACGAGGTTGTGGTCCACCAGCCAGGAAGACAGCGAGACCCGCTTTTCCGCCGAGTCCTGGACCGCCTTGCGCACGTCTGCTTCGGGCAGCACGCCCTCGGTGACTAACCGACGTGCCATACCCGTCAGACCCGCCAGCATCGGCGCCTGCATTTGTGAAGCCATGTTGGGTCCCGTTTCCCCGAGATACGCGCCTGAATCTACTCTAGATTGTGGGTTTGGTCACGTGCAGGCACGTTAAGCCCTCACCGTCGTGAATCCGTGAACTCCGCCGCCCACGTCTCGTATCCGGCGGGGGATATCCCTTATGATTCAACGACCACCGGGGAATTATCTTGAGCCGTATCAGCATTATCCTGCCCGCCAAGAATGAGGCGGCCGCACTGCGAGGCCTTTTGCCCCGCCTGACCGCCGCCCAGCCGGGCGCCGAGATCATCGTGGTCGACGATGGCTCCGCCGACGACACGCGCGCCGTGTGCGCGGAATCGGGTGTCATTTGTCTCACCTCGCCTTATTCCATGGGTAATGGGGCCGCCATTAAGCGCGGCGCCCGTGCTGCGACTGCCGAGATCCTTGTCTTCATGGACGGAGACGGCCAGCACGATCCGCTCGACGTCCAGCGGTTGCTCGCCAGGCTCGACCAGGGCTATGACATGGTGGTGGGAGCGCGTAACTGGGAAAGCCAGGCAGGCGTGGGCCGTGGCGTGGCCAATACCGTCTACAACTGGCTCGCCAGCAGAATGACCGGGCAGGTGGTGGCTGACCTCACGTCCGGTTTTCGCGCCGTCCGCGCGAACCGCTTCCGCGAATTCATTCACCTGCTGCCGAACGGGTTCTCCTATCCGACCACGAGCACCATGGCGTTCTTCCGTAGCGCCTATGGCGTCGCTTATGAGCCGATCAAGGCCGGTCAGCGGGTTGGAAAGAGCCACATCAAACCCTTGAAGGATGGCGTTCGTTTCCTTCTGATCATCTTCAAGATTGCGACGTTGTATTCGCCGTTGAAACTGTTCTTCCCCGTGAGCCTGGTGTTTTTTCTCCTGGGTTGCCTCAACTACGCGTGGACGTTCGTCCACGACGGGCGTCTCACCAACGGCAGTACTCTTATGTGGAGCGCGTCGGTCATCGTGTTTCTCATTGGCCTGGTTTCCGAGCAGATCACTGCGCTTACCTATCGCCGTGATAGCTGATCCTCCCGCCAAGCCCCGACTGCTGATTCTCGCGTCCACCTACCCCCGCTGGCCGAACGATCACGAGCCTTCGTTTGTCCACGCGTTGGCCAGGCGGCTGACCGATCGCTTCGACGTCGTCGCCGTCGTTCCCCATGCGCCGGGTAGCGCGCGTCACGAGACGCTCGATGGGGTGACGGTGTCGCGGTATCGCTACGCGCCCGCGTCGCTGGAAACCCTGGTCAACGACGGCGGGATCGCTGCCAATCTCCGTGGTTCGCCCTGGAAATGGCTGCTGTTGCCATCGTTCATCCTCATGCAGTGGTTCGAAGCCAGACGGTTGGTCCGGAAAGGCTCGGTGGTCCATGCACACTGGCTGATCCCGCAGGGGCTCGTGGCTGCCATGCTGCACAGACCGACCCTGCTCACGTGCCACGGCGCTGACGTGTTTTCCCTTCGCGGGAAGGCGGCATCGCTGGCAAAGCGGATCGCGCTTGCGTCCGCTCGTGCAGTGACCGTGGTCAGTCACGCCATGATCGCCCCCTTGGCCACGCTGTCACCCGCCGTCGTTCCCCGAGTGCAGCCGATGGGCGTCGACCTGACCGACGCTTTTACGCCTGGCGAGGGCGCTCGCGACATCGGGCATCTGCTGTTCGTAGGGCGCCTGGTTGAAAAGAAAGGCCTGGATGTCCTGCTGCGTGCGATGCCGGCAGTCGTCGCCAGGCACCCGAACGCGCGATTGACGATTGTTGGGCATGGCCCGCTCGACGCCATGCTTCGCGCGGAGGTGGTCGGAAAAAACCTCTCCACCCACGTGTATTTTGCCGGGCCTCTTCCGCAAGAACAGCTGGTGCCCCTTTACCGATCGGCCAGCTTGTTCGTCAGTCCCTTTCGCACGACTGCGTCGGGTGACCAGGAGGGGCTGGGGCTGGTGATGGTGGAGGCACTCGGTTGTGGTTGTCCGGTGGTCGCCTCGGACCTCCCCGCGACGCGGGATATCCTCCTGGGAACGCCAGGGTGCGTGATGGTCACGCCCGACGATGCTGGCCAACTTGCTGACGCCCTGGTCGCCACGCTCGACGCGCCAGCCTCTGCTCAGCAAGCTGCGCTCGCTGGCGCCCGCCTCATGCGTGAACGTTTCGACTGGTCAGCCGTTGCCTGCGGGTACGGAGACCTGCTGGAGGATCTTGCCGGCGGGGGCCGCTCATGAGCGGGTCGCCGATGGAGAGGCAGGCTCACGCGACGCTCGACCTGGGCACGCGCGAAGCGAAGGGCAGGAAAATCGCTCGTCTGCTGGACCTGCCTTCGGCGCATGGGCGGCGGCTGCTTGAAGTCGGTACCGGTGCGGGTGGTATTGCGCACTTCTTCGCAACGCAGTGCTCCCCGCCATTCGATGTGGACACCGTGGATGTCACCGATAACCGACAGGTCACCAAAGGCTATCGGTTCACTCGAGTCGAGGGTACGAAGCTTCCGTTCACGGACAATGTCTTCGATGTCGTCGTGACAAACCACGTCATAGAGCACGTGGGAGATCGCGCCGCTCAGCTTCATCATCTGCAGGAGATCCGACGTGTCCTGCGTGGCAATGGCAAGGTCTACCTGGCAGTGCCCAATCGCTGGATGCTGGTTGAGCCTCACTATCGGCTCGCGTTCCTGAGTTGGTTACCCCATACCTGGCGTTCACTCTACCTGCGCGCCAGTGGACGCGGGTCGATTTACGACTGTGAGCCGCTGCGCCGTTTCGAAATCGAAGCGCTTGCACAGGAAGCTGGCTTTCAGTCGAGGAATGTCTCCATTCGCGCCTTGCGCGTGCTCGTGGATATCGAACCGGGTGCCAGTTGGCTGGCGCGACTCATCGCGCACGCGCCCGATGCATGTCTCCGTCTGTTTGAACGGGTCATCCCCACGCATATCTTTATATTGGAAGCGTTCGAATCCGCGGAGATGGTGAAGTGAGTTCTGGAAAACCGCTCCACGTGTGGATGCCGAACATACGGGCCAACAGCGGCTCTGACGTCTTTCTCGAGCGTCTCGCCGAAGGTGCACGCCTTCGCGGCGTTACGGTAACCGTAGACTGGTTCGACCGGCGCTTCGAGTTCCTGCCCGAGGCCCTCATGTTCAGTCGAATGCCGCCCGGCGTCGACATCATCCATGCGAACGGACTCAACGCCTTCGCGTTTCGCCGGCACAGGGTGCCTCTCGTCGTTTCGGAGCACCACTACGTGTTGGATCCAGGGTACCGGCCGTACAAGACCGCCATCCAGCACGCCTATCAACTGGCCGTGACCGGTCGGGCGTCAAAGCGATCCTTCGCTGTGGCCTCGATGCTGGTCTCTCCCAGCCGCTTTACCGAGCGCGTACTGAAAAGCGTGGCTCCCAATGCGCCGCAGGCGACGATCCCGCTTTGGGTGGACACGGAGCGTTTCAGTCCGACGGCGGCGAGCGTCGCGGATAGTACGGCAGGCAGACCACTTCGCCTGCTGTTTGTCGGGAACACCTCGTTTCGCAAGGGAGCCGACACGCTTGTCCCGCTCGCGAACCGCCTTGGGCCCGGATTCGAAATTCTGTGCACAGGCGGCCTCAGGGGAGACGGCGACATCGAACACGCAGCGACCATTCGGCAGCTTGGGCGTTTGTCTACGGACGAGTTGGTGCAAGCGTATCGCGATTGCGACGCGGTCCTGGTGCCGTCCAGGTATGAAGGGTTCGGGTACGCTGCCCTTGAAGCAATGGCATGTGGAAAGCCAGTCATCGCCTTTTCCTGCGGTGCAGTCGACGAGATTGTCGAAGACGGCGTGAGCGGGTTCATGGTTCCCATTAACGATATCGACGGCATGGCTGGCGCGGCCCGCCGCCTTGCGACCGAGACTGGTCTCGGAGTACGCATGGGCCAGGCCGGCCGTGAGCGAGCCTTGACGCATTTCTCGGAGGAGAGCGGCGTTAATGCGTACATCGAACTCTACTACCGGCTCCGCGATGCGCATGGCAGGAGGGATGTGCGATGAAGATATTGAATCTTGGTTCGGGCAACGACTACCTCGATGGCGCGGTAAACGTCGACTTCTACGCCGAAAGAGCGGACGTCCGTCACGACCTCGAAATGACACCGTACCCATTCAGCGACAATACGTTCGACATCATCCGCTGCATGAATGTGCTGGAGCATCTGCGCGAGCCCATTCGCGTGATGCAGGAGCTTCATCGCATCGGTCGGCATGGTGCGCGGGTAACCATTCGCGTGCCGCACTTCCGCAGCGCCGCCCTCTATGAGGACATCACCCATCAGCGTGGTTACGCCTGGCGGACCCTCGACCATTTCACAGCAGACGGAGAGGTCTACGGCGACTACACGTCGCGCGGATTCGCGATGATTGACCGGCAGTACACGCCTTACCTGTTCCCGTGGTTGTATCGCTTGCTGTCCAGGGTGCCCCGCCTGACGGACAACCTGCTCAGCAAATTCATTCCCATGGCGTCGATTCTGTTCACTCTGGAAATACGGAAAGGTCCCGGTCTATCGAGTTGATCCGGCGTCGTCGCAACGTTGCAAGGGCAATCGTCGCAGCGACAACCACCGTGCCTTCGGCCGCCATGACCATGCCCGCCATGCCCCCGGCACCGTAGCGGGGAATGAGTACGGCAGCCATTACGATCATGACAACGGCACCCAGTGCTTCAAGCAGGGCGCGCATGCCTGGATGCCCTTCGGCCACGAGGAAGCTGCCGAGGACGAAGCGAATGCCGAACGCCAGCGGCAAAAGTGCCAGGAGCACGGCAAAGTGACTTGCCTCGCGGTACGCCGAACCGAAGATCCAGGGAAGGAGCGGAGCGAGTACAAGCATCGCGACACATGCCGCGATGGAGCAGGCGGCGGCCGTGAGCACGATGGTGGTCGCCAGGCGTCGTCGGTTTGCTTTCTCCGCCGCGAAGAGCCGGGGCTGGGCACTAAGCACCAGAGACGTCGTCGGAGTGGAGAGTGCGGACGCGAGACGATAGGCGAGGGCGTAGGCAGCGGCAGTCGCTGGTGAACCGAAGCGCACGGCCAGCGATTTGTCCATCTCCACCAGCGCATTGTTCGTAAACCATCCGGCGCAGAATCGCAGGGCTTCAGAAGTCGTGCCCTTTGGAACCCCGGACGATGGTTTGGCGGGGTGCAGCATCACTTTGACCAAAGCCAGGGAACAAGCGGTGGCAGTGACGGACGCGATGGCATGGTAAGCAAGATATTCCGGCAAAGTGCGCGTCACATCGCAAAGGAGAAAGGCGACGACGCCGAGCAGGCGGCTGGCGCCCATAATGCAGGGCAGCGCGGCCGACCAGGCGATGCGGTCAAACGCCTGGAATGCGAACGATCCAAGATAGAGAACGGGCACGCAAATCAATTCAGAAAGAGCGATGCACGCGAGCGCCGACACGGGCATTGTCACGTGAAGCAGCGTCGGCGCACTGGCGACGAAGATCACCGAGAGGGCTGCTCCGGTTGACACGAACATGGTAAGCGCATGCGCCCATGTGGCGTTCCATAGGCCGCGGCGCATGGAAACCTGCTTCACCATCAACATGCCCGTGCCAAGACCTGACAGGCCTGCCGCAGCGCTGGCAAGGCCTGCCGTTCCCACGAAAATACCGTAATGCTCCGGTGCAAGCGCACGCGCAAGCAGGACGAGCAACGCGACCTGCAAGGACAAACGCAGCAATTGGAATCCGGTCGCCATGGCGGTACGTGATGCCAGGGGACTCCGCGCCATCGTGCGAAGTCGGGACTTCAAAGGCACGCGGTCACTCATGCGTGGCCGTTTCCTTCTTCCTCTCGGCGTCGGCGAGCATCGTGCTCAGTGGCGCGATGTCGTTGTCTAGCCGGCCGCCGATGTTCATTCGCTTTACGTCATTGATCTGCGCCTCGGCCTCGACGAAATCGCCGGCGATAATGGACATCTTCGCAAGACCGATGCGATAGGCGGTTTCGCCGGGCGAAGCTGCCACCGCTTGCTTCTGAACGCGGAGGCCAAGGGGTCGGTCGTTCAAGGTGCTCCAGGCAAAGTTGGCATACATGCCGAGCAGGCGAGCGCTGGGTCGGGGGTGTGCCAGTGCGGCAAGGTATGCGTCGAGCAGGTTCTGCGGCAGGAAATCGCACGAGGTGTCGCGCAAACACATCGAAAGCGCATCCAGGGAGCTTTCGTCCTGCACGGTCGGCGGATGGCTAGCCAGCTTCTGAATCATCCCCGTCCACCATTTCGGGTCGATCGGGCGGCGCATGCGCGAGTTCATGAAGATCAGCGCCTGCTCGGGCAGGATAGACGAGCCGTTGATCGCGGCGGCGCGCTCGAGCGGCTCCAGCGCCGCGTCGACGAACGGCGATGCGGGGTCGTAGCGAGAGTAAATAATGTACGTGCGTCCGAGCTCGTACTGCGCACGCGGCGAGTGCGGTCCCCGGTAGGCAAGTTCACGCGAAAGCGAAAGTGGGTCACCCCACGCTCGCGCCGTGATCAAGGTCAGGCCACCCTGCCAGACCATAAATACTAAAACGATCGCCACGGCCAGCCAGGAGCGGACGCGCCACCTGGTCAGTCCGTACGTTACAAGGTCGAAAGCCGCGAGGAGCAGGGCCATGCTGGCGAAGTAATTGCGGTGTTCGTAGACGAGCTCGAGGGGAAGCACGGTCCCCGTCAGCAGGTGACAGCCCAGGTACCATGCGATGCCTAGAGCTGCCATGGGTCGCGAACGCCGCAGGAACCAGCAAGCGATGACGAGGCCCACGAGCACCGCAATGCTAGTCAGCGTCGTCCATGGATCAAGCAGCCCCCGCGAAATCTGAAAATCGTCGTGGTAGAACGACAGCGCCTCAGGCGTTGGGAAAAGTGTCCAATCGATGTAACCGACAACGATGCGGGCTTCGGAGAGCAACCGCGTGCCGAGGGTGAAGTCGCGGCGCGCCCAGGTCTCAGGATTCAGCAGGGAAGGCGCGAGCCAGGCGGCGCCGATGACAAGGGGCAATGCCAACACGAGCACGAAGAAGGTGATAAGGCGAGCGTCCGCTCTTTGTCCGCCACCTGGTGCGGGTCGCCTCCAACGAAACAGAATCGCTTCGGCCAATAGTGCGTACAGCGGCAACATGATGGCGGTTTCCTTCGCCAGCACGCCGATGCCTGTGCCAAGAAGAACGCCGATGAAACAAAGGAACAGTCCGCGTTGTCCCGCAAGCATGCGCCGCCGGCCAGATACGTACGCATACATGCCCAGTAGCACAAACAGATTTGCGAGGCTCTCCATCCGCTGCACGACGTACAGCACCGAGGTCAGGTTGATGGATAGCAGTAACCATGAAGTCGCCATGGCGGCGGCCATGCGGTCGGAAGCGGCGCGCTCGCGGTTGGCATGCTGGCGAAGCAGCGCGCGAAGAAGCAGGAAAGTGACAAGGCCGTTGGCAAGGTGAATCGCCAGGTTTGTGGCCTTCATGGAAGGCGGATCCATGCCCGCAGCCAGGTAGTTCAGCGCGAAACTCAGCGACGCGAGGGGCCGCTTGAAATCGCTCGCTGGCGAGGATAGCGCAGCGTTGATCAGGCTTGGAATATCGAATCTGGACGGATGTACGCCGACGTTATCGACGATGTTTGGGTAATCGTCGAACAGCCATCCGCCCGAGAGTCCCGGTGCATACAACGCCGCGGTCAGGAGAAGACCAGCGACCAGCCATAGCCAGGGACTTCTAAGCACGGTTTTCAAGGTCGCGAGACTCATGGACGTTCGGATTTCCGGTGTAGATCTTTTTGCAATGTGCTTTCCAGTTGCGCGCGTTCTCTGGGCCAGTACTGCTGGCGTTGCAGGATCCACGCATGGAGCATGGGCATTCCGAAGCCTGGCGCGGCGGTTGTCGCGAGTGAATCCAGCGTCGCTAGATGGCGAAGTCCTTCAGCAGGATATCCCGAGGAGCCAAGCAGTGCAGCCTGCTGCATGGCCGCGCTCTCCCTGGGGTCTAAGGACAGTGCATAATCGAACTCGGCGAGCGCCGCTGCCGGATCGTTGCGTCTGAGCGCGATGATGCCCTTGATGTGGGCCAGGTCCTGTCGCCTGCCGGCCGGAAATCCCGGGTTGCTGACACCAGCATCCGCCAATGAGGAGATCGCGTCGAGGTCCAGACCCTGGCAAGGCTCATCGTCGATACCGCTGATGGCTCGTCCAAACCATGAGACAAGCAGCGTTCCCGGATCCCTGGCTATACGCAAAGCGTTGCGCGCGCGTTCGAGATCGGCTTTGTCCAACGAATGCATGGCACAGTGTGCCGCGACAACGTTGAGCGCGAGCTGTACCTCCTCCGGATGAGCGCGAAAGAGGGGAGTAAGTCGGGCCAGGGCTTTCTGCGGTTGACCTTCACTGATTTCCATCTGCGCAGCGTTTACCTGCGCGCGAGGAGAGTCGGGATTGAGAGTGGCCCAGAGCGCGGCCTGTTCCCGGCCATTGCCCCAGAGTTCCGCGTTGGAGTGCGTCATCCACGTCAGGCCGGCGAGTCCTGCCAGTGTAGCGGCGGCAACGAGACTCTTCCGTTTCCAAGGGTGGTTGCAGACCCATAGGCCAAGTGGCCAGAACATAAGCAGCGAAGGTAGATAGTTTCGGTGCTCGAAGTAGAGCTCTAGGGGAATCGTCGTGGACTCGACGGCGTGGCCGACAAGGAAAAACAAGATCGCCGTGCTCGCGAGCGGAGCGCGATAACGGTATCGGACGGCAATGCCGATGAGTCCGATGATGCCCGCGAGGGCAGGTAGGGTTGTCCACGGAGAGAGCAGCGAAGTGGACACGGCGATCTGATCGTTGAAGACGCCGGGAGTAAATGCTCGCGGTAACCAGAGTAGTCGCAGGTAATCCCAGATCACACGGGATTCGGTCAGCAGGCGTTGCCCCAGTGTCCACTGCCGCTGCGTTCCTATGCCGTATACAAGGCCCTTGATGCCCAAATATAGCAATCCGGCGACGATGACGGCTGAGGCCAGTCCGCAAAGGCCGGTGATCGCGCGATTGGATCGCACGGCCGCCGGATCTTCGAGTGGTTGGCTTCGTTGCATCACCCCGAATTCGACCACCAGTGCCAAGGCGGGTAGGAGAATTCCGTTGGCCTTGCACAGCACACTCAGCAACGTGGCGATCGACAGCGAGCCCAGGGCGACGATCAGGCCTGCATGGGTCCGTCCCCGCCACAGAAGATCCCGCCCCTTCATCCATCCGGACAATCCCAGCAACGCGAACGTGGTCGGTAGCATCGCCTCGCGTTGCACGATGTAGAGCGTGGTCGAGACCAGCAACGGGTGCACCATCCAGCAAGCCGTGCTGAGAAGGGCCGCCCACTCGGCTCGGCGCCGTTGTGCCAGCTCCTGACCGGTAAGTGCATGGTTCAGGCGCCGCAGCAGGAAAAAGAGCAACGTCCCGTTGACCAGGTGCAACAAGAGATTGCTGCGCTTGAATGCATACGGGGTTGCCGGCCAGTCGTGCGCGTCGATCAGAAAGCTGGCGAGGGCAACGGGGCGGCCGGTCGGGTCGGCAGTCCCGGACGTGAGATACCGCGCGAGTGTGGCGGCAGACGTTACAGGGCCCTCCGCGCCGAGGGCCGGAAGATTAGCGTAATCGTCGAACAGGAATGGGCCGGAGAGGCCCGGGCGGTACGTGAACCAAGTTAGCACAAGGAGTAGGCAGAGTCCGACATGGCTTGCCTTGGGGCGGGTCAGCATCACCTTACGTGTAGTTCCCGATGGCCAAGTGCAATGGTGGCACGCGGCGCAAAAAAAAGGAGCCGCTTTCGCGGCTCCTTCCTGAAACATGCGCTAGACGATCACGCCCCGCGGCAATTCTGCGGCAGGTAGTTAGGCTTGATCGTGGTGCCTTCAGCCTTGCAGGTCCACTGGATGCTGCCCGCGTTGGTGACCGGCGACAGCAGGAGGTGCGCGTCGGTACCAATCTTGGTGCTGGCCTTCGGGCCGCCGTAGGCAGCAGTGATCAGGCCCGTGTCCGCGGTCACTTCGATGGACGTGACGTACTGACCCTTGATGCTTTCGGGCAGGGCGAGACCAGCCGACGAGTTGTTCGGCGGGAAGCGACCGGTGTTCTGGAAGAACTCGGCAACAGCCGTCTTCGCGCCGTCAGCGAGGACCGGACCTTCCGAGACCTGCGAGCGGATCGTGTAGTCCTGGTAAGCCGGGATAGCAATGGCGGCCAGGATGGCGATGATCGCGACAACGATCATCAGTTCGATCAGGGTAAAGCCCTTCTGCACGTTCTTCATGGCGATTCCTATCTCTGTAAAGGTGGTTAGCTAACCGATGTGGTGCCCCCTGAGCCCCGGTACCGGATCCCCCTAGGAAGGGCCCCGATCCCCTTTCTCACTCACGTGGTCAGGAACGACCAGGAAGCTCGTGTTTGTCGAATGCATCTTGCATGCCATACCCGACGGCGCGTATTCCCTCATATTGCGCGTGCCGGAATTGTGCCGGTTGTCACGTCTCTTGAGCAACAGGAAAATTTCTTGCTTTTTCAATGCAATGCGTCATGACAATCTGCGTCACAAGGTGACATTTAGCGTCACTTCGTTCCGCGTTATCGGCAAGCTGTGGGAAGGTACCGCTTGTCCATTGGCGATCCCTTACACACCCAAGCGATGGCCCCCCCGCCCGTAATAGGCGAGAGCGTGATGGCGCTGGTCTGCACGTGCGCGTTGGCTTTGGTGGTGTCATAGAACACAGTAATGGCTCCGCCGGTAACGCGAACCGCCGACACGTACTGGCCTGCGATGGATGTTTCCGATGCGAGACCTGCGGATTCGTTCGCGGTCGGTAGGCGACCCTTGTCAGCAAAAAAATCCCACACGGCCGTCTTGGCGCCGGTCGAGAGATTGATGCCCTCCGATACCTGGGCGCGAATGGCGTAGTCCTGGTAAGCAGGGATGGCGATCGCCGCCAGGATGGCGATGATCGTCACAACGATCATCAGCTCAATCAGGGTGAAGCCGTTGGCGTGCTTTGTCGGAAGCATGGCGGGTTCTTTGCGGAATGTTCTCATCGCTCAGCACGATCCATACCATCGGCATGCTCTTCGCTCAGATGCCGTCCAGATTGTGATGTCGTTCTCTAAAATTTCGGCTGTAGTACCTGATTCCCCGCCCCGGATCGCTTGCGCCGACGCCCCACACGCCGTACCGTCCCCAGCGGCATTACCAAGGGAGCCCCCATGAAACTTCTACTCGCCGCGATGGCCCTCGCGCTCGCGTCCGGCCCGGTGTTGGCCGCAGACGCCGACAACGCCACCGCGCACCCCTTCTCCATCCGCGACCTGGTCATGATGGACCGTGTCGGGGATCCGCAGCTCTCGCCGGACGGGCGCTACGCACTCTTTACCGTGCGCGCCACCGACTACGCCGCCAACAAGGGCATCACCTCTATCTATGTGATGGACCTCAACAAGCCACCGCAGCCGGTCAAGGTGGTGGAGAAGGGTGCGTCGCCGCGCTGGGCGCCGGATGGCAAATCCATTTTCTATACCGCGCCGAAGGATGGCGTGGCCCAGGTCTGGCACCGTGCCTTCGACGCCGATAACGCCAAGGGCCTGGCCCTGACCGTTCGGACCGGCGACGCCGTGACCACGGCCCCGCTGGATGTCGGCTCGTTCAAGCTCTCGCCGGATGGCTCGAAACTGCTGCTGAGCTATGAGGTCTTTACCGACTGCGCCGACCTGGCCTGCACCAAGGAGCGCCTGGACGGCCGCGAGAAGGACAAGTCCACCGGCACGGTCTACGACAAGCTCTTCGTGCGTCACTGGGATACCTGGGCCGACGGGCGCCGCAACCAGCTCTACATCGCCGACGCCAATAACGCCTCGCAGCCGGTGTTGCTGAGCCAGGGCATCGACGGCGACGTGCCGAGCAAGCCTTTCGGCGGCGAAGACGAGTTCACCTTCTCGCCGGACGGCAAGACCGTTTACTTCGACGTACGCATTGCCGGCAAGACCGAGCCCTGGTCGACCAACTTCGACGTCTACAGCGTGCCTTCTGACGGCTCGGCCGCTCCGACGAATCTCACAGCCGACAACCTGGCCTGGGACGCGAATCCGGTGGTGTCTCCGGACGGCAAGACGCTTTTCTATACGGCCATGAAAGACCCGGGGTCCGAAGCCGATCGTTTCGGTATCTGGGCTTTGGACATCGCCTCGGGCTCGAAGCACGAAGTCGATCCGTCGTGGGACCGCTCAGCCGGTACGCTCACTGTGTCGGCAGACGGAAAGACCCTCTACACCACCACCGACGATAACGGCCAGCATCCCCTGTTTGCTATCGACGTAGCGACGGGCAAGGCAACCACGCTGGTCACGGACGGCTCCGTCAGCGGCTTCTCCATCAGTGGCAACAAAGTCCTGCTCACGCGTGACGACTTGAAGCGTCCAGCCGATCTCTACACGGCCGACATCAAGGGAAAGAACCTCAAGCAGGTCTCGCATTTCAATGCCAAACGCATCAAGAGTGCGCAAACCGGCGACTTCGAGTTCTTCACCTTCAAGGGTGCGAACGGTGACAACGTGCAGGGCTACGTGGTCAAGCCAGTGGGCTACAAGCGCGGCAAGACCTACCCGGTGGCTTTCATCATCCACGGTGGCCCGCAGGGCGCGATGACCAACAGCTGGAGCTACCGTTGGAATGCCCAGACATACGCAGGGCAGGGCTTCGCCGTCGTCACGGTGAACTTCCACGGTTCCACCGGTTACGGCCAGAAATTCACCGATGCCATCTCGGGCGACTGGGGCGGCAAGCCGCTGGAAGATCTCAAGGCCGGCTGGAGCGCGGCCCTGTCGAAGTACAGCTTCCTCGACGGCGACCGTGCCTGCGCCCTCGGCGCGAGCTACGGCGGCTACATGGTTTACTGGATCGCCGGCGTGTGGAACCAGCCGTGGAAGTGCCTCGTCGACCATGACGGCGTCTTCGACGCACGCGCCATGTACTACGACACCGAAGAGCTCTGGTTCGAAGAGAAAGAGAACGGTGGCACGCAGTACGAGCACCCGGAGAACTACGAGCGTTTCAACCCGCTCAACCACGTGAAGGACTGGCGCGTCCCGATGCTGGTGATCCACAGCGGCAAGGACTTCCGTATTCCGGAAACGCAGGGCCTGGGCGCATTCACCGCGCTGCAGCGTCGTGGCATTCCGAGCAAGCTGCTGCACTTCCCGGATGAAAATCACTGGGTGCTGAAGCCGCAGAACAGCGTGCAGTGGCATGAAGAGGTCAATGCCTGGTTGAAGGAATGGACGGCTCCTGAGACCAAGTAAGCCTGAAAAAGTGGCGGACTTCGGGGCGCCACTTTTTCTTGGATATGGCGCTTCATCGGGGATGTCTCATGGCGGGCTCCCGGCTTCTCTGGCGGCCGCATCGATGAACAGCGTCTGGACGAAAATACGCGCACGGCGATCGTTCCGCCGATGATGCGCAGCGAATTGCGGGGCTCCTATCCGATGACGCAAAGAAGTGAACTGGCAGGACGGGCAAGGGATTCGAAGTATGGCGAAGGAACGTATTTTCGAGTGCGAATGCAAAGTCATGATGCGGGGCATTGTCTTCGTTGTGCTGATTCTGGCTCTGACGATTGCAAGAGGCGAGGTGAGGCGAACTGATGACTGGCTGCACATCCTTGGCACGTTTTCGATAGCACTCGCGGCGGCTTCGGTCCTTGTGCTGCCTGCCCTCGGGATGACTCAGGACATCCTGCTTACGCCAAGCGGCATGGCTCGCTCGTTGTTTGGTATCCGATCCGGCCACGTGACTTGGGGTCAAATCACGAGCGTGCGTTGCCAGGACGTCAGTTACAAAGGTGCCATCGTTCGCCACTACAAACTGTTTACGCACAAAAGCGATAAATTACCGAGGCTGACCTTTCGCAGTGACTATGACAATGTCGAGGACATCATCAGCGTGGTCAATGCGGAAGTCGTAACTCGCGGAATACCTGTTGTGGTTCGGAAGATGGGTTGGCCTGTTTCGGCAGAGCGTATTCCGCTTCCTGGAGACGATCCCCGAGGGATGTGGTGATGGCGTTGCGCTCCCATTCGGTCCGTCCGCGACGGACAAGCATGAAGCCGAGTCCCTCGATTTCCATCGGATGGCGCTCAGGCTTGAGGCTTTCGGCCTACCAGGTCCGCTCGAGGGGTCACATCTCAATTATGTGACGCGCGTGGCAAAAAAAATATTGCGAACACCGCAATATTTTCCTAGGCACGCTTTGGCGCGGTGCCTAGGGGATACGCTCGCAGATACGCTGAACTCCGGTTCGTGCGGGCGTAGGCGCCAATGTCGCACTCAGGGGCAAGGGAATGTCAGCTTGGTATCGAGCTCGCGTAAACGCGTTCGTCCTGATTTCGTGTCTTATTCCTGCCGCTTTCGCGCAGGACGTCCACTACACCTACGATGCAGACGGCCGCCTGATTGCTCAAGGGCCGGTGATTGATGGTGTCGCCGTTACCGGCTTCGCGCCTGGCTACGGTTCGACAGCGACCTCGGTATCTATCCAGGGGCAGGGCTTCGATCCTGTTCCCTCGAACAACCAACTCTCCTTCGGCGGCGTATCTGCGGTCGTGGACAGCGCCAGACCTGATCTTGTTACAGCCAAAGTGCCTGCCTCCGCAGTTACCGGTCCCATCGCCATTGTGGTTGGCGGGAAGCGCGCTCAATCGCCGCACGACTTTGTGGTGCTGCCTGCTGGCACTGATCTGAGTGGCCTGGTCGGCGGCACTTCGATGCCGCTGGATGGACAGTTTCATGCCTACAGTTCGCTCGCAGGGCGAGGTTACGCACTGAGCTTCCCTGCGACCGTTGGTGGCTACATTTCGGTCGACATGGATGCGACCCGTTGCGCGGGTCTTACACCTGCCGGACTGACTTACAAACTGTTCGCTCCCAATGGAAGCGCCGCGGTCAGCGGTTCCCTGGTGAGTACGTCCCCGACCATTCTGCTTCCCAGAACCGCTCTGTCGGGAACCTTTACCCTGGTATTGAGTGCCGCTCAGGCATGGACATGCCCGTTCGCGGCACAAGCGGATGCAACGATCAAGGCGGAGGATTCACCTATCCGCTTGGTCACCACGCTGCCCTTTCACAGGAAGCGAGTAGCGTTCGATGTCCCTGATGGCGGTGCATTCGGGGTAGCGACGTCGGACTTGGTCACGGCGCCCGCAGGCGGTGCGTTGTCGATGAGCTTCAATGGCCCGTCGGGCGAGTCCGCTGGTTCCTTTGCTTGCGGCTATTCGGGCTACGGAGACTGCCAGGGTCAAATCATCTATCGGCCGGCCGGGTCGTACACTGCGACCCTCGCACCGTACGACACGCGCACGCAAACGATAGATACGAGATTCTGGCTGACGAACTACGTCGACGGTGGCGCATTCGAGCCCAATTCGACGGTACATACAGTCATCGCGAAGCCTGGACAGGTGGTGCGCTACACGTTCCACGGGCACGTGGGTCAGTTGCTCCGACTCCTGACGACCGACCGTAGCCTGGGTGCCGGTGCCTGGTATGACGTGATTACCGGCAAGAATCCGGCGGGCGACTGCATTTTCGACAATAACTATTACTGCAACATCAGCGCGCCTACCACGCCATATGACTTCGCCGCTCTGCGGTATGACGGGGTCTATACGCTCTTCTATTACCTGAAGAGCCTGGGCACCACCGCTCCGGTAGGGTCGCTCACCATGACGCTCTCGGACACGATAGATGCGCCCATACCGTCCGATGCCGACCATATTGACGTCGCGACGACCGTAAATGGACAACAGGTGCGCGTTCCTATCGAAGTAAAGGCGGGCGAGGATATCAGCGTCAGCCTTACGGATATCAGCAGTCAGCCGAGCCCTTTTTACATATCGGCGCAGCTCTTGCGCCCCGACAATTCCGTGCTCACGAATTTCACTTGTGGCACCGGTTACGGGAGTTGCCTGACGACTCTCGAGGGCGCTGCTCCAGGAACCTATCACCTGCTGCTCAAGGAAGCAGATAAGCGGACCCAGACATTCAGTGCGAAGGTTTGGCGTGTGCCGTTCGTCGACGCGGGTGCAATGGCTATCAACTCGACAACGAATGTCGCGACGACTCTGCCGGGGCAGGTGCTCCGCTATACCGTCTCAGGGTCTGCTGGCCAGCTCCTGCATTTCTATCTGGAGAATGTTCATCCAGGCGTTGGTGGTCAAAATATGACCATCACGGGTAAGAACCCGGCGGGTCAGTGCTTCTTCGACAACAACTATTATTGTAACTACGCAGCTTCGTCATCCGGCCTTTACGACGTGGCGGCGCTTCGCCTGGATGGCACTTACAAGCTCTTGGTTTACTTCGCAAGCAACGGCAACCAGGCGGCGTTTGGCACCGGGACGATCAACCTCTCCGATACTAAGGCGATCAGTGTAGCTCCGGGCGAGTGGTCGGCCTCTCTGGCGGCCGACAGGAACGGACAAACAGCGCGAGGTGTGATCGACGTTCTGGCAGGAGAGAGCTTCACTCTCGCCACGAGTGACGTTCTGCCCACGAACACAGACGGTCTTCGGATCAATCTCTATGCACCCAATGGTTCCCTGGCGCGTAATTTTTCGTGCGGGTATAGCGGTGGCTGCTCTACGTCGGTGCTGAATGCGACAGCAGGTAGCTACACTGTCGAAGCGACGTCCATGAACGGGCGCGGGAATACCTTTGCTACCACGCTGATCAAGAGCGAAGTCGTTGATGGCGGCAGCATCACCCCCGGAGTTCCGTTAAGGCTGTCGGTCGATCGGCCTGGAAACCTGGTTCGCTTCACGATATCGGGAAAGGCAGGCGACAGCTTCTCGATTGGCGTCACGGCCCCCGTCCTGGGACCTAAGGCAGGAAAGGCCGGCGTTAGCGGACGTGGTGCCGATGGCGTCTGTGCGTTCTACAACAACTACTACTGCGACGTCTCCACAGGTGGCACGGCAACGATCGGGCCTCTTTCAGCAGACACCACGCGCGATATCTATTTCTATGTCTCAGGTAACGGAACCAGTGCCGCCACAGGCGCGGCGACCGTCACCGTGAGTCGCGTCAACTAAGTCGGTAACCGGAAGCCGAGGTGGTCTTGTGAAAGCATTGGGATGCTTACTTTTTCTGGCCTTTGTGGCGATGTTCAGTCCCCACGCAGAGGCGTCGGGAGGTCAATGCCGGTGGGAGGGTGGGAGTGGTTTGACGCCTTCCTGCCGTGCGGAGGACTGCCCGCGTGATGGCGGTACGGCGCTATGTACCCAGGTCGAAATCAAAAAGCCGGACCGAGGCAGCAATCCCGAGGGATATACCTACGCCGTGTGCGATGGAAGTCTCTACACCAGCAACGACGTGAAGTGGTGCGTGGCTGCGGGTGGGACGCCAGGAACCGGTGCTGACGGGGGAGCTGGTTGTGACAATCTTCCGGAACATGTGCTCGGAAACATGGGGCAATCGTACGACGAAGAGTCTCTTACCTATACGATTCCGGACAAGAAGGTTGGCAACCCGACGTGCGACAAAACGAACGTCGTGGATTCGGGTTGGGGCAAGAAGCCGGAGCACGATCCCGGATGCTGGAGCTTCAATCCGACGTCCGTCAACGGGATCGCCGTAGCGGATCGGCGTGAGAGAACGTATTCCGGTCACTTTAAGGCGTCCGACGGTACCTGCAGCACGCCATGGTCAGCCACCATCGTGGTTCGACGCGACAGGGGCGTCCAGTGCCCACTTGGTTACAGCACTCGCAAGCGTGCGGACGGTGATACTGACTGCGTGGTCCAGCCGCCATGCTGTAAGAAGCTTGGAGACCCCGTACAGGTGGCCAACGGCGCTCGTGTGCAGCGCGAAGAGGACTACCGCTTCGGTGATCCGCGCGGCCTGCAGCTTACGCGTTATTACTATTCGTTCGGATTCTTTCGGCCCGTGATCAGCGGTGTGTCGGAGGTTGCCAGCGTCGACGACTTCTGGCGTACGAGCTATGACGTCCGGCTTTATGCGGAGCGGGCTGGCAGCCTCGCTCTCGCTACCATCGTTCGCCCGGACGGTAACATCACTTCGTTCGACACGGCCGGCGTCCCGCTTCAGAACTACGGTGGCGGCGCGGACCGCTTGCGGCACGAGACGGATGGAAGCTGGACGTTGGCGTTAGCGGCGGGCGGACGCGAAGTGTTCAACGCGGCTGGCCGCGTGACTGCGCTAGTGGACCCGAATGGTCTTCAGACCATCGTGGTCTACGACGGTAACGGAAAGCTCGGCATTGTCGAGGATCCTTACGGTCGGCAGATCCTCTTCTCGTATACCGGCGACCGCCTAGCTTCCGCGACGACGCCTGACGGCTTGGTTATCACCTACGGCTATGATGCTTCCAGTCGGTTGACCTCCGTGACGTATCCAGACGGAGCTTCGCGCGCCTACAAATATGAGAACTCGGCCTTTCGCTTCCTCATGACGGGTCTAGTCGACGAGCTTGGCGCCGAAAGCGTCTTCTCATACGACGGTAACGGCCGGGCTATCAAAAACACTCGTAATGGCGGCAGTTTCGTCGAGACCTATGGGTATGGCACAGGGACGACGGCATATACGAATGCGCTCGGAGCGACCGAGACGACTACCTTCGCGGTCAGCGGCGGCGTCAACCGGCCAACGGCCTCGGCAACGTCGTGCGCGGGCTGCGCAAGCGCGGCCACCACAACAACCTTCGACAGCAATGGAAACCGCGCTTCATCGCGAGATGCCAATGGGAATTTGAATAAGTACACGTTCGATCTCACCAGTAATCTGGAGACATCCCGGACGGAAGCGCTCAAGGCTGACGGCACAGCAACTGCCGCAACGCGATCGGTTGCAACGGTTTGGGATGCGGCACTGCGCAAGCCATTGACGGTCACCCATAGTGCGGCGGGAGAGCCAGACTGGGTCGAGTCGTTCGTCTACGACGCGAGCGGTAACATCCTGAAGAGCACGCTAGCCTCTGGTTCGCAATCTCGATCCACGTCATATCGGTACGATGGCCAGGGCCGGTTGGTCCTTGTGGATGGTCCGCGTACGGACGTTCAGGACACCACCTCGATCACATATTTCAGCGACGACGACCCGTGTGCGGGGTGCCGCGGTCAGCAGGCCTCTGTGACAGATGCGCTCGGACACGTCGCCACGTATGTTGCGTACGACGCGAACGGTCGCCCGACCGAGGAGAAAGATGCCAATGGCATCATCCGGAAGAATGTGTACGACGTACGGGGTCGCCTGATAACGACGACTAGCGCTTTTGGGCTCCCCGCTGCGGAAACTGCTGTCTATGCGTACGACCTCGCTGGAAAGATCGTGACTTCCACGGCGCCTGACGGGGTCAAAGCCACCTATGGGTACGATGGCCTCGGCAAGCTCGTATCGGTGACCTCGCCCAAGGGCTCGAAGATCGTTACTGTCCGCGACGCGAATGGAAATGTCATCGGGCAAGACTCCTTCGACAAAGATGGCGCCCTTCGCTCGCGAAGCCGAAGTGTCCTGGATCCGCTTGGTCGGACGGTCGGAACCATCGATGGATATGGGAATCGTACCAACTACGTCTACGATGCGAATGGAAATCAGGTCTCGTCCATCACGCCACTAGGCTCTCTGACTCAGGCCCAGTATGACGCGGCAGACCGCGTCGTCAGTCAAACCGCGCCCGACGGCGGAAAAACGCTGACGAGTTACGACTCCCGCAATCATGTGGTTTCCGTTGCTGATCCGCTCGGCCACGTCACTACCTACGCATACGATGGCTTGGGCAATCGCATATCGCTGAGTAGTCCGGATACGGGCCTGACCACTTACGAGTACGATCCCGCGGGAAATGTGAGTGGGACGACCGACGCGCGTGGCGTGCGCACGACGTATGTATATGACCCGTTGGGTCGCCTTACTTCCTCGCGATTTGGCGTGGGAAGCGCGGATGAGCTCTTGGTCGAATATGTTTACGACGAAGGGGGTGGCGGAATCGGACGCCTGACGACGTCCCGTACGCCAACATCGGTTGTTCACTTCGGGTATGACGCGCTCGGGCGGGTCGCTGTCGAGTCACAGACCAGTCCCTCACTGCCGGCCCGAACGACCTCCTATGCGTACCTTGGCGGGCACTTGGCCTCGCTCACTTACCCGAGCGGACTCGTTGTTGCTTACCAGTACGACGCTGATGGCAACATCCTTGCCGTCACCGCAGGTGGGACGGCCGTTATTGGTAATGCGACCTCCACGCCGACGGGTTTGCTGGAGTCCTACACATCGGTTGGTGGCCGTGTCGTCACCCGAAAGCGTGATCTGAACGGGCAGGTCGTGTCCGCCAGCCTGGACGCGAATGGCTCCGGTCAATACGACGCATCCTCTTACGAATACGACCTTAACGGGCGTCTCGTCAGGGCGGTCGGCGCAAACACCTACGCCTACCTTTATGATCCGAATGGAAATCGACTGTCGTTCTCGCAGAACGGCCTCGTTTCTGCGTACACGTACGATATAGCATCAAACAAGCTCGTCACTGTGACCGAGAGCTCCGGCACGGCCAATACGTATTCCTACGATCTCCGGGGCAATACGCTAACCCGAGGATCCGATCTGTTCGAGTACGATGCGCGGGGCGCCTTGCGTCACTCTGCAGTAACGTCGCCATTGCAATACGACGTTGATGGCCTAGGGCGGCGTGTTCTGACAAGCGACGGCATTTCGACGCTGGCGTACGCTTACACCGACGGATATCGCATGTTGGGGTCGTATTCCACGCCAACTGGTGCATCCGACGAGACCATTTACGTCGATGGCCTTCCGGTCGCTCTCGTAAAGACGGTCGGCAGCTCAAGCGCAGCGCTCTACGCGACACTCACGGATCAGTTGGGGACTGTAAGAGAAGTGGCGGACTCCAATGGTCGCGCCGTATGGTTCTGGGGTGGCGAACCCTTCGGTGCATCGTCACCCGACGAGAATCCATCGGGATTTGGCCCGTTTACTAACCACTCTCGGTTTCCCGGTCAGTACGTCGATGCCGGATCGGGCCTGAATTACAACGTCAGCCGAGACTATGACGCGTCAACGGGGAGATATATTCAGAGCGATCCGATTGGGTTGCGCGGGGGCTCGAATTCTTATGGATACGTCGGCGGAAACCCGCTCAAGTTCGCCGATCCCTTGGGAGAGCAAGAGACAACACTAGATGCGTATTGCGTTCGATATGGGCCCGAGGCGTGCGCCGAGGTTGCCCCCAAGCCCGTTCCTCGCCCGGTTCCAGTTCCGATACCGTTAACCGGCACAAGTGATCCTCAGGACGATGACTGCGACCGGTGCGGCCCCGATACGCGATTCGAGGCATACATGAAGGCACTTGAGTGGGCGGGCATGAGTTTAGGAAACGAGGGCATTCCGTTGCCTTGGGACCAATATGGCGGGAAAGGCGGGATCAATTATACCTATGTGAATCAGCACGGTAGCTCTAACTACGGCTACTACGATCCTGACTCAAGGGCGAGTGTGATGAATCATCCCGATGGACATCCGGGTCAGGTCGGTGGTAGTCATCCTGAGCACCACGATTGCCCCCACTTTCACGCTAAAAACAGGAGCGGACAGGAGCGGATATTTACCTACAAAAGAGGCACGTGACTTTTAGCTGCTTTTATTTTTATTCTTAAAGAACTGACTCAATGTCGGAACGGGGCTTCCTAGGAGTGCGCCCTCCCTGACTGCGGAGTTCGCCGTAGAGCTCGGTCTGCGCCGCCGTTGGCATATCAAGGGAAAGGCTTCGCGTAGCCTGCGGAGGGTACGGATAGCACACAATCCTGATTGAAACGTTCGATCCGCTTTGGTGATAGATGATAGATAAGCAGGCAATTCGCTCATTCGTTTACGCGTTGGCGGTGGCAGACGACACCGATGGGCCGTCGCTGGTAGTGCGGGTAAAGTATCGTGGAGACAGTTCGGTATATGACGAGGGCGCACCTTGGGGTGTTGAGAAGATAGATGAGAATGGATTGAAAGATCCTGGATTTGGATCTGGACCCGTACTGTTCGCTAGTATTGAGTGCCTCTCTGTGCCCCGTCTGCCGCTGAGGCAAACGAACGTACCCGCTTACATCAAGAAGTTTGATGCCCTCGTTGCTCTTTGCTCGGGTATGGAACGAGTGTTAGTCACTCCCGAGGCGGTGACTTTGGCACCAAAGCGAGGTTAGCCGCCTCGTACACAATCTCGACCAGGCCAGAGTCACTGATTTGATACCTAGGTTCAGTCAATCATGCACCGCAGTTCTTAAAGCAAGTTTGTCGCCCCCCCCCCCCGTTAGTTAGTGCCAACCATAATCCAAGGTCGTCGGATCATTTTGCTGCCTGAATTCTGCGGGCGTCAGCCCGCCTAAGCTGTCGTGCGGTATCTCGCGGTTGTAGTCGGCTAGC
>Ga0247742_10000398_pt1 | contig 36346 bp, 30 predicted proteins | sample UWRJL208509C2_FD_180944 | JGI IMG/M metagenome (GOLD analysis project Ga0247742, IMG submission 180944) | Plant litter microbial communities from Arlington Agricultural Research Station in Wisconsin, United States - UWRJ-L208-509C-2 | ecosystem: Environmental > Terrestrial > Plant litter >...
GGAACATCAGTGCGGCCAGCTTGATCACCAAGGTCGGCTGCGTAGCGGGTGAGGTGCCTGCGCCGGCCATGGGCGTGGAAGGCGTCAGCAGTCTGGATGTGCTGTGGGAATTGCTGATCCGCGCAGCGATTGTCTGGTATGCAGGTTTTGCCCTGTGGACCTTGCTCGTTTAAACACCCGGTACAGGAGCGCGCTTGCCCGCGAAGGCAATCCATCTGCGCCGATGCGCGATTGACACAGTTCAATGGCGGGCAAACGCGCGCTCATCAAACATCGGGCTTCTACCTATTGTGGGAGGGAGCTTGCTCGCGATGAGGCTGGTACATCCGCTAAATCTTCGGGGCGCCAGGTATCGAATCGCGAGTGATCTCCCTCCCACAGACCTCGTTTGCCAAGCGACAGCGCGGCGACTGGACGAGGTCGAATCTCCTACAGAACACCCACCTGAAAATTCCGCTGATCTGCATCTTTTATGACGCAGATCAGTACGTCTCTCCCTAATGCGCCTATCGTCGATCAGTCATGTTTCTGCGCTTTGATACGGTGACGGCTGCCGGTAAATCGAGTGTGCCAGTGGCGTCGTATTTCAAGCCTAATCTCTAATAAGGATGGCTGTAGGCTAGCGATTAGTCTGCCGGTCATTTCTTGCTACATCTCAATCCTTTGCTATAGCTAACACTCTCTTACGTCACTCAAAGAGGCAACGGAATGTCAGTCGCAAAGAAAATGAGTGTGGGGCAGCTCACAATGTTAACTGCAGTCAACATGTTGGGCTCAGGCATCGTGCTTTTGCCTTCCAAACTCGCCGAAGTAGGCGCTATTTCGATACTTTCCTGGATCATCACCGCCACCGGTTCCCTCGCACTGGCCTACGCCTTTGCGCGCTGCGGCATGCTCAGTCGAAAGACCGGCGGCATGGGCGGTTATGCTGAATACACCTTTGGCAAAGGTGGCAACTACATCACTAATTACACTTACGGCGTGTCGTTATTGATTGCCAATGTGGCGATCAGTATTACAGCGGTGGGTTATATCCAGGTGCTGTTCGATGTGCAGCTGAACTCCATGCAAGTGGGCATGGCGACCATTGCCTTATTGTGGATAACCACCTTTGCTAACTTCGGCGGCGCCAGTATCACCGGCAAGATCGGTGCGGTCACGGTGTGGGGGGTTATTGCCCCTGTTTTGCTGGTCTCCACCATTGGTTGGTTCTGGTTCGACAGCAGCGTCTATGCCGCCGGCTGGAACCCTCACGGCAAAGGCCTGTTCGAAGCAGCGGGCGCTTCGGTAGCCATTACGCTATGGGCTTTTCTGGGGCTTGAATCGGCGTGCGCTAACACCGATGCCGTGGAGAACCCCGAGAAGAACGTGCCTATCGCGGTCCTCGGCGGCACCTTGGGCGCTGCAGTGATTTACATCGTTTCCACCAACGTCATCGCCGGCATTGTGAGCAACCCAGAGTTGGTCGCCTCCACTGCGCCGTTCGGTCTGGTGTTCGCCAAAATGTTCAACCCCATGGTCGGCAGCATCGTGATGGGCTTGATGGTGCTGGCCTGCATCGGGTCTTTGCTGGGCTGGCAGTTCACCATCGCCCAGGTGTTCAAAAGCTCGGCGGACACAGGGTACTTCCTGCCGATCTTCGCCAAGGCCAACAAGGCAGGCACGCCGATTGTCGGCATGTTGATCTTGCTGGCGGGGCAGACCGCGCTGGGATTTCTGACTATCAGCCCGGACCTCAGCAAGCAGTTCGACATTCTGGTGAACCTGGCCGTGGTGACGAATCTGGTGCCATACATCCTGTCGATGGCGGCGCTGATGACCATGCAGAAAGTATCCAACGTGCCGGCTGGCAAAGCGCTGGTGACCAACATCATCGCCTGGATCGCAGCGGCCTACAGTTACCTGGCGCTGTACAGCTCCGGTGAGCAAGCGCTGATGCTCGGCGGCGTGGCGACCATCTTCGGCTACACACTGTTTGGCTTCGTCAACAACCGCCTGATACGCCTGGAAGCACTCAATAACAGCGTGCCGGTGCAAACCGTCAGCGCGCAGCACATCGAAGGGCAACCCATCCCGGTGAACAGCTTGAATTCGGCCACTCTGGAGCTTCGACCATGACGGAAAACAGACATCTGCTCGGCATGCTGGCGCTGTTGATCAGCAGCCCACCGGACAAACGTACCGTGTTTGGCCGCGCCTTGAACCAACTGATCGCCGACGTCGAAGAGCGCTCCATCAGCGTCCTGGTCTCGGAAAGCCTGAGCGACGCGACATCGATTCTGCATTCCGATCCAGCCATTCAGTGCGTACTGCTGAGCTGGGAAATGGATAAGAGCGAGGGGCACGAGGAGTGCATCAAGCTGCTGACCAATCTGCGCGAGCGCAACACACGTGTACCGGTGTTTCTGATCAGCGACCGCAGCACCGCGTCTGGCATTCCGCTGGTGGTCATGCAGCACGCCGACGACTTCATCTGGCTGCCCGAGGACACCAGTCGCTTTCTTAGCGGACGGATCATGGCGGCCATCGAGCGCTATCGTCAGGCGGTACTGCCGCCGATGTTCGGTGCGCTGCTGAAGTTTGCGCGCTCGTATGAATATTCGTGGCACACGCCGGGCCATGCGGGCGGCACCGCCTTTTTGAAGAGTACGGCGGGCAGGGCTTTCTACGAGTTCTTCGGGGAAAACCTGCTGCGTTCGGACCTGTCGATTTCGGTTGGCGAGCTGGGCTCGCTGCTCGACCACAGTGGCCCCATCGGGCAGGGGGAGCGCTACGCAGCGAAGGTCTTCGGCGCCCATCGCACCTATTACGTCACCAACGGCTCATCGACCTCCAACCGCGTCATCCTCATGGCCAGCGTCACACGGGATCAGATTGCGTTGTGCGACCGCAATTGCCATAAGTCGGCCGAGCACGCGATGACTTTGTCCGGCGCGATTCCGACCTACCTGGTGCCGACGCGAAATCGCTACGGGATCATCGGCCCGATCCTGCCGCAAACCCTGAGCCCCGAGGCCATCAAAGCGGCGATTGCCAGCAATCCGCTGGTCAGGGACGGCATCGACCCGACTCCGATCCACGCCATCGTCACCAACTCCACCTATGACGGTCTGACCTACAACGTCACCCGCGTGGAGGAGCTGCTAGGCCAGAGCGTCGATCGCCTGCATTTCGACGAGGCATGGTACGGCTACGCGCGCTTCAATCCGCTGTACAAGGATCGTTTCGCGATGCACGGCAGCCCGGACGACCACGATGAGTCCCGGCCGACCGTATTCGCTACGCAATCGACCCACAAGCTGCTGGCGGCGTTGTCCCAGGCTTCGATGATTCACGTGCGCAACGGGCGCAATCCGATCCCCCACGGGCGCTTCAACGAGTCGTTCATGATGCACGCCTCGACCTCGCCCAACTACGCAATCATGGCGTCGTGCGACGTCAGCTCGGCGATGATGGAAGCCCCCAGCGGGCAGATCCTGACTAACGAATCGATCGAAGAAGCCATCGCGTTTCGCCAGGTCATTTCGCGCATGAAGAGCGAAATGCTCGGCCACGACGACTGGTTCTTCTCGTGCTGGCAGCCGCCGTCGGTGCAGGTGGACGGGCAGGCGGTACCTTTTCATCACGCTGATCCGCTGACCCTCAAGACCGATCCCAATTGTTGGGTGCTGCACCCGAACGAGGTGTGGCACGGTTTTGGCGATATCGAAGACGGCTACTGCATGCTCGACCCGATCAAGGTGTCGGTGCTGAGCCCGGGGATGGGCGACGACGGCGAGTTGCTGGACTTCGGAATACCGGCGTGCGTGCTCAGTGCGTATCTGGGGCGCCAGGGGATCGTGGTCGAGAAAACCACTGATTTCACGATCCTGTTCCTGTTCTCCATCGGCATCACCAAAGGCAAATGGGGCACGCTGGTGAATGCGCTGCTGGACTTCAAGCGCGACTACGACACCAACCTTGAGCTTGAGCTTTGCCTGCCGGACTTGCTGACTGCCAACCAGCAGCGCTATGCCGGAATGGGGCTCAAGGATTTGGCCGAGGATATCTTCGCTGCGATGAAGAAAAACAAGACCACCTCGACCATGGCCAAGGCGTTCGGCATGTTGCCGCAAGCGGAATTCAGCCCGGTGGAGGCTTATGAAAAACTGGTGAAAAACCAGGTTGAACAGGTGACGCTGGAGCAAGCTGCCGGCCGCATCGTCGCCACCGGCATCGTGCCGTATCCGCCCGGCATCCCGCTGCTCATGCCAGGCGAAAATGCAGGCCCCGCCGACGGACCGTTGCTTGCGTACCTGAGGGCGCTCGAAAGCTTCGACAAATCCTTCCCCGGCTTCACCCACGACACCCATGGGATCGAAAGCGAGGCGGGGGAGTATCGGTTGTTGGTGTTGAAGTGAGCGTAAATCCACGATCTTTGTAGAGCTGCCGAGCAACGCAAGGCTGCAAAGCGATGCACTTGATACAGCGCCATCGCAGCCTTCGGCAGCGCCTACGGGATATTCGTTGGCTCAGCCGAACCTCGACGTCTGGACCTACGGCTCAGTTGCCCTGAACTTTCTGCAGCGCCTGCTGGGTCAATGACACGCACTCGCGTGCGCCGTCGTCGTTGTGGCGGGCGCGGGCAGCTTCGGCGCGGTGGACGGTGGTGTCGACATCGCTTTTCACGGCATCGCTCAGGTTCGGTCGTGCGACTTTGGCGTCGCGGATTTTGCTCAGGTTCATCTGGCACTGGCTGTCGTCATCATTGGCGAATGCAGACAGTGGCAAGGCGGCAGCGGTAAGAATGAGGCCGGCGAGCAGGACGTGTTTCATTATTGTTTTCCGGATGATTTGACAGTGGGGCGCCGCCATCGGGCGACGTCACCATAAGACAGCGAAACACGACTTTTTGCTACGCCTATCATCGCGCTCATTGGGCGGCAGACACGCCTACAACCCCTGCAGAGCTATCGGCGCAATATTGGGGGGAGTGACGCAATGGGAGGGCGCGCGGGGGTTTATCGTTTCAAATGAATAAGGGCCCGTTCGGGCCCTTATTGGTTTGAGGTCAGTACAGCCGTTTCAGATTCTGTTGCTCTGCAGGCTGCGTCGGGAATTCTGCGCGGGCCTGCGGGTTTCAACTTCCAGCAAGTGCTCGGCCAGGACATCGTTGAGGAAGCGGAACTGATCCGTCAGGCCAATGACCTCATTACTGAAGTGGTGAGCGGCCGCAGGCATCAGGAACCCATCAAAACGATTGTCGCTGATCAGCATTTCTTTTTTGCGGGCGATGACATGTTGTGAGTAGTAGTTATTGCCAAACTTGGGGAAGCTGACGTGCAAGGTAACTTCTCGGGTCATGTCTAGTGCTCCGCAGTGCAGTGAAAGTTGTTTGATAAGGTGCTGATAAGTGTCAGCTACTTGGCCGTTAGTTGGCCGGTGCCATTACACGATTTTCATTTTCGTTGGCGGGTACTGAAACCATGGCCAGGTCGAAAAACTTGAGGGCAACGACGTAAGTGGTAAACGCCGACAGAGCCAGGCAAGTAAGCAAATGAATCAACATGTTCTGGCCCTCAGTTCGTGTTTGGGTGTGAGGCGATAGTACGCCCATGAGTTTTGAGCGAAACCCATAAGCGCAAATGGTGAATATCGACAGGAATGATGGTCGCCGGCGGAACTTGATTTGGCGGGTGTCAGGCATGAAAAAGGCGCCGTAGCTTTCGCTGCCGGCGCCTTCTTAATCGACGACCTGAGCGCCTCAAGCGCGCAGTGTCTCGCGGAACCGGTACGTCGCCAGGCAGCACAGCAGCAAGCCACCGCCAGCCAGAAGCCCGCCCACCAGGCCAATATTGGCGATGCCGAGCTGGCTGATCACCATACTGCCCAGCAGCGCGCCGCCGCCGATGCCGATGTTGTAGATCCCTGAGTGCAGGGCCATCGCCACGTCGGTTGCATCAGGCGCCATCGCCAGGACTTTTGATTGCATCACCAGACCGAAGCACATGATCGCGATGCCCCAGATGATGCTCAGACCGCCCAGCATCGATGAGCTGCCCGACAGCGGCAGCAGTAACAGCAGGCTGGTTGCCAGCGCCGCGATGGACGTGATCAGTAGCCCCTGCGGGAAGCGATTGTTGTAACGGCTGAACACGAACGAGCCAAGAATCCCGGCGCCGCCGAACAGCAGCAACAGCACTGTGGTCATCTCGCCGCTCATGTGCGCGACGTTCTGTGCGAAAGGTTCGATGTAGCTATAGGCCGTAAACTGCGCTGTCACCACCAGCGCTGTCAGCAAATACAGCGACATCAGCGCAGGGCGTTTGAACAGAATAGGCAAACTGCGCAGCGAACCCGAATTCTGGCTTGGCAGCAGCGGTAGCGACTTGAGCAGGCACAGCACGGTAAATCCAGCGGCTGCGGCGATTGCCAGGAACGTCATGCGCCAGCCCAGCGCTTCGCCGAGAATCCGGCCCAACGGAATACCCAGTACCATCGCCAGTGCCGTCCCGGTCGAGAGCAAACCCAGGGCCTGCACTTGCTTGCCTTCCGGCGCCACCCGCACGGCCAGCGATGCCGTGATCGACCAAAACACCGCATGCGCAAACGCGATGCCGATGCGGCTGATCAGCAGCATGGAAAAGCTCGTCGCCATGCTCGACATGATGTGGCTGGCGATAAACACCACGAACACGAAGGTCAGCAACTTGCGCCGCTCGATGTTGCGCGTCATCAGCATCATCGGCAGCGAGGTCAGCGAAACCACCCAGGCGTACACCGTCAACATCAGCCCGACCTGAGCCGTTGTCATGTCAAAGCTGTGACCGATCGCGCTTAGCAGGCCAACGGGCACAAACTCTGTGGTGTTAAAAATAAAAGCCGCGAGGGCCAGAGCGATGACGCTAAGCCAACTTCCGGTGCGGGCATCCTGGGTGCTGTTCATTAAAGACGTACGAGCCTCACATAAATATCGACGGCCACTGACACCCCCTAAATCTCAAAAGACCCACACACAAAAATACCGCCGAAGGCTGGTGCCTGGGCAGTGCATGAGGTGAGCAAAATATTATGAGTATGAGGAAAGTGCAGCGTGATGACGCGGATTCTACGCCGCTGTTAACGTTGTCACAACTCACCGCTCTAGCCTGCGGTCCACAGGTGACGAGCGGTGATGAGCGGTAGCGGCTGACTGTGCGTCAGCCCTCGTTCCACGCGCTTATTTCTTCTCGGGATGAGCCTTGAGCCAGGCCTTCATCTGCGCCATCTCGGCGTCCTGCGCCTTAATGATGTTCTCCGCCAGCGCACGCATTTCCGGGTCTTTGCCGTACTTGAGCTGAATTCTGGCCATATCCACCGCACCCTGGTGATGCGGCAACATCCCTTTAGCGAACGCCACATCCGGGTCATTGCTCATGACGCCGGAATGCATGTCGTCCTTCATCCCGCCCATCGACTGCATGTAATCCTTGTGCATCTGGTCGATGTTGCTGTCATCGGCGGCCATGATCAACGGGGAGGTGAGCGCAACAGCGAGGGTGGTGAGTGCCAGGATCTTCTTCATGGGGATTCATCTCGTTTGCGTAGAGGTAGAAATGGGCACGTTAATCCCTGCCATTGGGGGAAGGTCAATGGGGAGCGTCATCATCGACTGCCTGGGATTTCTGCCCAAAGGTTTCAAAATCGCGCAGCCTCAATGCCGCCGTACCGAGTCTGCGTGTAGATCGTGTAAGGCAACAGCACAGTGTCAGCAATACCCGAAGCCGCCATATCCAGAACAACGAGACCTGCACTCGGATAACCGTTTTTTGAGCTTTTCAGCGTCCGGGGCTCGGCATGCAGCGCGCAAAAGTCGATGGATACACCGCTGTAAATGCGGGGCACGCCATCGCAATGAGATTTCCAGCGGGTGAGTTGGTTGGCGGCGACGGTGTCGTTGCGAAAGACCGTGTTGACGGTGCCGCAGCCGGTGATGAGCAGTGAGAGGAGTACGGGAAAAAGGGGTTTCATTGGGCGTCCTTGCTGGGGTTGGGATAGGGCATTGTAAAGGGACGGATTAATTTAATCCGTCCGCTCACCAATCCGGTGATTTCTTTTGTTGCTAGGGGCAGCAGATACGACGGCTTGCGCTCACTAACGCAGAACAAGCAGTTTCCTGAAACTACTTAATGCGCTGGAAGGCTCGCTTGCTGCTGGGACATCTGATCCACCTTCCCATGCGCTAACTTGATCAAATGAAAAACCGAAAATGCATGGTCGCGCTGGCTGCCCTGCAACGCATCTGCACTTTCATAAGCGGTGGCTGACGCGCAGCGAAGCAGTTCGTCGACTTCATTAAGCAACTGCTCGAAGGGTATGGCCTGTGGATCGGTTGTCATGGTTTCGCTCCTAGAGTTATGGAGCTGCCAACCGCCTTCCTACGGGCTATGGGTGGCAGCTGTGCGCGGGGTAGGAATACCGGAACTCTAGGCACCCGGCCACGCCGAAGCGTGCCCGCGCACAGCTACCATGACTTACTACGAAACGCGTGAGCGCTTGCAATGGAAACGGTTGGCACATGCGCACCTAGATAATTCCGGGTTCCTACGCCCAGGCCGCTGATTTGGCAGCGGCGAGCGCAAGGGTAGCGAGGTGGGGATTGGCTCGCAAGCGCGGAAATATTCTTGGGGTGCTTTCGCGGGCAAGCGCGTTCCTACTGGTAGTGTTCGCTAAATCCCAGACAACAAAAAGCTCGCAATAAACGCGGGCTTTTCGCGGGGTGTGGTGGGCCGGGGTAATCTGAACAGACTCTTTAACATGCTGATTTTCATAGATTATTTCCGGTTAAACTTTTTATTGGAATACCTTTTGGAATACCATCCGCGAATCTTCTTAGATTCCCGTCTTTACGTCGACCAGAGCTCGATTCCATAGCTGTACTTCGGATCTCGCTTTTGAGCGCGACCAACGGCTTCTGATAGCAATTGCTGGCGCTTGTTCATACCTTCACTCGCTCTGGCGAGTCAGCACGTGCCTTATTGCTGTCGCGTATGTGCGCCCTAGGTTCAGAAGATCGTCAGCGCATTCAGGTCGCCGTTCGGATTGTGGTAATAAAGGGGGACTCGACCCTATCGAACGCTAAATGTACCTGGGCCTTGGCGCGGGTCACACCCACGTAAAACAGGCGCGCGGCCTCCTCATATGCTTCGCGCGTCTTAACGTATTTGCTCGGGACCACGCCTTCCTCCAGTCCAAGCATGATCACGGCCTGAAACTCTAACCCTTTTGAGCTGTGAAGCGTCATGAGGTTAATCTGATCTGGGCTCTTTCCCTGATTGCCAAAAATCTGGACGGTGAAGTCTTCAAGCGCCCCACCTTCAGCGGCAGCTTCGACAAGCTCATTAAGGTTATCGATCTCGTCGCTCAGACCTGGCTCGTCACAAAGCATGTCGTCCAGAACGGCCTTAGCTAGGGAGGTTAGCCATTCATGAAGCGACAACGCGCCATCTCTCAGCGCGAAAAGAGCGGAGATCAGTTGTTTGCGAGACTGGTGTAGCTGAGTCTCGCTTTTTCCCGCCCGCTGCAAGCGTCGCCAAACTTTGAGCAAGTGGGAAAGCTGTACCTCGCCGGTCTCCCAACCTCCAGCACACCATTGCGCTGCCTCGGTGAGCCACTCGGTTAAGCGTGTGCGTTTAATCGGTGATCCATTGTCTAGTCGGAAGTAACGCATTTGTAAGCGATCGGCTGCCTTGGCAATCTCAGTACCTTCAACCTTGCTCGGATAAAGCAAGGCAATGTCACCTTGGGACCAGGTGTCATTTGCGTCGAGCAGCGCTACCACCAGCGTTTCGAGCGCATATTTCGCCTGCCCGGCGAGGTCGCGTTCAAGCCTGTGAATAACAATCTCACCTTGCCGGTCATCGTGGGACTGGAAATCCGCACGGTCGGGAAAAAGCGACCTTGATGCCGCGATGATGCGATCGGCGCAGCGATAATTCAGCCTAAGGGTGACCGGCTCAATACGCGCGTCCTGTGCCAGGGCCTTTAGCAAGGCTGGGTTGGCACCGGTAAATCCATAGATCGACTGATCCGGATCACCTACAGCTATGATCCTAACATTAGCATCGAGAAAGGCTCGAACAATGCGGTGCAGCGGCAGACCAAGGTCCTGATACTCGTCTATCACCACGACAGGATATTTTGCCCGTATCGCACGGCGCACCCATTCGTGCTTCTCAACCAGCTCCAGTCCGGCAAGCACAATACCGTCGAAATCGATCTGCCCTTTCGCCAAGAGCAGGTCTTCATAAGCTTCGACAATTTGCGTTTCGTATGAAGACCACGCTCTCCACTCGGCCGAGTTCCGATCTGGAATCGTACGTCGTAACTTGTCACACGCCGTACGGACGTAGCTCTTCGGATATCCCCCATGCAGCGAGGCGTAAGCCGCGTTGAAAAGCCTACTGGCTTCGGCTGGTGTCGCTACTGCCAATGGCTCCGGCACCGTTACACCTGCCAAACTCGCGTAGGGCAGTACGAGCTCCGTCAGACAGAATGAGTGCACCGTGGAGATGAGAATGCGATTGCCATCTTCAACTCCGAGCTTGTTCAGCCTTGATCTCAACTCAGACACACAGGCATTGCTGTACGTTATGCATGCGATGCGTTGTGGTCGATGCACTGTCTCTGCAAGCAGTCTGGCGATTTTCACTGTAATGGTTTTGGTCTTACCGCTGCCGGGGCCAGCCAGAATGACGCAGTTACCTGTCGACTCGTAGGCCGCCCATTGATCATCATTACCGCGTAGGTCGTCAGCAGCAACCAGATACTCGGGTCTCGCAGCACTCATCGCAGCTTCTCCCTCATGTACTCCAATGCATCTTTGATGTAGGTAGGGCACACATCTGCGTTTGCAGCTCGCAGCGTGGAGGCTAACCGTTGGGCAAATCTCCCCTTGCCGATGGAGTCGATGTCTTTGAGAAACTGCTTTTCGTCCAAAGAATCAGGGGCTTCAGCCAAGGCTTTGAAGCGCGCGTGCATCTTCTTGTTGGTTGATAACTCTTTGGCAGCTTTCTGAAAGTACTCCTCGGCGCCAGCGTTAAACAAATCAACCTCAAAGGTAAATTCGTTTAGGAAGACGCCATGCGACGGTGCAAGCTCCAGTAAATCGCCGCCTGAGAGCTCATCCCAAATTCTCGTGGGAAGCAAAGCCTCCATGATGTGGTTCATCACGCGGCTCTCCCCATAACTGTCATTTACAAATTCGGAGTCCGGGTCGCCGTCTTCTTGGCTTACTTCCGAACCCTTCGGGTCAAAGTCAGTAAGTATAGCGAACGGAAAATTGAGCCCTTCGGGTCCCAGCAGCTTCACATAGGGAGCAAAATTGGTTCCGGCGATTGAGCAAACGGTGATGCCCATTGCATCAAAATCGAACGCTTTGTCATACAGACGGGCCAAGGTTGGTAGGAGGAATTTTTCTGCATCACCCTCTACCAGAATTACGCCTTTCGAGAAAAACAGCTCGCCGCGCGTGACGTCCAGGTATCGCTCGAGATCCTCTCGGTCAGCCTTCTTGAGTTTGATCCCCGTAAGTGATCGCGCAACGGTATGCCCTTCCTTGGGGATGCTTTGTAAAACGACCACGTTCGAGAGTGGAGCAACGCTCGCTACGTTCGGCGAGTGGGTCGTGAGCAGGATGCTGCGCAGCTCTGGACTTCGCTCATCCTCATCACGCTCCTTCAGGTAGTTTCGGTAGATCAGGCGCTGCAGATGGGGGTGCAGGTGCGCCTCGGGTTCCTCAATCGCCAGAAACGTGTGTTGCCGCTCCCCTTCTTCCACTAGGTACTGATGCTCCAGGTGTTTCAGCGCAAGGTACAGCACGTTGGCGGAGCCTAGACTTGCTTCCGCGACGCCTCGTTTGCCGCCGTCGATCATCATCTGCAGTGCACGGATCAAGCGCTCAGGCTCTGTTGGGGCAAAGCCTAGAGCCGTCTCTACCGTATGCTTCTCGCCAATCATTTGTGTGAGCTGGCCATTGACCTGCGTCACCACGTCAGCGAGTTCGGGCAAGGCGGCAATCCTGGATGTCGTCGCATGTACTTCGTCAGCAATCTCCTGGAGATCATCCTCGTCGATGGTCTGCGCAGCCCGGTCCAGTAACGGTCGTAGCGGAGAGCGCGTCCAGCGAGCAAGGTCTGACTCCGCGTCTCGAAGTGCCGGGAACAGGTCCATCGGCATCCACCGTCTCAACTCGTAGCCCACTGAATTCTCTGGGCGATTGCCTCCGAAAAGCACGAACTCATAATCCGCCTCGCCGCGAGGGGATCGATCAATGCCCATAATAGGTTGGAAGCGGTACGTGACCTTTGCCACCATCGGTGATGGGGTAACCAGATGGTCGGCAAGTACAGCTAGCAGCTCTACGCTGTCTTCGAATTCGCTGAACTCAACTGAGATTTCGATTACATCATCGGCCTTCAGTGGCCTGGGCAGGCCATCCCAGAAATCATCAAGACGCAGCCGCCGCGCGGAGTCAGGTAGGGTGGGGTCCAGGATCATCCGTAGGGCGAACAGCAGATTGGTCTTACCCACCTTGTTCTCGCCCAGTACCACAGCGTGCTGCCCCAAGTACACGTCGAGGTGCTTGAAATTTCGGAAGTTCTTGATCGTAATTCGACTTAGCCGCATATAACCTTTCCTTCCCTAGATGGCGGGTACGCGTGAGGATAACGGATGTCCGCGCGTACGGTTTTTGAGTTGTGCGACGCACCGCTCGGAGGGCGTCATACTGGCGCGCCCGATCACCTTTGTCACCCCTAGCCGGGGATGCCTGTAACTCGGCATAGACTGGGAAGGTGGGGTATCGACAGGAGCGGAAAGCACAGACTTTACGTACTGTGTAGAAGCTCCCGGGCCAAGGCAGCCTACTGTGCTGAGAAACCATGGCAACAGTGTTGCACTACATGGCTGCCCTCTGAGAGGGATCGGGCTATCGGCCGATTGACTGGTTAGAAGATAGCAGGTGCGCTCACTATGGCCACGACATGGATTGCCGGAACGCTCCCGACCGAGCGGGCTGACGCTGTCTCGGTAGCAACTGCCCGATTTCGCTGGCACGCTGCGTCGGTAGGCGCCTCTGCATGTTTGAAATAGGCCTACAGATCATGTGCATTCATGATCCCGGTAAATCCGTAGCCACTTACGGATGACGTTGGCGTTGATGCCGTGGCTGATGGCTTCGCTGGAGAGCGTCGCGCTTGGCTGTAGGCATTCCTGAACAACTTGGGCTTTGAACGGTTTGGTGTGAAAGCTTCATTGGTGCATGGAAATCCCGGCGATAGGAGCAATCGCGTCCGTTTAAAATACGCGGACATCATCGCGCTTAATGCTGAGATTCTGAATATTTGTTCGCCGTCCGCTTACAGCTCAAGCCCAGATTCGGGTCTAAGTAACAGGAAGCCTTCGAAGGTCTAAGAGGTTTAAAGAAGCACGTAGTTACCTATAAATCCTTAGACCGCTTAAGCAAAGGCAGATCAAAAAAGTTGGTGTTGCTCTAGTCGGGCGCTTCCCTTCTATCGTTAAAAAGTACTAAGTGATGAATCGAGGAGTCCCGTCAGAGCTATAGCTTCTAAGGGGTTGTCATCCTCGGTTACGGGCGAGCCCAAGAGGGCGGGGTACTGTTTTTTTGGTTATGAGATTTTTAGTAGTTGTGATGTTCTGATTCTTTCAGGTATGTGGTCATTCTTTTCTGCTTCCATTTCTATCAATATTTCTAAGAGCCTTGCTCGGCTAACTTCATAGCGGTTTGCCAACTTCTCGAGGCTTTCAATTGCCTTGTCTGAAAGAACGAAGTTGTACTGAGCCTTTCCTTTTAGATTTTCCCTGTATTTTCGTTGGCCCCATCCTTTTTTTATTTTCCCTATATAAAGCTCTTTTTGTTCTCGTGAATAATTAGTTTTGTCAAAAAAAATCAAGATATCTTCGAATGTTTCGAAGGGGGTTGATCCAAGTGTGGCGGCGAAGGAGTTCTTTGTTAGCCAGTCCCAAGCGAATTGGCTTTTCTGGTCGTCGTCTTTAAACCAAATATACACTTTGTCGTTTGTTTTGTGGCTTTTCCATCTTTGTTCAAGATCTTTTAGTGATTTTGTTTTCTGAGTTATATCTTTTTGCCATACGTCGAGGATCGCTATAGGGAGATCTTTTTCTGTGAGGTCAAAGTAATAATTGAGTTGGCTGTGTTCGGTCAAAACTTGAATTTCTCTTGTGATCCATTCTGTTACACGACGGTCTTTTGTTAGCCATTCAATTTCTTTTTTGTGGACGAGTTGTTTGCGTCTTTCTTTCAGTAATTCGCCGACTCTCCATGGCCTGGTTTGTAGATATCTGGCCATTTTGTCTCTCATGCCAGTATCGAAGTAGTCATTTGGATTAAATGTAGTTTCGAAGAATACAAGTGTGTACCACAGCCATATGTCGTGGCGGTTGTTGTATTCCGTTTCGCCGAGAATCTGGGAAAGATCGTCTTCGAGGTGTAGTGCCACTGTAGAGTCCTTCTAGCGCAATTCAAGTAAAAATCTAGGTGTACTCTACTATTGTTTACGTGTCAATCAAGATGATCTCTAGTAGATGGTATTTTGTCTGTTATCAGTATTTGCTGGGGAGAAACCTGTTTGTGGAAGCGATCTGGCGAGATGATGTTGATTCGTTTTATAAGCGGCTTTTGCGTCTGGTTACATTTGGTGCGTTTTACTGCCACGGTTGCCTCGCAGGCTCCTCCTCCTGGATGAGGGGTAGAGTCGGTAGCACGTTAATTTCTACTGGGCTTGCCAATCCTCTGGACGAATACAGGAGCTGCGTTCATGAGGATAATTCGATTGAAAGAGGTCATGGATCTCACTGGCCTTGCTAGATCTACGATTTACAAGTTTATTTCGGGCGACTTGTTTCCAAAGCCTATTCCCTTGGGGGACCGTTGCGTAGGTTGGCTGGAAAGTGAAGTTCACGATTGGATACTGGATAAAGTTAAAGAGCGGGATCAATTGGTGAGCAGGAGTAGTTGAGGTTCTGCTGTGGTTGGCTTTGAAGCTTGATTAGCTAAGTTTAGTTAGCACCATCAAGGATAAGTTCCTTGATGGTGTTTTTCCAGAGTGATTGTGGTCTCTGTAGTATTGCGTTTTAACAGGGTTTGTGGGTGTTTTATTTAGTGTGGTGCCGTCAGAGTGTTTCGGTATTGGTAATATGCTTATACAGCATCTCTGTTATGGGTTTGGCTTATCTTTACTAGTTAAGTGTAGGGGATGTATTGGAGGGGAGGTGATCTCTCTAAGCTGAGCAATATTGTGCTCCGTATTCTTGGATATAAGGTAAAAATGTACTTGGGGTCCTGACTATATGAAACTCAATACTCGGAGCTCCATCATGGCTAGACATCCAGGCAACACGAACTTAACCCTTAGTTACGAAGGCTCTTATCAAGGCTTGGCCGTGCAAGTGGATAAGGGGCCTTTTATTCAAGAGTACCTAAACCGTCTTCATCAGACGGTATCTCGAGCGCTTAATCAGTACCCTCGTGTATTTGCACTCAGGTTTGACCTACGGCTACCAGCTAACATTCAATTGCCCGATTACGCTTTCACGAACGAGGTTGTTGACCGTTTCATTGAATCCTTTAAAGCCAAGATCAAGCACAATCGCCAAATGGCGAAACTTGTGAATAAGTATGCACACGACACCAAGGTTCGTTACGTCTGGGCCAGGGAGCAAGGGCAGCACGGACGGCCACATCATCACTTTGCGATCTTGCTGAACTACGATGCCTTCAATGCACTGGGTAAGCTCGAATCAGGCAGAGACAACATGTTTAATCGCTTGGAAGGAGCGTGGGCAAGTGCTTTAGGGTTGCCAGTAGAGGCTGTCAGGGGGTTGGTTGAGATTCCACAAAATCCTTACTATCACTTGCATCGCGACGAGATAGCCGGACAGGCCGCCTTCTTCCATCGTGCGAGCTATCTGTGTAAGTCGAGCACGAAGGTTTTTGGGGATGGTTCCCATGGTTTCGGATGCAGTAGAAGCTGAGCACAACGCAGAATCACGACAAAAAAATAAATACAAGGGCACCGTGCCGATGACCACCCTGGCAACGCCAAGGGCAGTCCATCGGACGGTGTGAACATAGGAATTAAAGGTAACCTCGTTCAGCCAGCGATACGCAGTCTTCATGACCTACAACAATGTGATCCAACGTCTGAGTGCAAATCATGCTGAGGGCGTTCTTGAGCGCCAGGGTTAGCGTGCGATCGGCCTGGCTGGGTTCAGGATCGCCGGATGGATGGTTATGTACCAGAATCACCGCTGCCGCATTGTGCTCCAACGCAATCTTGACCACTTCTCGCGGGTACACGCTGGCACAATCCAGCGTTCCTCTGAATAGCTCCCTGAAGGCAATAACACGGTGTTTGCTGTCGAGCAGTAGTAGCGCAAAGACTTCGTACTCGTGGTACTGCAGCAGTGTTTGCAGGTGGCTAAAAACCTGCTTTGGCTCAGTCAATGCCCGGCCTTTAGAAAGACGACTCATTGCCAGTTGTTGCGCCATTTGCAGGATGTCAGCCTCGGTAACCGGGGACTCCATGACAGAGGTGCCGGTTGTTTCACCGGCTATCAGCTTGTGATATTTCATGCGGGTATTCCTGAGCGTAGGGAGAACGCAGAAGAGTTTGATAAGGGGTTACTGAACCGAAGTCCTGTCTTCTTGCCGCGTGGCTTGCGACTCCAGCTTTTGGGCGAGTGAGGATTTGGCAGGCGCTGCCAGTTGGGCTTGGGGCTCTACAGGGTTGGGCTGATCTTCCAGGACGGGAAAGAACTCCTCGACGACGGCACCGGTGTCCTCCTCGCTGTCCTCAAAGGCCCCATTGTTAAAGCCCAGCCGGGCCGCGTGATCCAAGGTGCTCTGGTCAAAGCCTGAAGCTTGTCGGGTTTCCTCCAATTGCTTGGCTTCCAGCAAGGCGTCTTCTAGGCTCAGCCCACTGCGTACCGTGATGTCGACGTAGAAGATTGGTGTGCCGTGGCTCTGCCGAGTGGACTTTCCACGTAGACGCAGATCCAGGGGTAGACAGGCCAGACGATTGCCTGAGATGGCTTGCAGGTAATGCAGGCGTGCTGCCAGGGTGCGGATGCTGTTAAAGCCTGTGGTACGAAAGACAAAGCTGCCCAGTGGATCATCGTCACCAATCACCACGTTCAGCCGTCCGTAAGGCTTGCAGGCATTACCTTGAGCCAGTGAACAGCCATCGGGTGAAGGGCAGGGCAACGATTGGATGCCGTCCTTGGTCAAACGCTTGCAGGTCTCACCATTGCCGACGCACAGTGGTCGTCCTGTAGTTCGGTCGAACAGGCTGTAGTCAGCGCGAAAGTTCAGATCCGGCTCGTTGAACAGCAGCCGAATCGGAATACTGCGCAGCTTGCCGTCCTGGCCATTGCGCAGTTTTTCGTTAAGGGGATGCAGTAACCAGCCGTCGCGATTCTGTACCTGAGAGGTGAGGGTGAACTGATCATCTTTCTCCGGCAGACGCTTGCCGTTTTTCTCGACGACCTTGCCGATGGAAATGCGCCCGAGCACGGGCGGGGTGATAGCCAGACCTTTGAGCATGGGAGTTCTCCTGCATCTGAAATAAATACGCCACCGAGTCCGCGTAAACGGCCAGGGTGGGCGTTGGAGAGAAAAGGGCATGGGAATAAGCGAGGAGCGAACAAACGTTCAGGCCAGCAGAAAACGCCGACTGCCGGTTTTGATGGTCGAGTAGCGCACTTGCAGATAGGGCTTTTCGTTCAGTAGGCGGGGGATATCCAGGGCCATGCTGTCTTTGGCTTTCTTCCAAGTAATGCAGCCGCTGGCAAAGGTCGCCCGACTGGCATCGCCCATGGCCTGTTGTAATGTTTGCTTGAGTTGAGCTTCCAGCTTCTCCTGCTGTGCAATTGACTCGCGCACTTTCTGCAATGCGGTAAAGGTCGTACAGAGCCGCATGTCCTGGCTGAAGTCCACACTCTGCCCACTGTCCTGTGGATACAGACAGCGCAACGCTTGCTCCGCTGAGGCAGATCCGTCAGCCGGCGGCGGGGTATCACTGACCACGTAATCCCAGAACAGTCGCTCCAAGTCGACCAGCCGAGCAATCAGTGACTCGTCGCGTTCAATGCGATGGATCTCCAAGTGCTGACCGCCGAGCAATACCGCCACATCAGCGGCCTGCTTGCCGGTGACGGCGAGCTGGTGCATGACTTGCAACTGCACATACTCAGGCACACCCTCTTTCCAGAGGTGTGCGCCGTTTATGCCGGCGGTTTTGCATTCGAGAATCTGCACGTCTGAGGCGCCGATCACCTCACGGTCGATGTTGGCCAACATCCAGGGCAGTTTGGGATCAGGATGCTGCAGCACCGCATTGACCCGGCGCACCCGGTGACCACTGCGCCGGGTGTAATGTGTTGCGACAATCGGCTCCAGGATATTGCCCCAATAAGCAGGGCTCTCTTCATCCTGTGGATCGATCTTGGGCAGGGAGCTATCACGCCCGGTTTTCTCCAGCCACAGCTCCAGCTGGGATTTGTAAGGATTTAGGCCCACAGCAGCGGCGGCATCCGAGCTGCCGATACCTTGTTTGCGCACGGCCAACCAGTCCTCGCGCGGCAGTTGTTTAGTCCCCACCAGACGTAAGGCAGGACGGGGTTTGCTGCTGGGTTGTTGCAGAGTTTGTGTGCCCATGATGTTTTCCTGTGCGGCATAAAAAACGCCCGGCCAGCAGAAGCTGACCAGGCGCTTTAATGATTGAGTAAGTGAGTGGGGCTAGGCGGCGAGTTGCAGTGCGGCCTGCAGGGCGCGTTGTTTGAGGACAGCACCTTGGCCAAACCAGGCCGAGTCCATGCGGTATTCGGTACTTCGGGCACGCCGCTCGTGATCAACGTATTCGGTCACAGCATTGAGCAAGCCCCAGGCGGTTCCTTGAGCCGACACCAGTGTGGCGCCACGCCCCTGACCTTCATACAGGCTCTGCACCTTGCGCAGTGCCCGCTCGTTAGGAAGTACTGCTGGTAGTGGACTGTTGGGGCTGGCATCACACAATACGCTCATGAAAAACCCCAAGGCCTCATGCCATTGAACCTTGCGTTCAGACAGCATTCGCATGCGGTGCATGAAGTCGTCCCATTGCGAGACGGCCATACCTAGCTGCTTCTTCACCGCTTGCGGATCAAAGCGGGTGTTGTGCGGCACTTTGATTGCCCGGGCCGTACCATCCATAGCGATGGTCAACGTGTTATTGCAGACCACTCGCACCGTGGTGGGTGTTGCGGTGGTGGCCAAGGTGCCGTCACAGGAGGTGGCCAGCAGTAGGTAGCCATTGACCTGATCGTTGCCTTTCAAAGCAGTGGATTGGCCAGTACGGGCCAGAGCCCAGAACTTGCGACCGCCTTTGAGCACTCCTGCTGTTTCCAGTTCGTAGCCCGAGACCTCAGTCAGATCCCGGTAAAACTCCAGCACTTCACGGGGCTGCACAACCTGGTAGCGGTTGGAAACCACTGACAGTGGAGTCTTGGTGTCAGAGCGATACAGCACCTTCTGTTCAGGGAAAGAGTGAATCGATCCAAGAGCACCGATGTTCTCAGATTTGAAATGCACTGGGCTGTCCTGGATCTTCCAGTCCATACCCGCTTCATGTTGCCAGACTTCGAGGGGTTGTTTGGGGGAGAGGCGACTGCCCAGGCCATGCCAAGGCGTGGCGCCAACGTAAGCCATTTTTTCAACAAGATGAGCCATGGGAATGATTCCTGGCAAATAATCGATAAAAGGCAGCGTTTCTACGAAAGCGCCGCCGGTTCATAACGACTTAACGCCTTACGCTAAAGCGATGACCGCACTCCACGCATTGGTAGTTGTCCAGAACCTTGTCATCAATCTGTTCGCCAATCGTCGCGCCGGCGAGACCACCGGCGACGCCGCCAAACAGACCACCGAGTAGGGCACCGGCAATACCGCCCACTGCGATGCCGACGGGGCCGCCGATTACTCCCAGCACCGCGCCGACTTCTGCACCTGACAGGGCGCCGGCGGCACCACTGGCGGCACCGCCTGCCGCACCAATTAATCCACCTGTTTGCTTACCGATATTTTTTGTGACGACGCGTCCAGAGTTACAGCTTGGGCAAGGGGTATACATACGCAGGTCCTCTCAAGTGATGAGCGTGCTGAGCTAAAAAGCAGGCACGCCAAATCCCTACCGCAGTCGATGCGGTGGGCGTTCACAGAGGTGATATAGGTTTGAAATTTTTTTGATTGGGATTTCAAGCAGCAATGAGTTGAAATCAGGCAGAAAGTCGAGATGTTCCAGGTGTTACAGGGGGACCGGGAGCTGGAAATCGAGTGCGCGTTGCTGACGCGCTAGCTCAATGAATTCACCAATATCCGCGTGTCCGAGCTCAGTCACTCGATCAAGAGAATCGAGCACTTTTACATAGGCCGGCGCGACGGCGACGTTACCGACAACGAGCCGGTCAGCAGGCCTGTGACTAATTTCGCACGGTATTGCACGGTCTATGACGATAACTACACGCTCTCCGCCGCTCCGGTAGGTATGGAGGGCTTGCCAGGCACGCTCTGTCAGGCGATCGGGTGGAATAGAGTTGTATTTCTCTGTACTTTTTTGACATTCTCTGTAATCGACTGCATTACCAAGCGTGGGAAATTGCTATGAATGATGACGTTCTGACCGTCAACGAAGTGGCTAAGTACCTTAAAGTGAACGAGCGGACGATTTATCGGCTAGCTGCCAGTTCGGGGTTACCGGCTTTCAAGGTGGGCAACTCTTGGCGCTTTAAGCGAAGTGAGCTGGAGGCTTGGATCAAATCCCAACAAAGCGAAAAGCGTGATGCAGATTCAGAGGGGGAGCAGGCAGGATGAATCCCTCCACCCTGCTTACCGCTGTGCAGCGCACCTTGAAAAGTGGCCCGTTCACACTCGATCAGCTTGTGGCTGAGCACGCATCGCTATGGCAACAACTGGATTGGCGCGAGGAGCAAGTCAGCCTCTGGTTGGCGTGCTTGTCTGGCGTGCGCCGCTGTGATTTGCCAACGGGGGAAGGCGCCTATGCGCTGGAGGCCGTAGCAAGCAGGCAGGGCAATAGTCTGGCGGATGAGCTGGTTGCTTTGCTGGATAAAGCCGGCCGCCCCATGCCACTAGCGCAATTGATGGGCAAGTTGCCTGCTGGCGTGGTGGTCACCGAACCCATGCTGCGCGCAGCTGCAATACAAGACGCACGACTCGAATTAAAAGGCCCGCTGCTGAAGCTGGCTTAGAAACGGAATACAAAATAACCATGGCAAACGAACATACGCTGGACCAACGCTACCAAGCCATTCGCAAGCAATACGCCGACTACACCGAACATACGCCGCTGGCGTCGGAGCACGACTTCGTCAGGGCAGGGCTGGTCTGGGGCGAGGACCAAGGGAACCAGACGCCTTCGGTGCTGCTGATCGTGCTGAAATCTGGTCATTGGGATTGCTCGAAAGAGGATGAGCTTGATTTACTGGCCTATGACCTGCTGGCATCGGTGGATGGTGATAAGTGGCCCATTTTTGCTCAGTTGCAGGATGACAATAACGTCGCGCATTTCAGTCTCTTCGGCGGCGCAGGAACGCACTCGATTGACTCCGTTCCTCCTGTTGACTTGATTCGTGACCATCAACAACTGGAGAAAGACCCGACTTTCCGTTGGTCAATGATGACCTACACGCGGCTCATGAAGGGGTTAGATAATTTTCATGAACGCGTTTACCAGATTGATAAAGATCGGGGCATTGGCAGCAAGAACGACATTATTTCAGAGGTTTCGAAAATTCTTTTTCTTGAAACCTTCCGTGTTCGCCATGATCCGGCTCTTACTTTCAAATACCAAGGTAAGACTTTAGTTTTCAGAGAGGTGTTCAGCTTTGTTTATGTCGCCAAGCATGGAGACTTGGCTGTCGAGCAAATTAAAGCCGCATTTGCTGAATATCGCGCTCACCCAGATTACGTCATTACACTTGAAGATGGCACCCAGGAAGCGATTTTTCTCGGGAAGAACAAAGATTTGTACCTGAGCAACCCAAAGAACTACGAGACGCTTTTGAGGGTCTTTCAGGACTTGGGGCCGGTAAAAAACAACCAAGGACAAGTCGTTAAGGAAGCTGGCTCGCTGGCTGACATGCCAGGCGACCTGCTGGGTCGCGTCTTTGACGTGTTTTTGCGTGCGAAGTTTGAGTCTAAAGGTGGCTTGGGCCAGTACTTGACCCCAAATCCGGTCAAACAAGCCATGCTTGAAATTGCAATGCATGACATTTCCAATGATAACGAAACGATCGAACGGCTTACATCGAACCAGTTTCGCTATTGCGATCCAACCTGCGGTTCTTACGGTTTTGGCTCCGTTGCGCTTAGCCACCTGAAAAGCCTGATTGACAACAAGATGGGCGGTTTCTCGGACACTAAGAAAAAGCAAATTATCGACGAGATACTTGCGAATAGCTTCGTTGGCTCAGACTCCGCCGAAAACATGGTGACGCTGGCTCGCGTCAACATGGCGCTGCAAGGTGCGCCCAAAGCGAAGATTTTCTGGGCGAACTCGTTAACGACTAAGCTCCTCAAGCCCAATACCTTCGACTTAATCTGCACCAATCCACCATTCGGCACGCCAAAATTTGGCCCTAAGGATAAAGAAGCCAAAGAGCACTACGAGTCCGAAAAGGAGCAGGAACTCGGTGGTTTCCGTCCTACTGAAGCGGAGAGCGAGTATGTTCCTTACTACGATTACGTAAAGAAAAGATGGGAAAATACCGGCGACTTGTATTTGGATGAAGACGGCACGCCTAAGTGGCCGGGCTATCGCACCGATTTGCTCAATGTTTCTGCGGGCAAGAAGGCTCAGTACAACTTATTTCCCACTACCTCTGGCCTAGCCTTGGGCAGCAAGCCGGATGGCAAAGGCAATTGGAAGCCGGTCGGTGCCACAATCGACCCCGCCGTGCTGTTTATCGACCGCTGTTTGCAACTGCTGCGCCCCGGTGGACGTCTCTTGATCGTTCTGCCTGATGGCGTTCTGTGTAATTCTGGGGACCGCTATGTGCGCGAGTACATCATGGGTAAAAAAGACGCAAAAACCGGCCATTTTGTCGGCGGTAAGGCTATTGTCAAAGCCGTGCTGTCGTTGCCGGCCGATACCTTCAAGCTTTCCGGTACTGGTGCCAAAACCTCGGTGCTGTACCTCCAAAAGCGTAATGCCAGCAAAGAGCGCCCCGAGCAATTCCTGCCCGAGCCGCAAGGCGATGTTTTTATGGCGGTAGCCGAAACGTTGGGTTATGTGGTGAAAAACAATATAGAGGATTACTCGGCGGGCGTGCCCAATGATCTCGATAAGATTGTTGGTGCTTATAAGCGGGGTGAGTGATGTCTGTTGATAAGCTCCGAGAAAAACACCATATAAATCGGGTCTCGCCAGGCGATATCGGACTACTTCTATCGGCGCAGTCCTATCGCCCAGAGATCACACAGGCAATTAGAACACTAAAAACGTTCAAGTGGGCACCATTGCAAGAGTTGGTGAGGAATACGATTAGCCCTGGCCCTCACCCGGTCTACGGCGGAACTTATCCATGCTTAAAAACAAAAAACGTAAATGAACTTTTGGCAGATCTAGAACCCGCTGATTATGCGGACATAAGCGGCATCAATAACCTCAATAAAGTACAAGTTGAATGCGGCGACCTACTGATTAATCTCACTGGCGCAGGCAGCATTGGGCGTGTTTCGGTTTATTACGGTAATGATCTACCAATCACAAATCAACACATCGCTCGAATGGGGGTCAAGGAGCCCTACGACGAGGGGTATGTTGCTTCATTCTTGCGTAGTTGGTGGGGCGAGCGAGCACTGGAGCAAGGGGTGGCAGGCAGTACGGGGCAGATCAATATGGTGAATGACCATGTGAGATCTATCCCTGTCATTCTTTTCAAAGAACCAGTTCAAAAGTACATCGGCGACAAAGTTCGCCAGGCCGAACGGCTGCGAGCTTGGGCGACGAGGCTGGAAGAAAATATCGCTTCGCACTTTTCTTCGTTGGTGGAAAATCCATTAGCGTCAAAGGTGTCTTGGTGGGCAACAAAGCAGGATCTCGATTCTTACCGTATCAATCCCAAGCAATATGATCCGGTAGTGCTCGATTTACTTAAGCGAGCTGAACAAAGTGGGGTTCGCTTACAGTCCTTAAGCGATTTAGTTGGCGAGCGGAAAGTTGCAGGTGGAGCGACCCCAAAAGGAGCGCGGTATTTCGACAAGGGGGTATTGTTTGCCCGTGTTCAGAACGTAAAACCCCTGCGATTGGATTTATCCGATGCCGTTTATATTGACAAAGCCGCAGATGAGGAGTTAGCCAGAAGCCGCTGTGTTGCGGACGACATTATTCTCACCATCACAGGCTACCCAGGCACTGCTTCGCTGGTTACGGAAGAGGACTTACCGGTCAACATCAATCAGCACTCCGTTCGGTTTGACATTAAGCCAGATGTTGGAACTGGTTTTGTGTGCGCAGCTCTTAATTCGGAATTTCTAAAGTATCAAGTTGATCGCTTGGCGATTGGTGGAACACGAGATGCCTTGGATTACCCCTCTGTAGGCCGATTACTCATCCCTCGATTCGCTGCAAAAACAGAGCAAGAAATCGACGACAAGGCCAGAAACGTTGTGGCGGCGATCAAGCTCGCGCAACGGCTTACCAACGTCGCCAAGCAGCTTGTCGAAGCCCTGATCGAAGGCCAACTCGACGAAAGCCTACTCAAAGCTGCTCAGATATTACTTGAGGAGGGGAACGACAGTATCGATCGCAGCATCCTGAATCGCCTGAAGACCGATGGCATCGATGGTAGCGGTCAGCCGCTGTTTACCGATCTGGACGAGCTGTACCGGCTGCTGAGCCAGGCGCAGGAGGATTAGCCCTTGGCCGCTGTCTTGTCTTCCCTGATCCCGCGCTTGCGCACGTTGCTCGCAAGCGGCTTGGCGGCGGATGCCGACGGCGCTCTGGCCAGCCTTTTGCGCGCTTTGGCGCACCCCTTGGCGGACACTACTCATCCCGGCTGGGTAGTGAGTCAGCGCCTGCTGGCCGTTCGCCCCAGCTTGGCGAGTGATGATGAGCTGGTGTGCGCGTTGCTGACACAACTAGCAGAGGTACGAAGCAGCTGGATTACCATCGCAGCGGCGCGCTGCAAAGAAGCCGGGCAGATGCCAGAAGGCGCACCCCTGCTGGACTTGGTGAGCGCTTTGCAAGGCGCGGCGGTGTGGGTAGAAACTGCCTTACCCGGTGCACAACTTGTCGCCAGCCCCTATGCCCAGTTTGAGCGTGAGCTGCTGGGTGTGAGTTTTGAGCAAGCCGCCGCCACGCCTGCGTTGATGAGGGTACTGGCGGTGGCTGCGGTGTTGTCGAAGCACCTGCAAGATGCGCTGCCCGCTTTACCGTCGATTGATGCGCGGGGCATGGAGGCGCAGCAGAATTGGATCAAAGGCCGCTTGTTGGCTTTGCCGGGGATATCAGAGACGACGCGCCCCATCGGCATGAACTACCTGTTGCACGGCGCGTTTGATGCGGCTCCCGCCACTGGTGATCAGCCCAGCATGGGCTGGGTGTTGGCAACTCCTTGGTCACTGCTGCTGACCATGGTGGTGTACGTCCAGGATGTGTGGAAAGCCGAGGCTCGTGGTGGGTTGTTGCTGGAGCTTACTAGTGGGCAGAACGCCTTCAGCCCAAGTGAGATCTCGATCGTAGTACAAGGGCTAGAGGGTGATGAAACCTGTTGTGGCAGCTTGGCCGAGTTGCTACTGAAGAGCCTTGGCCTTTTGGGGGTGCATTGCTTCCCTAATACACCGACACCTGTCGAGTTGAATGCACAGCTCGCACCGCTGGTCGGGTTACTACTGAGCCGCCAAGTGTGGCGCTACCAGGACGGGGCAAGCGGCCAGAACGGCCAGTACCAGATTCATCAATTGTTTGCCGATGCCTGCTTCAGGCTGCCGGGCAGCAAGGTTTTCAATCGTACCGGCCGCTTGTTGTGGCAGGCCATCAGGATCAGCGCAGAAGCGATGCGCATTGAACGCAGAAGTAGCACGCGCGGTGCCGCGAGCAATGGAGAAGTGTTGTGAGCAAAATGGATCAGCTGGATACCGAGGTGATCGATAACCTTGTCAAACGTCACACCTGGGCGGCCACCGGTGTGTCGGACTACCCGCCGCGCGACCCACTTGTGGGCCAGAGCCGCTTTTTCAAGCGCTACCGCACCTTCATTCAAACCGTGGATCAGGATGCTGACAACTTCGCCCATGTATTCGCCGTAGAAGCGGAGTGGGGTCGAGGCAAGTCACGTTTGGGGCATGAGCTGATTGCGCAGATCAACGACTGCTCAAAAGGCTGGTTTGTGCGCGATCAGAGCGGCACCTTGGCTGACCAGAAGCTGTTTGATCAGGCTACGCAAGATAAGTACCTGGCGCTGTACATCCGCTACTCGCAAGTCGCGTCGGACTACCAGAACTCGGACAACTGGTTTGGCTTTGGCCTGTACAAAGCTCTGTTGCCGTTAGCTACAGGCAAGTTCGATGGCTCGATCCAGAGCAAGATTGCTGAGCAGGCGCTGCATCGCCTAAACCCGGCAGGTTTTGATGCCATCCAACTCGCAAGCCTTTTGGAGCTGGACAAAGAATACAGCGATGAAGCGCTTTACGAGGAGGAGGGCTTGGTGGTGCGGCTGGTGCAGGCGGCTTATGCCTATCTGCAAAAGTTCGGCATTGCCTATGTGCTGGTAGTGCTTGATGAACTGGAAACCGTGGCCGAGGCAGCGACCTTTGGCCTGGAGCAAGATGATGCCAAACGCCTGGATGGCCAAGCGATTCGCCTGATCGGCAAGGCCATCAAAGAAGAAGACCCACGTCGCAAGTTGCCGTGGTTGCGCTACGTGGCCTTGTGTTCGCCACTGCTGGGCCAGCAATTGCGCGAGATTCAGTCAGTAGCGCGCCGGTTCGAGTTGGTGGAGCTGGAGCACAATGCTTTTGCCGATGTTTCGGACTATGTGGGCCAACTGAAGGCCGAGCGCAAACTGGCGCACAATTACCCTACCGGCTTGGTTGAGGCGGCTTATGCCATGAGCGGTGCTAACTTCGGCTGGTTTAACGTGATCATGGCCAATGTGGATGCAGTGCTGACCCAATACGAGGCCGCAGGCAAAACCATCCCCACTATAGGCGAGTTGTTTGATGCGGTTACTGAAAGCTCGGGTCGTATCGCAGAACATGTGCTGGATGCCCATGCAATTGAAGGCATCAAGACCAGTGACCACGACCTGAGGGCGGTTGCTCAGGCGCTGCTTTATGGGCAGCTGCCACTTCCGTTAAGCCAGTGCCCGCCGCGTTGCAAAGAGCTGTTATCCCTTACGAACGAAGACGATGAGCCGGTGGCCAGTCTGTATCGCAAGATTCCGTTTGATCAACTGAAATGCCGCCAGGCATTGGAAGACGCCAAGTTCAAACGCGAGAAAGACGAATGGCTCTACCCCGCAGTCGAACAAGCATTGAGCCTGGCAGCCTTGCTGCAAAATCTGCGCACTTTCGCAATCAACGAGACGGAACCAGATGTGTTGCTGCTGCCGCTGTCGCGCGGGGAATTCAAACATCTGTTGAGTTTGCTGTACGACCATCCGGCAGTGGAATTTGCAGCGGATGCGCTATGGCAAAAGCTGATCGGCAATGAACAACAACTGCCGGATGAGGATGCCACGCACATCGGCCCCAGCGTGGCGATGCTGTTGCGGCTGGACCTGCGTTACCGCAACCAGCAGCACAATTCGATGATCTTCCGAGACCCGGTCGATGCCGACGCACATGAAGAGGCCATGAAGGGCTTTCTGCAGAATGCCGGCAAGAACATAGGGCTGCGCTTTCAGGTGCGCCTCACCGGTTTAATGCGTTTGCTGGACAAAAACTGGCAATACGCACAAGTGCCTTATGCCAACAAAGAGAGCCTGAGCATTCAACCCAGCCCACGCGGCCAGGGTGCCGGCCAACGTGGCGGGCTATTGTCCTGCGATGCCCTGAAACTGCACCCAGACGACCTCGTTTGGTTTGCTTGGGTGAATAACCGCGATGAGCTGGATCGCTTACATCAGCTGGCTGCCATGCGCCATGCGGACGATGGCCGCTTTCCAGTGATGGCCTTTACTGCCTCGACGCACTTGATGGATCAATACAGCCGGGGCGATGTGAGCGAGAAGCTCAAGGACGACCTGCTGCTTTACTACCTGAACCCCAGTGAAGTGGATCAGCTGGAACGCATCGGTTTGCTGCCTGATCAGTGTAAAGGTTTTGTGCTGGATGATTCGCGGCTGACTAGCAAGTTTAGGTACAAGCTATTAGGGCTGTGCGACGGAGCGTATAGAGCCATGCAGCAATGGCGGCAGCGGCTTAATGAGCGTGGTCTGATCGCCTGGCCGCTGAAGCCCACCGGCAAGATCAATGCGCAGGATCGCGATTTGTTGCTGCGTGCCTGGACGCTGTTTGCAGTTAAAGAGCCCAACCTGTCCGGCTTGAATGATCTGGAAACCCGACATGGAATAGACGCCGAAGAGGTCGCGTCGCTGATGCAACGCTTGGCGTTGCCGAACAAATTTCTAAGTCGTGGATATGACAGAGAGGAGCACGCGGGTCTGTTCTCAGAGCTGGCTAATCCACAGCAAGCGCACGTCCAGTTTCCGAACTTTCTGGCCCGTATTGCTAACCCTGCCACGGCCCAGGAGTGGACTTTGGCCAAGGCAAAGCGCGACTGGTACTGGGGATATCTGTCGCTCGCGAGTTTGACACCGAAGAATGTGTTTGATGACTGGATGTGGTGGTGCGGCGAGTTGCACTTGCTGCAGCTGATCGATGCCACGGCAAACCATGCCAAATGGCAAACATACCCTCGCGCTAAACTCGATAACGCCATCGTTGAAGCCAAGAACTGGTTTGATGGTGGCACGGTTGACGGCTATAAAGCGACTGTCGCCATGCTGGAGCGCGTATTTGGCTACGACCGCATTCCATACCTGTTTGCACCCTTAGGTAAAACTCCAGTGGGTACAGAGACGGTCGAGGCGAGCGACCAGCTTCAGGCGGCACGTAAAGCGTTCGACAAGCTCAAAGTCGATGAAGAGGCACTGGGCTTGGTGGCCACAGAGGAGCTTGTTATGGTTGCCGAAAAGTTGCCAGCGCTGCTGCAAGGTCGTTCAGAAGTATTGATGTACGTGGCGCACGTCAAGCCGGAATTGACACCCGTCATCACCCTTGGCAACGTCAACATCTTGCAACTGGACGATAGGGCGCAGCCGCTCTACCAACGTATCGAGCAGGCACGCTTGTTTGCCGAGTACGTGGATAAGGCCGCCCAGCAGATCAAGCAGCGCGTGAATAGCCTTATCAGCGATATCGATACGGATAGCCAGGGCTTGAGCCTATTCCCCCGCAGCTTGTTCACGCTGTCATTGCAGACGGTGTCGAATATTTTGGACGGTGCTTTGCAACAACAGAACGACAGCAATACGGCGAAAACCGAGGGTGCTGCCAGTTCAGAGACCTTGTTGCATTATCTGCGTTCACTAAAGCTCGACAAGGCAGCAGAGCGACTACGCCTACTGGGGGATGAAGCAGGCGTCAATATCGACACAGGCTCGCAGCAGGGTTTTGCTGACAGCAGTGGCCACATCATGAGCGCCTACCGAACTGGCAAGGAGAAGTTTGTCAAAGTGACAAGCTATCTGGCCGAGTTGCAAACACGCTGCAAAGAGGCTGCACGCCAGCTTGAGCCAATGCCCGCTGACTATGCAGAGCCTGTTCATCTTAAAGAACTGGCCGAACTGACGCAGAAGTTGGTTCTAATCTTAGATGCGTTTGATGAGTTGGCAGAATCAGCCAAAAATGAGCGAGAGAAATTCCGCGAGCAGGCCCGCAAAGGGCAGTTTAGTGCTATCCGCGATGTGCCGGAGCGCCTGCTGAATCCGGTGCACTCCCCGCTGTACGCAGTGGGCGGCGCTATCACGAAGATTGAAAATGCAATCCAAACCCACCGTGATTGCCAGGTAAGCGGACTGAACGAGCAGTATGTGCCAGTGCTTACCCCGTTGTTTATTGCTTGCAAAGAGTCTGCTCCTCATCCCGTTCAACCAACAAAAGTGGCCAAACTCAGTCTGCATGATCTGCAGAAGACCCTGGATGCGCAGCGCATGCAATGGGAGAAGCGAGCAATCCAGTTGTTGAACGGTACCGGTCTAGACTATTCCAGCTGGCAGCAGCTGGCGGCCGCCATTGATGCTGGCAACAACCCAACGCTCGCTCCTGCAGTACAAGAGGCGCTGGTCAGCAAGGGCATCTTGAAGATGCAACTCTATTTCGGGGGCGGAGCGTGAAACTCTATTTAACCCCTGAACTGCTTGCCCATCGGCGTGGTCGCTTTTTGTCTAGCCTCTTGGCTATTGAGCCGTCGTCGGCCGCTGGGTTGCCGGAGTCTGGGGTTGTCCTTATGACAGGCGAGCAGCTCCAGGAGTCGAGCGAGCTGCAGGCGGCATGCTCGGCTTGGACACGTCAGCCGGGATGCACATTGCTTCTGCTACCGCCTTACAAAGAAGGTCCAATCCTTTCAGCCCTGGATTGGGCTGTTGAGTTTTCATCTGATCATCCTGTTGTCTTTGAGGCGGCCTCGGCAGAGCGCATCGTCGCGCAAGAGGTGATGTATCAGTTGCAAGGCGTGGATGGTAGCGCCGCCGCTGGCTGTGGCGTGCATGTAGAGGGTCAACGGAGCTACACCCGTTACTGGAAGGCTCATTCAAACAGCGGTCTGTTTGCCGCAACAATGCTGCCGCTATGGTCCATTAGTTTGCTGAATCATGCTCACTTGGTGACGGAGCTCCTCGAGGACCTTAACCGGCACACAGGCAAAGCATCGGTGCCCGTCGCAAAAGATGATCAATCAGAGAATGCGTTGCATCCACAGGACTTGACCGTGATGGTTTGCTGTTATGGCTTTGAAGTAGCCACAGCCGCAAGCCTCATGGACCGACTGCATGGCTACGCAGTGCCTTTGCTGAATCTGGCGCATTTTGACTTGCCTGAAAGCATCAACCGATTGCGGCAAGGTGGATTGCTCAATCAGCAAGGTTTGACTCAGGCTGGCTTGGCTTTTCTGCAGGCTTCAAAATATTGGGCGTTTGCGGAAAACCTGAAGGGGGAAGCGTAACTCATGAAGACAACAAATCTCGCACAGGCTCTGGCGATTGATAGCCAACTGCGCCTGCCGGGAAGCGCAGGCCGCCTTCTTAAGCAGATCCGGGACATTGAGCATGTGGCTCCCTTATTCCGAGATGCAGGGCTCATCAAGACCGTTAAAAGACCCTCGGTGGTCAATCTGGTGGTGTCCGGTATCGCTAGCCATTCATGCATTCACCGCGCGCTTGGCGGTTTCATATATGCGTCTGCTGCAGTAAGGACGGATCTTCTTATCCATGACAACAAGGTCAGCACCACAGGCTCTGACTCTGTGTCAGAGCTGGACGATATCGACTTCGAAGCTCAGAGAAAGCGCCTGGATCTGGTGGAGATTCGCCACTGCTATGCCCTGGTGGAGCGACTTTTGGCGCAAGGGAGCGCAGCCAATCTGATCCTGATTGATACGCCACTCTTTATTGATCGGGACATGGTCCCTTTGAAGCGGAATGTGCGCCACTGGTCAGAGTACGAGAAGACGCGGGATGCAATTGAACGATTTTGGCAAAAACACCGGCAGGATCTCTTTCCCTGGAATCAGGATGGCCCAGTACTGGCAAGCATTCTAGCTGAGCGATTTAGCGCCATAGTAAGCATTGCTCGGCAAGACTTGCGAACCGAAGAGGGTCGCAAGCACATCTTGCTTGCTGATGGCTTTTCTTCCGATTCGACCGCGAAGCTTGAGGGTTTGGAAGAGCGCTTGATGGGCATCGGTGACACTCGTTTTATCAACGGAATTTTGGGCAACTTTAACCGGACGATTGCGTTTCGAATGACTGAAAATAGGTCGCGTATGGAGCCCGCTAATGAAGTCGGGCAAGGCCTGATTGGGTTTCACTTTCGAAGCGCCCGCTCAAGCCAAATAAAAATGGCCCAGTTGGCCGGTGAGGAGTCGGACTGGAGCGCAGAACAGCTGGATACTGTGGCATCGCGCCTGATGATTCTGGATATGCAAAGCCAGAAAAAAGCTATGCCATTGCCGCAGCTCTTGAGCAGACAGCAACTACAAATTTTAGAAAAATTCACCGCCTACTATCGGCAGGGTTTAAACGACGCACTGCGGAGTAACGACGTCGAGAGCACGTGGTTGTCCGGTCTTGATGAGGGGTTTGAGTCATGAAGCACAAGGTGCTCGGAAAACTGGTCGGCAACACCGGTGACGCGGCGCAACTAACGATGGTTGTACAGGATTCTTTCTCCGTACGCCGGGGCGAGTTTGTGCGCATCATGCATCAAGAGCGGGCAGATGAGGGCGTTGTACCTGTGCTTGGGCGCGTGACGCGCATCACCCGGACTAACATGCTTTTTAACGCAGGCTTTGGTGACGGAGTTACAGAACTTGAGTTACTGCCTGGGGCCAGTGTCACGGGGGAGAATCTGTTTGCCAACCTTGAGCTCGTCGGCTACCGCGATCCAGAATCGCGCCAGATCAAGATCCCGCGCCGCCCACTTGATCCTGGAGCTGCAGTGGAAACCGTGGACTTCCAGTTTCTAAGCGATTTTTATGAATTCAACGAGCACACCAGCCTTCACTTGGGAAATCTCGTTGGCTATGAGCGTGGTGAGAACACGGTACCGGTCTTTCTGGATGTAAACAAACTAGTGACTGAGCACATGGCTGTGCTGGCCATGACGGGCTCGGGAAAATCATACACCGTGGGCCGCATCATTGAGCGTCTTGTAGCGCTCAATAACGGAACTGTCGTCGTCTTTGACCCGCATGGCGAGTACGGCAAGGCATTAGCCAAAGGACAGCTTAACTTTTCTGATGACCTGTCGGATGTTGAAGATGCGCGCGATCGTGAGGCTCTTCCAAAAATTCGGGACACGCTTGAGCGACTGCAGAAGGTCGGTGCTGGCGTTGAGGTGTACACCCCTCAAATTGAATCCTTCAAGCATAAATACGCTGGCAAGAATATTCAGCTTGCGCTTCAGTTTGATCACTTCGAAATGGATGACGTGGCTGAAATTTTGCCGGGTCTAAGTGAGCCTCAGCAGCGTGTTCTAGATGTCGCCATTCGCTATTGGAGGACCGCAGATAAAATCGAGCCGAGAGATATCAATCGCCTGCGTCATCTTTTAGGTGACGGGATCGAGGAGCTGCGAGAGTGGGATGACCTTTCAGAGGCGGAATCTAAGGCATTGAATGGTCGAAGCGCCGCCGTAGCATCGATGAAGCTGTCGCGGGTACTCAATGAAGCACAAAGTTTCTACTCAGCAGCAATGGCTGCGCCAACTGATATTTACAGGATGGTGGGTCGCCCCTCGAATCGCCAGGGGCGGCTTGTTGTGGTCGATCTTCAAGGCTTGAGTGACACGGCGAAGCAAGTCATCTGTGCATTGATCTCCAGTGAAATTCTAAAAGCTGCCTCGAGTAAGACGGATCCTCTAAGGCCATGCTTTTTGGTCTATGAGGAAGGCCACAACTTCGCTCCCGCTGGAGGTAACGCCGTAAGTCATCGCATCATCAAAAAGATCGCAGGGGAGGGCCGTAAGTTTGGGGTTGGCTTTGCGATTGTCAGTCAGCGTCCATCGAAGCTTGATGCGGACGTAACATCGCAATGCAACACGTTGATCACGATGCGCCTGAAGAACCCAGATGATCAGCGCTTTATTGCGAAAGCGTCAGACATGGTGAGTAAGGCAGATTTGGATGAGCTTTCTAGCCTCTCAACGGGTGAAGCTCTTGTGTGCGGCCGATCTATTCCTGCACCGCTTCTTGTAAAAGTCGGTGGTAAGGCTTTGATTCATGGTGGCGAGTCCCCTGAGGTTTTGCGCGTCTGGGGCTCCTTGGATGACTGATTTGGTTGCCCGCATCAGCGACTCAATGACCTCGCTAGGTTTCATAGATAGCTGTTACCCAATGCTAAGCAGCTGGGGAGTGCGCGACGAAGATGTGTTGGTTCATAGTCTGGGCTGTAGCGCTTGGAATCAACTAGGCCATGAGCTTGGTTTTATGGCAGTAACCGAATGCCCAGCGCCAATGACGCATGGCGCGGATATTCGACCAGACTCGACCTGGTTTAGTCGAGAGCAGCGAATACCTGATGTCCTAATTGAATTTGAGAGATTCGACGGCACTGATCGGGGGCAACGAAAGCTCGACGAAAAGCTTTGCAATTTGCTCGAGGCCTCCATGAGATGGGGGGATACCCCTTCGGTGCTGATCCTCTCAGCGTGGAGTAAAGGGGTAGTCTCTGCACCTAACAAAGAGAGGTTTCTGGAAAGATGCCAGCGAGGTTTTAAATCAGCGGCTGGGGTTCAGGTACCGCCAATTCGGAATACAGCAGTACTGTTCAGCCGATTCATTTTTGAGATTGAAGGCCGCGCAAGCCTGCTGCTGAATCAGATGCGCTGCGAGAGGTTACTGTGAATATCAAATCTGCACACTTTCTTCCTGGCACTAACAAGCGTTTAGGTGACAAATACCTCCTTCTTGAATGCTTGGGTGATGGCAGTCACGGTTGGGTGTGGCGTGCAGAGCGACTTATTGATGGGGCGATCGTAGCGGTAAAAATCCCCAAGGATCTGACCAAAGATGATCGAATGCTTGCGGAAGGAAAAGAGCTTCTTAATATCGATGCACATCCAAACATTGTTGGCATCTATGACATGGGAAGAGTACCACCGGAGAACGAGTGGTTCTTCATTGAGATGGAATACTTTCCCAGTCAAAGCCTTGCACAAAAGCTGGAGCAAAGAGGTCAGAACTTCGGAAACACGTTTGAGCGTTTGTTCGGAATCTATGCGCAGGTTCTTGATGCGGTCGGTTTTCTGGCAAATTTCCCAAGCCCGATTTCCCACGGAGACATCAAACCACACAACATCCTCGTTGGTGCAGGCGATTTGGTAAAGCTGACGGACTTTGGAAGTTCAGCCCTTCCTGAAGAGATTTATGTCAGGACAAGGGAGAATGGCGGTACAGTTCTTTATGCCGCTCCTGAGTATTCCGACAGTGTTTCTCGCAAGGGGGCTTTCGAAGACTTGCTTCGTGGTGATATATATAGTCTGGGCGTGTTGCTTTACCAACTTCTTACCGGTCAGCTTCCCCATGACACGCCATCTCAGGTACGTCGTCATGCCCCTTTCAGGCGACCAAGTGAAGTTAACGAAAGTATCGCTCCCTCAATCGACGCTTTTATCCTTCGTTGCTTGGAAAGAGCACCATCGGATAGGTATTCAGACATTGATTCTCTGCGCACTGCATTTGAGTCAGCTAGACAGCATCAATTAAATAACCCGAAATACGCTATGCCCACTTCCAGTGGACTTGCTGGGTCTGACTGGTCGACGTCGGTCGTTGATGCTCTAGAGGCGCATGACTATTTAAAGGCTGCAAGGATTGCCGAAATCGAGTTTGTTCGAACTCACGACAGCGGCGCATTGCTGCAACAGCTCAATGCGCTTTATCGCGCCCATAGATTTTTTGAATTTAAAGACGTGTTCGAGCGCGAAAGTAAGATCTCTAAACTTCAGGGCGAAGACGCTAAGTCGATACATCTTCTGGCCATTAAAACCTATTTGTCTCTCCGAGAAATTGACCGGGCAAAAGCGATGCTTCTTGAGGAAAAGGCGTTGGGTGTAGACTCTCTGGAATATGATTTCTTCTTGGCGACTGTGTATGGGCTGGAAGCAAACTTCTTGGCGGCTAGAGAGGTCCTTGAGGCAATCAATCGGAAGTCACCATCTAAGCCACATGTACTGATCCGTCTCATTCAAGTGTGCGAGCAAATGCGAGACTATGCCGCTGCAGTGGGATATCTGAGGTACGCCTTACGAGTAGTGAAAAATTCGCCAGATCTTGACTTGAAGCAGCAGCGCTACCAAGCACTAGGCCTTTGGTGAACGATGTAGAAAAATTCTCTCTAGAATCAATGATGGCTCTATGCTATTTTAAAAAACATGGATGGAGTCAACACATGCCCGAGCGGTTAGCTCTGACCCAAAATGCTCAGTTTTATCGTGAAGACGTGGCTCTCACTGGCGAAGCTCTTCGTTCTATTTTGGATGCAGCTTCCGATAATAAAGCGCCAGGTACAG
>Ga0247742_10000400_pt1 | contig 36274 bp, 41 predicted proteins | sample UWRJL208509C2_FD_180944 | JGI IMG/M metagenome (GOLD analysis project Ga0247742, IMG submission 180944) | Plant litter microbial communities from Arlington Agricultural Research Station in Wisconsin, United States - UWRJ-L208-509C-2 | ecosystem: Environmental > Terrestrial > Plant litter >...
CACATGGTGCCGTATTCGTGCATCACAGGATCGTAAACAGCGGGCCTCTTCCTGCGGTGTTTGAAAGATAATGCCTCTCCTACCTCCTTAGATTATGACATCCCGTCAACAACCCGCATACATCTACAGATACGGCACACGTTCAATCGCACCCCCAACATGTACGGTACAAGCTTCACTACCACAAAGACACATACAAACCCATTGGATATCGTGCTACTTTTATAGAACGTGACCCATTTCTAGGAGTCGGTTTTCAAATTTCATGCTTTGTCGGACCTGGAGAAGTTGCTTCCGCTTCCATCCTGACTCGAACTCCTGTTCTGAGTGCTGGTCTCAGAGTCCGCTGGTGTTCTCGATGGCACCTACTACGATTAGCTCGATCAACACTCCATGCTCGAGGTAACCAATTGGATCGGCTCAAACACTTCAAGCTAATCCCTCTCGCGTCCGGCACTACTCATCATCGCTGTGCAAGTCGGAGCACAATGGCGCAGGTCCGGCTGACTGGGCCGAGCACACCGGAAGGGCTGCCACTGCGTGTGCTGGAAGGGACGCGCAAGTCTCTCCACCTCTTCTTGGTAACAACACTAGAGGAAGCAAGACTAGCTACCTCTATGGGCACATGCTCTATCTGAAAGCCCTAGCAGAGCTTTCACCCGCATGCTCATCGAACTTAAGTCCCCAAAAAACCCGGCAATGGTGGTTGTGATTGAAACCAAATTCCGCAGCATCAGTTCCATAGCTCTGCCCATCAACAAAGATGCATTGGCTGCAGCCCGACGCGCGAAACAGAATCTCTGGAGAGTGTTCGTCAAGGATGTTCTGTTCTCAGGAGCAACTTTCATCTCAACCTTTCGACCAGCTTCTTCAAGATACGACGTTTGGAGAGCGCACCTGTGCATTCGGCATCGATGAAGTTCACCTGGGGGCTGTTGCCGTTGTTTTGAGCGTGGATCAAGATGACGGTCTCGAAATATTGGTACATTACGTCTCCTTACATTACATTTCCACTCTATAACTAATGCATACATTCTACTCTACGTATAGATATAACACACCCGTCAACCGCATCTGCATCCTCAAAATATTTGGTATGAGTCTCTACTGAAAAAAGCAGTTCGAGCACCTCCTATCCGGTCAACAACTGTTTAACCTTCAATCCTTCTTCAACCAGGCGTTATCTTCAATATAACCAAACCCACACCCCCCCGAATACACATTTACACACCCAACAATCCTCTACCCCTCTCAAATCCCCTGTGGCTAGGGCGCGGCCTACCTTCATCATTGGAGGGAGTTTCATGATTTTCTGGTGGCGATGCTTTCAGAGCGGTTTACCACTGGAGATGTGGGACGAGGGTAATCTGAGTCTGGTTCAAAGGTCAACAATACTAGTCTGCCGGTCCCTTGACTATCGACTACAGCCCAAGCACCGTGCTCAACTTTAACATTCCAACTCACCCACCGCACCTTCAACAAATCTACATCCCCTCTCGCAACCTCTAACACCCATCGTCCCCTCTTCCCCACCCTCCTTTTCCTCCTCTCTCCAGCCGCTCAATAACCTCTGCTCAATAACCCGGTCCCGTTCCAGGAAAACTTCTACATTGAACTCGTCTTTCTCCACGGCTGGCTCATACTCTACTTCAACTTTCCCTATTTCATATCCCTCTCGACGAACCACCTCGAGGCGGGTGCGAAAGGGGGAGGGAGTGGGGAGTGAGAAGAGGGGGTTGTTCGAGTTGCCTTTGATGGTGTTGCAGGCAGCGGCGACGGGGTGAAGAGAGGGGGGATGCTGACAGAGAACCTCCCGGATATCGAGGATATGTCCATGCTTAACGTCACGAGGAGCTGACAAAATGGGAGGATGTTCTAGCAGGGGAAGGTGAGGATGGTGGGGGCGAGTTTTGTGACTGAGAGTTTGGGTTGTGAAAATGTTTTCAAGGATCATCACTCGTAGTTTTATCGAAACATCATTCAAATTTGGGCTTCACAGTCGTTATAGACAGTTATAAACAAAAGACTACTGTTATGATTACTTATACTTCGACCTAGATTTTGTGCAACGTATCTCTTGGCCAATGCCAGTGACCATGACTTTCAGAATTCAGACTCGTTGCGACTTCAGGTAAATACTACGGCCCAAAAAATCTCAATTCTGCTTACTTGCGATAGCCAGCTTGGACGGTGGTACAGGCCGTACATTGCCGTTCCCCTTGATTTTTGCTAGGAGTGCACTGACGGTGGGAGTATATGAGGATCCAGCATAGTCGGAAATGCATGAAGTAGGTGAAGACGTCTCGTTTTGACTATAGATTCCTGCAGCATGAAGGGGGAGGAATGCAAGTGGACCAGTTGGACACCACCATATCCGTGGTGGGTTCAACAGAGCAATAGACTTGGGCAAAATTAGCAAGATGGTATATTCTCGGTTGAGAGAAAACTCAAGTTTGTTGGCTTCGCCTTGCCTAGACTCCGCATTTTGAGGTTCACTGTACATGCTCAACACGAGCCGTTCCAGTATTCCGTACTTATTATATTTACGGATCTCATCACACCATTACAAGTATGCTCAAGTACGTACATTCATCGGCTCAAACCTGTGGTAGAGTAGGACGTCGGAGGTACTGCCTGGGTTGCTTCGGGGGTCATCCGCTAGCACCTCCATCGTCCTACGCCCTGAGGAGACACGGTTCACACCAGCTGCTCTTCGCGCCCAAACTAACTACCACATACATGGTCGGAGGGGCACGACACCAACCCTCGAGACTCTACTGGAGACGCATCACCATTTGTATCGCAGATGTTCCACCTATGCCCTGTCCATGATCGCACCTCACCACCTTCCGCCATAATATCGAACAAATGCGCGACCGTTCCTCAACCAACCCCCGACATGCTGCGGGAAGCGGTCGTCCTTTCTATCATCACAGCCGTCCGACATGAAAGGCAATGGTCATTCTCCACGAAGACTTTACCACCAATATTATGCGACGTGGATGCAACAGTGCAGAAGGTGCTGCTCGGCCTGCCAAACGGCAAATATTCTCTAGGACCCACTGGGCACCATCAACCCGCAGAATCCACCTACCTGCCATGAGCAAAGACGACTGACTTCCACTGGCCACATGGTGTCGTATACATGCACCACAGGGTCGCACATGGTGGGCTTCTCCCTGCTGTCGTCGAATCGTGGTATCCGAAGGAACAGGAATCAGCCCTACTCCTACTCGTCACGCATCTATCTCAAGCACACAGGGCATGATGAATGGAAAAGGTCTGACCTTCCCTCTCTCATGCTTCTCCACTTGCTAACGCCCTCAATAGACTGGTAGACCGCCAAAATCGATATTACCATCACCAACGACCACCCCGCCTCCCTCTGGCGTCCCCTCCACTCCCTCCTATTTGCGGACACCGTCTCTACAGCTCAACATCGAACAGGACCGCAACACTGACACTATCTAAACACTCTCCGTATCGTGAACGTCTTCCACTGGCGTATTTGTGCATCACAGGATCGTACATGGCGGGCTTCTCCCTGCCGTCATCAAATCGTGGTATCCTAAGGCTTATGGCTGCTGCTCGAAGATGGTGCCGAGCTCTCACTATTTTTCTATACGTGGATTAAGATAACTGTCGAAGTATTGGTACGCCTCTCCTTCCTCCTTAAATTCTGACATTCCGCTAACAACCCGCATATATTTACAGATATGGCACACCGTTCAACCACATCCCCAACATGTACGGTAGAAACCTCACTACCGGCAAAAACACCTTGAACACCTCCCATCTGGCCGACAACCATTCGACGTTCAACCCGTAATCCCTCTTCGCACAAGCTTCTTCCGGCGTTATGACCAAATAACCTTCCCTCCTACGCCCACACCCTACCTCTCCCAAACACCCTGCAGCCAGGGTACGGTTTGCTTTCCAGAGCACTGGAGGGAGTTGATGACTTTTTGGCTGTGAGGCTGGCGGGGAGGCTTCCTGTTGGATCGTGAGGTGAAGGGCGATGGTCAGGGATGATACTAGTGCCAGTTTCTCCATGATCAATGACGATCCAAAGACCATGGCCGATTTCCATATCTCACTTCACCCTCACCCTTGACAACTCATCCTCCGCCTCACTCTCGCCCTCTCTCAACCTCTAACGCCTCTTGTCTCCTCCTCTCTCAAAATCTCCCCCTCTCCGCTCATCCACCCGGCCCTGTTCCCGTAATAATAATAAAAATTAAAATCCACATCGAGCTCGTTTTCCTCCGCGACTGGCTCATGCTCTAACCCCAACTTTCCACATCTGATATCCCTCGCGAGGAACCATCTCGAGGTGGGGTCGCATGTGCAATAGAGGGAGGGGGAGTGAGACGAGGGTGCGTTTTGAGTTGCCTTTGAATCTTTGATGGTGTTGGAAGGACAGGTTGAGGCAGGGATGCAAGAGGGGATGCTGACGGACAGACTCCCAGATATCGGGCATTAACCTCACGGAGAAGCTGAATGCGTTGAAGGAGGTTGTAGATTTGGGAAGGGTGAGGATGGTGGAGGTGGAGGTGGGGCTATGGTGATCGAGAGTGTGGGTGGGATGGAGGGTGGTGAAAATGATCAACGATCATCCTTCGTGGTCTTCCTTGGAGAAGACACATAGCGACGGGAGATGAACTTGTCATCGTTAGCACACGTCGTGAAAAGTGTTTTGAACTGCGAACAGAGGCTATGAACCCAACGGTGCTTTGAGAATCATCGGTGAGTTAGACATTCACTCTTTCCCCAAAACATTCATCTTGCATGAGTTATCACCATGGTCCTCAATTCTCCGACAGAAATGTTTTCTCCGTGGACCTACATTGCTGCTGTGGCGCGTGGGCATTCGTCATTAGCTTATATCTGAATAACCCCCTCCACGTTGCATACGACAACGCCACACCAGCCCCTATGTCTTCGACGAAAGTTGACCTCCTTTAGGCCCCTTTCATTCATCTCCATCTTCAAATCTGGCCAAAAGTAGCGGTAGTGTAATACCTTGCTAGTGGTGCCCTGCTACTCTTGGCTCAATGGTAGAAATTGTGTCTGTGCATTGGGGGGTCCTAGCGGCGCTGCCTCTGAGTGATACTAGCCGTGCTCGGTGTCTCGGAAGGCGAACATACTGGTGGAACCCTCATTCTCTCCTGGATGTGAACGACCCTCGTTGGCTCTTTTTCCACCACGGCGCCTGTCTCACCCTCTAAGCACCTTCTTCCCAAACTGCTGGCAGGATGCAAGTGGGATATACGAGCCTATTGAGCCGCTCGAGAAAGGCGAAGGTGTTACGATCTTGCTCCGCTATCTTTGTGGGACTAGAGCTGTACCCGTGCTCTGCACGGTGCTGGGGGGCTTCAAGGTCGTCGGCGCCAACCATTCGAAGCTTCGGCCAGGCAAAGGGGAGAAAGAATGCTGAATAATAATGTAGTCGCGGCGGCTCGCCGATGCGATGCGTCGGGAATAGTCGAATGACATGGTAATGGATAGTCGATGTGGCAGTAAAAAGTAGTATAAGTAATAAGTATGTCGCATCCTAATCTGCCTCCGACGGTGCCACCGAAATCTTGACCGGCTTGGGTGCCCCGAGCATGACCCGGAAACCCGAGGGTGCTTTAATTGTCGAAATTACAACGCCATCCATCACGATCATCAGGCTTCATAACCTTTTTGATACGCTCGCAAGCGAGTCCTACTGACGAGGAGGACATGTGTAGGTCATCAAGTTCAAGGAGTGGGTTTAATTCGGAGCTACAACAATGGAATACTTGAATTCGAGGGCTTATATCATTATCTAGTTTTTTTTGTTGCATTCGCCGGAGAAGCAAAAAATTTCAACTTCAGATTGAGTTATGGAGTTCGCATCGAAGCTACACCACCGTCATGGAAATCTTGTATCTCTGAACGATAAAATGTCTCCTTCAGGTTCAAAATGAGGCGTGGACCGAGGATGCACGCTGAAAATACGGTGATATTCCGAGACACTGGGTAACGCACAACCTATGTGATGATGTAAGTTATGGTCGCAATGGCAATATGAAGTAGAGCCTACTGGGAATTGAATCTGCATGCCAAGGCACAGGGCAGCCACGAGCGTTGCACTAAGTGTGTAGATAAGCCACTCAAATTTAATTAGAGCGAAAGACGATACGCACACGAATGGAAAGAGGATACTGTCACGAAGAAGGACATACATGAGGGAACTGCCACCACCACCTGGCATGTCGCGTCTCAATTTCTGCACTACCTTCATGGCATGGTAGTCGCGTATTCCTATCCGGACAGCCATGATGAACAGGAGGAGTTCAAACAGGATATGCGAGATCCACAAAGCCCATGCCCAGCCTGCAGGGCCTAGGAAGCAAAATTTGAGAGAGGAGGGGGCAGCAAGGTCTGTAACTGAATATAGGTGTGAAAATCGAATGGACTTCAGAGATATTCTAATAGGCAAGGGTAAATGGGACGACGCACGGATTTCAGGAGTGCTGGGATGGGTAAGCAGAACGCCCAGTATGGTTTCAGATGAGATGTGCAGTACAAAGCCGACCAGCAGGACGACCTTGATTTCTCGGGTGTGATCATACATGCTCGAAATACGGCAAATCATAATGGCTAGAGAGTATGTCGGATGTCACTGAGGATTGAGTGTACGGTGAAGATTTATACTGACCTTGCATCGAAAAAACTACCACTAACGCCAATATGGCAGATATACTGTGCAGAAAACATTTGTAAAATAAATGAATTTTCGGACAGGTTGAAACAGTAAATCCGCTCAAAAATAGGTACAGATTTCGATACAATACTTGGTACAGGTTTTTCTACGGATGTAAACGAGCGAAGAAAAACTCGAAATCGGAACAGGTGCATGTGGGACTTGGAGCGGTGCAGGTTTCTTGCGGCCCGGGGACTACGTGGCAGCGATCGGCGACGCGACTCATGGCCTTTACTCTTTCTGCCCCTCCACTTCTACGATTTGGATTTCCATACCTGACATGCACTCAGGAGTTAAGGCAATCAAATTTAAGACTAAGGCCGCCGTCATAATGGCCAGTTTACTTGCGTTACCATCGTCAGTGGATGGGATCATTGCTGGGGCTTCAGAATACTTATAACATGATGAGCATTGGTACGGAGATTATACCCCTACTCTGCGAACGCTAACATCTGTATTCTACTGTAGTGGCAGCATCAACTGACATCTTGCTCGCTGACGATACTCTTATCTCTCTGGGTCTCAAAGTATGTTTTGCTGGATTAGGTATGTCAATCTTTATAATCGAGATTTGGCACTTATGTCTCTACCAGTCACAACCTACTCTGAACACACAATTGGAGTCTGCTGGCTATAAGACCGGCATCAAGCGCACATCCACAATCTTCAGCCCAACCTGCTGTGACCAGGAATACCTAACGTTGATGTGCACGACGCAGGGACCATCGGCTTCTATCAAGTCGCCTGGATGAATGTAGTGTGAGCAGGTATAAAAATTTTGAATGGAGCATCTTCCTCATCCCACTTTTACTTCTTGTCCAACCTCCAGCTCATCCAACTCAACCGACAATGACCCAGCCCGACCTCTCTTGGCAAGACCTAGGTCCCTGCCTCAAAACTGGAGGGTGCTGTAGCCAGTTCTTTCCGACGGCCCTTCAGCAAGACGGGTCTGCTACCATAGCGACAGGATTCGTTCTTTTCGGCATGCTCTGCACATGTGGATGCCCCGGAAATCAGCATAAACGGCATCGTATCCCTCCGTACGACAACAGTTCTGGAAGTACGGTTGACCCTCCCCCTTCTGATCCGCCTTCGATGGACAACAGTTCTTCTGCAAGTGCTCCCGGGTCTACTTTTTCGGGGGCCAAGGCCCAACCCGGAGGCTTCTCCTCTGCCCCTGGCGCTTTTTCTTCGTTTCTCAATGGTGCGAAGGCGCGTAAGGCGCGCCAGCAGGAGAACTTACACTCAAGCATCCCGCAGTTCGATCCAGCCAATCCGGTAAGTCTCAGGTTCTATGTAGGCTTCGAGGATCTCATTCAGCATATCTTGCTTCAGATTTTTAAGGACAGCTGGACGCATGCCGCAGGTGGTGCACCTGATCGACGCCGAAAGAAGAAGGTCGAAGACGATGATATATCAGGCCCACCCACCAAGAAAGGGAAGACTACTGCGACCACCAGAGTTCCACCGCGGTCAGTGCCCACAAAGCCAATCAAAGAGAAAAAAGAGAAGATTCTCAACTTTACCGTCATTCTCCTGGGCAATACCGCTTCTGTCGACAGTCGTCAAGGTCATATCTCTCCAAACGGCGCTGAGTAAGATTTCGATTGCTGTTCTTCATAACAAATCTCATAATGAACTAGAATCACGGCACTTTTCAATGCTCGATTTGTGCGGGAACTGGTCATATCATCTTCAGCCGGGCCTACTCTCCTCGATTATGAGATCCAAGACCTCTTCAAAGCCCATCCAAGCATTCTTAATGCCTCGTTTCTGGAAGGCTGGCGCCTCTTGAATGAAAACATCGAACCTGGAAAGGAGAACCACAAAGGCCAACGTGCGTACTTGAAGCCCATTAACCAAGCTGTGGGAGGAGACGTAACTATTCACGACTTGTCATGGTATGTGTCTCACTCTTTCTCAAAGCAATGTTTGATATTATCCTCCTGTAGCATCGTAATTAAGGCACACCGTCAAAAAACATCTATCAAGCGCCTCATCTATATCGCACTTCAGGCAGGCTCCCCAAATCTTAGCCTTGGAACTCCAGATGTGGTGGACGATTTGGACGAAGGCTTGGACCCTAGCGAAGACTCGCACAACAATAATACCACCAACACGCAGGACACGGACATACCTGATCAATCAACAGAGTCTTTCGATGGTCACGACAAGATGGACGACCTAAATGGTTCATCCACCAATGGTCCTGCCCCAGCTCCCAAGACCTTCAATGATCCATCGGCCCAGGACGCATCCCCAGGACGTAATGGCTCAGATATCGAGGATTATCGTCCTTCTGAGCTGGTTGGTATGTAATACCTTATCAAATTATTATCCCTGCTAATGGCGTCGTTTAGAGGGTCTCGAGATTGGCCGACTCATGTGTCTCATTATCAATATCAATGATCCATGCACAACACTTGTCCAGGTAAGTGCTGACAACACTCATCCTGTCTTTTCTGACATATGTTGCGTTGTAGTGGTGGCCATCGTTGCCTGTCTCTCAATATTCGAAAGTACAGGCAACTATTCTTGTGCTTGACCCTATCATACGGGAACTCTATAACCCCAATCATAGAGGCGACTCGCACTCTCTTGCCATAGAACTCTTGATGAAAGGCATCGAGAATCTCCTACCCCATCTCGCGTTCTTTGAACAAGATGGTCATGTCTTACGTTTTGGTCCCAATGGGTTGCACCCTATCGTATCTTTCCTCTGCCGTGCGGTTGACGTCATGGTTTCCATCAACCAGCGGGATTCCAAAACCTTGAAGCTTGGTCCAATTCTTACTCTAGCTGCATTAGTAGACAAGGTGGTCATTCCGATGACTGCTTTGGTACTGGCTTTTCGCTCCAGCATCTCGCGCACACTGTACGATCCTTGGGGCTTCAGAGATCTACGCCTTGCCCTGCAGGACAATGCAGATGCTCTACCTGTAAGTTTATGCTTCTTCTCGTGTATCATACACTAATGTATCTCCTTCATTTTAGTATGCTACAATGGAGGACAAGTACAACATCCTTTCACTCCGTGTTGGTCTCAATGGGTCGCAAGGTTCTGGACTGTTATTGTTGATGAGTTTGGAAGCAGCGTGGCAGCCTCCAAAATTCCTGACTCGATTCTATACTCGGGTCCTTTTGGGCTTGAGGGTATGCTTGCCAATATTATTAACCCCTTCCTCGACTCTCTTCCTCTGTCAGATGAGAGTTATACCTCGCTTTTTCTCCTTCTTCAGCCTTTCTGCCTTGCTTTGGCACACAAAGTCCGAACATACAGCAAAGTGAGTCACCTTAAATATGCGATCTACAGATACTAATGTTGTTTAGGCAAGTGGGAAGAAGCCGGCGCAACCTCGCAAGTTTCCCGAGTCATCGGCTTCAGATGACGATCCTGGCATCCAATCAAAGGCCTATAACACTCGAAGTAATACCAGGAAAGAAAAGTACGAGTTTAAGAGTATTGGCAACCTCATATTCTGACATTTATATAGTACAAAGGACGAACAGTCTGAACCAGTGCCTCCATCAAGCAGTGAGAACACCAGCAAAATGCAAACAGACGATCACGATGAACAGTGGTCTCCACCACCACCGGATGAAGCTTTCAAGGAACGTGCTGGTCACTTTCGCTATCCGGGTCACAACCCCAAGTTCAGCACTGAGCGACCTGAAGCACCGCCATCGCTGTCATCATCACGACCATGTGCAAGGCCCAAACGACCTGCGAACCCAGCAGCACGGACCCTTCTGATCCTTGAGGGGACGTTAATCAAAGATTTAGTTGAGACTCTATTGACCTCCTGCCCCCATCCTGACCCCGCTAAGCGCAAGACGATGTCTGATTACGAACATGTTATCAACACATCCTCAAGTGGTGGCACGGATAGGGCTAGACGTCTATGGAAATTTGTTGCATTGGTAGGCTCCTCTGCATTCCGAAGACAACACAAAACTGATACCAGCCTATCATGCCAGATCTATCACCCTGACAAGAACAAGGATTCAGCGGTGAAAGGGTGGTATGAGACGTGTGAAGCTATCACAAAGTACATGAATAGCCGACTCAATAGGGCTTAGAGACAGTACTACTTTAAAATGTACGATGCAGCTACTTACTGTAGAAGACATACTATCTCCATGTTGATGTGTGGAAAGTTTGGGTAATTTAACTGCAGATGGCTGTTCTGTTGCCAAATACGTCCGTGATTCCGCTTTGTCTTCTGCCCCCCCATGTCCACCGATCAAGATCCTGTCGACCAATTCTTACGGAATGCAGACAAAATATCTCAAGAGGCGAGGTTCATCATATCTTCATTTCCCAATGCCGAAACACAGACTGTCGAAAGAGCCATTCGACAATTATATGCGATAAACTCAATTCTCGCCAATCTCACCGACGATTTTTTGACATCAGAGGAGATCGATGGATACCAGGATTTTATTACCTCCTTACTAGTTCCTCTGGAGGAGTTCCTTGCTGCTGATCCTCTTCCTCGGAATGTTGGGACATCAACAGAGCCTTCTACAGGTCGACAAGGACGACCACGCTATGCACTCGATCTTCAGCGTGCCATAGAGCTTCATGATCTGGGAAACTCCTGGGAGGATGTTGCAGGAGCCCTTGGTGTTTCTCGTCGAACATTATATGACCATCTTGAGAAAGCTGGACTTTCAACCTCTCGCAAGGCCTTTACCGACATTGACGATGACGATCTTGATATTGTTGTCTCCGAGATCTCACTCAAGCACCCTCTGGCAGGGGCCTCAATTATTCAAGGACACTTAGAAGGGGCTGGAATTCATGTTCCAATCCTCAGGGTGAAGGAATGCCTGCGGCGAGTTGATGCAATTGGGGTAATGCTTCGGTATGTTCTCATGAAGGTTGCGAACCAACTAAAGACCATGCTGACTCCTGATGGTTTGCCTCCGTTTCCCAGCTGGAGCAGCACTATCAGGCGTAGGGTTTATCGTGTCAGAGGAAGCAATGCTCTTTGGCACCACGATGGAAATGAGAAGTTAAAGCCCTGGGGCTTTTATGTGCATGGTTGCGTTGATGGTCACTCACGCATGATCATCTATCTCGTTTGCTCAAACAATAAGAGATCTGCTACGGTAGCGCAGTGCTTTAAGCAGGGAGTGGAAGTTTATGGATGGCCCAGCCGGGTGCGTGGTGATTATGGGAGTGAAAATAACATTGTCGAACGATGGATGATTGACAAGAGGGGTCGATTGCACCGGGCATACCTTCGTGGGAGGTGAGTATAGATTGTAATCTTGCTACTCAGAAATTAAGACAGTACCTACCCCCCAGGTCACTCCATAACATTCGCATTGAACGGCTATGGCGAGATGTTCGAAAGGACACATTGGAGTTCTTCCGCCGGATCTTCATGCACCTTGAAGCAATTGACCTCTTGGACATGGACAATCCCATCCACCGTGTCTGCTTGTTCATTGTCTTCAGGAATCGAATCCAGAAGTCATTGGATGAGACCTTAGTCTCGTGGAATAACCATAAAGTCCGGACTGCTGGTAACAAAACCCCAAACGCCATGTATCAGCTCAGCCGAGAGCAAGCCATCAACCGAGGTTTTTGGACTGGCGACCCAGGAGACGATCTTTCTGAAGTCAGTGATGATTATGGACGGGAGTTTGGGGATGGAATCATGCCACCGGCAGACGAGCTAGCTGATGACCCAACAGCACCTCGCTCAGACTATTTTCCATCTGCCGAAGCAGAGCACGAGGCTGGCATATTTGTCAATAACGATGATGAGATTCAAGGGATAAAGGACATTCTAGGTGATTTTGATGTCAGTGAAGAGGATGACAACAACGGAATTAATGTCTATGTAGAAGCTACATTACGAGTAGAAGCATTTCTGAAAAAAAAGGATGCCTGAATGCACATCCATGTATGTATATGAGATGTCTGTAAAGCTATAAAGTGAATTTGGTGTTGGAATATGGGGATTATCATGCGACGATGCGACGCGAACGGCTTCACATCGGCTCCGATTTATGGTACGAGCACCCGTTCCTCGTTCGCTCGTCCTCTTGTTCTACTAGTATAGCGCGATGCTCGCTTAACGAGCATTGCAAATACTAATTCCTACTTCTAGTATCATTCCATCTTACTCCTTGCTCTACCCTGTACATACATACACACATATTTGAGCTACGAGACGCCATCGAGCTCCCCTCAGCCGCCGTTTGCCACGGAAACGGTGAGGTGAGTTCTCCCTATTTACTGTCTCGTATGCCATTAGACCAATGTCGTACCGTAGCATCACTCTACTAGTAGGTATGAATAGATTCCGCTTCACTCGATTTCCTACATTTGGTTCCTGCTTAGCCGCTACTCTCAATCATCTTCCAAGGCATGAACCTGTACCGTAGTAGTAAATACCTACAACATGTTCTAAATTTTAATTAAAACATTACTGGCCTGTTCTAAAAACATGCTCAACATGTACTAAATTTGAGATCAGCCAAACTTGCACCGAATTTCGCAAAGAATAGAGGGAATTTGCAGAACCTGTACCCATGGTATTTTCTGCACACTATATCGCCCATACGCCAATGCAAATTCGACGACCCCGTTCGAGATACCTAGATGGTTTACTTGAGCGTCTGGAACCAATTCGGTTCAAGTTTTGTGAACAAATCCTACATCTAGGAAAATGGGACAGGCTTCAGACATAATTGTTTAAGTCTGAGAGCGGGGCACTTACTTCTGAGAATACGAACGAGGTTAAAAGTGAAAAGAACACGTTAGAATAATGTAGCATAAAGGAAGGTGACGAGGCGCACTCCTGGATGTATCGTAGGCAACACATAAACTTTCGAGGAGGTAGTGAGACGCAAGGACTGTTGAGCAAATATAACTAGCCACCTATTGCACAATAGCTACAGGATGGAATAAGTTCGTGGCTCTAGCAAGGCCCAGATTGTCGCTTACATTTGCAACACTGCTCCTCCGTATCGATTCTATTTTTAAGAAAATTAGGATAATCCAGTGGGGAGGGTGGAAAAGCCTGAATCTCACAGTCAAAAATAGTATTTGTACGAGTCGCCAACTTTTTCGTTTCTACACATGCAAATATCAGCTGGACACTATAAGGCTAGGTGGAAGACTTACCCAAACGAGTGCGATCTGTGGCATGAAGATATCAGGGATATTTGAAACAAAGGAGTAAGGCGGCGTGCACACCTCATCAGGAAGCGTTAAAACTATGCGATGGAGAATCACTACCCATTGCTTTGATGCTACCATAACAAAACCCACTTACTGTGATCGTAGATGACACACATTGCGGTACACACTTTGGAGAAGATGAGGTTCAGCGTTGCAATGTAGCACCGTCATTCCTGTAAGTCTAATACAAATGTACTCACGATGAAGCGTTGCGAGGAAAAACTCGAGATGTACCCTTTCCTCTACGTCTAGCCCAGCCAACATTTCTTAAAAGGACACTAAGCTTCCTTCTTGCCCCTCGAGTGGGCAAAGTGGACTCCGTAAAAATTGGTCTGCCCAAGCTGTGAGGGCTATTGCAACGGCTTGGTGGGTGGTTGTGGTTGCAATTGTAAGAGCCTGTTCGGATACCACAATACAAATGTATTCTCATTACGATGGGACTCGTATTATTCCCACCGGTCCAACTGCAGATTACCGGTCGCGGATCACACGACGGTCCATCTGCATTCGGATGTGGGACGTTTGCTCGCGATCACTTTTGATGCGAGCTCATCGTCAGCAACAGCGAGCTCGCATATCTTTGAAAGATTCGACGGCGAAGCAGATGAATCTGCTGTCTCGTGGGAAGGAGCCGCCGCATGTGACACATCGCGACTCCCGTACCTTTCGTGTTATTACCATTACCACTACCTGGCTCGTTTGTACTCGCCCGGGGAGTCGCGTCCATTCGCTCTCTGCTCCGTATACGAATTTTTTCTACCCACCCACCCATCACCTGTTAAATATACTTACATTTTAATAACATATTTAGCTATCTGCTTAATCTCTCACCTCGAACTAAGTGTAGGAGGGACACGGTAGAGTAGGACCTTTGGGTTGCCTTAGGGGGTCATCCGCCGGCATCCCCATCGGCCCTACGCCCCGGAGACGAGACGGCTTCCAAGTCGTTGACTCTTCACCGCCCAGTCCAATACCGTTACCTCCACATAGGCGCGACGCACGCGTCACGAGATATCCAGGGTGCGCATCAATCTCTACCTGAATGATTTCGATATTGATCAACGTGCCTCCAGGCCCGACACATGAAGCTGAAATTCGAAGTGTACGGCGTACAAATAGCTTAGACGCCCTTTAATTTTGATACTCGGGTTGGTGCGATTGACTGGTTTGGTGATAATGCGATATCGTTGTCTCGTTTCGATAAGCACACATGTCGATATCATAGCCAGCTCTGTATGGGCGTATGACGTGCATCCGTCGAGTCGACGTTTAAGAGCTTGAGGACTGCTTATCTTGATTCTCGGGAACAAAGGCGATCACTCCTTTTCCATATTCATTCGTTTCTGGTGGCTGTGGTTGGAAATCATCCACCGTGTACTCTGACTGAGGACACCTAAATAAAGTTAGTTATACCCACTGTCCAACATTTCTGAACGCCATTCTCACAGTTGATCTTTTCCAGTCCACGAACTCGATCCTGCTTCATGTCCACTCTTCATGTCCTCACCTCACTGGCCGGCGTCGCCATCACCAGCCTCTGCCAATTCTCAAACCCAGATGAATATGCATACACCAGCAGTCACTTGAACCCATAGCTGACCACATTGAAATTCGGCATTTGGTTAAAAGCATCTTCAAACGGCTGAACATGTACCCCCGTTCCTCTCAGCAGTCTGCGCTCTTCGACGCACAAATTTCCGAGCCCCCTTGACCTTTACGGACGTCATGGCTCGTGTCGTACCACTCCCCCCTACTCCTACCGCGACCGCCTTCAAAAATTCCAGCAGCATCGCCCTTTACACGCGTTAAACGTTAGGCAACGGCACATATATTTGCAGTCGTGAGGGAGTCGGTGTCCCACTCTTCGATCGACTTCAAGTCTGCATTATCGTATAATACAAATGGTACATTCTTTATCGCATATACCTCGTTCATTCTAACAAACCGCCTTTTAGAACCCTCGCAAACCGCTGTGATTCCAACGCCCATTCGCGTAAAGACCCTGGCCAAGGCTTGGGCCTACTTCTACAAGCGCTCATTCAGCGGCTCGGGTCAATTATCCGCGAAGCGACGCACGAAGCCTATTCAAATCATATTCAAGCCATGCTACTGTCAATCTACATCAAGAGACTCATACACTACCTCAACCACTTGCATTGGTGACAAGCAGATGCAAGAACCCCCCATGCTTGTGCCTCCCCTGTTTCTCCAGGACTGTACAGGTGGGGCACTTCTACATTATATGGTGGCCATGACTGATGACTTCCATTGAAGAAACTGTTTGATATTCATAAAGAAAATTAGGAGAAGTGAGGTCAAAGAGGGACTGTCCTACCTGAATGCAATATTTTCACCTTCGACCGTACCCTTCCTAATGTCAAAGCAAATCACAGGGTCGTCTTCATTAGGACCCTTGAGCTCAATGTGATTCTCATGGCGACTGTGTGTAGATAGGACTGAAACCTTGTGGTTGGATATTCTATCCAAAAACTGCTCCAAATTTTTAGAGCACATCGGGTCTAGGCAATTATATCTCGTACCTCCAATGTTCGGGCAAAGTGTGGATCAGGATCAAACAAACTACCAGATAATGAGTGTGGATACATAAAGCTAGATCAAATCGACATACCGTATGTTCAGTCTGGGGCGAGCAGTCATTTTCAAGTTGGAGTTTGGTACAACCTCCCAGGTGTAAGCATCCCAAAAGGCTCTCAGTCTTGCATCAATGACTGATTCTTGAAGATTAGGATATCCGCTCTTCTGAAACCATGTTGGCCCAGTGCAATTCGAAGTACATGGATGTAAAACGCATACCGCCAACAGTGGATAGATCGTCTTCAGAGTCAGGGTAGCAGGGTGCCTCTTCCAGGGCGTCAATCGCAAAAATGACTCAAATTGACCGATGACGTTCGCACTTTCCAATTCTTTGGAAAGTCGGCTGCTCAGCCCAACTTCTGTACAGTACTTGACAGCAGAATCCATGGCTGGTAGATGTTCTTCGAATGTTCTGGCTCGCTCAAAGCTGATGAGACTCGCAACTGAGGACATGAACCGAAAACACAATATGAAAGTCAGAATAGTGCCTTGAGCTTCTAATTTCACCTACAAGGGTTGCAGATTGCTTGAATGTACGCTAATCCTAGCATTTTCCGAGATTCCACAAGATCAACAAAGAAGTCCACTGATCTTAAGGGATCCAAAAGAAAGTCGGAGAATGATGCATGTAGCAGCTTGAGGTCTTCGTCTACATCGATGACAGAGTGCAGCGTACGCAGCAGTCTCTTTATGTCGCCGTTCCGCAGGTCAAGAATTTGTTCAGTCCTCGAAGATTTGGATAGCCCGCCGATGATGTCCCGTTGACCATCCAATTCCCTGACGACGATGAGCTGACCGAGAATTTGCAGAACGCTACCACGATGCTTTGCCGGCACCGAGTGGACTATGAGCGTATAGAGCTGGTCAAGAGGGGCATAAGGAGCATCGCCAACTGGTGTGTCCAAAAGTTTCAAGATGATGTCGAGGCGGTCATCCGGTCGATCATCTGGTGAGGAAATGTATATGACGATTGTTGTTGCATAGACAAACTGCCCAGAGGCCTTGTCCACGAGCCGTAAGATAATATCTGGGCCTGGCCACTCTGCTGGGAGGTACCTATGACGAACCCGGAGCTCCGAAAATTTCCTCTCGAAATAAATTTGGATGTCGCGTCTTGACAGTGCATCCTCCGTAAGAACCAGCGTCGAAAAGGAGTCTTTCGGCAGTTTTGACTGAAGTTTCTCGAAAGCCTCGCATAGATTTGGTTCTGGTCGGCTAGCGATGAGGAATTGTAGAGGAAGACGGAGGTTTTGGACGAGGTCACCGATAATCCTAATAATCTCATCCTGAACGTCAATGCCGGCACATTCGTCAAGACCATCGATGACGATGAGCGTCGGGTACGACTTCATTCCGAATGTCACGATGTTGATAACACGAGCCATCGTCGCTACGCGTTTGATAGGTTCAAAAATGAGCGCTTTCGTTTGCGTTTCCAACGCCTTTTCGAAGATGTGAGGATCATGACGAATTGCTTTGTCGATATGACGCGCTGTCGAGGGGAGAGCTTGCATGAGCTGAGTGGCCAATGTAGTGAAGAGGGCGCCACCATCACTGCAGTTGGCGATTCGGTTTGAAAAAAAGAACGATCCAATCAAGAGTCCTTCCTGCCTGCAGATTTCCGCAATGGTGAACTCCAGCGCAGTTTTGCCATGACCAGCGGGTCCGCGGAGCCACAAGATGGATGATGACTTGGTTACTTTCTTTAACCAGTCTAGGATCTCTTGGATGATAGCTTCGCGAGTGCCTTCCATGCACCTTGGTGGATCTCGCCGCGCTCTGGAGTCTAAGAGGGCAGCAGGAGAAGTATGTTGGTGGAGAAGATCTTTGCCTACGTCGTCCGTCCTCTTTAATCAGAAAGAGAGTTGTTGTTATTGCGGACATAACAGGCACACCTTTCAACGGAGACCCATGCTGAAGACTAGAAACATTCACAACGTCGGCATTATAGATGGTCTGATCTCCATAGACTTGCGCAGCAGTGACGTTGCCTTGAACGATGGCATTCTGGGCATGATTGAAGACGCTCATCGTCAGCAAGAACGTTGGGAGCCGAGGCCATGGAAGTAAGAAGACAACTTGCGGGCGCCTGATAGACAAATCCAATCCCTCCAGACAATCTTACATCTTCAGTACACGTGCTGGAAAGGGAATACATAATGAGGCTGCAGACGTGAGGGAAAACATTATTGGAATAGTAGTACAGCTATAACAGCTGGGCACAGCCTCGATCCAGTTTTGTCCGTATTCTGACAATTGGTGTGGGATGGACGAATGAAAACGTTTGACGTTCGGATCATCACCCCATCCAAATGAATGGTATGAGGGTTCACAAGTACCAGTTGTCGGAAAACCGACATAGGATGCAGGGTGTCGTCAACTCAGTTATTGACCTGCTACCGGCCGCAGACTTCCTGATCACTGTGCGATGCAAGGCATGGGTTGCCGTGAGGACATGCACGAGTTGAACACATCCATAAGAACTTCGCGTTGAAAAAAAAAACAACTCAGTAGCAAGAATACGCATGACTGCTTACGAGACTTAGAAAGCAAGACAACCCGGGACTTGTGTGAGGTCCGAGTTAGATGGTGCTCGATGCTCGAAGGAGGAGCCTCCGTGCAAAGCCTTGCGTCGTGTAGCACAACATGAGTCGGCGCCAACGCCACGAGCCTGAAAAAATATGCCCAATGAATAAGTGGAGGCATCTAGAGTCCAAAATTGGCAGGTCGTCCAGAATACAACGACCAGTGGTTAACTTTCGGTCGGATTTAGCTCACGATCCACCACTTATGGTCGAATTACATTTGCATTTCAAATCCAATGGAGGGGCGCATGAGAAGGGGTTGATTCCTGAGATAGACAGATAGAGCAAGCAGTTGGAGAACGATCGACATGTAGTCCTTTAGCTTGGGCCTTTAAAGCTTTACCAGTGAGTACTAATGGATGATGGACTCTATGATGGTGAGCGTTGTGGAGAGAGGTCCAAACGACTTCTCAAGCACACGTGAGACCGCTTCTGCAGGCGCAGCAGCTTGTTGCTTTCTACCATCCTCAGCCTTTTTAGCACTCGATCTATCAAATGTCCGCCTCACGGCCGAACATCGTTCTTCTGGCGTCAAACTCCGGCCCAAACTCCCTTGGAGGCCAGCTATTCTTGGAAAGAGAAAGTGCAGATAACTTCTCATTCTCTGGCTAGCGCCAGTGTATTGAGGCATAGGCTGGTCTCGTTCCTAAGCCTTAACCCATCCGCTTCCATAGCCTTTTGAGCCTTCCTCAATGTCCATCCATCCACCTACCGTCCCCTCCTTCTGCCTGGTTGAGCCTCCTCAATAACCACCCATCCATCTGTGTCTTGGCTCTTCGTGTTTCTCTGTTCCATCACCGCGCGTACGTCTGGAGACCCCCCCACCTGCATCGCAGCCATACGTGCGATTGGCTGGAGAGGTCGGACCGAGATTAGAGGCGAAGAGTCTCGTACTCTGGTTCGGGCAGGTCAGTCACATTCACCCTCATTTCTGAACGCCATATCTGACAATGGACCTCTGCTAGTCCCGATCCCAGGTACCACCTCTTTTGCTCTCTCCCTCATTGCCTATCTTGCCATTATCCCAGACGAATATGCACGCACCCGCAGCCACTTGATACCATAGCAGATCCTCCATTTTGTTATGTGGAATTTGGTTTGAAGCACCGTCAAACGAGCGAAGACCTCCTTCCTCCGGCCACACTGCGCAAGTCTCGACGCTCGTATCCTACCACAACGTCGCCAATAATTTGCTCATACTCATACTACGACTGTCTTAAAGCATCCCAGCACGCGGTCCCTCCACACACATTCTCAGCGTTAGGCAGGGTTGCATATATTCGCTCTGGGGTACAGTCGTGAGGAAGTAGTCGGCGTCACGTCTATCGGAAACCAGTCAAGAAGTTCAGGCGTGCACAATACTGCAAACGGTACTTTATTTATCACATATACCTTCATCCCCTCTGACCGGCTACCTTCTAGTTCTCCTGCAAACCGCTGTCATTATAGCGCCCATTCGCGCAAAAGCCCTAGCATAGGCCTACTTCTGCCCATCGAAAGCTCATTTAACAATTCTAGTCAGCTATCCGCGAAGCGACGCACCAAGCCCATTCAGACCAAGCTCGACGCGCTCGTTTTGGAAAATGGGGCTCTGTCAATGGGCCTCCAAGCCCCCAACCACAGCGCCATTCGAACTCAACTTGAAATAGCCGCAAGGTGCAAGTACCGTCAACCTGAATCACGCCACTGTCGCATATCCTGATTCACGTCGAACGACATCCAACACTCTCCCTCCGCGTTCAACCAACGTCGTCGAGCCAATGGCACCTACACAAATGGGTGGATCTTCGACATTACGAAGGTTTGATGTTGGATGTCCCGAATTGTCGATATAATCTGCGAGTTTCGATTCAGTGCATTAGTCTTCGGTGCTGGCGCTTACGGTGCACTCGCATGCCGCGCTTAGGTGCTTCGACACGCAGGTCGCTACAATGTTTATTGGAACCGCTCGAGGTAAACATGTCAATGGCTTCTCGTTCGTTCATGACTGAAAGTCGTTGGCTGTTCAGGGCATTTTCACAAAGTGACGTCTCTTGCGCGCATAAATTCGTACAAGCTATAAACCTGTCTCTCTTGAAATATGTTTTGCCGCTCGTTCAAGTCGGTTTCAAGAATGAGCCATGCTGTTATCTCACAATTCTGTTCAACTCTGCCATAGAGTGTTCGTATAGAATAGAATGTATTTTTGAAGAAATATCTTGACAACGCCAGTCTCTGCCTGACTGTTTATCATCTTTCTAAAATCGCGCGGCTCTCGTACTCCTCGCAGACCTGCTCTAAAATGTATCTGTGACCTTACCGCATGACCTGTCTGTGTTTGAGGGCAAAGAAGTTTGGTGCTCAATCTGGTCTGGCTCGCCGCTTAAGAGCCTCAAAGACGAGGATACGCGAGGTAGCATCGAGTGTGGTTTTGTCTGAAAAGAACTTTTAGTCATATAGGCCGTAGGAATGGAACAGAAACACCACATACCCAAAATTAACGCTGTAGGGTCCCTCAGTCTGGCTTGCGCAAGAATCAGCTGGGTAGAGTGATAGAGGCCAGCACATACATTTGTCCCTCATTTCTGAATGCCAGTCTGTCATTTGACCTCTTCCAGTCCACAAACCCGATCCCACATACCGCCACTTTTATCCTCTATCACGGGGCGACGTCACCATCAACACCTAATGCATGGGGCCCGGACCATCCCTTTTCTGAAAGCATGTTGGTCCTGTTCAGCGCGGAATGCATATGTGAAACACACGTACTGTCAAAATTGCACAGTTCTTCTACAGAGTCAAGGTCGCAGGGTGCATTTTCCGAGGTGCAGAGCGCTAAGAATAGCCCATATCGACCAAACACGCCAGCACTTTTTAGTTCTCTTGAAAGCTGTCTGCCGAGCCCAGCTTCTGTGCAGTACTGAATAGCGAAAGGCATGACCGATAAATCTGGTTTGAATGCCCCGGCTTGCTTTGACACAATGAGGGTCGCAACTGGGGAAGTGAACCGCGACCATAGCATTAAAGTCAGAATACAGATATGAAGCTGTATTTTCACGTACAAGACAGGTTACAGATCACTCGAATATATGCCAATCCCAGCATCATGCGAGATCCTGCGACATCAATAATGAAGTCCATTGATCTTGAGTGATCCAAGAGAAAGTCGGAGAACGATGCATGTAGCAGCTTGAGATCATCGCCTACATCAATGACAGAGTATACAATATCGACAGTCTGGCACAGGGCCGTAGGTAGGTTGTCTACCTCTGCTAAACTTCGAATTTCCAAAATCAGCGACGTGAACAAGTGAAATGCACAGCAGGCAGCCTCACCGTAAGCTCATGGTCCTGATAGATCCAGCAACCTCGTGCGTTTGCCGCTGCAATGGTGGCAGCACTAGCCTTCAGGCTTTCCGACCACGTTTGGGAGAGTCTCGCTCGGCAGTCTCGCTCTGGCAGTGCAAACGCACGGCCCACACGTGTACAATCCGTGGTCTTCCATTTCTGCATTGGCCACAAGGCTCGCATTGCCGATATCGCTCTGGTCTAGAGATAGATTTGAGGGGAACTACCCATGCCATGTACAATGACTCTCACCAGTCGGAGAGCGGTCCGAGTAATGCAGTTCAGAGGAGCACTAAGAAGGATTAGCGCTGTGCATTCTCCTGACAGTCCTTCTTCGAAGATATATTGCGGGCCTCTGTTAAGTGAAGTACCAAGTTTGTTCTGATGTCAGAACAAGTCGCGGAGATCGACAAGCAAGGGCTAATTACCATGCGTTGTCTAGACATCTGTGGGATGTAACGATTGGAACAGACGACATCCGATTCCGTTCTCGACGCCGTCATAGTGCCTGTCGTTCTCGCTGTAGCTGCATGCGCCACAACCATCGTCGATGCGTCCACAGAAGTAGTTGTAGCCATCGAAGAACCCAAAGGACTCAGGGTCTTGCTTGTCATCGTCTTGCCTCCGGCACTTTTAAAAGCCTGGCAGCCTCCTCAGGCTCCATCGTCTCCACTTGGACCTTGTCAAGAACTGGAAGTATTCTACAAAGTATCTACAAACTAGTTAGAAACTGGGATGGCAGGAAGCAAGTGAGCGACTCGTACCATCTTTGTACTGTCACCTGGGCAGCTATGCCTACGCTTGGGATTATGACACCCTTCTGAACCGGGGTTTTCAGGGGGAGAATCGGCGTTCATGTATCGCACCCGAGTCAGTCCCCGATGTCGCAGCTACCACTGGTCGTTAATGAGCGGTGAGACTAAAGATTGAGGAACATAAGAGTACCTCACGAATGTGGAAGACAACAACCTGTCTCGAACTTCCTGGGTCACTTGATCCGCCAGTGACGAAGGTGTAGCGAATTGGCATTCCATTGACCTGGGTTCGCGGTAGTAAGTGGAGAAGATGGAGGAAGCGCCGAGGGTGGGCTTGCGTTGAAGCTGGGAGAATGCGTTGGCTGGAAATGTTGATGAATCGCTCTGTCGTACGCACGAGAGATGCAGACGTTCAGTTGAAGTTCGGCGTTGCCGATGTTCTGAGGGTTCTCCGTGTCCCGTCCCGGGCCGTCCGAGAGAACTGTAACAATGAGGAGGTAAGAAGAATCCATGTGTCAGAGCAGTAGGAGAAACATACCTTCCTGTCTGCTATGTGTGAACCATTCTAGGTCAGGTTTCCTCGTCCCATTTATCAAAAGCCTTGAGAACCCTGTGTTCTTGATATCGTCAAGCACCTTCGTTTGAGCTTTGACGTTCTCGATGCTAATCAAAGGGTTCACGGTCAGTAGTCATCTAGTCAACGACAATGGTGCCCACTTACTAGCCAAAAGTCGCCCTTGAGCACTGAAGAAACGATGGAGTGAAATAGTAGGGAGAAGATCGTGCTTTTGGATGATTCCTCGGGCTTCGAAAATACGCGCAGGAGTCCTGACCTATCATCCGTTGATACATTGGTGTAGCATTGCAACTGCGAGGAGGAGCGTTAGTGGTGTACAAGCCTGCATGTGACGACAAGAACGCTCACTGAGGACTCGCTTGTTCTGTCTGTCTGCCCAATAGACGCCTTCTCAAAAAGACGTTACAGTCTGAGGGTCTTGAGATGAGCTTGAAGACAATCGTTGAATCTAGAGATGGCTAGGATGCCGCACGGTCGAAAAGTCGAGAGAACTTCGAGAGAAGGCGGTTCGAGAATAAGAGCGGTCGATGGCCCCATATGACCATAATGATAGTGGGAGGAGAAAGGGACCATGGAATTCCCTTTTCAGAACTAACGTGATCATTCAACTTGAACGATAAACTTTTCCATAGGATCTTTGCTGGGTGCTCCTACCTGCGACGTTCCTCTCCTAGCAGGACAGTGGGTGGGGGGATATTTTTCTCGAACTTCAACCCCCTGGAAAACTCATCAACGACGCGACGGATTTATGTAAATAGCTAGTGGCAGCCCCACCTACAAATCCTAGATGCATTCACGGCACTGGCGTCAGACACCAGCCTTCAGAGCGGACCACTGATCTGCAATAGAGTCTTTCGAATAGGACAGTAAAGCACACTGCCTACACATATGCGATCCGAAATACGCTGTTCTGGTCGGCCGTAGGGTTCACGTCTCGCGGATCTCTAATCATGAAATCAACGAGCAACGCATCGAATGAACATAAGGATCAATGACATATCCTGAAAAGGATTATGTTGTGTGTGGTGGGCTACCTTCGCGTCTCAATGAGGTGTCGTCCGGATATCTCATCAGCGAGAACCTTGAGTCTTGACTGATACACCCATCAAGGGATCACAGCCTGAAGACAGGTCTCTGGTATTTTCCGGTATCGGCACGAGGATCCCTCTAAAGTGTTAACGCGACGCTTTTTTTTTTGACAGTCTTAGCTCGAAGATATCTCGGAGGGTCGTTGTTGTCTTGGAGCGCCGAGTTCATTGAAATCTCCCTAACGTCAGAACACATTCGAGAACATCCGATGGGCTGGGAGAGCCGTGAGCCGTGAGCCGCGAGCCTCAGGCCATGACAACATAAATCACATGATATACGTCCCACAACTCCCGAGTCCCCCTATTAGTATTAGTATTAGTCAACAGTTTTGGAATTGAACTGCGGCGGCTTTGCCGAAGCCCATCCCGTGATTGGTTCACGTCGACGCGACTGACCTTTTTGGCCACCAAAATACCACTGTACGATGCCATGCCCACCTTTTCACCCATAAATATCTCTGTGGTTGCCTTATTTCGCTGAATCGGGGACACCAACATCACTGGAGGTTGCGTATCTGTTTTTCAAGGAAGTTCCCTCACGGTGGCTCCATATTCCCATCACTACTTCATTGTCACCGACTAATCTTCGAACATCGCGCACCTTGTAAGTATTATCATGAACATCAATCTGCTCTATCAGATATTCACAGACATAAACTTTAAAATCAGATAGGTGGTGGGCTGTCGTTGTATTGGCTGACAGTCTTTTTGGTGATACCTGACGTTCATGGCCCTGTGTTTATTCGCGATCTGCCTGTTCACAGGATGTTGACCTATCCGAGCATCTCGCCACTGGCACTGATGCGGGGCCTTGTACGAACTACTTGCAAATATTGCAGAATGAAATGGTTATTGATGGCAACAGTGGGTGGCAGTGCTCTAAGTTTCCCCCGCAGTATTCCGCCGCAGGTTCCAATTCAGAAATGCATTGACAAATGAACGACTAGGCGCTCAGCGCGCTTGCAATGCTCTTCAGCGTCTATGGTTGGTGGCTGTGACGGTCGAATCGGCTGGTATGCCGAAGAACGGCATGTCATGCCTGCCTAGAGCCTCCGGCTCGCGGCTCGTGGCTCATGGCTCTCCCAGTAAATCCGAAACTCTGACACATTCTGATGAGCAACGAATCAAGTTTCAATATTGAGCATGTCACAATTCGTCCTGGACATCTAGAGATCGGTAGGTGCAGCGGTCGGAACAGTCAACTATGAGTCTGCGATAGATGCCTTCGAAGTAGCCGTTGCGGTAACTTAAGTTGCGGCCGCCACAACTGTCGTCGGCGCGTCTGTAGCCGTCGAAGCCGTTGCACTCGGCATTCTGCTTGTCATTGTCTTGCTCCCGGGACGCCTGAATGCCCTTGCAGCCTCTTTCATCCTGTCTGCTTGACCCTTGGTGAATGAATCCATGCATGAGTCATAGGAATAGTCCATGAAGTTGTCTACGAAGCAATCAGTTCCAGATCAATAGTCCGGTGCAGCCAAGAGACGTACTGATCAGATCCGGACCATCACCCGGACAGCTATCCCTGCCTTTAGGACATCCCTCCGAACCAGAAGCTTGAGGAGGAGTATCGGCGACATTGTCGCCCACACCATTGTCGCAGCCACCCTAGTCATTGGTCAGTGCTAAGGGATTAAGTGAAGGAGAGTAGGAGTACCTCAAAGGTATGGAAGAGACCCAACCAATGTCCAACCTCATGGGTCAAGGTTCGGCCCATGTTAAAGTTCTCTCTCGATCCACCAGTAACGGTGGTATGTCGGATCGTCACTCCATCGAGCTTTGGCTCGCGGTAATAAGCTGAGGGGATGGAGGCAGAGCCGAGAGACTTGGTGGTTGCATTGTAGCTGGGAAAGATTCAGCTAGGACTGTTAACGAGTTGGAGGCTGTACGTACGTGAGGGTGTAGACATTCAGCGTCGCGGCGTCGCCAACATTGTAAAGGTTCTTCATTTCATGTTCCAGAGGGCTGAAGACGAGCAGAGCTGAGTGAGTCTATGAGGCTGAAAGCACTATGGCCAACATACGTTCCGGGTCCACTATGCACAAACCAATCTGGGTTATGAATTCTCGTCGTGTTTACCAGAACCCATGAGATGCCGGTGTTCTTGAAATCATCATTGAGCACCTTGATCTGAGCTTTGATGTTGTCGTCACTAAATCGAAAAGGCTCAGCCTAAATCATTTCACTCATCGAAACAGTCCACTTACGGGACAAAACCGCCCTCGCGTGTTTCGTTGGTGTACACCACGTTGAAAGAGACGTTGAACACAAATGTATCTTGTGGGAGATCCCGTTCTCGCAGGAGCCCTCGAGCTTCGAATAGACGTGCATGAAATTCCGCCTTGTCCTCTGGTGATACTCGGGTTAGACATTGGGTACTGCAATGGGAAGCATCAGCCGCAGAGAATCCATGTGAAATTACCAAGTACTCACTGAGGACCTGCTTGCTCTGTCCAGTGAACGCTCTCTCGGACAAGCGGTACAGCTGTAGCATTCTGGGCGGTGTGGAGCACCCAGCCAAAGAGAAATAGAAAAGACATGGTTGAAATCATCGTTGGGTCTTATAAATGTTATGTAGATCGAGAACTGCCCAGCAGCTGCGATCCTGCGCGGTCGATGGAGTAGTCGTAGTTGGCGCCTGGCCGAGAGAAGAACTGGTCAACGTTCAACGTTGTAGTTCAAGGTAAAGGTAGTCTGGGAACAAAATCGGTCGAATGCGCTGTATGTGTGTCATTGCTCCCAGTGCGGGCATGAACATGGAGGAACAGATCAAACATGTGGCACCGCCATACAAGGTAGATAAGATAAGATTAAAAGTTAGAGCAGCTTTGACTTTAATGACTGTTGCCGAAGGCATCGAATTACAACGAGAAACAGTTGTTGCTACTATTTTCAATGAAAATTCCACCATAGACCTGCCCTTCATGAATACCACTTTCCTGGTATCCGTCGTTCACAACACTCGTCGTTTCGGTGGGTTTCTTCAGGATACCAATCTGGTATTGTCCACCACCGCTGTTGTCATTAGCAACTGGAGGCGTAACAGCCTTGAGCCTGTCGTATCCCTCGGAATAGTAAACGCGGAGAGTACTGCACAACGTCCAAAGATCATCAGTATGCCGAGGCCTAATTCGAGAAAATAGAAAGACCCACTTCTTCTCAATATCCATCGTAATCGCAAAGTTCTGCCACACCCCATACTTGATCCTCCCTGTCCAAATAACATTATTCTTCCTATCCAAAACCTTCCACAGCCTCTTATCCAACTTGGTCGAATCCGGCTTGCCCTCTTCCTTTGGATTATCCTGCGAGAGCATCACACCCGCATTGATCGAAAACTGATTCGACGCATAATCGTTCGCCTCATGCCACACAGTCATATACTCATGCGTGAGATTCATCGCGTGCGACCCTTTCGCGCCCCCAACCTGCTTCGAGCTCCAATGGAACGTCTGCACACCGACATTCGACGCGTCGGACCCGTTGCCCATCAACAGCCCCGCACGCCGGAAACCGAGCTGCGCCTTGCCCCCACCAGGGACGAAGAGCGACCGGTCGTCGATGGTCACCTCGAGAGCTTTATGCGAGGGCAGGTCGAACCGCGATGGTTTGGTATCTGGAAACTGCAGGATCTGGGACCAGGAGAGGTTCTGGCCTTTTGTGTAGTCGGGGTTGAACAGCGACGCGGGGGTATCGAAGGTCTCGAGCGTCGTGTTCAGCGAGACACGACCTTCGAGTGTGACAGGGCACTTGACGAATGGATTGGAAGGTACGGCAAGTGTTGGCGCAGCAAAGGTCAGACACGCCAGCGCCAGGAAGAGGGTGGTGCACGTCGCCATCGTTGATCAATGGCTGAGAAATACGGGGAGGGAAGACGATGGGCCTTCGAGACATCGTACTCCCATGTTCTCGTATTTCAAGAAATCTTGATGCACCGCAGTTTCTCCATCCTTTCCGCCAAGAATATCCCGACTTTGGCGATCGCGAAGGTATCACATAACGTCGTGGGCAGTATATGGGATTAAGTCGCACTTTGCCTAGATTTCGAAACATGGCGTGAGTGGTCACTCGACAACCTTTCTCGTTCGGGTATTACTCGGGCGGGGCGAAATGCTAGCGCTCGTCAGGTGGCGGCAGCGAATTGTTGCGTTGTCTTGATGGTGAGGTGTGTATATATAACCTTTAACCTTTAAATCCTCAAAGTTTGGAATAGCCTACATGGTTGCCAGTAAAAAGAATGGCCGCAGCACAATGAACGATCAACATACCCAATGTACAGTCATGATTCGAATCAGAAACCAACATTCTTCATCAACTGGCCATTTCATGATTTCGGAACGATGTCGTATCCCTCATCCTCTGTCATTTTTTCTGGAACGAGTTCCAATACCTTTTAGGAGAGACACATAAGATTATCTACAGAGTCATCAAAGTCATGTCACTCACCGCTGTCGACTGCAAATGAACTGGAGACTCAACGCACGGAGAGGATCCAAACATGTCCGCCCATGATACGAATCCCCCATCTAAGGATGTTGGGAGGAGTTGTGAGGCCTGAAAGACGCAAGTAGGTTAGATATCGCACCATCACGTCGGATGTGCAGTACGTACCCTATAAGCTAAGAGATAAAAATGCCTCCTCTCGATTCTCAGAACGAGTGAAGTAACGACAGTCCAGCATGAGTCCTCTCCGAAGAAGACTTCCGGAACTCATCCATCGCATATGTCAAGCTCAAGCTTGAGCGATGAAGGGGTTGGGACTCGGCTGCCAGCTGCTCCTGCCACTTTTTTCATCGTAGGCTCTAACTTGGAATCTCTGTTGGGTACAAAATATCCGCATTGTCACGCTGGTCACAGATCACGTATTGATGGCAGAATTCTTTGGACTCTTGTCCTTTTACCACCTGTAAACTTGTTGCGTCCAATAGAGCTCACCTTGCTTTCTCAACTTGACTCGCCCATAATATCAACAGGTCTGCCGCCTGGAAATGCATGAAGCACTCGACTCGTGCAGTGGTCGACCAATCGTACAACATGCCATCACGAAACAAATGTGATGAATCTTGACATTGGCCTACACGTGCCTTCCGTGGATGCCTGACTGCCTTTCCATCCACATCGCAGGCCACAGGACTTGGTCTTGACTAGTGACTGGTTGACCCCGCTATTTCATCCCATCCTCCCCACGGACATGGCCGAACTCGGCGCAGCCGCTATAGGCGCGGGCGCCACAATTGGTGCAGCACTCTACACAGCCGCTAGTGGATTCATCGCGCGGCATGAGAACTCCCACTCCCTCCAGGTCACAGAGTTACGGCGCCACATTGCAGATTTTGAAGCTGCATACGCGGCGGGAGAGGTCGCTGAAGATGATTGGCGTATGTACTTGGCCATCCGGAATGAGTGAGTTATCTGTACCCTGCTTTTGCGTTCTGCCTTGGAAGGCTACTTACAAGTAGCTACCTGTTCAGGGCGCGCACGTCTGAATCAGCCTATGAAGACAGTATCGAAACATACAAGTGGACGCCGATGTACAATTCTATCGTCAAATGGAAAACAAGGCGCCAAGTGCGGAAGAAGAAGAAGGCCTTAAGGATGGCAAATAAATCATTACGATCCCACTACTATGTATGTGCGTCTATCCAGTCGGGAAGATGTTAATATCATGACGATTTGACCATCGGTTGCCAATGGGGTACATACTTACCAGGACCCACTATATAGGAATCAACATCGTCCGCATCGGATGCATCCTCGACAACTGCGGAGTCAGGCTCGCCACCGCAAAGCCGTGGTTCTCCAGTTAATAGTGATGAAGATGATAGACGGATTTTGTCCTGGGTGGAGGGCGTCCGCGTGTCGAAGTCTCACTCGGACCCAGACGACGAGCAGCGTTTCAAGTCACTCACACTGGAACAGGATCCTCCGTTGACTGCTTCAGAGGCATCCGTATGCCCCTCTGAGGGTAAGCGTTGATTTTAGTACATTTCTCCCAACCTCTCGCTAATCGATGATCTGTTAACCCACTCACTCCCTGCATAGATATACTGTCTCCGTCCTTTGCTCAGGTCGAAGCCAAGAGTAACGCTGTCACTATCCAGGATGCCCGCTCACTGGCAGAAATTTTGACGCGGATTGTGAACCAGGGCCAACGGCGGGCGGAGGTAGTCGAGAATGTGCTGATAAGTGAGATGCCACAGAAGGTCAACGCCCCGGTGGGTGTAGTGGCGTATGTGCACCCGTCGAAGATGAAACCTCTGACACACGGAGGAGTGACAGCTGAGACGAGCCAGCTGGCCCAAGGTTCGGAAGCAGGCAAATCAGAGGCGGCCAAGATCAGAGCGATGCAGGCAGAGCTGAAGCACCTCCATGACTTTTCCTTGCTATGGGCGCAGAGCGTTGTTGAATGGGGGAAGATGATGTCTGATGCCATGCACTCCCTGCAGAGTTGGGCGTTATCTCTGGCTAAAGTTTTTGGGTTGTCGGCGGAGCTGCGATCAGAAGCTTTTGACGCTTTTGTCGAAGTGGTGCAGAAGGGGCTGCTGCCTCTCGTGTCCGACCTGGAGGTGACAATTCACGAGCGTTTGCTCAAGGAACTTGCGCATCTGTTGAAGACCTTAGCACAGCCGTTGAGGCTCCTGACGTCGATAAAAGAACAGGAGCTGGATCATTGCCATTTCCTCAGCACGGAAGACCAGCCACAGCCTTCCCTTGCAACTTCGACCAATTATCTCGCCCTCCGGAGTCGGCTTGCAGCGGAACTCCCGACCTACATCGCTCTGATGCAGCGCGGACTCGCTGGGCTTGTTAGGAGGTTCGCAAATATGCAGGTGCGGTTCTGGAGGGACGTCAAAAACCACTGGACGACATTTTGGGATATGGTGCGCGTAGATGACGAGTTGAGCTTGGGTTCAGCTGAAACGATTTCGACGTGGTGCGAGAGATGGGTAGATGTGGACGGGGTTGTGGCGAAATTGGGGCTGACGAACCCAGAACAGCACATACTCCAGGAGCAGCTGCAGAAGATGAGTGTTGAGGCACACTTGAAGAGTCAGGAGTTGGTGTTCCTGCGAGATGTTCCAACCCCTGCGATACCCCACTCCCCTGGACCCCACCCATTGGCCCCATCCGCCCGGTCCAGGAGTAGGGACAAACGTGGCAAGCACAAGTCGCGTTCGTCAACGTCGATCAATATTTCTTCTCGCGATAAGTCTGCTGCATCTCCCGTCCCTCAATCCCTCACAGTATCTCAGTATAGCTCTTTGCTGTCGCACCCCACAAAGTATATTTGCCAAGTCATTCACGAATGCAGACCACCAACATCGGTATCTTACTACTGCTCTTTTCCCTTTCTCACTCTGCAGATAGGCGAGCTCTATTATATTCTCCAAGAAGCTGGACATCCAAATGTTCATCCCGGATTGCCGTTGCACGTCGACAACGGAGAGGATTGCTTGCTGTTATGTAGGGATGGGGGTGGGTTGGTCGGATGGGCGTTAGCGAGCTTCTTGGTGCCATTATCGTCGGGATCATAGTTACACCTTTCTATCTTTCTTCCTCTCTTACCATTTGCCGTTTAAAATGTTTCTGGCATGTCGCTCCATCCTAATCATATCTTTGCATTCATTCTCCATCTACTCGCCATCTCACCGAATTCCATGATTCTGGAATGAAGTCATGTCACTCACCATTCACATCCGCGACTGCAAACGAATTGGAGACTCTACGCACGGAGAGGGTCCAAATATGCCCGCCCGGGGTACGAATCCCCCGTCTAAGGTTGTGGAGCGAAGCAGTGATGCCTGAGAGATGCAAGTTGTCGGATCTCGTACAATTCGCATATGAATATGTGGAACGTATCCTATATGCCAAGAGATAAAAATGCCTCTCTCTCAAAATTTGGAACGACGAGCAATCATACTCACCAGAGCAGACTGACTTCCGTAACCTATCCACCCGATGTCAAGCTCAGGCTCGAACGAGAAAGGTACCGGACTTGGTTTCCGGCCGTTCCTGCCATTTATTTCAGTGTCGGCTCCTCTATTGATCAGCCGAGTTGCATTCATGGACAGAGAACGACTAAGGCGGAAGACTCGGGGACTGAAGCACCCCGCAAAGCCCCGGGCCAAGCTCGAGTGTGGTACATAGAGGTTCCGAGGTATATTGTGACATAGACATAGCCCTAGAGGCTGCATGCTATATTAATGAGGGAGCAGAGTGAGCGAGGCGATGGGTATGTACTAGGCCGACTTGGAGTGACGCCCACACAGTGTGGAGACCTCTTTTGATCTCGTTCCAGAAGAACAAATATCGGCTTCGGGAATAGTAAATATAAGTATGTTATTCCAGCTAAATGCAAACCGTAGGCCTACTTGACTTTCTCACAACTCAGCGGTGGATCTGCTCCATATGCCCACTATTGGGTACGCCAGGGTGTACCTTGGAGTGAATCTCCAAATGAGTCCGATGCCCCACCACACCACCAAATGGTCCATATCCAGTCCTGTATTTCCAAATTCAGGTTCAAGCGAGAAATCTTGGAGTAGGCCTACGGTTTTGCATGCAGCTGTCAACCGATATAACACACGTATTGATTTGCCCCAACACGAAGGTGCTCTTCAAGTTGTCGAAGAACCTTGCGGCCTGGTAGATTACAGCACTTTTCAAAACGATAGGCCAGCCCTTAAAAAATACACGTACAGGCGGACTTCAAATTCTTCCAATTCTGGAAGCCCGCCTGCGTACCCGCCTCTGCCAGCGCCGCTCTGCACACTTTCGCAGCGATAACATTTCGATGAAGAGATAAAATAATAATAATTCGTGACCATCTCCGAAGAGGGTAGAATCCGTAAAACACAAGTAGTACATTTGTCCTCAAATTATAAAGAACTAAGTACGCAGCTTCGTGTTTCTAGAGACTAGTCAACAGGCTATGTCGGGGCTTGGTTATGAGAATGCTTGGGAATGCTGGGGCTGCTATCTTGACGCAACATCCTTGTCAGTCTCTCTGGGAAGGTACCAAGGTGAACATGGCTGGGGAAGTGACTTGCTACTCGGCTTTTGCGCTCATAGTCGTCGCCTCGTAGCTGGTAAATGTCACCACTGTATGCCTAGTAAAGAAGGTCGGTGGTAGTGGCGAGCCTGGAAGAATTCCAAGGCGTGGAGGGGTCGGACTCCGTGATTGCGTGGTTAAAGACCATCCTGGAGCGGATTCTTGTGTATTCGGCGATTTCTCATCGAAAATATTCTAGTGACATTCGAAGAGCGATCTCCTCTTCCATTTCGATATGTCCATGAATAGTGGAATGGTGTGTGCCACTGGTACTAGTACTGATCGCCAGGTTCTAGCGAGAATTCAAATTCAGACTCCGTTCTCAAACCCCTGCCGTTTGTTGGTCCGAATACTCAGTGTTCTGAGAGCCTAGACGCGCTAAAAAATATGGCCTCTCTATTGCATTTAGCTTATAAGAAACTACAAGGTACTTGTAATGTACGCCTGAGGCTCAACTGAAGAAGCGGTATTCAAGACGCGTCCGGTTGTCTGAATCACTGGAGGACTGGACCGTTAAATGGAGTCTTTATTTCCTTATTTAGTAATATTTCAAGTGAAGACAAACTGGATCGTATAGGCGGGCACCTCCATCATCTCCATATACTATCCCTGACCCACACATCGACCACGACTCACCTTTCGACCAATTCAAATATATTCACCAAACTGCGTCCAATTGAGCTCAAACTTCGTATATGTTCTCTAGGCAATATTCTTAGTACAATAGTGGTCTTTTTTTAATATAAAGTGGCGGGGACAATGACATCGAAAAATAGGCCTCTGTCACGCAGGCCGACAGATGACGTGTCGGAGCTTTAACTGGCAAACAATCTACAGACTACAGCCCGTGCTGAGTTTGAACTCAAGCCTTTTTTGGCCTGTGACAGGGTGTGACTGGTCGAAAGGTGGGTGTCGATGTGTGGGTCAGGGATAGTAAAAGCAGAGACCAGCACTACGAGTTCTACAGATTAATTGTTAGGAGCAGAATTTTCTTACATAAAGTGCCCTAAAGTGCGATTTTCGGTGCCGACGGAAAGCAGTTTCTCAATGATGACTCGGAGGACAATAACAAAAAGTCTATTTCCAAGACTTTTATTAAATACAAATTCCAATCATTTTGTGTGTCAACTTATATTTTTCTGAGCAGGGGTTGCAAAGATACAAGGTTGGGCCATGTCCTTGTGGGGGTGTCGGAGTTTGAATTCCAGATGCATTGTAGTCTCCATTCGAAACATGCTTTCAGGCTTTCAGCACAGATTGTTGAAGCCGCTTAAGCCGACACAGTTTGAGTCCAAATCGAGGCAAATAGACCGATTGGAATTTGGCAGTGATCAACGCACCGCGTTGCGCACGCGCCAACTCTACTCCTTTCTTTTGCCCTGGGACTCTTGGTAGACTCGCTTGCTACACGTAATAAGATCCAATTCCAACTGAAGAACACAAATGGAACGGTAGTGACTACCCCTTGAGCCCAAAATGGCTAAAAGCGATAGTTGGTGCATTTGTGTGCGAAATATAGTACAAAGTGCAAGCATCAACTAGTCCGTGCACCTTCTCCCCGTCGATAAAACGTTTTGACTTGAACTTGACAAGTTATCTCCACTATCCCATCCTATCCTATCCTCCCTAGCAACATGGCCGAACTCGGCGCAGCAGCCATAGGCGCAGGCGCCACAATTGGTGCAACACTCTACACAACTGCCAGTAGATTCATCGCGCGGCACGAGAGCACCCATTCCCTCCAGGTTACAGAGATACGGCACCACATTGCAGACTTTGAAGCTGCCTACGCACAAGGAGAGGTCGCTGAGGATGATTGGCATACGTACTTGGCTATCCGGGACGAGTGAGTCCAAGTTACTGTCGTGTATTGCATTCTTCTCTAAGCCGATATCTATCCAGGGCACGCACTACGGAATCAGACTACGAAGACAGTATCGAAACGTACAAGCGAACACCGGTGTACAATTTCGTCGTCAAATGGAAGAAAAGGCGCCAAGTGCGAAAGAAGAAGAGGGCACTAAGGATGGCGAACAGATCATTACGATCACACTACTATGTATGTGCGTCTGTCCAGTGATCTCATCACATGCTAACGCAAGCCCTCGCTATATAGGAATCAACATCATCCGCATCGGATGCATCATCGATAACCGCAGAGTCAGGCTCGCCACCACAGAGCCGTCGTTCTCCAGCTCATAGTGACGAAGACGACAACAAATGGATTTCATCCTGGGCGGAAGGTGTATACCTGTTGAAGGCTCAGTCGGACTCGGACCAGGACCAGGACGAGGGCTTCACAGATCCGTTGTCTGCTTTGAACATATTCCAGACATCCATATCTGACACCCGCCGGCCCTCTAAA
>Ga0247742_10000401_pt1 | contig 36177 bp, 32 predicted proteins | sample UWRJL208509C2_FD_180944 | JGI IMG/M metagenome (GOLD analysis project Ga0247742, IMG submission 180944) | Plant litter microbial communities from Arlington Agricultural Research Station in Wisconsin, United States - UWRJ-L208-509C-2 | ecosystem: Environmental > Terrestrial > Plant litter >...
ACGACACGCTTTACGTCACTGCCTTGGCGGCCCCTGACACCATCAACACGATGCCGGATGCGACGTTGCGTGCGTTCGCCGACCACGGAACCCTCAACAAGGGGACGACGGCGCTGGACCGCGAAGGCGGCGCGGTGGTGCGGCGCACGGCGAACGAGGGCGGCCTCGATCTGAGCGTGCTGGCCGACAAGCTGCAGGTCGATGGAGGCGAGGCGTTCGTTACGGCGTGGGATGAACTTCTGAAGCGCGTCGAGGGTAAGGTGACTGCTTAGTTAGCCGTGCGGAGCCCCCCTGGTCTGGACACCTCGCTCGCATTTCGACGCGCTCTGACCTCCGAAGCGAGTCTTCTCTCGAGGTTGGCGTTCGCGTCGAAATCGCACTGGCCTTATGCGCTGTCCCAGCTCCAGCGTTGGGCGGCCGCTCTTCAAGTCGCCCCGTCAGATATTGCGATCTGGCCGACCGTCGTCGCCCTCAAGGGGTCGACGTTGGCAGGCTTCTATCAGCTACGCATGCAGCCAGATCGAACGTGCAAGCTGGAGCACTTCTGGATAGCGCCGGAGTCCGTCGGGAAGGGACTGGGAAGGCGTATGCTGGCCAATGCCGTCGAGCTCGCGAGGGATGGCGGCGCGGCGGTTCTCGTTATCGAGTCGGATCCGCATGCCGAGGCGTTCTACATCGCCTGCGGCGCGAGACGGACCGGAGATGTGCCCGCACCCATCGAGGGAGCGGAGGGTAGGGTTCTTCCTATCCTGCAAATCTCCTTGGCTGCAGAGTCCTGAACCTCCTTTTGGACCCGACTAGCCGTCCGGCTGCTGCCCAATCGGCCGTGAAAAGATGGTGAATTCGGTCGCCTTTGAGGCGGGTTTCCAGCGGTTTTTCGTTAGCGGGGGAAACCGTCTTGATAACGGTTTCCTGATGATATATTTACCCGCTACGACAGTTAACCAGCCTGGCCCCCATGACTTCGAAAGCACCCCGTGCGTCGCGTTCGCGCGCGATGGACCAACGCACGTCCATTGCCCTCGCCGCCGTCATCGTCTTCTTCGTGGTCAGCGGCGTTCTCGCATATCTGAACATCCGCACCATCCGCGACGGTAACCAGAAAGTCATCCAGTCGCAGCAGACGGTCACCGCGCTCAGCGACATCCTGTCCAGCGCGCAGGACGCGGAAACCGGCCAGCGCGGGTTTTTGCTGACCGGGAATGAGCGATACCTCGAACCGTATCGCGCGGCCCTGGCGAGCATTCCGGCGCGCCTCCAATCCATCAAAGTCACTACCCAGGACAATGCCGGCCAGCAGGCCCGGTTGAAGGAGCTCACCGGCCGTCTGGACGACAAGCTCTCCGAACTCAAGGAGACGATCGACGTGCGCCGGACGCGCGGCCTGGATGCGGCCATGGTCATCGTCAACAGCGATCGCGGCAAGGCGGCCATGGACGCGGTCCGCTCCGGTCTGGCGGGTATGCAGGCCGAGGAACTGGCGCTGCGCGACAAGCGCGTCGTGGAGATGACCGCCGCCTATGGCAACGCGCTGACGAGTGGGTTGCTCAGCGGCCTGCTGGGCGTGGCGCTGACGGTGTTCGTCGCCGTGATGATCCGCAACGCGTCGCGTACCCGGATGCGCGCGACGTGGCTACAGGCCGGACAGCTCGAACTGGCCGCAGTCATGTCGGGTGAGCAGGAAACCGAGACGCTTGGCACGAACATCCTGTCGTTCCTGGCGCGCTTCGCTGATGCACAGGCTGGGGCCCTGTTCGTCAATGCCGCCAATTTTTACGAGCGGATAGGCGTCTACGGACTTGCACCGGGTCACCAGGTCGTCGAGCGGTTCCTGCCGACCGAGGGGCTACTCGGCCAGGCGGCTGCGGAGCGCAGGACGTTCGTCGTCAATGACGTGCCGGACGGTTACCTGGCCATCGGCTCGGCCCTGGGCCAGGACAAGCCACGTCATCTCGTCCTCATGCCCACGGTCGTCGATGGTGAAGTCAATGGCGTGCTGGAACTCGGTTTCTTCAGCGCCGTCGACGAGGACGTCGTCACGTTTCTCGAACAGGCCTCCGCCGCCATCGGCGTGGCACTCCGTTCGGCGACTTACCGGGCTGACCTCAGCCGCTTGCTCGAGGAAACGCGCCGGCAGTCGGACTCGCTGCAGCAGCAGGGCGAAGAGCTGCGGGTGTCCAACGAAGAGCTCGAGGAACAGAGCCGCGCGCTCAAGCAGTCCCAGCATGAACTCGAGCAGCAGCAGGCGGAACTGGAGCAGACAAACGCCCACCTGGAAGAACAGGCGAACCAGCTGGAATCGCAGCGCGACGACCTCGCCCGCGCGAACGAGGTGATCGAGAACAAGGCGAAGGAGGTACTGCGTGCGAGCCGGTACAAGTCGGACTTCCTGGCCAACATGTCCCACGAGTTGCGAACGCCGCTGAATTCCGCGCTGATCCTCTCCAAGCTGCTGGCGGACAATCCGCGCGGCAACCTGACGGAGGAGCAGGTCAAGTTCGCCAACACCATTCACTCATCTGGCAACGACCTGCTCACGCTCATCAACGACATCCTCGACCTGTCGAAGATCGAGGCCGGTCACATCGAGATCCATCCCGAGTCGTTGTCGGTCGAGCGCATGATCAAGGGCCTCGCCCCGCAGTTCCAGCCGATTGCCGACCAGAAGGGACTTCTCTTCGAGGTGTCCACATCCCCCGGTTGCCCGCCCATCGTCGAAACCGATCGACAGAGGCTGGAGCAGGTACTGAAGAACCTGCTGTCGAACGCGTTCAAGTTCACCGAGCAGGGCAGCGTGCATCTGCACGTCTCGTGCAACGCGCAAGGGGATTTCGTGTTCGCGGTGAGCGATACCGGTATCGGCATCTCGGCGGAGCAGCAGACACGAATTTTCGAAGCGTTCCAGCAGGCGGACGGCACGATCAGCCGCAAGTACGGCGGGACGGGCCTCGGCTTGTCGATCTCCCTCGAGCTGTCGCGTCTTCTTGGTGGCAGCATCGCAGTGGACAGCGAAGTCGGCAGGGGCAGCACGTTCAGCCTGACGATCCCGCCGCTGCTGGGCGCGGTGCGGCCGGCGGCTTATGCGATGCCGGTCGTTGCCGAGACCGCCGTCCAGGTTGCGCCTGCGCCGGGGCCGTCGGCACCCGTCGCCACTCCGCGCATTCCCGATGACCGCTTCGAGGCAGCGGACCACCGCCGGTCCATCCTGGTGATCGAGGACGACGAACGCTTCGCGGAGATCCTGCTCGAGCTGGCCCGCGAGATGAATTTCCGTTGCCTGATCGCGACCAGTGCCCAGGAAGCGCTTGCCCTGGCGAGGCATTACCTGCCGCAGGCAATCGTGCTCGATGTGGGTCTTCCCGATCAGTCCGGCCTTTCCGTCCTGGATATCCTCAAGCGCGATGTCCGGACGCGTCATATTCCTATCCACGTCATTTCGGCGTCGGACCACTCGCACGCGGCGCTTTCCATGGGCGCGGTGGGCTACCTGCTGAAGCCGGTCAAGCGCGCACAGCTGGCCGACGTGCTCAACAAGCTCGATGCAAGGCTCTCGCAAGCTGTCCGGCGCGTCCTCGTGGTCGAAGACGACGATGTGCAGCGTGACGCCATCCGCCAGCTGCTCGCGTCGGCGGATGTCGAGACCGTCGCCGCGGCGACGGCGGCGGAGTGCCTGGAGCATCTCAAGGAGCAGACGTTCGACTGCATGGTGTTGGACCTGTCGCTGCCCGACGCGTCCGGTTTCACCTTGCTCGAGACCCTGAGCGAGGAGGGCATCTACGCCTTCCCGCCGGTCATCGTCTACACCGGTCGCGACCTGACGACCGACGAGGAAACGCGACTGCGCGTCTACTCACGGTCGATCATCATCAAGGGCGCGAAGTCACCCGAGCGCCTGCTGGATGAAGTGTCGTTGTTCCTGCACCAGGTGGTCACCGACCTGCCGCCGGAACACCAGCGGATGATCCAGGAGGCGCAGCACCGCGACGCGCTGCTGGAGGGCAGGCGCGTGCTGGTCGTCGAAGACGACGTACGGAACGTCTACGCACTGATCAACATCCTCGAGCCGCGTGGTTGTGTGCTCACCGTCGCCCGCAACGGCCAGGAGGCTATCGACGCCCTGAACGCCGCCAGCGATGGGTCGGGCAAGGACATCGACCTGGTGCTGATGGACGTGATGATGCCGGTGATGGATGGCCTGACGGCCACGCGTGCGATACGCGCCGATCCTCGCTGGAAGAAGCTGCCGATCATCACGCTCACGGCCAAGGCCATGCCGGACGACCAGGAAACCTGCCTGCAGGCCGGCGCGAGCGACTATATGGCCAAGCCCCTGGATGTCGACAAGTTGCTTTCCCTGGTTCGTGTATGGCTCGCGCAATGACCACCATCGACAACACAGCGGATCGTGTCGAGGCGATCGAAGTGGAGCTGATCCTGGAGGCGCTGTTCCTGCGCTTCCACTACGACTTCCGTGGTTACTCCAGGGCGTCCATCATGCGGCGCCTTAAGCAGCTGTGCGGCAAGCTCGGTTACCGCACGCACTCGGCCATGCTCGAAGCGCTCCTGCACGATCCGTCCGTCGGGCCCCAGGTGGTGAGCTACCTGACGGTCCAGGTCAGCGAGATGTTTCGTGACCCTTCGTACTTCCGTGCATTGCGTGAGCATGTCGTGCCGCACCTGCGAACGTATCCGTCCCTGAAGGTGTGGGTGGCCGGCTGCAGCAGCGGCGAGGAGCTCTATTCGCTGGCGATCCTCTTCCGGGAGGAAGGGCTGGAACAACGAACCATGTTCTACGCCACGGACATCAATGCGGGAGCACTGGAGGCGGCGGCCGCAGGGGTGTACAACCTGGATCGCATCCGGGGGTTCACCGAGAATCACCAGCAATCCGGCGGTCGTTCTTCGCTGTCGGACTATTACACGGCGGCCTATGGAAAGGCCTCGTTCGATCGTTCGCTGCGGGAGCGGGTCGTGTTCGCCGACCATAGCCTGGTCACCGATGCCGTATTCGGCGAGATGCACCTGATCTCCTGCCGCAACGTGCTGATCTATTTCGACAGCAGCCTGCAGGATCGAACCATCGGATTATTCAGTGACTCGCTCATACGCAAGGGGTTCCTGGGGCTGGGCTCAAAGGAAAGCCTCCGCTTCTCCAGCCATGCCAACGCTTTCCAGGAGTTCGTAGCCGAGGAAAGGATTTACCAGAAGCAGGATCTTTGACGTGGTTTCCCCCATCATTGGTAAGGACGCGGCCGCCATGAGCCCGGTTCATTTCCTTCTTGTCGACGACCTCGAGGACAACCTCGTTGCGCTCGAGGCGCTCTTGCGTCGCGACGATCTCGTGCTGCTCAAGGCACGCTCGGGCGAAGAAGCGCTGGAGCTCCTGCTCGTGCACGACGTCGCCCTTGGCCTGCTCGATGTGCAGATGCCGGGCATGGATGGCTTCGAACTCGCCGAGCTCATGCGCGGCAACGAGCGTACGCGCCATGTGCCGATTATCTTCCTGACGGCGAGCAACACCGACAACCAGAGGAAGTTCAGGGGCTATGAGGCCGGCGCGGTCGACTTCATCCAGAAACCCGTCGAATGGGACATCCTGCGCAGCAAGACCAAAGTCTTCTTCGACCTGCATCGCCAGAAACAGCAGATCGCGGCGCAGCGCGACGAACTCGAAGCCTATGCCGAGACGCTGACCCGATCGGATCGTTACAAGGACCAGTTCCTTGCCATTCTTGCTCACGAGCTGCGCAATCCGCTGACACCCTTGCGGATGGGCCTCGACGTCCTCAGGGGCCAGCCGACGCCTGAGAGAACCACGCAGATTCACGGTGTAATGGACCGGCAGCTGGTGCACCTCGTCCGCCTTGTTGACGACCTGCTCGACGTCTCACGTGTCAGCCAGGGCAAGATCGTCCTGAAGCGCGAGAAGGTCGACGTGGCGGACATCATCCATGCAGCGCTAGAAGCGAGTCAGCCGTTTATTGACGGAGGCAACCACACCCTGCAGGTCAACTCGGGGTCGAGCGCGCTCTGGGTCAACGGTGACAAGACCCGGCTGACGCAAGTGGTCGGCAACCTCCTCAATAACGCTGCCAAGTACACGCCTTCGGGAGGCACTATCACGCTGAATGCATACCGGGCTGCGCAGGACGTCGTCATTGCGGTTTCGGATAATGGCATGGGTATTCCCCTGTCCATGCAGGCGAACGTCTTCGAGCTGTTTACCCAAGTGGGTGAACACCTGACCCGTTCTCAGGGTGGGCTCGGAATCGGTCTCGCCCTGGTGAAGCAGCTCGTGTCAATGCATGACGGGTCGATCGCTGTCAGCAGCGATGGGGAGGAATGCGGAAGTACCTTCACCGTTCGGCTTCCGCTCCTCATGGCGAACGAGGATGAAACCGATACGCGTGTGGTGCCCGACGCCGGCTCGAACGGCCGGGCGCTCAAGGTGCTCGTCATTGACGACAACGCGGACATCGCCGAAACCATCGGCTGGTTGCTGAACGACATGGGGCACGAGCATCGGCTCGTCCTGGACGGACGGGTGGCTCTCGATGCCGCCCGCGATTTCCAGCCGGATGTGGTGTTGCTGGACATCGGCATGCCCTCGATCGATGGCTATGCCGTGTGCCGCGCTTTCCGCGAGGATCCCAGCCTCAGGCATCTTCCCATCGTTGCGCAGACCGGGTGGGGTCAGGAGGCCGACAAGGCGGCGACCGCGCGTGCCGGCTTCGACTACCACCTCGTCAAACCCGTGGGCTATGGCGAGTTGCAGCAGGCTCTCTCCTTCGTGACGCATTCGGAGCAGGCGCAGGCAGGCTGAGGCAGAACCTTCTGCGCCCTGATGAGCACTCACCTTGTGGGGGCAGGTTGCGGCTAGCGCCCTTTCGCCGCTGAAGCGGCTCCCACAGGAAGCTGCGCATGCCATGAAGATCGTCTTTGCCAACCAGTTGCGGGCCATCGCGGCGCTGTCTGTCGTGCTGAATCATTACTGGGGAATTTTCTTCGTGCCGGCCGTGCTCGCCATAGTCGGCGTGCCCTCGGGTTTCGCCCCGGTGCAACCGGCATACACACAGCACGTCCTGGCGCCCACGACGGGCGGATTTCTCTACGGCGCGTTCGGCGTTGGCGTCTTCTTCCTCATCAGCGGCTTCGTCATCCCGATCAGCCTCAGGAAGCTCTCGACCGGGCAGTTCCTGGTACGGCGGTTCTTCCGCATCTATCCCGTCTACTGGTTCTGCCTGCTGATCAGCCTGGCCATGTACGTGGTCAGTTCGTGGTACTGGTCGACGCCGCTATCCGAACGGGTGACATGGCCCTTCGTCGTGAGCAATCTTCCGCTGCTCCATAGCGCGACAGGCATACGGTCGCTGGACTTCGTCTGCTGGTCATTGGCTGTGGAGGTGAAGTTCTACGTGGTGTTCGCGTTGATCTTCCTGATCGGAAAGAGCGCCCATCGGGTCGTGATGCTCTCCATCGGGTTCCTGGCCCTGTGCTGCGTCGTCTCGTATGTCGCCACGCATGGGTTGGATCCGGAATCGTTCGTCTCGTACCTGATCTCGGACATGAAATTCATGAGCTTCATGTTCCTCGGTAGCCTGTTCTACTACGTGCTCTATGACGAACTCCGCACCACCGCGGCGCTCGGCTACGGCTTGATCATTTTCAGCGTGTTCGTCGCGATCGGTTCGTTCTACGAGCGGCAACTTTTCGGGCCGCTGGTAAAGAACTACACCTACGCTCTTTTGCTGTTCTCAGCGTGTTATCTCGCAAGAAACCGCTTCAGGGAAAACCGGATGCTCGACTTTCTTGCCGACATCAGCTTCCCGCTTTACCTGGTCCATTCGATGATCGGTTACGTGACCATGCCGATTTTGATCGACCAGGGCATGCCGTACGGGATGGCATGGCCGACGTGCGTGGGATTGGCTGTCCTTGTCGCCTTTCTTGTCCACACGTACGTCGAGCTGCCCGTCAATGCCTTTGGCAAGAAGTTGACATTCGAAACTTCCTGCAGCAGCATGTGGCGAGGTTCGGACATCTAAACGTCCCGTCCCCCAGGACACATCGCGAGGCAACACGATCTTGATCCCGCAGCAGCTCACCAACACGCATTCCACGGCCGTCGCTTCGTCGATCGCTGCGTGTTGTTGTTGCCGCACTGCCTGATCCGCCAGCGCTAAGGCGCTGAGCCCAGCCGCCGACACGGCGGTTCTCTACCCATGTCCACGCGCGCCGCGCGGCTCGATGCCGCGTCGTCATAGCGTTGCCTGAAAAAAACGAAGGAATACCCCATGAGGCATCCCCAGCCCTCACGCGTCGCCCTGTCCGTGCTGATCGCGGCCGTCCTGTACGCCAGTGCAAGCCACGCTCAGGACAAACCCCCTGGCGATAGCGGCGATTCGGCCACGAAGCTGCAAACGGTCGTCGTCACCGGGACCCGCTCGGTCAACCGCAGCCAGAGCAGCTCTCTGTCCCCCATCGACGTCGTTTCCGCGCAGGATCTTCAGTCCTTCGGTGATACGCAGCTCGGCGCGGTGTTATCGCGCCTGGCCCCATCGCTCAACTTTCCCCGCGCCCCCGGCAATGACGGCTCGGGTATCGTGCGTCCGGCTGCACTGCGGGGTCTATCGCCGGATGAGACGCTGGTCCTGGTCAACGGAAAACGCTGGCATACGGGCGCTCTGCTGAACCTGCAGGGGGCACTTGGCCGCGGCTCCGCACCGGCCGATCTAAACTCCATTCCGCTGTCGGCCATCGATCACATCGAGATCCTGCGCGATGGCGCGTCGGCACAATACGGCTCGGACGCGATCGCGGGCGTGATCAACATCGTGCTGAAGGGCGCCGCGGGCTCGGGAACCAACGAGGCCAGTATCACGGCCGGCCGATACAGCGCCGGCGACGGCAAGCAGTGGCAGGGTGAGGCGAGCCTCGGCGTGCCTCTCGGCGGCAACAAGGGCTGGGCACGCCTGAGCGTGGTCGACGGGCATGCGGATGCCACCGATCGTGGCGGGCGTGACTACCGTGATCCCACATCCCCGGTGTATGGCCAGCGCACGCAGCGCATCGGTGAGCCGGATATCACTACCCACCAGGCCCTGTTGAACGTCCAGTATGCCCTGGCGTCGAACGTGGACTTTTACGCTTTCGCCGATACGAGCAGTCGTGAAGGCACGTCGCCGGCGCTCTTTCGCACGTACAACGGAACGCGCAACGTGCCGTCCATTTACCCCGACGGCTATCTGCCGCTGAACGATGTGCGTTCGATCGATAGCGCCGTCGTCGCCGGCGTTCGCGGTACGACCGATAGCGGCTGGCGTTGGGACATCAGCGGGAATTACGGCCGCAACCGGGTGAGCATCGATCCGATCCATACGCTTAACGTGGATCTTGGCGCGGCCAGTCCCACCCGGTTCAACGCCGGCCGGCTGATCGCCACCCAGAAAGCCTTCGATGTCGACATCGCCCGGGATCTTGCCCTGGGATGGTTGGACAACCCGGTGACCCTGGCCTTCGGTGTCGAATACCTGCACCAGGAGTACGAGATCGAACCGGGTGATCCGGCCTCGTATTTCGGCACGGGATCACAGGGGTTTCCCGGCTTCCAGCCTGGGGATTCGGGTAAGCACAGCCGGCACGACGTTGCCGAGTACCTGAGCCTGGAGAATCAGATCACCGACAAGCTCAGTGGCTCGCTCGCCGTGCGTCATGAGGATTACACCGACTTCGGCAACACGACCTCCGGCACGCTGTCCGCGCGCTATGACTTTACCGATAGCTTCGCCCTGCGCGGTACCGCCGGTACGGGTTTTCGCGCGCCGTCGCTGCCCCAGCAGTACTACTCCACCACGTCGACCAACGTGATCGGCGGTGTGCCGACACAGATCCGTAACTTCGCGGTGAACGACCCGGTTGCGCAGGCACTCGGTGCGGAGCCACTGAAGGCCGAAAAGTCGCACAACTACACGCTCGGCGCGGTCTACGCACCTGGCGCATGGACGCTGTCCCTGGACCTCTACCAGATCACCATCGGTGATCGTATCGTTCCTTCCGAGAACCTCGTCGGCGACCAGGTGCAGGGTTATCTGCAAAGCCAGGGATTCTCGAATATCCAGGGTGGCAGTTACTTTACCAACGCCTTGAAGACACGCACGCGTGGCGTCGACTTCAGCAGCGGCTATCGGCTCGACCTCGGCACTGCCGGGACCCTGCAGTTCACCGCCGCCTACAACCGTAACCACACGTCGATCCTGTCCGTCGCGCCTAATCCACCTGCGTTGGCGGAGAACGGACTGGAACTGGTACGCGTGGGCCACATCGCGCAGGGCTACATCACGAACGGTGCGCCGCGCGACAAGATCGCACTGGGAACCGACTACGGTCTGGGTCACTGGAACTTCCACGGCGCACTTACCCGCTACGGTCAGTTCACCGTCAACCAGGACCCGGTCAGCAACCCCGGGTTCGATCAGGTCTTCCCGGCCCGCTGGCTACTGGACCTTTCGGCCAGCTATGCGCTCAGTGGCTGGACGTTCACCGCGGGCGCCGACAATCTCACCAATGTGTATCCGCAGAAGTACAAGGACGGAAGCGATGGCGCCGTAGGCGGCACGTGGCCGTACCCGGATTATTCGCCGTTCGGCTATAGCGGGCGCTATCTCTATACGAGGATCAGCTATCGCTGGTGACCTGGATCACCTGCCGCGAAAACCGCTCCATTTCCTCCAGCTGCGGGCTCATCTGCAATAAAAGCAGGTCGAGGCCCGCGGCGGAGAACTCGTCGATGCGTGCGCGCACCTGGTCGGGCGTGCCCACCAGGCCGGGGCGCAGACCGCGGTTGGACACGGAATATTCCCTGATCTTCAGCTCGCGCTCGAGCTGGGTTCCGGATAGCCACTGGTCGAAGTTGGCGAAGCCGGGCGCCTCGGTATCCAGTTCGGTGATGCGCTCGACCTCCGCCAGGGCCTCTTCTTCGGTGTCGCGCACGATCGCATAGGCGGCCATGCCGTACTGCATGGGCGGCAAGCCGAGGTGTTCACGACGGGCACGCATGTCCGCGATCTTTTCCGCAATGAATTCGGGTTCGTCGCCGTGCATGACATAGGCGTCGCAGCGCTCGGCGATGAGCGACTTGGCGGCGTCGGATTCGCCGCCGGCATAGATGGTCGGACGGGGCGAGGAAAGCGGCTTAGGCTCGCAGATCGCGTCCTTCAGTTGGTAGCGCTCGCCCGTAAAGGTGAACGGGGTCTGCGACCAGAGGCCGTCGACTACCTGTAGCCACTCATTCGTGCGGGCGTAACGGTCGTCGTGCTGATCGAACTGCAGGCCGTACTGGTTGGCCTCGTCGGCCCACCAGGAGGAGACGACGTTCAGTGCAAGTCGCCCGCCGGAAATGCGGTCGATGTTGGCGGCCTGCTTGGCGAACAGGGCCGGTTGGTGGAAGTTGGGGCGCACCGCCACCATGATTTCCAGCTTGTGCGTGACGGCAGCCAGGGCGGCCGCACTCGACCAGGCGTCAAGTGCAGGCTCGGTGACCCCCTTGATGTCGTTGAGGTTGAGTTCGGCGATGAGCGTGAGGTCGTAACCGATCTCTTCGGCGCGTCGGCAGAGTCGGCTGAGGTATTCCCAGCTGGCCTCCATGTTTTCATCGCGGACGTTGCGTAGCCATCCTCCGAAAACAGGCGCCCAGAATCCATACCTCATGCTGCTTTCCCCGTGGTGACGTCGATGGCGTGGGTCAGGTAGTCGACCAGTTTTTCGTGGGGATCCCAGCCCAGCACGTTGAGCGGGTCCGCCACGAAATTGGAAAGACCGTTGATGTCGTAGAAGCGCCGGGCGCCATCGCGATCGTCGATCATGAACTCGATACCCCCGATATCGAGCTTCGCCGCACGAGCGATGGCTTCGACCGCGCGGATCGCCTCCGCATCGGGCGTGTACTCGCGCACCGTGACCGTCGGTTTGTCGATCAGGCAGACATCGGCGGGGCACAGGTCGAACGTTCCGCCGTCGGTATTGAGCGAAATGGCGTACAGGAACTTGCCGTCGAGGGTTTCCATCCGGACCATATGCTGGTCGCGCGCGGGCACGTATTCCTGCACCAGGGTGACGCTGTCGATGCCCTTGGGCGTCGTTCCGTCGGCCACGGCCTGCTTCAGCTCTTCCAGCGTGTCGTAGCGTGACACTCCCGCGCCCGACCCGCCGATGTTTACCTTGACGATGACGGGAAAGCGCAGGCCCTTCGTGGCGGCGACGATGTCGGCCTGCCGGTGAACGACATGCGTGGCGGGAATATCAAGGCCGAGCGACCTGATCACCGACATCTGGCGCGCCTTCGAAGCGTCGATGGCGAGGGCAGGGGTGCCGTTGATGACCCGTGTACCGTTCAATTCCCAGTGCGCGTACAGCGACTGCGCGTAGAAAATGGGGTGCTCGTCCTGACGCAGGAACGAACTCATTGCCAGCCGGCTGAAAACCAGGGGAGCCGGCGCGTGCTTTTCAGCAATATCGAATCCATGGTCCTGGAACTGGATGGCCCGGTAAGCCACGCCACGGCGATCGAGCGCGGCGAAGAGCGGCTTGAACCATTCAGGGTGTTCGTAAACGATCGCCAGGGAGGGTGAGGTCGGCATGCGATGGGCTTCGGGTTGTGGCGGCTTCCGGAGCATTCACATGGGGCATGGTCAAAGTCAAGTGAAGATAGAAGTATGGACGTCTCGATGGCCGGGTGTCGCGACGGTCTTTCGCAAGAAGCTTCGCCGCTGAAGCGGCTCCCACAGGGGCTTTGGCCATCTGCGGAGCCGACCGATCGGAGGTGCGGTCTTCCCGCCGTGCTGTTACGGGGTTAACACCACTTTTCGGCAAGCGTCTTTCTTTTCATCGAAGATCTTGTAGCCCTCGGCGGCGTCGGCCAGCTTCATGCGGTGCGAGATGATGATGTCCGGTTCGAGCTTGCCGTCTTCGATGAATTCGAGGAGATCGGGAAGGTACTTCTGCACGTGCGTCTGGCCCATTGCCAGGGTCAGGCCCTTGTCGAACGCGTCGCCGATCAGGAAGCCATGAATGAAGCCCGCATACACGCCGGGGATGCTCACGACGCCGCCGCGGCGCGTGGCGGTGATGCACTGACGCAGCACCTCGCCGGAGCTGGTTTCGATCTTCAGGGTGCTGAGCACGGTCTCGGTGGTGCTGCCCTTCGCTTCGAACCCGACAGCATCGATGGATGCGTCGACGCCGTGGCCAGCGGTCTGCTCAAGTATGAACTCCGATGGGTCGACGTTGGAAAAATCCACTGGAATGACGTCATAGGCCGCCACAGCGAAGTCCAGGCGATAGCGCTCGGAATCGACCATGAAGATCCGCTCGGCGCCGAGCATACGCGCACATGCGGCAGCCATCAGGCCGACCGGCCCGGCGCCGAAGATGGCGACTGTCGATCCGCGTTCGATCTGGGCATTCAGTACCGCCTGGTAGCCCGTGGGGAGAATGTCGGAGAGGAAGAGCACCCGCTCGTCGGAAAGGCTGCCAGGAACCTTGAAGGGACCGACATTGGCTTTCGGCACGCGGACGAACTCGGCCTGGCCACCGGGAACACCGCCGTAAAGATGCGAATACCCGAACAGTGCGGCCGGAGGTGTCATCTTCGCGCGCTTGCGAAGGCTGGAACCCTGGTCCGGGTTGGTCGTTTCGCAGGCGGCGAACAGGTCGCTTTCGCAGAAGAAACACTTGCCGCAGGCGATGACGAAGGGGATGACCACGCGGTCGCCCACGCTGACGTTGGTCACGTCGGATCCTGCCTCCTCGACCACCCCCATGAACTCGTGCCCGAAGATGTCGCCGTGTCTGGTTTCGGGAATCTTGCCGTGGAAGAGATGCAGGTCCGAGCCGCAGATGGCGGTGGCGGTGACCCGGAGAATGACATCGTCAGCGGCGAGGAGGGTCGGATCGGCTACGGTTTCGACACGAACGTCCTTCGAGCCATGGTAGGTCAATGCTTTCATTCGTCGTCTCCGGGGGTGAAGTGCGACCGTCGCATGTCGAATCTGAAATCCCGGTATGTGAAAGCATGGATCGCATTCACATCGGCGCCATCAGCAACTCACGGCGCGCGCCTTACGTTGCAGGCTCACCTATCCCCGGGAGGGACGCACCATGGCCATCAAAACCATCGAAGATCTGTTCATTCACGAACTGTCCGACATCTACAGCGCCGAAAAGCAGTTGACCAAGGCGCTTCCCCGCCTCGCGCGGGCCGCCTCGGCTCCGGAGCTGAAGCAGGCGTTCGAGACGCATCTGGAAGAGACGCTTGGCCAGGTCGAGCGGATCGATCAGATCGTCGAACAGCTTGGCATCCGGTTGAAGCGCATCAAGTGCGCAGCCATGGAAGGCCTCGTTGAAGAGGGCAAGGAAGTCATCGAGGAAGTCGAGGAAGGTCCATTGCGCGACGCCGCCCTGATTGGCGGTGCCCAGAAGGTCGAGCACTATGAGATTGCTTCGTACGGCACGATCTCCGCTATCGCCAAGCAGCTCGGGTACGACGAAGCCATTCCGCTCCTGCAGGCCACGCTGAAGGAAGAGAAGGCGACGGACGAGAAGCTGACCATGCTTGCCGAACAGGCTGGCAACCAGAAAGCCGCGCAGAAGACCAAGGCGGCGTAACCGGCAAGGGCGGCTGCCGTGAGCGGGCGAAGGAAGCTGCTCACGGTGATGCCTGGTGCCCGCTAGCAGCCGGTTGAGTTCAAATCGGTGCGGATGCCAGATCCAGGGCAAGGTCAATAGCCGCTTCCAGTTCTGTCCGGCTGAAGGGCTTCACGATTTTCACTGCCGTGGCCGGCGCCTCGTCCATGGGTTCGCTCGGGTCCGAGAGCATTGCCACAACCGCCAGGCCAGGATTCTTCTCGCGGGCCACGGCGAGATAGGCCCCTGACCTGTCTTCTCCCGGTGCGGGAACCGCGGCGACAAGGAAGTGAACGTGGTCGCGTGCGATCACCTGCGCGGCGGCACCGACATGATTCGCGGCAACCACGACCTCATAGCCGCGAACCAGCAGGGCGTCGGCAACCGTTTCCGCCAGCGCGGGCCGCGGTTCGATGACGACCGCCAGGGGGGACGAATCGATGACCGGCATGACGCAGCTCCTGTCGGACGAGGGCGATAGTGGTCCCAGCGACCCTGAAGGCGACGTGCACAAGCGGGCATGAAGCTGCGCGCTTTCTTTCACACGGCCTTTCGTCCCCGATTCAGCGCGGTTCGTCCCATCACGCTGGCACGCACGGCGGGAACGGGCGAAAGTGAGCCTCTGTCCAGAGAATGGGAAGGGCGCGCATGGCCTCTCGTAGCGGCAAGTTCGTCGTCGGCGTGGTGGTTGTCCTCGTGGCCGCTTCCGCGGCCTTTCATGTGTTGTCGGTGGGAGATCTCTTCCGCACGGCCACCAACTCGGTGAGTCGTTCGCTTTGCGGCGCCGCCTTCATCTCGCACGTGGATGCGGACCGCCTCTTTCAGGAAGAACAGTTGCCGAACATGCGGAGCATTGCCTGGGCGCTCCGCTACAACGTCGACAGCCGACAGCGTGAGGTGCGGACAACGGTGCTGGGAGTGTTCGGTGCGCGTGCGATCTACCGTGATGGGCTGGGATGCCTGCTCGTGCATGGCAATGAAGGCCCCGATCTCGCCGGCCTCGCGGGTCCCGCTTCCATGGATGCCCGTGATGAATCGGACCCGATGGGCTCCGTCTTGGTCGAACCCACCGATCCCGTCCTCCGCCAGGCGCTCGACCTGGCTTTTTCCGAGCCCGATCCGAAGCATCCGAGACTGACCAAGGGCGTGGTCGTGCTCCACGACGGCAAGCTGGTCGCGGAGCGCTACGCGCCCGGCTATGGCCCCGAGACGCCGATCTGGGGCCACTCACTGTCGAAGTCGGTCACCCATGCGGTCGTCGGCATCCTGGTAGGCCAGGGCAAGCTTCGGGTGGATCAGACGCTGGCGATGCCCGGACGCCCCGATATCACGGTCGATCAGCTGCTGCGGATGGATAGCGGCTTGCCCTTTGACGAGACCGATGGCCCGCTCAATCCGATGTCGCGCATGTTTTTCCTCGAGAGCGACATGGCCCGCTACGCGGAAACCGTGCCACTCGCCCATCCACCGGGTACCGCCTGGGCATACAGTAACCTCGGTTATGTGCTGCTCTCGCGCATGGCGATGGACGCCGCTGGTGCCCACGATGCCGCTGCCGCGGAGCGATTCGTGCGCAGCGAGCTTTTCACGCCCCTGAGAATGCGTCATGCGGTGATCGAGACCGATGGTGCGGGAACGCCGGTCGGGTCGAGCCACGTGTACGCGTCAACCCGTGAATTCGCCCGCTTCGGTCAGCTCTATCTGGACGACGGCATGGTCGGCGGCCGGCGTCTCCTGCCCGAGGGGTGGGTGGCCTACAGTCATTCCCAGACACTCGACACAGGGTACGGCGCGGGGTTCTGGACCAATCTTGTCGACAAGGGCCACGTGCCGGTCTGGGACGCACCGTGGGGTTTGCCGGAGTTGCCCAAAGACATGTACTTCGCTCGCGGTGCCTTCGGTCAGTACATCGTCATCGTGCCGTCGGAACGGCTGGTGGTGGCGCGGCTTGGCATCAGCGTCCACGGGGGCACGGGCATCGGCGAGGTGGTCGCGCGGATCATTACGGCGATTCATCGGCAGGGTGAATCTCAGTAAACCTTGCGACATACCTCTTACGTATCAGACTTTTGGGCGCTACCCCAAGCGCTCTGCACTCGCTAGGCTCGTCCGTGGCAGCTATCCCGGGGATAAAGAATGAGCAGCGTGGATATTGGCCGGACCTCGTCGAGGGTCGTGCGGCCACCGTTTTACCTTGTGATGTCGTTGGCGATGGCCGCGGTGATCATCGCCGGCTTCTCAAGGACGGTGCCGGACGATTTCACGGCCGGTTCGAAATTTCCGCTTCTGCTGGCCATCCACGGGACGGTGTTCACGCTGTGGATCGTGCTTTTCGTCGCGCAGCCTGCGATCGTCGCGCGCGGGTCGCTCAAGCTTCACCGCCGGATCGGATGGATCGGCGCGGCACTGGCCTTCGCGATGTTCGTGATGGGCATTGCCGCGACACTGTTCGCGATCCGCTTCAACGCTGTCCCCTCGTTCTTCCCGCCGCCCTTGTTCCTTGTGATGAACACGATCGGCATCGCCGTGTTCGGCGGCCTGGTTACCGCGGGCGTGATGTTGCGCAAGAAGGCCGAGTGGCATAAGCGACTGATGCTCTGCGCCACTATTTCCATTCTCGGCCCGGGCATCGGACGGCTGTTACCGATGGAATCGTTTGGCCGCGCGGCGCCGATGGTGATGTTTGCCGCGATCCTGGTGTTCGGGCTGGCCGGGCCGATCTACGACATGATCATCCGCCGTCGCGTGCACCCGGCTTACATCTGGGGTGTATCCACGATCGTTATCAGCATGGTCGTTACCGGGCCGATCGCGTTCACGCCGGCAGCCAGTGCGCTCGCTGCTTTCATTCGTTCGGCGTAGCAGCTCGCGCCAGCCGTTAAATGGCCTCTGGTCGCGCGCGACGCCGGGAAAAGACGCGGGAGCGCCGACCGTTCGACACGCGAACCGGACCGCTTGTCACGGGGGCCGCACCGTCCACCCTGTTGTGCAGGACGCGCGCGCAATTTTCCCGTAGCGTTCCAACATGCACCCGACTGACGGCACTGTTCTCGATGTGGAGCGCCTCGCATACTTGGCACGTTCCGCCGGGGAAACTGTCGTGACCGATCCGATGACATGGCCAGCGTGGAAGAAGTGGGGTCTCGTGCTGGCCCTGTGGACCGTGCTGGCCGTGTCCTTCGCGGCGAGCGCGGCGATCTCCTCCCGTGCGGAAGGCGGCCATGCGGCCTGGGGCAGGATGCTCTCCTGGACCTTCATCGACTTCTACCTGTGGATGTTCATGACGCCACTGGTAGCCTGGCTTGGCCGGGTGACCGCCAGAAGGAACTGGGGACGGTTCTTCGCGATCCATGTGCCCGCCGGGCTGGTTCTGGCGACGGTACAGGTCCTGCTCACGCTGACTCTCTTCTGGTCGATCTGCGGGCCATCGCCTTCGATGAAGGGCATGACGTTTGGCACCTTCGTGCTCACGCAGTTCGTCTACAACGCCCATCTGAGCTTCATCACGTACTGGGTGTTGCTGGTATTGCTTCGTGCGATCGAATCGCAGCAGCGTCTGCGCGATGAGCGACTGCGCAACTCACACCTGGAGACCCAGCTCGTCCAATCCCAGTTGCAGACGCTCCGCGTGCAACTGCAGCCTCACTTTCTCTTTAATACGTTGAACGCCATTTCGGCGCTGGCGCTTGCCGACCCCATGCAGGCGCGCCTGATGATTTCGCGGCTCAGCGATTTCCTCCGGCTCACGCTCGAGGAGCGGCATGCGCAACAGGTACCGCTGTCACGTGAGCTGGAGTTCCTGGAGTGCTATCTGGGCATCCAGCAGGTGCGCTTCCAGGACCGGCTGGTCACCCGTATGGACGTGGCTGGCAACACGGTGCGTGCGCTCGTGCCCAACATGATCCTGCAGCCCCTCGTGGAGAACGCCCTGCGTCACGGCCTTCTGGACAAGCCCGAGCGAGGCACGCTGCATATCGTGACGCGTCGTCATGGGGACGACCTGCATGTGCAGGTCGACGACGATGGGCTGGGGCTGCCCCCTGGGGGCGCCAAGGACGGCATCGGCCTGGGCAACACGCGTACACGACTGGAGATGCTCTTCGGCGGCTCGGCCACCCTCGAGTTGTCCCGGCGTGCCGATGGCGGCACACGCGTCGAAATGCGCTTTCCGTACCGGGAGCAGGTGGCATGAGCGCGCCTGCTATCCGTGCGTTGCTCGTCGACGACGAAATGCTGGCGCGTCTCGCGCTTCGCCAGGCGTTGGCCTCGCACCCGGATATCGCCATCGTGGGCGAGTGTGGCAATGCGGCCGAGGCGAAGCAGGCCATCGCGGCACTGGAGCCGGAACTCATCTTCCTGGATATCCGCATGCCCGGGATGGACGGTTTTCGCCTTCTGCACGGGTTGCAGCGAAGTGCGTTGCCGATGATCGTCTTCGCGACGGCATATGGTCAGCACGCCTTGCGAGCATTCGATGCGAATGCGATCGACTACCTTCTCAAGCCGATCGACCAGGCGCGGTTCGACCAGGCCATGTGTCGGGTACGGCAACACTGGCAGGGCCTCAACGTCGCTCCGACAGCCGCAGCGACGTCGTACCTGCAACGGATCAGCGTGCCGAGCGGTGAACACATCCGCGTCATCGCGACGGCGGACATCGACTGGATCCGCGCGGATGGCAATTACGTGCGCATCCATGCGGCCGGGACGTCCCACCTGCACCGCGAGCCGCTGACGGGATTGCTGGCGACGCTCGACCCCACGCGATTCCTGCGCATCCACCGAGGCATCGTGGTCAATGTGGACCGCATCGCCGAAGTGCATCCGCTCTTCCAGGGGAGTGCGGAAGTCGTGCTTCATGATGGCACCCGGCTCAACCTGAGTCGCCGCTTCCGCGCCAGTGCGCGCCATGCGTTGGGCATGAGCTGACCGCTCGCAACACACTGCGCGCCGCTCGTCCCAATCACGACACCACCGATCACATTTCGCATGCGGGGACCTTGACGAAGGCTCATCGTTCATCGGGTCAACTAACCCTGTGACGAGGAACAAGTCATGCGATCGAGTACTTACATCCTGACGACCACTCTCTTTCTCGGCCTTATAGGCGCGACGGCGATGGCCGGCGAGCTCCTGGCGCCTGGCGTCATTTCCACGGGACTGCAGGAAACTTCCGCTGCGGTGACGCCGGACGGAAAGACCGTGTACTTCATGCGCTCGGATTTCGCGGAGAAGGACGATACGATCCTGGTCTCGCACCGCGATGGCAAGCAATGGTCCATCCCCGAGGTCGCGCCGTTCTCCGGGCAGTGGCACGACTCCGAGCCGGCGATCTCGCCGGACGGCAAGCGTCTGTACTTCGTATCGAACCGTCCCGTGCAGGAAGGGGGCGCGGCTCTCGTCGCGGAGCTCGGCGGAAAGCAGTTCCCCGGCACCAACCTGTGGTACGTGGAACAAAAGTCCGATGGAAAGTGGAGCACGCCGGTGCACGTGGACGGCGCGATCAACGACGGTGCGCAGATCTACAACCCGTCGATCGCCGGCAACGGCAACATCTACTTCTCTGCGCACCGGGCCGACTCCGGCAAGCTCTACCAGATCTATGTCGCACGCCTCACGCCATCGGGCTACGCGGCGCCCGAGCGTGTCGACCTGGGTGACGTTGCGCAGAACCGCATGGACCCGGGTATCGATCCCGAAGAGCGCTACATTGTGTACTCAGGCAACGAGGGCGATTCGGTCGGTAGCACGGATATCTACATCAGCTTCCGTGGCCCGGATGGCAAGTGGGCCAAGCCGGAACGGTTGCCGGGAGACATCAACAGCACATCGCTCGACATCGCCCCTGCACCTGGCCGCGTCTTCGGCGAGGTCTACCTGTCGAGCAATCGCTCCGATGGCCCGCGCTATCCAAAGGAGCGTGACGACCTCGCATCGCTACAACATCGCCTGTCGTCACCCGGGAACGGCTCACGCAACATCTGGCGCTTCGATATCTCGTTGACTTTGAAGGATCACGGCGTGGATCACTGAGGGGGTGGGGAGCCGAGGGCGGCTTGCCGCTATGCACGGTTCATGAAACGATTCCGTTGACCGCCCGGAGCCGTGGACGGTGGCACCCTGGCCCAGCGGAGAGACGACGTGACGTTCCTCGATAGCGCGATGTTCCTTGGCATCGGCGTCCTCGCGCTCGATTTCCTGGCCTGGCGGTTCCTCCGCTTAGGCGGAAGGAACAGCCACACGTTTATCCGGATCCCGCTGTTTCTCCTGCTTTCCTATGTGCTTTGGGCCCATGGGATGATTCCGTTCGACGAGGCGCCCTGGAAGGGGGACCCGCTCCGCCACTTCATCGCCCAGGCCCTTGAGCTGATGTGGTGGCTGCAGTTCGCGCAGATCGCCACGGCCTTGATGAGCGCCTTCGTGCTTCCGCAGGGGCTTCGTGAAAAGCTGTTTCGCGACGTGGTGCGCGCCCTGACCTTCATGGGCGCCCTGGTCGCTGGCCTCGTCTTTGTCGTCCAGCTTCCGATCGGCGGACTCCTCGCGACCTCAGGCGCCATGGCCATCGTGATCGGCCTTGCCGTGCAGAGCACGCTCGCGGATGTGTTCTCCGGCGTGGTACTCACGGCGACAGAGCCCTTCAGCATCGGCGATTCGGTCACCATAGGCGACATCCAGGGTGAGGTCATCGAGAGCAACTGGCGGGCGACGACCTTGCTCAACGGCGACGGGAACACCGTGATCGTGCCGAACAGCTCCGCGGCCAAGTCGAACATCATCAACCAGAGCCGTCCGGAGAAAACCCACGGCGTGGATGTGCCCGTCCAGGTCACGACACATGCTCGTCCCGCCAGCGTCATCGCCGCGCTGACCGATGCGGTGACCAGCACCCGGGGCATCCTCACTGCACCTGCACCGACGGTCACCGCCGTGGCGCTCAAGGGAAAGCACGTCGATTACCGGGTAGTCGTCTACGTGGACGCGATGAGCGCGAAGGTGAAGGTACGCAATCAACTGATCGATCAGATTCACCGGCACTTCCTCGCCAACGGCATCCCGCTTTCTTCAGGCCAGCCGGTGCACGACTTGTCCAGGGATGCAGTGAGCCTCCTGCGCGAAATCGAGATGTTCCGCGCGCTCAGCGACGCGGAGTTGAGCCAGCTCGCCGCGGCCATGGATAGAAAGCAGTTCGAACCCGGCCAGATGATCTACGAGGTGGGCGTGCAATGCCCGGACGAACGCCGGGCGCTTTACATCGTCACCTCGGGCGTAGCCGGACTGCTGGCCGAGCATGCCGGCAGGTACGTGGAGATTGCGCGTCTGTCACCGGGCGATGCCGTAGGAAGAGCAGGCATCCTCACAGGCGAGAGCGTGCCTATCAAGCTACGCGCTATCGGTCATGTGTCGGTCGCCTGGGTGCCGAAGGCCGCGTTGACGCCAATCCTGCAATCCAATCCCGCAGCCGGGCAGGACATGCTTGACGGCCTCGTCGCCTTCCAGGCGATCGCGGCCGAAGCATTCAAGGATCTACCTGTCCAGACCGATGCCCACGCGGACGTTTTTCATCGTCTGCTCGCGGGCATGCGTCGGTTGCACGGCCTGACGCAACGTCACTAGAGAGTCATCCGCCCTGGAGGGCAGGCTTGCCCACGCGGGCCCTGACCGGACGGCTGGGTAGCGCGTGCCGCCAGATACGCCAGATCACCTGGCCGAACTGACGGGGCAGGGAGCCGGTGTTGTAATGCTGGCCGTAGCGCGCGCAGATGTCCTTTACCTCGACGGCGATCGCGGCATAGCGATTGGCCGGCAGGTCGGGATAGAAGTGATGCTCGATCTGGTGGCTGAGGTTGCCCGAAAGCACGTTCAGCAGCTTGCCGCCGGCGATGTTGGATGATCCGCGCAACTGGCGCAGGTACCAGTGACCACGCGATTCATTGCGGATCGACTCCTTCGGGAACACTTCGGCATCCGCGGTGAAATGGCCGCAGAAGATGATGACGAAGGTCCAGATGCTACGCAGCGTGTTGGCCAGCATGTTGCCCAGCAGGACAGGCAGGAAGAACGGACCGGCCAGGAGCGGGAACACGATGTAATCCTTGAGCAGCTGGCGGCCCATCTTGCGGCGGACGGGGCGGAAATCTTCGCGCATCTGCGCGGTGGACTTCTTGCCCGCGAACCAGCGACCCACGCGAAGTTCCTGGATCGCCACGCCCCACTGGAACAACACCATGAACACCATGGCGATGACCGGCTGCATCAGGTAGAACGGACGCCAGCGCTGCTCGGGGAAGATGCGCAGCAGTCCGTAGCCGATATCGTCGTCCATGCCGCGGACATTGGTATAGGTGTGGTGCTGGAAGTTGTGCGTCTTGCGCCAGTTGTCACCGGTCGCGACGATGTCCCACTCGTACGTGTGACCGTTGAGCTTGGGATCGTTCATCCAGTCGTACTGGCCGTGCATGACGTTGTGACCCAGCTCCATGTTCTCGAGGATCTTGGACAGGGCCAGAAGCACGACACCGGCGATCCACGCGGGGATCAGTACGCTGTGCACGAACGCACCGAGGAACAGGAGCGCGCGGCCGGCAACGCCGCACCAGCGCACCGAGGCCACGATTTTCCGGATGTACTTCGCATCCCCTTCGCCGATGTCGGCCGTGACACGGGCGCGGATAGCGTCGAGTTCATCGCCGAAGGCTTGCAGCTCGGCGGACGAGAGGGTGCGGTTGCGGACACGGCTCATAGGGATACTCAGAGGTCCAGAATCAGGTCGGTGCTCGGCGCGCTGATGCACAGGCGCACTTGCGAGGAAGGTTCGCTGCTGAGGTCACCGGTAAGCAGTTGTCGCGTGGTGCCGGATTGGCGGCCGCAGGCGCAGGTATTGCAGATACCCATGCGGCAGCCGTGGCGCGGGCGGATGCCCTGCGCCTCGAGTCCTTCCAGCAGGGACTGCCCACGTGACAGTTGCAGGGTGCGACCGCTGCGGGCGAGCCTCACCTCCACCTCACCTTCGTCGCCGGTGGCAGCGGCGGCCGGCAAGCTGAAGGCCTCGGCGTCGAAGTGAGCGACCTCGCCGTGCAGACGGCTGCGCGCGGCTTGCACGAAACCACCGGGACCGCAGGCCAGTACGCGGCGGTCGGCGAGCGCCGCAACCGCATCGAGCGATACGCTGTCGACCCGCGGATCCGGCTCGGTACCGTCACGGGTCAGCAGGTAACGCACGTGCAGACGCGGGTGCGCGGCGGCCAATGCATCCAGTTCGTCGACGAAGCACAGTTCATCGCGGCTGCGCGCCCAGTACATCAGGTCCACCTTCACCGGCATCCCGCGCGCGGCCAGCGAGCGAAGCAAGGCGCGCATCGGCGTGATGCCGCTACCGGCCGCCAGGAGCAACAGGTCGTCGGTCTTTCCCGGCAACACCATGTCGCCAAAGGCGGTATCCAGTGCAATCACGTCACCGATGCGGGCGTCGCGGGCCAGATGCCCGCTCACCAGGCCACCGGTGATCGTCTTGACCGTGATCGCCAGGCTGCCGTCGTCCAGAGGGGTGGGGCTATAGCTGCGCACGAGCCGGCGGCCTTCGATCTCCACGCCGACATTGATGTGTTGGCCGGGCAGCATGCCCTGCCAGTGGCGATTAGGCCGGAGCACCAGCGTCACGGCGTCCCGGCTGGCCTGCGACCGGGATACCAGCTTTGCCAGTGGTTGCTCCAGGGTCCAGAGCGGGTTGAGTCGAGTGGCCCAGAAGTCGAACAAGGCCGGGGATACCACGCGCCGGGCCAGGCGGGTGGGCCACAGGGGCCGCGGGGCGAGTATCGCGTTCATGGGGTCACTATACGCATGCACGCACACCTGTGTATACAGTTGTGCATTAGGTCAGGCGGGGTATGATTCAGGCCACGCTCCCTGCCGACGCCCCATGACCTCGATCATCCTGACTCCGTCATCCGACCTTCCGCTGCCGCGGAAGCCGGCAATTGCGCGTGAGGACCTGATCATCGCGGCCCTGAAGCTGATCGGCCCGCACCGCAGCCTGTCCACGGTAAGCCTGCGCGAGGTGACCCGTGAAGCCGGCATCTCGCCGAACAGCTTCTATCGCCAGTTCCGCGACATGGACGAACTGGCTATTGCCCTGATCGACCTGGCCGGCCGCTCGTTGCGCACCATCATCGGCCAGGCCCGCGAGCGCGCCACCTCCACCGATCGCAGCGTGATCCGAGTGTCGGTCGAGACATTCATGGAGCAGCTGCGCGCGGACGACAAGCTGCTCCACGTGCTCCTGCGCGAGGGCGCGGTGGGCTCGGATGCCTTCAAACAAGCGGTGGAACGTGAACTGAGCTACTTCGAGGACGAGCTGCGGGTCGACCTGATCCGGCTGGCCGCCGCCGAGCACGCCAGACTTCACGAGCCGGCGCTGGTGTCCAAGGCGATTACCCGCCTCGTGTTCGCGATGGGCGCCGTGGCGATGGACCAGCCACCCGAGCGCGACCCCGAACTCATCGAGCAGATCTCGCAGATGCTCCGCATGATCATCACCGGCGCCCGCGTACTCGATAACTCGCCCTCCTGACCCCGGCCGCCTATCCACGCGCAAAATCGGCAGGTTCCCGGCAAGGTCGGTGACTTGGCTCCCCGTCAACGCCATGATGGCCTTGGGACAGGGAGAACACATGCCAGCGCAGCATCGATCACCGCACGCGGCCGGCAGCAAGGCTGCGGCCATCCATCTCGACGAACATGACCTGGCCACGCTGCGTCAGCTCGATGACACGAGCTTTCTGGCGATTGGTCGCCTCGATTGCGAGGTGTGCGGCCGCCTGGCCCGACTCGGGCTTGTCGTGAAGGAAGCGGACGAGTACTGGAAGATCACCCCGGCTGGACGGCGTCTCGCCCGCGTCAGAGAAGCCAGCCGCGTCAGCAATTAGTGGCAGGCGAGCACCGGCATGTCCGGGCTCAGGAGAGCGTCAGTCCAAGGGCGCCATGTCGAACACCAGCACCTCGCTGTCGATGCCATCGCTCAGCACCACGCGTTCTTCGGCGGTGATCTTCGCCGCGTCGCCCGCCGAAAGCGGGTGGCCGTTCACGTGCACCGTGCCGCGTACGACGTGCACGTACACCAGTCGCTCAAAGTCGATGTTGTGGTGGGCCGTCTCATCGGGACCGAACAGCCCGGCGTAGATGCGTACGTCCTGGTGTACGGTCACCGAGCCGTGTTCGCCGCTCTGGCTGGCGACGAGACGAAGCTTGCCGCGCTTCTCGGCGTCCGGGTAGGTTTTTTGCTCGTAACCGGGTTTCAGGTGCAGCTCGTTGGGAATGATCCAGATCTGCAGGAAGTGGGTAAGCGTCTTCGCATGGTTTTCTTCCGAGTGGGTCACGCCGCTGCCGGCGGACATGATCTGCACCTCGCCCGGACGGATCACCACCTTGTTGCCCATGGAGTCGCTATGGGCCAGTTCGCCCTCGAGCACGTAGCTGATGATCTCCATGTCGCGATGGGAGTGCGTGCCGAACCCGGCGCCGGCCGCCACACGATCCTCGTTGATGACGCGAAGCGGCCCGAAGTTCATATGGTCCTCGTCGCGGTAGTCGGCGAACGAGAAGCTGTGATGCGAATCGAGCCAGCCATGGTTGGCGTGGCCGCGGTCGGCTGCGTGGCGAATGACGAACATGGGCTAACTCCGGAGCAGGGAAGGGGATGGCCGGGCCTGCGGCCAGCATACCCGCGTACGCTAAAGGAGCGCGCAAGCAAGCTCTTGCACAAAGCACTGCTTTGCAGGCCGATGGCGGCGGAGTGTCACGAACCGGGTCTAGACTGGGTCGTCTTTCGTATCAGGTTGCACCCGTGACATCCCAGGAACTGACGGTCTCGTCCGGTGAACTGACCGCGCTGCGGTTGATCGACATCGCCTACACCATCGACCTTGTGCAGGCCCAGACGCTCTGGGCCGCGCGGGCCAGCAGCGCGTTCAGCCGTTCGTACCTGTCCAGCACACCGCCCAAGGCGGTGGCCTTTGGCGTGGCCCCCTTGTGGCTTGCCCTGGGCGAAGTGGAGTTGATGCTTGGTGCGGGCCCGGTCGTGGTGCAGCTATCCGTGCGCCTCTATGACTTTGGCGTGGCGGCGCTGGCGGCGCGGGTCAAGGTCAAGGACCAGCCCTGGAGCCAGTTCGTCGCCGACTTCGATGCGCTCGACCGTCTGCTCGGACCGGCCGGGCCCATGGACTTCTGGGCGGATCTGCTCGCGAGCGTTCGTGACATCATCTCGCCTGCCCTCGACCGCCCCGCGATCGACACCTCTCTGGAAGAGGACTACCTGCTCGGTACGGTGCATGCGTTCGACGAACCGATGGATGCCGTGGCATTGAAGGATCGTGTCGATCTGACCAGCCTGCTTTCCGGCGAGAAGCGGCGCCTCTCGCCCGCCGCGCGGAAGGAATTGATGTCGCGCAGTTTCTCCTACTACGCTGACGACCTGGTGGTGCTCACCTGGGATCGTGCCTTCATCTACGAGCCCCGGCGCGACTCGGACGTGGCCGACGTGATCGAAGTAGCCAACGCCCAGCTCGTCGAATTCCGCTACTACGACACCTTGCTCGACGACGAGCTCCCGCGGATGTACGACCGCGTGGAGAACGCACGCAGCGCCGCCTCGGTGTTCGCGTCGCGGCGTTTCGCCAACCTGGCCCGACGTCTCTACACGCTCGTCGCCGAGGTGACCGAGCTGACCGAGCGCGTGGACAACGCGTTGCAGGTCACCGAGGACGTCTACCTGGCACGGGTCTACAGCACTGCCCTGGGGCTGTTCCGCGTGCCGACGCTCGGCGCCTCGGTGGACCGCAAGCTCGCCATCATCCGCGACACGTACGCGGCGCTCTACGAGGAAGCCTCCAGCCGCCGTGCCGAGCTGCTGGAGATATCCATCGTCGTGCTCATCATGCTGGAGATCACCATCACGCTAGTGCGCGGCTGGTAGTCCTTTCGCGGACAACCGCAGGCCGCTGGCCTTGCAGACGTCGATGTCGCGGTAGACCTCGCTGCGCCCGTCGCGAAATGTTGCCCGCACATCGCGGAGGCAGGAGCCGTCGGGCAGTCGCACCGTGGTCGAGGTGAGCCCACCCTGGAGTGGCTCGCGCAGGTTGATGGGTTCATAGGCGGTCGCGTCGTTGTTGGCGACTTCGAGCGCGGTCACGCTGTCGAAGCTGGCATTGACGATACGGAAGAGACGCCCGGGACTCGACGGCGGCTGGAAGTCGGCGGCAAGGGCAGGGCAGGCTGTGGCGATGGCAGCCAGCGCCGCGACGGCGAGGGCAAGACGGACCGGTTTCGTGCGCATGAGGCTCTCCTTGGCTGTTGGAGGCCTCAGGGAACTGGTTCTCAACCACGACGAAAAGGGTTTCGTGACGAATCGTCGTGGCGCGCGGATGAATCGTAGTGGGTCATACGTCACGCTTCCCGCCACCACGGCCGGGGCCTAACATGGGTCGCCATCCCCGCTCGGACGCATCGCCATGAAGGTTCGACTCGGTACCGCACAGATCGGAGTGGCACGTTACGTCGGCCTCTGGACCATCGTGGCCGTGGTATTCGCAGAGCAGCACTACCTGCAGGACGACCTCTCCGGCCACACCTGGGGCATGTTCGACTACCTGCGCTGGTCGCTGATCCAGTGGTACGTGTGGGCGGCATTGGCTCCCCAGGTGTTTCGCCTGGCGGCAAGGTATCCGATTCGCCCGCCGGTACGTCTGCGCGGCCTGGGCATGCAACTGCCCCTGAGCGTCGGCGTCACTCTGCTGGCGCAGCTGATTGGCGCCTTCATTTCGATATTTACCGAAGAAGGTTCCCTGGGGGAACAACTGAACCAGTTCATCGGTCAGCACTTCGCCACAGGATTGCTGACTTACTGGGCGCTGTTCGCGATCCAGCAGGCCATGCACTTCCATGATGAGAAGACGCAGCGTGAGGTCGAGGCCGGCCGGCTGGCGACCGATCTCGCGCGCTCGCGCCTGCAGGCGCTGAAGTCGCAGTTGCAGCCGCACTTCCTGTTCAACACGCTGCACGCCATCGCGACCCTCCTCAAGGAAGACGCGCTCTCCGCCGAAGACATGCTGCTGCGCCTGAGCGAGCTGCTTCGTGCCTTCCTCGAAGACTACGATGGCCAGGAAATCAGCCTGCGGCGCGAGCTGGTGCTGCTGGATCTTTACCTCGGTATCCAGCAGATGCGCTTCAAGGACCGCCTTACCACGCGGATCTACGTGGCACCCGATACGCTCGATTGCGCGGTGCCCAGCCTGATCCTCCAACCGATTGTGGAGAATGCCATTCGCCACGGTATCGGCGAGCGGCTGGGTGTCGACTGCATCGAGATCGAGAGCCGCCGCGACGGCGACACGCTCCGCATCGAAGTGCGCAATCGAAACAGTACGCTGCAGAAGGACGGGCAGGCCATCGGCACGAAGGCAGGGCACGGTATCGGCCTTTCCAATACCGAGCTGCGCCTGCGCGAACTCTACGGCGACGCTGCCCACGTGCGTCTGGACATGATCTGGCCCGAAGGCGTGGTCTGCCGCATCCAGCTGCCGTTCCGCGAGATCGAGGAGACCGACGACGCGCCCGAGGTCGCTACCGCATGACCATCACCGCGCTCGTAGTCGATGACGAGCCACTCGCTCGCAGCGCCATCGTGCGCCTGCTGCGCGACGATCCGGAGATCGAGATACTCCAGGAGTGCGGCGACGGCGTCTCCGCCGTGCAGGCCATCCGTAATCAATCGCCGGACCTTGTCTTCCTCGACATCCAGATGCCCGGTATTCATGGCATGGATGTCGTCGGGACGATCGGCGCGGCACGCATGCCCGCGACCGTCTTCGTCACTGCCTTCGAGCAGTACGCCGTCAAGGCCTTCGAAGCGAACGCGGTGGACTATCTCGTCAAGCCTTTCAGCCGACAGCGATTCACCGAGACCCTGCAGCGCGTGAAAGCACGGTTGTCCGCCGTGGCAGTACACGCCGCCGGTGGTTCCGGCATTCAACAAGTGCTCGATGCGCTTAAGCAGCGCGACAACTATCTTGAGCGCATCCCGGTGCGTACCGATGAACACGTGGCCTTCGTCGACGTGAGCGATATCGTGTGGATCAAGGCTGACGGCAATCTTGTGCAGATCCACCTCGCCGACCGGCAGTACGAACTGAGGGAAACCATGGCTGCCCTCGCCGAGCGGCTCAACCCGAACCAGTTCGCGCGGATCCACCGCTCGGCGATCATCAACGTCCGTCGCGTTCAGGCCATCCATCCCTGGTTCAACGGCCACCACGTGGTCACGATGGACACAGGACAAAAGCTGCGCATGAGCCGCTACCAGCACGAGGCATTCCTCCGCCTCGTCTCGACCCGCCCGGACCCCCGCCCCGGCTAGCGCGAACCTCGTGCACGATGTAGGAAGCGATTCATCGGCGATCCCGCGATAGCGGGTCGGATTCTCGCCCACCTCGCACTCATTTCACGCCCCCCGCGACACGCTCTCAAGTCACACGCGCTCACCATCGATGCGCAAGAACTTGCGAGGTACTTCGTGGCAGTCAATGGAACCGTTGAACCGGAAGATCGCGCAGCGAGCCTCACGGCGCTACGCAATCTCAAGATGGCACGCTCTGCGCACGCGTTCGTCCGCGGCAACACGGTGCAGTTTTACGACTGGCTAGACCACGCAGGCCAGACGCTGCCCAAGGGTCCGGACATCTGGATCTGCGGCGATTGCCACGTAAGCAACATCGGCCCGGTCGCTGACAACAACGGCGGCATCGACATCCAGATCCGTGATCTCGACCAGACCGTGATGGGCAACCCCGCGCACGACATCGTGCGCCTGGCGGTATCGCTCGCCACCGCCGCCCGCGGTTCCGACCTTCCGGGCGTGATCACGGCGCGCATGGTCGAGCAACTGATCGACGGCTATGAGCGCGCCATGGGCAGTGGGCGGAAGGAGTACCGCCTCGTTGAACGTCCCTCGTGCATCAGCCTGGTCATGAAGGCGGCGACGAAACGCCGGTGGAAACACCTTGCCGAAGAGCGCATCGCGGGTCCGAAGCCGGCCATTCCGCTGGGTCGCCGCTTCTGGCCGGTCACCGACGAAGAGCGCTCCGAGCTCGAGGCATTGGCTTCGGGTACCGATATGCAGAAGCTGGTCGCGCAGCTCGTGCATCGCGAGGACGATGCCACGGTCGAACTTGTCGACGCCAAGTACTGGGTCAAGGGCTGCAGTTCGCTGGGACGACTTCGTTATGCGTTGCTGATGCGCGTCAGTGGTGGCAAGGAGCTTTGCCTGGTCGACGTCAAGGAGGCACTGCGTGCGGCCGCGCCGCGAAGCGCCACGGCCGAGATGCCCCGCGACAACGCGCTGCGCGTGAAGGAAGGTGCGCTCCACCTCGCCCCCAACCTGGGCCAGCGCATGATGGCTTCTCGCATCCAGGGCAAGACCGTCTTCATTCGCGAGCTGCGTCCACAAGACCTGAAGATCGACCTCGAACAGATGGAACCCGCCGATGCCATGGAAGTCGCCCGGTATCTGGGCAACGTGGTGGGCAGGGCACATGCGGCCCAGTTGAATCGCGAGCAGCGCAAAAGCTGGCTCGGCGAACTCGCACGCAACCGCCCGCGGAACATCGACGCCCCCTCGTGGCTATGGCGCAGCGTGGTGGAGCTGGTGCAGGCACACGAAGGCGGTTACCTCGAACATTGCCGTAAGTACGCCGGCGCGCTCGCCTGATCACCGGCGCAGCCGGCTCCTACAACGAATACGCGAACTCGTAGCTGTGTTTGCCGTCGGCAACGATGATCTTCATCGAGCCGCTCAACCCCTTCAGCTCGTCCGTGCCCGATTCCGGAACGACGTCGATGGTCCATTCCGTCGGAGCACCCCCCACCATCAGCGCACGGTGGATCATGACGAAGCTCCCCTTACGACCGCCGAGCGTGCCGCTGATCTTCTCCAGCGCCACGTAACCGCCCGCCGTTTTCCCATCGCCAGCCCCGAGCATCTCGCCCTGGCCCCTACCCTGGAGGTCGCCCTGGAACTGCTTCTGCAGTGACAGGCGCGAGAGCCCGGATCCCTCGGCGGCAGGGTTATCCGGGGTCTGCGGCTTGACCTCGACGCTGAAGCTGCCCTTGGCGTGCTGCAAAGAAGCTTGGCTGTTCATGGGATCCCCGGGGGTGGCGAATGTGACTGCGTTCACGGGTTATACGCCGCCCGGGCGCCGGGGGCGATATCTGCCCTACCATACGGCCAACGTCCCGGCACAAGGCCACAGGTCCGCCCATGCAAGCCCTCCTGTTCGACCGCTTCGGCGGCACCGATGTCCTGCGTTGGGACACTATCGCCGACCCGGTTCCGGGCCCCGGCCAGGTGCTCGTCCGAACGCAGGCCGTGGGCCTCAATTTTGCGGACGTGTACCGGCGCAATGGCACCTACCATCTCTCCGGCGCTGCGCCGTGGATCCTCGGCTACGAAGGGGCCGGCGTCGTCGTGTCGCCGGGAAGCCCTTATCCACAAGGCAGTCGCGTGGGCTTCGCTGACATGCCGTTCGCCAACGCCGAACTGGTCGCCGTCGATGTGGACAAACTGATTCCTCTGCCGGATGACATTTCGGCAGAAATGGCCGCGGCCGTCCTGCTGCAGGGCCTGACCGCGCAATACCTGGTGACCGATAGCTCGGCCCCCCAGCCGGGTCAGGTGGCACTGGTGCATGCCGCTGCCGGCGGCGTGGGCCTTCTGCTGGTGCAGATGCTTCGTGCCAGGGGCGTCCTCGTGATCGGCGTCGCTTCGTCCGACGCCAAGCGTGACGCCGCGCGGCGCGCGGGCGCCGACATGGTCATGGGCTACGACGACCTCGTCGAGCGCGTGCAGGACGCGACCGAGGGCGCGGGCGTGCATGTCACCTACGATTCCGTCGGGCGCACGTTGGGCGACAGCCTCGCGGCCACGCGCACGGGTGGAACGGTCGTTTTTTACGGCATGGCCGGTGGCGATCCGGACCCGGTCGATCCACGCCTGCTGATGGATCGTTCGCTGACCCTCACCGGGGGCGACCTCTGGAACGTGCTCGTCAGCGCCCAGGTGCGCAGGCAGCGCGCTGCGGAACTGTTCGCTCTTATCCGCAAAGGCTCACTGGTTCCGACGATTGCCGGCACGTTCGCCTTGCGTGACGGCGGCAAGGCCCACGCTTTCCTGGAGAGCCGTGGAGCTATCGGAAAAGTGGTGATGGTCGGTTGATTCGGATTCACACCGGTGAAGGCCGCGTTGACGGCACGTAGTGCATGTTAGGCGCCCGACCAAGCCGAGGTGTGTGCCATGGCCAAGAAAGCCCCTGCAGAACTGACCAAAGACCGACGCGGGCAGGGCGATGAACTCCACCAGACGGCCGGCGGCGATCACGCACCGCTGACGACCAACCAGGGCCTGGTGATCGGAGACAACCAGAACTCGCTGAAAGCGAACGCCCGCGGTCCCACGCTGCTGGAAGATTTCATCCTTCGCGAGAAGATCACCCACTTCGACCACGAGCGCATTCCGGAGCGCATCGTGCACGCGCGCGGTTCGGCGGCGCACGGTTTCTTCGAGCTGACGGCCTCGCTGGCCGAGTACACCACCGCCCGCGTCCTTACCGAAGTCGGTGAGCGTACGCCGTTATTTACCCGCTTCTCCACGGTCGCCGGCGGCTCGGGCTCGGTGGATACCCCGCGTGACGTACGCGGCTTCGCGGTGAAGCTGTATACGAAGGAAGGTAACTGGGACCTGGTCGGCAACAACATCCCGGTGTTCTTCATCCAGGATGCGATCAAGTTCCCGGACCTGATCCACGCGGTGAAGATGGAACCCGACCGCGGTTTCCCCCAGGCGGCCAGTGCGCACGACACCTTCTGGGACTTCATCTCGCTCACGCCCGAGTCGATGCACATGATCCAGTGGGCGATGTCCGATCGCACCATCCCGCGCTCGCTGCGCATGATGGAAGGCTTCGGTATCCATTCCTTCCGCCTGCTCGACGCGAAAGGCAAGTCCACCTTCGTCAAATTCCACTGGCGGCCGAAGCTCGGCCTGCAGTCGACGGTGTGGGATGAGGCCGTGAAGCTTGCCGGCGCCGATCCTGACTTTCATCGCCGCGATCTGTTCGAGGCGATTCAGGCCGGCAACTTCCCCGAATGGGAACTCGGCGTGCAGCTCTTCACCGAGGCGCAGGCCGCAAAGTTTCCCTTCGATCACCTTGACTCGACCAAGCTCATCCCCGAAGAGCTCATCCCGTTGAAGATCATCGGCCGGATGGTATTGGACCGCTGGCCGGACAACTTTTTCGCCGAGACCGAGCAGGTGGCTTTCTGCCCGTCGCACCTCGTGCCCGGCATCGATTTCAGCAACGATCCCCTGCTCCAGGGGCGCCTGTTTTCCTACCTGGACACTCAGCTGTCGCGCCTGGGCTCGCCGAACTTTCACCAGCTGCCGATCAACGCGCCGAAGTGCCCCTTCGCCAACCAGCAGCGCGACGGCCATATGCAGACGCAGGTACCCAAGGGGCGCGTTGCGTATGAACCGAGCTCGTTGCAGGCCGACTCCCCACGAGAAGAGCCCGCACGAGGCTTCCGTAGCGCGGCCGTGCAGGAAGACGGAACACGGGAGCGGGTTCGCGCCGAGACGTTCGCCGATCACTACAGTCAGGCGCGTTTGTTCTTTACCAGCCAGACGACGTTCGAGCAGGCGCACATCGCCTCGGCGTTCGTGTTCGAACTGTCGAAGGTAGATGCGGTGCACGTGCGTGAAGCGATCGTCGGTCACCTGCGTCATGTCGATGAGGATCTCGCCGGGCGCGTCGCCGCCGGCCTGGCCATGTCGCCGTTGCCCAAGGCGCCAGAAGCGGCCGCTCCTGTCGTGCCGATGAAGCTCTCTCCCGCCTTGCAGATCATCGGCAAGATGAAGGCGACCCTGCAGGGGCGTGTCGTTGGCATCCTCGTCAACGACGGCTCGGACGGCACGGCGGTGGCGAAGCTGCGCAAGGCGATCGAGGGCGCGGGTGCCACGGTGAAGATCGTCGCACCGAAAGTCGGCGGGGCGACGCTGGCCGATGGCAAGCTGTTAGCCGCCGATGGGCAGCTGGCCGGCACGCCGTCGATCAACTTCGATGCCGTGGCCATCCTGCTATCGGCGGAGGGTGCTGCCGCCCTGACCAGGGAAGCCGCCGCGATCGATTTCGTGCGCGACGCGTTCGGACATCTCAAGGCGCTGGCACTGGATGAAGGTGGACGCACGCTCTTTGCGAAGGCGGGACTTGAAGCGGACGCGGGTGTGGTCAAGGCGACGGATGCGGATGCGTTCGTCAAGCTGGCGTCGACCCGGCAGTTTGCGCGGGAGGCGAAAGTGCGTACGCTTGCGTGAGTACATTTTCAGCCACGTCATGGGTTGCTTATGAATGCCAGGTCTCTTGCTACTTTCGCCTTCACCGTCCTCGGCCTGGCGACCGCCATGCCCTCGTCAGCTGCCGATGGTGACGACAAGGCGGTGCTCGCACCCGTCCAGGCCTTCTTCGACGGCATGGCGAAATACGACAGCGCCGCCATACGTGCCACGGTACAGCCGGAGGGAAGCGTGGCCTTGTTGCGCAAGGGCAAGGTGGTGCGCATGACGCTGGGCGAGTTTGCCGACCACATGAAGCCCGCGAAGGATCGCATCGAGGAGCGCATCTACGATCCTTTGGTCCGCGTGGACGGCGACATCGCCTTCATCTGGGCGCCCTACGACTTCCTCGTCAATGGGCAGGTGAAGCACTGCGGAACGGATGCGGTGAACCTCGTGCGCATCGACGGCCGCTGGCTGATCGCCGGTATCGCGGATAACAGTCGGGACACGTGTCCTGCCCGTTAAGACGGGTACATCAGATCAGGCGTCGCCGAACGCCAGGTCGATCTCGCTGGAGATGGCCACCATGGCTGCGCCATAGCCCGGCTGCGGTTCGCTGCCGGGCGGTCCGAGCAGGCGGCTGAGCTGTTGAGCCGCCTCGGCGATACCGTCGAAACCTTCAGGTGCCGCGAGGGAGGCTATGCGGCGCGCGCGGAAACGGCTTTCATCAAGGTCACCGGCCACCGCAGCCTCGTTCATGGCCACGGCGTCGAAGATGATGTCGCCCATGGTGAGGCTATCGGTTTCCTGGCGGTTCACGGCGTAAGTCCCTGATTCGACCCGGGAGAAGCATACAGCGTGGCGGCCGTTGGAGGCGTCATGAAAATGTGAAGTGGACGGCCCTTTGACTACTTGCCGTAGATCTTGCCCAGCGCGGCCGTCTTGCCCTTGATCACATCCATATCGGCGTTCACCAGGTCCGACGGGCTCAGTTCGTGACCGAAGAAGCGGTTGAGGATCACTTTTGGTGGCGCGTCGAAACCGGACGCCATCATTACCTCGTAGCGCTTCTGGAAGTCGCGCGGGTCGGCCGTCGCCATTGCGAACATCTTCGTCGCCAGCAG
>Ga0247742_10000404_pt1 | contig 36070 bp, 24 predicted proteins | sample UWRJL208509C2_FD_180944 | JGI IMG/M metagenome (GOLD analysis project Ga0247742, IMG submission 180944) | Plant litter microbial communities from Arlington Agricultural Research Station in Wisconsin, United States - UWRJ-L208-509C-2 | ecosystem: Environmental > Terrestrial > Plant litter >...
CGCGGTTGAACAATATTTTAAAAACTCCCCACTATCATGAAGGTAAGATGCATAAGGGATACGGTGAATTTTAGCTTGGGTAGCGCTTATGTTTAAAACATAAACTATATTGTTATTATAAAAATATTCAATTAACGATTGTTTGTTTTTTTCTAATTGCTGTTGTGTTTTTTTAAGCGACCAAAATGAGTTGCCGGGTAATATGGGACTTTCGGCCAGCCGCGCATTTTGCTCATTCTGCCGGTCTTCCCATTGCTGATGAGCAGACATCCATGCTTTTTTTAAGGCCGGGTCAGTATCCTTATAGTTTAATGATGATAGTTTTTTGTTAAGACTATCCATTGTAAGCAATAAATTTTTATCTCCCGGGTTACCAGACGTTAGTTGTGGTTTTAATGTAGAGTTCAATTGATCGTTCAATAAAGCCGACCGGCTTTTTTCAAAAAAGTAAAATGCCCTTTCCACATCATTTAACAGATAACATACCTCAATAGCATTTTCATATGTTTGCTTTATCTTGCTGCGCCATAGGAGCTTTGAAAGCTCAGTGTATTGTTTCCAGCGCATCATATCAACAGACCTGTCTGCAAGTATAAAGGTCTGTAAGGCGGCTTTTAACAATAATGTATCATGTTTCTGCTTATATAAGGCAAGTAAACTTTCGCCTTTATCGGCCAGCAAGGTACTTACGTAATAATCATTTGATACTTTGTTAAGCATGCCCATGGTTGGGTTACTGGTAATTAATTGATTAGTAAAGTTTATTGGAAGAGTATTTAACCCCTTTTGGTAAAATTGTAAAGCCTGCGCGTAGTTACCCTGACGCCAGTAGGTAACGCCAATATTTTCATAAAAGCCAACCATCTGGTAGCTGTTTTTATGTTGTATGGCTAAATTAAGTCCCTCATTATAGCACTTTCTGGCGTTGTCTTGCTGTTGCAGGTTACTGTCGTAAACATTTCCAAGGTCGTTCAGGTCATTGGCACATTGGGTATAGTTTTGCAGACTTTGGTTTAAAAGAAAGGCCTTACGGTAATAAAGCAGACTGGCCTGGTATTGCCCGGTAGCATTAAGCAGGTTGGCATAAATGGAATAAACAGAGGCAAGCTGTATAGTAGTAGTTGATTTGAGTTTTGATAAAGCTGTATCGATGCTTTGCCGCGCGTTTTTAAAGTTACCAAGTTCAACCTCGGCCTGGGCTCTTTGTGCCCATAATGCTCCTTCTTCAATTGTATCCGCAGCGGCCTTAGCGAAATGCAGCCCCAGATAAGCAACATCTCTTGCTTGCTGATAGTCGCCGGCTTTAAAAAACGAGTATGCCAGCTGGGTATAGGCCATAGCTACAATAAAGTGCTTTTCCGGGAAAGCCTTACCCGCCGCAATACAACGGTTAAAACTGCTGTTTGATTGATGTACCAGGTTTAATTGTAAATAAAATATACCAAGGTTATAATAGCTGTTGCATAAAAACGGTTCTTTTATGCCAGTATGCTCATTAATATCAATAGCCGCAATTGTATGTGCTATACCCAAAGGTAAATCTCCGGCTTTGGCATAGCTGTCGCCCAAACGGTGCATGATCTCGGCGTATACTGCTCCTGGTTTTTGGTGGCATTTTAAGTAAGCGGCTTGCAGTGTTTTAAGCCTGCGTGTTTTTGAATAACTATCGTCCAGGTCATTTTTAATAATACCAATCTCCTGACGAATGCTATCATCAGAAACACATTGCGCATGACATATACCCGTCCCGAATATCACGAGGCCTAACCCAAGAACAACCCTATAAAAGGATTTCATGACAAAGTATTTATATGTCAGGGTTCTTTGTAACACATACGCCATCCCTGATAAGCTCATCTTCCAAAGCCGGGAATTTTTGGCATAGATTAATCCCCCTGGCGTTTTCAGAAGCCGTAGAAAGATCGTCGATAAATGATTGTTTGTTTATAGTTTTTCTGGTATAAAGCCCGGTATTACAATTAGCCCCGATAACACCGGTAGCAATAGCGGTTGCAAATGACGAACCTCCAATATGTTCGGCTGGCCCAGCCTGATTAAACGGAACTTTAAATAATAAGCTGCCATTTTCGGCTTTATCAGCTATAACCCCCAGATCAACATAAACGTTAGAGAAATTTTCGGTAGCCGAAACCACGTCGCCATCACTTGTGGTTACCGTAATGAGGTTATCGGCCTCATAGCTAAGGTTGGCAGGTAAAAAGTGGTGTATGGCTAAATTGCGTAACTGTGAAGGGGTAGGGTTTAGACCTTCTTGAGCCAGAATTGCAGTTGCAATTGTATCATCCGCATCACTTTTATTGCCTGCGGCGGTAATAAATAAAATGCCCTCATCCTTTAAAGTTGCTATCAATTCATTAAGTTCTTTTAACGGCTCTTCCTCGTAATAATAAAATCCCCAGCTGGCATTAATGATCTTGGCGCCTTTGGCAATAGCGTAATGAACGCCGCAAAATATTTTAAACAGATCGCCATGGCCGTTACTGTCATGTGTTTTCAGCGGAATTATCTCTACGGTTTTGGTCGGACTTTTTTTAAATTCATTAATAATGTATTGAGCTACCAGGCTTCCATGGCGGCCCGGATTATCATCTTCTATATCGCTATTGTCGGCAACAAAGTTCCACCCATTGCCCGAATCACTGAAACATTCATAGCCGGGTTTGTTTTTCATGTTGGTGCCAACGTAACCGGGTTCTACAATAAAAGGATCAATGCCGGTATCTAAAATAGCTACTTTAACTACCTCTTTTTTATTCTGCGGTGATTCAATATCTGCAGATGACTTTTGGCTGGATTGATCCCATGCATAATGCGGAATATTACTCAAAAAGTTGAGTGAATAACTCTCACCTACAGTTTGAGTGCCGGGCCCTGTACCTGCCTTTACACCTTTTCCGCTTACCACAGTGTCAATATTTTCGGCAATCCACAATTGTACGGGTAACTCGCATCTGTCATATTTAACCACTTTAATGCCGGTAATATTCATTTCCTTAAAATACCTCTCTACAGCTCGTTCTTCTTCCGGAGATGGGTTGCACTTAAATGTTACAATAAGTTCATTTTTGCGATAAGTTTTTTTTAAAAGATTAAAATCTGGTTTGCAAGTGATGCGGTTAACCAAAGCTGCTGAGTTTTGCTGATTAGTTTTCATAGGGGCTTAATTTTTAATGTGTTTTATCCAGTTCCTGGCTTCCTGACTACCATATAAATTCTTGTTGATGATATGCTCTAATATTTCCTTTGCTTGTTTAGTGTCTGAACCTTGCGACCGGGCCATTAAAGTGAGTGCCTTATAAAACTGACCCGGGTTGGTATATAAAGGCATAGCCGATAATTGATCAAAGTTTTTTAATGCCTCATCATACTGTTTTATAGCCAGATGAGTTAAACCGAGGTATTTAATAGCTTCAGAAGCGGTTTCTGTTTTAACTGTAAGTGGAACAAAAAGCTGCTCGGCCCTATCATAAGCTTTGGAATTATAAGCAGCTATCCCGGCCTGTAACGAGTCTGAGCTACCCATATTTAGCCCGAGTGTATTTAAATTTGCCGCAATATATTGATCAGCAATTTTTTGTGGCGAAGGCCCCCGTAAAAATGCAAACCAGCCAACTATTAATAAAACACTTGCAGCGGCTAATAATGTTATCCGTTTAAAAGATACAATTTTGGCAGGCTTTGCAGGGGCAGATAGCTCCTGATGTAATTTTGCAAATTCCTCTTTCCTTTGTTGCTGTAAATACGCGTTTAACCCATCGCGAAGGCTGATGTAGGTGGCAACATCCTTTGAAAAGGCGCTGTCTGTAAGGCATCTTTGTTCAAATGCCTTCCTTTCATCATCGGTTAGCATTCCGGTGAAGTAATCATCTATCAGATTTAATGAGTTATTCATTTTGATGTAGTATTCTGGTCAATTTCATTTTCAACTTTTCAAGGCAGCGTAACCTTGTTGTTTTAACAACATCTGCCGACTGGTAATTCATATGCCCGGCAATTTCTTTATCATTGTAGCCGTCTTCAAAAAGGAGCAACAGCTCTTTACATTTGTCGCCTATTTCCTGTAACCTGTCTATTACTTGCTGCCTTTCGTCCTTGTCAATAAGCGCCTGAATAACGCTTCTTGTTTCGTCGGGGAGCTCGTAAACTAAACTATCGTAGGGCATGGTATCTTCTAACTTTCCCTTATTAGTCGTTTTTTTTCGTAACAGGTCAACACATTTATTTGAAAATATTTGGTAGGTATAAGTTTTAAGGGAAGAGCGCCCTTCGAATTTTCCGGAAATAATATTTTTAATAATTACTATAATGGTATCGGAGTATACGCTTGATGCTTCTTCGCTTTCAATACCGTATTTTTTGGCAGCTTCTTTAATGAGGTAAAAAAATGATATGTAGAGCTCCTTTTCAAAATGATGCCTTGAAAGCCCCCCAGACCTTAGTCCATTCAAGATCAAATTTTCTGAAGCTGGATCCATAGCGGTAAGGGATTATTACAGAGGTACTTGCGGTAGAAATAGAGAGCCAATATATAATAAAAAAAATTATATTAGGTGTAATAATGGGTACAATTTAGTACCCATTATTATTCATATAACTATCATATGGCCTGTTGTTTATGCTTAAACAAGCTTGTGGTTTATTTATACTTAGTGTAATAAGATAGATTGGGTTCCGGTCCCTGTATTTTGCTTTACTGAATTACCAATTGTGGTTTATTGGTTGAATTTTCTTTGCTGTTAAATTGTATGGTACTGTTCTTATTAGCCGGATCTTTAATTGATAGGCTAACAGTTTTATCGCCAGCTAATTGTGCCTTTACATAGGTGGTTACATCAAACTCCACATACTTTGCCTGGTTGTTAATAGTAGCCGAACTTAAATTAGTACCGGTTGCTGGCGAATTATTAAAGTTTATACCGGTTTCTGTCCAGTTATCACTATCTACCGCATAACAAGATAAGCTAATGGCTGTGGCATTATCCGTATTTAAACCATAAAGCCTCAATTTGGCCGATGTAATACTGTTTACCGAACTAAGTGAGAATTTGAGATATGATTTACGCGCATAATTGCTAACAGGTGAGCCCTTTACAATTAAGCTGGCATCTGAGCCATAGTTGGTTGTTGCAAAAGTTCCGTTACGTACAAAAGCATCAGCAGTTGGGAGTAATGTATTGCCTGTGCTGGGATTGCCGCCGGCAGGTACGCCTTTGCGGTTAACGCTTGAAAAATTACCGCCTGTATAATATATATTACCATTTAAAACGGCCCCCACACCTGCAGATTTTCCTACCGGAAGCGGCGTTAGCTCTGCCCAGGTATTGGTTGTGGGAGTATAAGCCATAACCTGTTTACTCAATACATTGTGTGAGGTTTCACCTCCAAGAACTATAATGCGGTTATCATAGGTTACAACTGCCGAAGAAACATGATCAACCCCGGTAGGCATGTTGGCTAATTGAGTCCATGAATTACTGGTTTCATTATATACCTCAAGGGTGGTTTGGGTTTCAGTTTCTTCGTCCTGATGATGAGCTCCACCCAAAAAGTATATTTTTCCACCCAGCACAGCCGAACCCGGGTGATTGACCGGGTTAAGAACAGGTGCTAATGACTTCCATCCAGCTCCCAGATTATTCAGATCAAGGGCGTAATGCAGCCCAACATCTGCCCGGGCCAGGTTTGCACCGCCCATATAATGAATTTTACCGTTGGTATATCGTAATTGTCCGGCAGCTAATTCCTGGGGCAGATCGGGCAGGCGCACATAGGTGTTTGTTGCAACAACGTATTTCCATGCCTGTTTTGTGCCAAAAAGCTGTCCGGTACCGTTTGCGTTTGAGGTATAACCACCTGCAAAATAAATGTCAGTGCCATCATTAGTAAGGCCAAAATGGGTAACCCCTCCAAAATTTGCACCGCTGGGTGTTTGAGGTAAGTTAGCAATGGATGTCCACGTATTGCTTATAGGGTCGTATACATAGGAGCGTTTGGTTGGTGTCCAGGCGGCAGGTCTTTTATTAATGTCATATCCTCCAAAAATATATAGTTTACCTTTAACCACTTCACCATGTACTTCATGAGTTAAAGTAGGCTGGCTTTTGGCGGTTGACCAGGTTATGGTGGTAAAATCCGGACTGGCTGCAATTGAAGGAGTTTCGGTTATGCTTTCCTCTTCTTCGGCTTGAGGAGCGGGAGCAGGAGCTTCCATCTCATTTTGGCCTTTCTTACACGTTTGAAAGAAAAGAATACCAATAACACAGATCAAAATAGGTAGATATCTGACTTTTAAAGCTTTCATGTTGCAATATTTATAAATACTTGATAATAAGGTTTAATGCTGTTCAAGGCAGGTATCGTATCTGTAATAAATATAGCGAGAAGAATTATGCTAACAGGAATGAGGGGGTAAATGTGATAAATATGAGAAAATGTGTGGATGAAGGTTAAACTTTATATCAGGTTTTTAGTCAATATTTAACTTGGAGTTTTCAAAAAACTGTACTATGAACTCTTTACTTGAAATGCATATTATCAGAAAAAATATATTTTTTTATTTATGAAAATAATAGATTTTTTACTATTATTGTGTTGGTATAATTATTAATTATAACGATAGTAATACTTAACCATATATAAAGTTTCAAACAAGGGGTTGTTTAAATTAATAAAAATGGTTAGCCCGCAGGAACACTTTTCTGCGGGCATTTTTGTGGTTTAGAAAAACGTATTTCTCCGAAAATATTTATTGGACAAACTTCTTTTAAGCTGCTTATCGTTTACATAATGATGAGCCCATGGAAGTCTTATTGACTTAACTATAGATGGTAGTGGGGTTAATTTAGAGTTTATAATGCCTTAGTATTTAGAATTTGAATGGCTTTTTACTTTGTTTAAGTTGAAAATTCAAAATGACATTATTATGACAAATTAATTCATTCCCCAAAGTTTTTGAACTCAGGCGGGCTCTAAATTAGAAACTTTTACTTCATTAGCCTAAGTAATAATCCTGTGAAAAATCCCGGAATTAGTGTGAAAAAGTATACAGTTTTTCTCACTATTGTAACTTTGTTGTGACCCTTACGTAAAGAGGCATAATTAAACTATTAATTAACCCCTATAGAATAATTATGCTCAACTCAAAAAAATTATGGGCTATTTCGGCTCTTGCTCTGTCATTAAATGCTTGTAACAAACAAACGGAAATTACGCCGGTTACCACGACAGCAAACACCCTCTCAATTAACGCAAACGCTTCAGCTACCGTTAATTTAATTAGTAACGTAACAGTTGCATCAGGCGTTGCCAACCAAGTTGCCACACTTTCCAAAGGCACTGTGTATTATACAGATCGCACCTATAGCATCACGTCCCTGCCCGATTCGTTAGTCAATCTTGCCATGATCAAAACAACTAATGCTGATAAGTGGAACACCATGGCCTCCTATCTTACATTTAGTTTATCGCAGTCGTCAACTGTATACATCGCATTTGATCCCCGTGCTACAGGCTTGCCCACATGGCTAAAAAGCTGGCAGAAACTTAATGCCGTAATTGGCCTTAATGACTCGAAGGTTAATCATTATTCATTGTACAGCAAAGTTTATGCAGCGGGTACAGTGGTTTTGGGAGGAGCTAACGCCAGTGGCGCGGCTGGAGTAGTAAACCAGTATTTTGTGCTTGCCAAAGCTCAAACAGGTGTTGTTACACCAGTACCGCCAGATGATAGTGCACCTGTAAACACTTCATTTATGCTGGGTGTTAACGGTCACTCGTTAGGTGTACCCGCATATACCTCGGTTGCTCCGGAAGAACAGATTGCGCTGCTGAAAAAAATGGGCATGACCTGTTACCGTCAGAATATTAATTTTAATGCCGATGGAACAATTCCTAATTCGAAGGTTTTTAACGCTCTTTATACCGCGGCTAAAGCAAACGGAATTACCATATTGCCAATGATTAACAGTACTACCCTTAACCTGGCAGGCAGCGAAAAAGACAATTATGCTGCAGGTAGCGTACTTGGGTCTAAACTTGCTGCCAAAAATGCGGCTTACTTTAAATATTATGAGTTGGCCAATGAACTTGATCTGAAAGCTATCAAAACCGGTAACGGCGATAAGGCAACTGATTATGATGCCAATAAGCTTAAAATTATAGCTGCTTACCTGAAAGGTTTGGATGATGGTATTAAGGCAGCACAGCCTACAGCCCAAACTATGATTGATGCCAGCTGGTTACATTATTACTTTTTGCAGTATATGGAATCCTACGGAAACAAGTTTGATATTGTAGCGTGGCATTGGTATTCTGATATGGAAACAACTGCTACAAGAATTAAAATACCAGATATCTCTGTAAAAGTAGGAAGCTTGTTTGGTAATAAGCCTATCTGGTTTACCGAAGTAGGTCAAAGGCCTGATAAGGTATCAAACATTGACCAGGTTCAAAGCGATTTCTTATTTGCTTTTGCTAAAAAGATGAAACAAAACCCGCGGGTGAAAGCTGTATTGTGTTACGAGCTTTTTAATGAACCTCAAAGAGGTACTGTGGAGCAAAACTACGGTTTAATAAAATGGACTATACCTTATACCCAGTATACGCTCAAAACTGTAGCAAATACATTTGCAAACAACAGGTTCTAAACGAGTGATTTTAACTCCAGATAATAAGTGGTGATTTAATAAAGCCGCACATCTCAATCGCGGTTAAATTAGCCTTTGAGTACCCCTATATTTATCAAGCCCGGTAGCATTTTTTTAAATGTTACCGGGCTTTTATTTGGTAAATTTCTTCATAATTCAGGGTGCAGCATATCCTGCTCTGCAACAACATTGTTATGTTTTGGTAACAATTGATTAACTGGTATTTAACATACTTGCTTAATTGACGTGCTAATTTTGCTTCCATTTAACAGGCGTCATAGCCCTTAATGAGGCTGTCTGGTTTTCTATTGTAAAAGTTCATATATCCATAATTATCACATCCACCATGATACCAACTAACAAATCGGATTTTATAAAAAGATTACTGCTGGTAATGCTTTCTTTTAATGTTTGTGTTTATGTACAGGCACAAACCCCCGGTAAAATAGCGCAAAGCAACCAGGTTTTGCTACCCAATGGCTGGAAGCTGAGTCCGGCAGGCAGGTCATTGCCTTTGGGCGATTTACCTCTGAATGTTCAGCTAAGCACTTCAGGTCGTTTGCTGGCTGTAACCAACAATGGTCAAAGTACCCAGTCGGTTCAATTAATTGACCCACGCAATGAAAAAAAGCTGGATGAGAAAGAGCTGGGTAAATCATGGTATGGCTTAGCGTTCAGCTACAATGAAAAAGACCTTTATGTATCGGGGGGCTATGATAACTGGATACTCGATTTTCATATACAGGATAATAAATTAGGCAAGGTCGATACCATCAGGTTAGGCAAACAATGGCCAAAAGACAAAATATGCCCTACAGGTATGGTTACCAATAAAAGCAATAGCCGCCTTTATGCAGTAACCAAAGAGGATAGTTCATTATATATTATTGAGCCGGCTACTCATGCTGTAATAAAAAAGGTGCAGCTGCCTGGTATGGCTTATACCTGTACCCTCATGCCCGATGAAAAAACCTTATATATTTCTTTATGGGGTGGGGCTAAAGTTGCGGCTTTTAATACCACTACCGAAAATATAGAAACCACTATAAATACAGGTAATCACCCCAATGAGTTGCTTTTAAATAAAAAAGGAACTTACCTGTTTGTGGCCAATGCCAATGATAATACAGTTTCTGTTATCAGTACCAAACTGAATAAGCTTGTTGAAACTATTTCAACTGTACTTTACCCAACCCATTTGGCAGGCTCCACAACCAATGGGTTGGCGCTTTCGGCTAACGAGAGTACCTTATATATAGCGAATGCCGATAACAATTGCTTAGCTGTTTTTGATGTTACCAAACCGGGTAACAGTAAAAGCCAGGGCTTTATACCAGTAGGGTGGTACCCAACCAATGTAAAAACATTGGGCAATAAAATAATTGTAGCTAATGGTAAAGGTTTAACATCAATGGCTAACCCACATGGGCCGCAGCCGTTTGAAAAAGAAAATAACCTTGGTATACACACCGGTATAACCACTAAAAGTAAAATACAATATATAGGAGGCTTGTTTATAGGCTCGTTATCATTTATAGATGCTCCTAAGCCCGAACAGCAAAAAATATACACTAAACAGGTTTACGCCAATACGCCATTTACTGATAAAAAAACTATCCAAGCCGACGGCGTGGCTGGTAACCCTATTCCGCGCAAGGCTGGAGAAAAATCACCTATAAAACACGTATTCTATATTATAAAGGAGAACAGGACTTACGATCAGGTTTTAGGTGATATGCCGCAGGGAAACGGCGATAGCTCATTAACCATTTTTGGAAAAAACATCACCCCAAACCAGCACGCCCTTGCCAGTGAGTTTGTTTTGCTTGATAATTTCTATGTTGATGCCGAAGTTAGTGAAGACGGACATAACTGGAGCATGGGTGCTTATGCTACCGATGTTGTTGAAAAAACATGGCCAACCAATTATAGTAATCGCGGTCCGGCTTATTCAGGTGTAGCTACGCCTCCTAATGATGGCTATATATGGGATTATTGCAAACGCGCGGGTGTTAGCTACCGCACTTATGGCGAATTTGGTGCCTATGGTAAAGCCGTGATCAAGTCTTTACAAGGCCATGTGGGGCCGAACTCGCCTGGTTTTGATATGAATATTAAAGACCAGGTACGTGCCGATGCCTGGCAGCACGACTTTGATTCGCTGATGACCATTAACGCGGTTCCGCAATTTAATACCTTACGTATTTCCGATGATCATACCAGCGGTCAGCAAAAGGGGAAATACTCGCCTATAGCTGCAGTTGCTGATAATGATCTTGCTGTTGGTCGTATTGTAGAGCATTTGTCGCAAAGCTCAATCTGGAAAGAGTCGGTTGTGTTTATTTTGGAAGATGATGCACAGGCTGGCCCTGATCATATTGACGCGCATCGTTCTCCGGCTTATGTTGCAGGACCGTTTGTAAAACGGAACACCGTGATCCATAGCATGTATTCAACCACAGGTATGCTGCGTACTATTGAACTGATACTGGGTTTGCCGCCTATGAGCCAATATGATGCTGCTGCCTTGCCATTTTACGAGTGTTTTACCAGCAAGCCGGATGTTACACCATATCAAGTTAAACCTGCCCAGGTTGATATAGATCAGCGCAACATAGCAGTGAACGAAAGTAGTAAACGCTCGGAGCGGTTCAATTTTGCCAAAGAAGATGCTGTGCCTGACTTTGATTTGAATGAAGTGATCTGGAAATCAGTTAAAGGCGAAAATTCTATTATGCCAGCACCAAAAAGGAGCGCGTTTGTTATCCTGGAAAAGAAAAAGAAAGATGATGACGATTAAGTAGCGCTTTACAAAACTTATCAGTCATTAAATTAATAATTAGAATACATCATGATATTAAATAAATTTTGTTCAGTAAAAAAGGCCCTGTCAATGGTGCTGTTACTAACCGGATGCTTTTATGCTCAGGCGCAGACTAAGCTGCCAGGTAAAATAGGACAAACCAACCAGGTTTTATTACCCAACGGTTGGAAGCTAAGCCCTGCAGGACATGGTTTACCACTGGGCGATCTGCCTTTAAATATTCAACTATCAGCATCGGGTAAATACCTGGCGGTTACCAATAACGGCCAAAGCACCCAGTCGCTTCAATTGATCGACCCTAAAACTGAAACACAGCTTGACGAAAAAGTACTGGGCAAATCGTGGTATGGCCTGGCCTTTAGCCACGATGAGAAAAAAGTATACGCATCAGGTGGTCATGATAACTGGATTCTGGCTTTTCAAATCCAGAATAACAAATTTGGCCCGGCAGATACCATTAAATTGGGCGATCAGTGGCCTAAAAATAAAATATGCCCTACAGGTATAGTTGTTAATAAAAATAATACCCGCTTATACACAGTTACCAAAGAAGATAGCAGCCTGTATATTATCGACCCGAATAACCGGTCGATCTTAAACAAAGTGAAATTAACTGCCGAGGCATATAGCTGTGTCCTGTCGCCAGACGAAAAAAATTTATACATCTCTATCTGGGGTGGTGAGGAGGTTGCTTGTTATAACACGGTTACCGGTACTTTAAGCCATATCAAAACAGGTAATCATCCAAACGAGTTGCTGTTGAATAAAAAGGGGAATATTTTATTCGTGGCCAATGCTAATGATAATTCAGTATCCATTATCAATACCATTACACGTAAAACAATTGAAGTTGTATCAACCTCGCTTTACCCTACAAAACTAACCGGTTCAACCACAAACGGACTGGCTTTATCTGCCAACGAAAAAACGCTTTATATAGCCAATGCCGATAATAACTGTTTGGCTGTATTTGATGTTACCAGACCCGGCAGCAGCCAAAGTTTAGGTTTTATCCCGGTTGGCTGGTACCCTACCAACATAAAAACATTGGGAAATAAAATTCTGGTAGCTAATGGTAAAGGGTTTACTTCTATGGCTAATCCAAAAGGGCCTATGCCTGTTAAAAAAGTGGATAATAGCGGTTATCAAAAAGGAGCTACCAATTCCAAAGAGCAATATATAGGAGGTTTGTTTAAAGGCACGCTTTCATTTATTGATGCCCCGCAGCCCGAACAATTAAAAGTTTACACCAGGCAGGTTTATGCCAACACGCCGTTTAATAACAAGGTGGTATCACTGGCACCAGGAGTAGAAGGTAACCCTATTCCGCGCAACAAGAATCAGAAATCGCCAATAAAGCACGTGTTTTATATCATAAAAGAGAACAGAACATATGATCAGGTTTTAGGTGATATGCCAGAGGGTAACGGTGATACCTCCCTGTGTATTTTTGGTAAAAAGGTTACTCCAAACCACCATGCCATAGCCAACGAGTTTGTTTTGCTTGATAACTTTTATGTAGATGCTGAAGTGAGCGCCGACGGGCATAATTGGAGCATGGCCGCATATGCAACTGATTATATCGAAAAAACCTGGCCTACCAGCTACGGCGGCCGTGGCGGCAGCTATGATTCTGAAGGAACCCGTAAAGTAGGCGACCCAAGGGATGGTTACATATGGGATTACTGTAATAGGGCAGGGGTAAGCTACCGTACCTACGGCGAATTTGTTGATAATGGTAAGGCCAACATTAAAGCGCTGCAAGGACATTTTTGTGCGCATTCGCCAGGGTTTAATCTCGCGGTTCAGGATCAAAAACGGGTAGACGTGTGGGCGCATGATTTTGATTCGCTGCTTACTAAAAACGCAGTTCCGCAGTTTAATACTATAAGAATTTCAAACGATCATACCAGCGGCCAAAGAAAAGGTGCAGTATCGCCTATTGCCGCGGTTGGGGATAATGACCTGGCTATAGGTCGTTTTATTGAGCATTTATCCAAAAGCTCTATCTGGAAAGAGTCGGTAGTGTTTATTTTGGAAGATGACGCTCAAAACGGTTCAGATCATATCGATGCGCACCGTTCGCCGGTATTTATTGCAGGGCCTTATGTTAAACGTAATGCAGTAATTCATAACATGTATTCAACATCTGGAGTGTTGCGTACTATTGAACTGATATTAGGCTTACCTCCCATGAGCCAGTATGATGCGGCGGCAATGCCGATGTATGAATGTTTTACAGATAAGCCTGATTTTTCACCATATGTAGCTAAGCCGGCACAGGTTGATATAGAACAACGCAATATGGCCGTAAATGAAAGCAGCAAACGTTCAGACAAGTTCAATTTTGCCAAAGAAGATGCCATACCTGATCTGGACCTGAATGAGGTGATATGGAAATCGGTAAAAGGGGAAAGCTCTGTTATGCCAGCCCCAAAAAGAAGCGCGTTTGTTATCCTGGAAAAGAAAAAGAAGGATGCCGACGATTAAAATTCTTCAGCTAAATACTAATAATTTTTAATAATAAAGATTGTAATGACGGCTATGCGCTTTTGTTTAAGAAAAGACATGTTGTCGCCATATTAAAATCTTACCATTGATCAAATACTACAAACATCTACCTATGAAATTATTTAAATCGTTACTGCTTCTTTCGTTACCGGCATTCTGCCTGTTTTCTTGCAGTAAATCATCTAATGACCAGCAAATACAAATATCGGGGCAGGAGTTCCATACTGGTTCATTCATCCAGAACGGAGATACCTTAAATTCGAAAAACAAATCAAACGGTAGAGCAATAAAGGGAACACTTAAAGCAGGTCAAACCTATTATTTAAGCAGTGATTATGCTGCTGCTACCATTAATAAAGGCGATACATTGGTTATACAAAGTGGCGTTAAAGTTTACATTATTGGCCCTGCCACTGGTGCCAACGCTATCGGTACACAGGAGCATGCCCCTGGTATTTTGGTAAATGGAACTTTATTATCATTAGGAACCAAAGAAAACCCTAACCTGTTCACGGTTCAAAATACCGCGTTAAAGTCAGATCCTACAAAAGACCCTCAGAACCCTAACACAGACCCTGCCTTTAAGGGTTATTGGGGTGGTATACAAGGCAGCACCACATCGGGAGATATTATTTTAAAATGGACTCGTTTGGAGTATTTAGGAGGTTTAACCCCAGCAAATTCTCCTACACGAGCTACATTAGACAGTTATGGTGTTTTCTTCCAAAACCCTAACGCCAATTTTGTTCTGGAAGATTGCTGGTTGTATGGATCACATAATGATATGATCAGGGTTGCCGGTGGCAAATATGAAATTATGCGTAACACATTTGAAAAAGTTGGGTTTATAGCCGGCGAATGTGTAAATATTAAAAGCGGCAGTGTGGGTGATATTGCCTACAACGTAGCTGTGGGCGGCACAGGTAACTGTTTCAAATCGGCCAATGCGGGCGGTTTATCGCCTCAGGCCAACATGACCTGTTATAACAATACCATGGTTACAGGTGGCTATCGCCAGCAGAAAGCCGGCGAGGGAGGTTCACTTGATTTTGAAAACGGGGGCAGAGGTTTAGCCTACAATAATTTTATAGTTAACTGTGCCTATGGTTTAAGCGTTTTGGGAGGCTCGGGTACCACGCCGGCTGCAGATACAACCAATATTAAGTATGGTTATACCTATAATTATGGCGATAATACTGCTATTACCACTCAGTTTTTGCCATCGGGTTTTATATCCAAAGTACAAACCGGCGACATCAATGCTGGTAACGCTACAGTTCCGGGAGCTAACAATCCAAAATTTGTTAATTACCCGCTGCCAATGGCTGCAAATACTGCATTCATAAACTTAGATTTTGTGGGTAATTATAATTTTAGGCTGCAGTCTTCATCACCGGCAGTTGGCAAGGGATATACTGGCTTTATGCCATATGCTGTAGTGAAAATTGATAAGGTATTTGGGGCTACAGAAATTACGCCGCCGGGTAAGGATATTGGTGCATATCAGATGGATGGGACGGGTAATCAGCACTAAGAGATATAGCTATCAGGCAATACAAATACCAAAAGCTGGCCTTTTGGTATTTGTATTATTTATTTGTTGTAGCTGTTGTGCATTTGCATCAGGTATTAAAGTAAGGGTAACAGACCAGGCTACTCAAATGCCTATTACCAATGTAGCCGTTAAAGTGAGCAATACCACAATTACCGCAGTTACAGATTCGACTGGTGTTTGCTATCTAGATAAGGTTCCATATGGGAAGGTTACCATAACATTATGGGCTGAGAATTATAGGCAGCAAACTGTAAATTTTATAACATCTCAGCAAACAACTGAATTAAATGTTTCCCTGGAAAAACTAAGGATCAATTTGCAGGAGGTTGTTATTAAGGCCAAGGTAAATCCGCGGTCAGATCAGCAATCAAGGCTTACCGAAAAAAATACCATACCCGCAATAGACATAGCCTCGGGCGATCTTATTGAAAATACAGGTAGTATCAGTGCCGGGGATGTTGTTCAGCATATTCAAGGGCTGTCCGTAACACGAACCAGTACCGGTAACACCGATAAGGCTATCATCAGGGGTATGGAAGCCAAATACAGCTATACCCTTATCAATGGGTTTAAAATACCAAGCCCTGATGATAAGAGCCGGTATATTTCGCTTGATTTGTTTCCCGCCGGGCTACTGCAAAGTGTTCAGGTTTATAAGTCATTAACCGCCGATATGGAAGGCGATGCCATTGGTGGGGTAGTAAACATGGTGATGCGTCAGCCTCCCGATGAGCCATTGTTCCAGGTAAATTTAAGCACGGGTTATAGCGGACATTATTTTGATAACCAATATCGCACATTTAATAGCGGCGCGGTACAAAATCATTCTCCTTATGAACGCTTTGGACCTGATTATTATGCAACCGGGGCCGATTTTTCAAAAAGCAATCTCGCATTTTACAATAACAGGCCATTGCCTGATGTTAACCTAAACCTGTTGTTTGGGCATGAATTTTTAAATAAAAAGCTGGGGCTTATTGTTGCTGCCGATTACAAGAATATTAAAACCGGCTCCGATGGTTTTTTTATCCCATTAAACACACAGCCCAATTTAAATAATGTTCCGGCTTTTTCCGATTTCTACAAGCACAGCTACAGCAATAATAAGATAGCATTGAGTACAAATGAACAGTTGGTTTTTAAGCCGGATAGTACAAATAAATTTACACTGAGTCATTTTTACCTCAACCAAAAAGATATTGAAAGTCGTAGTACGGTAGATACCAGTTTAATTTTAGGAAGATCAGGTGCCGGAACAGGGCGGATTTATGTTAGTGACCGTTCACGTGTTCATGAACAGCAGATTAACAATATTAATTTAAAAGGTAATCACAGTATTAATAGTTTAAGTATAGATTGGGCCGGCGTTTTTTCAGTAGCTGACGGCCGGTATCCTGACTGGGCCGAATTAACTGCAAATACAGGTAGGTTAGTAGGTCCTGATGGCAGTATAGCTCAATCGCCTTTATACTTAGCCCCGCTTAACAGGGTTTGGTTGAGTAACAAAGAAAAAGACCTGGATGTATATCTTGATTTGCATTATAAGCCCGGCATTTTTAATCAAAAGCTTACGTTGAGCGGGGGAGGCCTCATCCGGCGTAAAAACAGGGATAACTTTTATAACAGCTATACCTTTACGCCTACCATTAACGAACCTTTTACGGATATAAACAATGCGGTTTGGGTTAATAATAACGGTCCTCAAAACCCGCTGGGTAATGTAAACAATCCTAATAATTATACCGCGAAAGAGCATATTAATGCATTTTACGTCATGGCTGATCTGCAAAGCGGTCGCTCCGAATTTTCTGGTGGACTTAGGCTGGAGCAAACCGACCAAAATTTTATTTCAACGCTTGATCCGGATGTGAGTTATGGCAAAATAGTTAATATTAAGTATAAAGACTGGCTACCCGATTTGCACTGGAAGTATACGCTTAATGATCAGCAACAGTTAAAAGCAAGCTATTTTAAAGGCATATCGCGACCCGCATTGTATGATATAACTTTTGCCACCATAGCTTATGAGGATTATATAGTTGCCGGAAATCCGTTTTTAAGGCGAACACAGGCTGATAACTACGATTTTAATTATACCTGGTACCAAACCAAGAGCACGCAATTAAAAGCGGCACTTTTTTATAAACATATAGTAGATGCTTACGAAAAAACGTTGCTCAACGGTAATGATGAGCTTTACCCTATACCGCAAAACGGATTAGACTACACGCCTGCCGGGCAGTTAACGGAACAATTTAAAAATACCGGAACTGCTGTAAATTATGGCGCAGAGCTTTTTTATAGCTACAATTGGCACAGTTTTGTAATTACCGGTAGTTACACCTATACCTCATCTAACATTACACGAATTAAAAAGTTATTAACCCGGGAAGATGCTAATGATCCTACCAGTAACCTGATCACGGTTAGCAAAGCCGAAAAAGGGCCATTGGAGGGGCAGGCCAAACATTTGGTTAATATAAATTTACTTTATAAAAATATGCCGGGTAACTGGCTGGCAAACGTGTCATTTATATATACCGGTAAGCATATTGACCTGGTTTCTCCCTGGTACAATCTGGATTACTGGCAAAGACCAAATGTTACGGTTAATTTATCGGCAGAGAAAAAACTTAGCAGTAAATTTAAAATCAAGTTAAGCGCTTCTAACTTGTTTAACAACGGTATTACCGACGATATTTTGGTTCCTAACCCAAATGGCACGGGTAATTTATTACCTGCGCAAACACAGGTAAATAAGATCACGGTTTTAAAGCAGGACTTTTCTGCTTATTACCAATTAGGGCTGAATTATCAGTTATAATTCAGCCCTAATTGGTAAAATTTAATATCGGTTAATTGTGTAGTGATTTTTTACGCAGATAGGCTAAAAGCTCTCTTATTCTATCTGTTTGAATCATTGTGGCACCATGATTAATGATCCATTCCCAGCTATCTTTGGTGTTGCCATCATCTACTGCTACATCATCTTCATGGCCTGCATTGAGGCTGGCCCATAAAGAGTTGATCCATACTTTTGAACCATGTGCCTTGATGAAATCGTTTTTAGCAAGTATGCTTGAAGTATCTGACTGAAAATTAAGTTCAAAAGCTACAGGCTTCATCTGTTTTTGATATTCATTGATTATTTGCCTGGCCTCAGGTTTATCCAGATTAACCACAGGCATAAACACAATGCTATCCAGTAATTTTCCGTACTTATTTCTTACGTTTTGGTAGGGTTCTTCAGTTTTAAAGATCGCCTGATTCAGCGTCCCCGTCTTTTTCAATATTAGGTAAGCTTCATTATAGTACGGGTAGCTTTTATCCAGGTTCACAAGTACTTTGCCCTTGGCCAGTGTCATTACCTCTTCTAAGGTGGGTATGGTATGCCTGGTAACCCTTCCAAGGCCATTTCTTAGATGAAATTTCTTGATCTCGGCTAATGTATAATCTGATGGCTTTCCTTTTCCATTGGTGGTTCTGTCAATGGTGCCATCATGCATAATAACAATTACACCATCGCTGGTTTTATTTAAATCAATCTCAATAACGTCTACACCCAGTTCAATGGCCCGTTTATAGGCTTTCAGTGAATTTTCGGGTGCATCGCGCCAATCGCCGCGGTGGGCGGTTACCATTACCTGTTTATTATTGGGATCGTGTAACTGATTTATAACTTTGTTTATTTGTCCGTATGAGGTGAGGCTATAAAGCGAAAACACGGATATGGAGGCAATTTTCAGGAAGTGTTTCATAGTGCGCAAAAATCTGTTTTTAATGTTATAGTTATGTTAATTCAACAGAAACAGTCCAGAGAAAATATCGGTTGGTAAATATATAAGTAGTATCAGCGAATTAACTGATATGGGGGGCTGGTAATAGTCTCATTTTCTGATTTTAATGAGGTTTTTAACTGGGTAGTTCTTTAAATTTATAACAACTGATGATTCACCGGTTTTGGGGATATAACAAGAATGATAATTGGATCAATTTGCAGCCATTAATATATAATGAACAATATTAAAAATTGTAAGACCATGAAACAGTTACAAGCCATGTTTTTAAATTTCACTTGCTCCAAAATACTTGTGGGGTTACTTCTGATTGGGTTTTGTATGAATGCAAAAGCACAAATTAAGTATGGCGATAATAAAGCTGCCGGGCATTACCTTAATACCAGGGGTATTAAACTTTACTACGAAAGTTACGGCGAAGGGCCTCCCTTGTTGTTGCTTCATATTAACGGAGGATCAATGAAGTTGTTCTCCAATCAGATTCCTTATTTTTCAAAGCGTTACCACGTTATTGCTGTTGATAGCCTGCATCTGAAAAGTTGTTATGTAATAGGCTGGAGCGATGGTGGCATCAGCGGTTTGGTTTTGGCAATGAGGCATCCGGATAAGGTAAAGAAGTTAGCAGTATCGGGCCCTAACCTTTGGCCAGATACTACCGCACTTGTACCGTTTGTTTATCATTACCTTGAACGTACGGCCGACAGCTTGAAAAAGCTTCCGCCTACTGCCGAAAATAAAAACCAGCTTAAAATTGTAGAACTTGATTTGTTGGAGCCCCACATTAAACTTAGCCAGCTGCATAGTATTAAATGTCCTACTCTGGTAATTGGTGGTGATCATGACGGCATCCCGACTGAGCATTTGCTGCAAATTCATCAGCATATTCCAAAATCGTACTTATGGATAGTGCCAAATTCAAGCCATTTTGTGGCTACTTCAAAAAAAGATCAGTTTAGTGCCCGGATAACTGAATTTTTTAAAGAGCCGTACCGTGAAATTGAGGGAATGGATATATTGCAATAGCCAGCCCTAATTATTGTTTGAAAATAAATTACCCCTATCAACAATAAGATCTATCTCATATTACTTTAGTGAGGGGTCTTATGTTACTTAACACCAGGTATGTTGAAAGAATGATCACCCTTTATTGTAAATCAATAAAGCTAATTTTTCCGGAGTCAATATCATAAATGCCCCCTATAATCTTGATCGCTTTTGTTTGTATTAGCTGCCCAATTAGTTCACTATGGGTAATGATCTTTTTCATGGTTAGTTGTACATTTTTTATGGCGACAGCATGTACCAGCAAATTGTTTTTTGATGTGTTATCCCCTTTGATATGAATGGCATCAACAGCTGGGCTGATCTCATTTATCAGCGCTGTCATATTTCCGGTTTTTACCTTGTCAATGGCAGCTTTTACTGCACCGCAATGCTCATGCCCTAATACCATGATAACTTTTACACCCGAAACCTTACAGGCGTATTCCATTCCGCCTATAATATCAGTATCGGCTATATTGCCCGCTATGCGGGTTACAAACAAGTCACCAATGCCTTTGTCAAACACTTCTTCAACCGGTATCCTTGAATCAGAACATGATAATACCGCGGCAATAGGATATTGCCCTGAAGCCGTTAAATGGATCCTTAAACTATCATTTTTAAGAGTGATTTTGTTTTTATAAAAGTGCTTATTGCCATTTTTGAGTATTTTAACAACGGAGTCGGGTGTTAATAGTTTTTGTTCTGCTAAAGTCATCACGGTATCATGAAGCATCACACTGTTGTTTTTTGGCTTAACGGAGTTTTGGTTATTACAAGAAAATAGTGCAAAAGCTGTCACTAATCCAATTGAAAGGAGCTTTATTTTGAACATCTACGTCGGCTTTAGTAGTTTTTTTCAAAGTTAAACACAGCACATGGCTTTTTTTCTCACCAAAAACGGGGATAAATGAAAATAAATAGCCTTAAATCACCAGCCCAAAGAGTGTAATGGCTTGTTACATTCTTTATTGTTTAAAAGTACTTTGAATTGCAAAGTTTTATTTCATAAATTTGTAGTTCAAAGTATTAGTGATGAAAGTTTCAAAAGTCAAATTTGTGGTGCTGTTCGTTATCGCTGCAACCGTCTTTATGATAGCAACCACTTTACTGTTGGGCCAGCCCGCTGAAACCTTATTAGGAACTTGTTCTGTCGCAGGCATTTTATTATGGCCATTTAAACTGATCCTGATGGGGCCGCCGTTGCCGTTTATCCATTTTCTGCGACAGGGCCCGGATATGCCGCGGCCACTTTTTCTGGTAGGTTTTGCGTTTTACCGTGGCTTACTGGCTTTAAGCATTCATTATATAATTTGTAAATTGAAAATTCGTCATGCCTAAGCTAAGAGCCTTATATGATGAAGCCAGGGCAGATAAATGGTTCCGGCGCTTTGCGGTGTTCTGCCGCGTTGCGCTGGCGGTTAGCTTCCTGCCTACGGGTATAGTCAAGATATTGGGCCAGCGCTTTGCCGAAGGCCTGCCGCATAACAATCCTTTGGGCCATTACTTTGACGCCTTACTGCAAACCGGTTATTATTACACGTTTATTGGTGTAACGCAGCTGGCCATCGCCATCCTCTTACTGATACCGAGAACGACACTACTGGGCGCTATAGCCTATTTTACATTGATTGTCAATATCACGGTGCTGACCTATGCCACCCGCTTTGATGGTACCAGGCTGGTCACTTTCATGTTACTGGCTTGTGTGTTCCTCTTGATATGGGATTATGACCGCTTAAAACACCTGTTCATTATTAAACAACCTGTAACAGTTAGCCCTGTAATCATCAAGCCTATCGGCAGGCGTTTACGCATCTGTTTTTTTTGCGGCTGTATAGCGGTAATAACATTCATCATTGCGGGCACTTTTTATCTCTATGAAATAACACCTGGCAATGATGAGGAAGAATGCCGTAACCAATGCGGAAGTAAAGATCCTAAAGCCTGCCAGGCTTTCTGCGACGGTATTTATATAAAAGGGCAGCCGCTGGATACAGCGCTGGCGAATTTTGAGAAAGCAAAAAGAGCCGACAAGCGGGCTACGAAATAACAGTTATCGTTAATATGCTTATTGAACTTGGTAAGTAGAAATGATTAGCCGGTAGAAGAAATCAGGCTATCCGTCAGCTTAAAATCAGAGCAAAAGCATTTGGGAGTAATTTTAGCTTCGTTGGAATATCGCCAAAAATTTGTCTAAACACGAAAAAGCCTCTAATCTTTCAATTAGAGGCTTTTGACTTTTTTTTGTGGTATCAGCTGGGATCGAACCTTTTGCTGTAATCTATTGATTTTTAAAAACTTATCAACTCTTGAATTCTAAAGGTTACGGATTAGGTACTGACTTTAAAAAACAAGTTTTTGCAGATTGAAATATTATTACGCCCTGTTTTTCAAAAATACATAAAGTTTGAAACAACTCCTTCCTTGAAATGAAAAAATATGATCCGACTCGGATTATATCGGAATAATTCCATTGGTTGAATTTTGAGATTTGTTAATTGATCAACGAATAACAGAAAAGACTATGGCAGCAGAAATTATAACCAAAGAAGATTTGCAGGAGTTTGAAGAACGCCTGATCAGTAGAATAATTTCAGTTATGGGTAAATCCGAAGGAGAACCCAAAAAATGGTTAAAAAGTTATCAGGTTAAGAATCTCCTCAAAATCTCAACCAACACTTTGCAAACTCTGAGAAATAATGGTACACTTCCATTTTCCAAAATCGGAGGAATACTTTTTTATAGGTACGATGATATACTCAACATTTTAAATAATATAAATACTACTAAACGTTCAGTCTTTAATTAGGCGAACTCGACTCAAAGCGTTGAAGTAGAAAGTCAATAGGATGATAGAAAAGAATGAAGCTTAAATAAATTTTACCGCAGGCGAAGTGCGCCAGTAAGAAATAAAATAATACAATTAACCTTTCGCCAGCCTCTTTTTTCATCCTGCTTTGTATTCAGAGGGTTGCTGGTTCGAGCCCAGTCTGTGGAGCCTCAAAATCAATGATTTAACCCAACTCTGGCGAGTTGGTTTTTTTTATTCGCATAGTTTTCGCATAGTTTTTCAACAGTTGCATAGTGTTCTGAAAAAGCATGAGTTAACTGTAGCGTCTTTTTAAACGCCTGTTTGGCCCAATAATTCAAAGAACATCCCCTTTGTTTTTGCAGCTTGGCTGTAATTTCCACCTTATACTTTCTAATTTATTGCCGTTGTTTTTATTTTTTGCTGTCCGAGTCGGATAAACTCGGAGTGTTGGACGGACATCATTAAATAATTTTGCCTCCATAACGATTAAAAAAGCTGTTATGGAAATAAAAGGTTTCAGTATAGCACTTTAATATTTAAGGTGCTTTAATTTTATATCAGGCGTTTACTAAAACAGGTCAAAGAAATTCTTTCTGGAATTTAGTCGCATAATCCAGCGCGCTATTCTCAGGTATGCGCAGCAACAAAAAAAGGAGCAAAGGTATAGGCCGTCAGCGTGTCGGTAGCGTGTCATCATTATTTCCGCAACAAATAATTAAACTGCGACAGCTGGAAGAAATTCAAATACGATTGCGAATTTGAACTCGTTAGCGTCAAGAAAATCTGCGATGTTTTGAAATGACAAGTTTTTATGATAGGGAGTTTACGCCGCCTGGGAACATATATCTAAAATATGCTCGTTAGGAAATTATCATGTTGTGATAGATACAAACTAATTTGTCACTAACAATTCAGAATAGCCAGGAGTCAGTCAGAAAAATCAAATTTGTTAGGTTTTATTCGGGTCGAAGAATCGTCATTATTATGCAATTGAATGCACCGGGTTCTGAATAGACTTTTCGGTTTTCCCGATGAGAAGCCTATTACCATAAATGACACGACGGGCCATTTGGCGACCAGCTTCTTTTCTTCTTAAGCATCTGTAAGAGGCTAAGATTTAACTTCGATAACAAAAGCTTTCAGTTCGGCCATCAGCCCATCGCGGAAACGCCATACGTCACAATAGGGGTCAACATTAGGGGATATCCAGTTTCAGCGTAATTTTGCAAGCACTGCTTGCAAAATTACGAGTTAAGCTTCGCGACTTTTATTTTTCGGGTAAATGTGCCGATGGTTTTCCCTGCATGGTTTCGCTTACAAGGTGGGCTATGAATTTGGAGAAATGGGAAATGTCTTGCTGTACGCTGGCTTGCTCTAATGCTTTCATATAATCCTGTCGCTTTTCAACTGGGATCACAGTCCAGGGATAGCCACCTGAAGCCAACATTACATTCAGTAAAAACCTGCCGATCCTTCCATTACCATCTGAATAAGGATGAATAAATACAAAAATAAAATGTCCGAGTACGGCACGTACTGCGGCTGATTCCTCCGCTTGCAAAAGTTCGAACAACGCAGGTATAGCATCTCTCATAGCTTCTACACCTAGCGGTACATGTTGTGCTCCTTTTATATAAACCTGGTTTGTTCTGTAACCTGCCAAATCACTTGCTTTAAGCAAACCGGCATTGACGCTGGGGTCGAATAGTTGACGATACCAGCGCTGGTGATCCTTTTCGGTAATATCACCGGCATTCTCGCCTGCTAATATTTTACTAATCGTTTCCTTCACACTTTGAAAAGCCTGGAAGTATCCACGGGCGGCCATAGCATCTTCTTGCTTTTTGTCAGCTTCATTTCCTTTGCTGTCCCATTGCACTGAACTTACCCGGTTGATCAACTCAGGGGTGACCTTGTATCGTTCTATTGACAAGGAGTGGTAAGCGTCAGTAACGTAAATATCATTCACCTGCCTTAAGTATTCTGCATGATCCTCCTGTATGCCCGGTTCTTTTGGAAAATCGTTTATAATCTGTGTGCGCATTTGCTGCCACATCAGTTTCATTCTGTTGACAAAGGGGGAACGTTCCCTTGGCGATAAGTTGATCGGCATTAACCTTTCAAATGGGTCTTCCTCCCGGATATCATAACCTGCTTCTTTCATTGTTTCCATGATCTGGTCTGCTATCTTTTCACGGCCTATATTCCTGAACGCGCCCGCTAATCGGCCACCGATGGAGGTATGCCCTTTTTCAAGCAGTATTGTCAGTATCTCAGACGCGTCGCTGATAAGAGAAAGAGCGGTTCTTGTATCTATCGGGTTACTGGTAAACATTCCTTTGGTACAGTAGATCAATGAACCCGCCAGGCTATACATTCTTAAGCCATCATCAATTATACTGACATTTTTTTCAGGGAGTTCCAATCGTAAGTTAAAAAGGGAGGTCCCATGTATGAAGGGTGTCGGAATGTTATTTCCTTTTGGTGACCTGATAAATAATTGAAGGGGCACAGATCTGTTTCCTGCATGTATTTTTAAAGAATGATCGGCCATAAGGCACCAGGAATCTTTGTATTTGTGTTTCAGGAATCTTTTACAAAATTCCCAGTACGAACCGTACCAGGATGTAGTATCTCCAGGCATTTCACCAGGATTGGAACTTATATACCAACCCTTTAAAACCTCTTTTAAATAGCCATTCTTTAGCAGTATCTCGCGATAATTGCGGTTGGAAATATCACCTGTATATATCGCTACAGTCCCTTTATCCTGTAATTCCTTAAGGACTTTTAAAGCTGCAACGAATCTTTCTCTTGGTGTCGCCATTGTAGTTGGTTTTCTTTAGTTACATGCTAAGTTCGTTGTGCACGTATTATTGTTTTTCGTTGTGGTAAAGTTATTGTTTTGTGTTGTGATGTTGTTATTATTAATTGTTGTATTTATATTATTTTTTTGTGTTGTGATTTTTCTATTGTTACCTGTTGCGCTGTTGCTATTGTTATTTGTTTTGCTGTTGCTATTAGTGTTTGTTTTGCTGTTGCTATTGTTAACGGAACCAGTATTAGTGTAGTTGTACTTGGTACAGAACTGAAAGTTTAGCGAGTTTAAACGCGTACCCGCCTTGCAACCCGTTTTATTGGAGATGTATTCCTTTTACTTTTCGGCTCTTCAAAATTCATCAGCATATCTGCCATTTCTCTTTTGGTCTCATTTTGAAAACCGGCCCAATAATTTTGAGTAGTGGCTAGTGTGGTGTAACCTAATGCTTCCTGGGCAAATTCCATTCCCTGGCGTCTGGTAACCTGGGTGGTAAAAGAGTGTCTAGCTTCCATAGTGCCTTTTATTTCCATCCCGTTGGCACTTGCAAGTTTTTTCATGTGCTGATTGATAAAGCGGACGAAATTCTGATTAGCGCGATGGCGTTCTTTAGCGTCCATGCCGGGAGTAAAAACCAGGAAAACATAATCATTAAGTTTAAACCGAATTCACAATAATCTGAAGGATAGCTTGCGGGATTTATCTTGCTGAAGCTATGTCAAAGTCTGTAAAAAACGAAAATATTCAAATGAAAGACTGTTCTCAAAATGGTGTTATTTCATTTTCTTTTTTTCTGGCGATGCATCCAGATACCAATCTGCAAACTAATATAATTTTTCTTCCAATAGATCCTTCCAAATAATAAAGCCTTTGTCGTCAGAATAATCATGAACAATACGGCTAAAGTGCTCAGGATTAGTTTCAAGATATAGCTGCCGCCCTTTTGTTCGTATCTGTCCAAGCAGTGCATCTATCCGCTTTAAATTCCTTTCAAGTTCGTAGGCCGACTTTTCAATATGCCATATATAGGTTGCTTCTTCGGTATCTAATGTTTCCCAAACCAAATGATATTGATTATTGCCAGAGAGCAAGAACACAAATGAAAAAGGCTCTAATACAAAGCGGAGCTTTAATATAGATCGTTCATGTTTTTGGGAAAGGTAACGGAGATGACGATGATGCTTATACTGCTTGAGAGTCAGTATGTTTTCCAATAGATCATCCTCATTTGTATAAATCAATTGTTCACTACCGCCTTGCACTTGCCCGGCATCCAATAGATTTTCTTCACCAGCAGGAATGCCTTTAATGATCTCTTTACTCAAGAACCGGAACTTTACACTTTCGATAACCTCGCGGTTTATCTTATCAAGATCAATTGAGGTTGCTGATTTAAACACCAGCCTATTATGTTGAAAAGTGGCCCGGATATTTATCAATACAGTTGTGCTTTTTAGAAACCTGATAAAGTAGGGTTTAAGTACGGTAAACTCGGGCCTGACATTTAGATTCTCTATTTCAAATTCAATCTCTTTTCCATTAAAGTCTGTAACGACATGTTTAAAGGCAATACTGCCAAATCTAAATTCCAATTGTTCGATTAACACCTCAATTTTCTCATTTATTTGACCGCTTATAGTTTCACTTTCGTCTACCGGACTCGTTAGGCCACTTTCATCAAGCTTTTTATAATACAGGTTTCTTTTTTGAAACAGTCTTTCAAGATAGCCAATCTTGTGGTCTCGGTAATCATAAATTACAGGTGATATTTCTGATCGTTGTACCCTGCCAACGTATTGGATTAGCTTACCTTCAAACGCAAATGGATAAACTAAGAATAGGCATGCAATATTTTGAATATCAGTTCCTTCGCCAAAATACTGGCCTGTTGTGATCAGCACCTGAAAATCACCTTTGTTTATAGCTGTCCATTTAGACTTTTTAGATAAGTCGGAATCTTCGCCACTTAATGCTATGGTATCATAGTTTTGCTTTAAATATTGTTGCAGGGATATAATATGTTCTTTTCGTTCTGTAATGATAACAGCTTTCTTCCCGGCATTTAGTTGTGATACCACATCATTTAAAATGAGTTGATTTCTTGCTGAATCATGGATTAAGATCTTGAATAGAGTTTCGAACATGTCTGTTTTGGTATTAAAGGGAACAAACAGATCGGTATCCCTAATGATAATCTGCGTACCACTTTGATTTTGCACATCCGGTGCTTTAACCTCATGGATGATTTCTCCCAAATGAATAAATATTAACTTGCGATCGTTATACTTTCTAAATGGTGTAGCGGTAAGGCCATACATATAGTAGCTACTCAGTTTCCCTATAACACTCTGATAAGTTTCCGCCGGAACATGGTGGCACTCATCAACGATAATGGTGCCAAACGCATTCATCAACTCTGCATTTTCAGGTGTTGCCAGTGCTTTTTCCATACTTTGGATCATGGCAACAGTAATGTGTTTACCGGGCTTGTTCTTTCCTTGACCAATACGTCCAATATCTTTTTTAGGAATCCCCAGGAAGGATTCTATACGTTCTATCCATTGGTCTGCCAACTGCTTACGATGAACTAAAATGAGGGCCGGTTGCTGTTTGTCTTTTATGATGGCTAAACTCAATACCGTTTTACCGGAGCCCGGTGGAGCGACAATGATTCCAAAATCTTTTTTGGTAGCTGCCTGCTGCGCGGGTAACTGATATTCCCTCAACGCAATAGAGCGTTTAAAACTGATTAACTCTGCTTTCTTTCTTTGATCGTCAAGCACATATTCGATTTGCTGTTCTTTACAAAACCGTAATAGTCTACCAATAAAACCACGTGGGATTGAAATAAAATCCGGTGTTTCGTTTAGCAATTTAAAGTAGCGCTTAACACCAAAAGTATTTTTATTAATGTTCTTTTTTACCTGGTATTCATTGTTGGCAAAGTTTAGTTCTTCTTTTAGAAAAGTGGTAAGAGAGGCTGGTAATCCTATGCGGCTAATATGAATTTCATTGTTTAATAATATGGCTAACTTACCAGCTATAGGCTGATCTTTTTGAAATAGTCCTGTTGAAAGTTCGTCGTGGGCAGTTTGTTCTTTGTAGATGTAATTGAGTTGGCTTACTGTAATCCTGTTAATCGTTTTTAGAAACGCCCACTGGTCATCAAAAGGCTGTAAAGTTTCAGGATCGATGAAACAACTATTGCCATTATTTAAGCTGGTTTTATTTAACGGTAAAGCAATGAGGTTGCCTAAGCCTTTTTTTGAATGATAATCTTGATTTGGAAACAGCCTGTCAAAACTTGAATTTTTATCAAAAACAGAAATTAAACCTGCTTTTTGAAGCAGGGAAATCATTATTTTTCTACTTCTGAATGCTTCATAGGGTTCTTCAAAAAATACCCATACGTGGCCGCCTTTGCCGGAACGAGAGCGCTCTAAGTAAGTAGGTATATCATGTTCCTCACAGATTTTGATAAATGCCCTGCATTCTTCAATCCAGTCCGCTTCATCAAAATCAGCCGCAATGAACCAGGATGTATTATCTTGTAATAATGGGTAGAGGCCAACAACTTGCTCTCCTTTTAAATGCTTAATTAAATGATCGTCTGTTAAGAGTTGGTATGTTTTATCAGTAAAGGTTTGAAAATTACCACCTTTCATTTGATGCAGTCGATATCGGTGTGGATCAAAACTATAAGCAGGCATATAGCTGCTTTTGCCACCTTTCTCCCATCTTAATGCAAACACATCTTCCCTGCCTTTGAATAAGGACTTGTATAGATTTAATCGGTCATCTTTCATTTAAGATAGAAATTTAGCCTCGTCCAAATTTAGGAAACAAATTATTCCCGTTCTAATTGATTTGAGTAACCACGGTTTTGGTTAGGATTTCATCTTTTTTTATACATCCTCTATTTTTGTAGTTTTGCGAGTGAACCATAATTCTTTATACAATGCTTATTAATCAATCTCTCATAGCTGATATTCAAGCCATTATTCATGATGCTAAAGACAAGGCGATCAGGTTGGTTGACCATGAGCGTACATTAATGTACTGGCAAATAGGGCACCGTATTTTCGAAGAAGAACAACAAGGGAAAGACCGGGCGGATTATGGTAATTATCTCACTAAATTTATTGCTGATCAATTAGAACCCGAATACGGTAGCGGATTCTCGAAGCGGCAGATAGAACTATTCCGCCAATTTTATCGCACATTCCCAATTGCGAATACACTGTATTCGCAATTGAGTTGGAGCCAGTATAAAGTTATCATCAGGCTTGACAGCCAAGATAAACGTGATTTTTATATAGCTGAAACTATTAAGAATACCTGGACCGTACGCCAATTAGAACGTCAAATCCATAGCAGTTTATGGGAAAGGCTATTAATGAGCAACGACAAAGATAACGTATTGGCTGTGGCCCGAAACGAAAAGCAACCGTCTGATGCTAAAGAGATCATCAAAGACCCAATGTACTTGGAATTTTTAGGATTACACCGTGAGGCATCCTATTATGAAAAAGACCTGGAGCAAGCTATCATTACACATTTGCATGATTTTCTATTAGAAATGGGTAACGGTTTTGCATTCGTTGCAAGGCAAAAGAGGTTACATATTGAAGGTGACGAGTTCTTTATTGACCTTGTTTTTTACAACCGGCTTTTGCAATGCTTTGTAATAATAGAGATAAAGACGACAAAATTCACCCATCAGGATATAGGTCAGCTACAGATGTACGTAAACTATTATGACCGGTACGAAAAGAAGGACTTTGAAAATCCAACCATAGGTATTTTATTATGTGCAGAAAAGAACAATGCCGTTGTGAAGATTTCCCTTCCGGAAGATAACAAAACCATTTTTGCAAGTGAGTATAAATTGTATTTACCTACCGAACAACAATTAATTGCGGAAGTTAAAAAGGAAATTGACAAGAGGGATAAGGACCAAGAGAAGTTGTGATAAGTCGTAAAAGAAAAAAGGATTTTAAATTAAAAGAGTGGTTAAAATACCTGAATTTTTAGTGGAGAATAGATGAAAAAAAGCCTAAAATCACAAAAAAAGTCAGTATTTTTATGAAAGGCAATTTTGAAAAAAGTTTAAAAACCGCATTTTTGATATCCTAAACAAGGATTTTGGGAATAATTTCCGGCCAAAAACTCTGTCAAAAGTCTGCCAAAAAACACTAAAAACTGCAAAATGAAAATTAAAAAACCGCTCTCAGAGCCTCAAAAACGCAGTTTGAGTAATGCAATAACGGCTTTAAGTAATCCGATATTCTCTACCTGATAATCAAGGTTTTACGAAACTTCGTAAACCCTTTTTTTATTTTGGGACTACTATGTGACTACCAAACCGTTTTTACAATATTATTCAATAGGGTTCATCTAACAGCATTTACCATGATTTTGTCCTATTTCTAAATCAATCAAATACGCACTTTACCTAATAAAAATTGAATATTAAATGATCTTTTTATTCTATGCATTTTTTAATCATTTGTGAAAACGATTAACCTCCGACTCGGATAAACTCGGATCAATAAAATTAAAATAAGCTGAACCTTTGTCAAAACATTTATGGTTATGGCAACAAATGAAGCAAAAAGAAGCAATAATCAATCTCCAGTATTTGCTAATCAGTTAACGACTGTAGAAGATCTTATCAATTTTAAAAAGGAATTACTTATAGAAATCAAACAACTAATTTTTGCCCAGACCAGCCAGCCGGTAAAGCGTTGGCTGAAGTCGTTTGAAGTTAAAGAACTCCTGCATATCTCAAACGGGACATTACATAATCTTAGAACAAAGGTAACTCTTCCATTTACTAAAATCGGTGGAGTGGTGTTTTATGATATGATTGCTGTCGAGCAAATTTTAGAGCGACACACAACCTTTCAAAAATCTTAAAATTTGACTGTTATTCAGAGGGTCGCTGGTTCGAGCCCAGCCTCCGCAGCCCCGAAATCAATGATTTAACCCCACTCTGGCGAGTGGGGATTTTTTAATCGCATATTTTTCGCAAGTTTTTCCAGGAAAGGCAATCCCAATCAAATAGGTACTAATGGCTATCCGTAAACCTCCAAACAGCATCTGTAAACGCCTTGTTGTTTTCGTAGTATAGCATGTGCCCCCCATTTATTTGCACAACCTGTTGATTAGGAAATTTATAAAGTTTGTAGTGGTCGGGGCCAACCGCATGGTCTTTTGTGCCGTTAATAATAAGAGCTGGTGCTTTAATGGTGGCAGTTAGTGGGTAATAATCTTTAAAATATTCCGGGTAGATCATTTTTTTTGTCTTATCAAGTACCGGCCCCAGTATTTTATAAGCAAAATCATTTGTTCTTGGATAAAGGGAATCCAGTTTATCAGTTGCTACAATTGTTTGTATATCATCGGTAAGAAATTTGTAGGCGATATGCCTTTTACTCATTTTTTGGCGTAACGACATGTAATCTACAAATAACGAATCGGGATTAGTTTGACTGATTGTGGTATCCTTATTTAACTGGCTGTACCCATATTTAATACTCTCCCGCAACATTTGTACACTAAAAAAGTGAAGGGTTGAATTAGCCAGTATCAATCCTTTTACATGCTGAGGATATTTTTTTGCATAGTTAATGAGTAAAATTCCGCCGAATGAGTGGCTCAACAGGTACATTTTATCTATTTTAAGTTTGGCACGCAGCTCTTCAATATCCTTCACCATCCGGTCCAAACTGTAATTATCGGCTTTTTGCGCAAGGCCAGCTCCCCGCTGTTCCATGTATACGAACGTCAGTTTTTTTTCAAGGTTACTGCCGCCTAACTTCTCAAATGATATAAAACTATCGCCGGGACCACCTTGCACCAGCATGCATGGCTGGCCTGCGCCAGCCACCTTTACCGGTAACTTGATATGGTCGCTGGTTAAAAAAGTAAAAGTGGTATTTGGCAATTGCTGACCAATCCCTTTGCAACCCGTTAAAATCGTCGCTAAAAAAACAATTACAGTTGTACTAAAACGCATAACAATTTAAACAGCCTGTGTTTTATAATGTTTTTAAAGGTGGCTATCATTCCTTCTGCAATGCACTGGTTTAAATAACCGCTATGCTGAGGTAAGCCATTGTAAGTTGATCCAGAGATCCTTATACGGTTCCCGGATTAGCTGTGAGATAGGTCTTATTTTTAGAAAGTAGTTTTAGCTAAGTTATCAAATTGATAAAAAGCACGAATCAAATTGATAGGTATTTTCATTTTGTTTGTGCTAACGCTGGTATGTAGCCATTGTAAAGATCTGAAGATCAAAGGATATCCGTATAATTAAAACAGAGGTATAATAATTGACTAGACTGGCACGGATTGGTAGTCAATAAAACTAATCTGTATACAGCTTCAATAAGTTTATCATCCTTATTGGACTAATATTATATCATATGAAAAAAATTTTCCTATCTTTTATTTTAGGCACATCCTTGAATTATGCCTATGCCCAGGATCTGGCGATCTCATCACTAAAAAAGGATGCGCCGGCTAAGGACACCGCCATTACCGTAACAAAAAAAGACACTGTAGTTGCTAAAAGCGAGCCTTTTGCTTTTGGCGATTTTACCTGGCTTAATGGCAATGACCGCAGACACAAAGCGCTGTTGGATACCAAATATTTCACCGGCCGGTTCTTGCTTGATTTTAATTATACCGCGTCGAACAATAATCCCATTGATCACACGGTTGTAGGATCCACAGCATTGGCACGCGATCATGAATTTGAAATCTCCACAGTGGCCTTCGGCGGCGATTTTCATTATGATAATGTACGGGCCAGTGTATTAACCCAGTTTGGTACGCGTTCAACAGTGGTTCCACGTAACGATTTTAGCGTGACCAGGGGACAGTTTGATCTTTCTACAGCTTATCGCTATTTAAGCGAGGCTAATGCCGGGTATCATTTTAACGTGTTGCACGGTATAAACGTTGACGCTGGTATATTTATGTCGTATATCGGATTGTTCTCGTATTACAATGCGGAGAACTGGGCTTATCAACCATCTTTCACTTCAGATAATACGCCTTGGTTTTTCAATGGTATCAGGGTTCAAATATTTGTTTCAGACAAATTAAAAATCGAGCCTTGGCTGATCAATGGCTGGCAGTCATATGGTATGTTTAACAGCCGGCCAGGTATTGGCGGACAAATTCTGTGGCGCCCGGTCGAATGGTTCCAGGCATTGACCAATAACTATTATGGCGCAGATACCCAGGATAAACCCGGCCGTAAGCGTTTTCATACCGACAACAGCATAGAAGTACGTTATTACAAGAACAAAAATACGTTTGTAAATAGCGCGGCATTCTCCATAACCGGAGACCTTGGTGATGAATCAGGCGATGGCGTTAACGGATTCAGCTCTGATCCAATCAAGGGCCCAGCTCAATATTTTGCCTCTGGCATGATCTATCACCGTATGGTCATGAACCACGGGCACCTGGGTTGGACTATTGGCGGAGGCATTATGAATAATCCGGGCCGTTACCTGGTATTATATCCTACAGGTGATGCAAACCCTATCCCGGCTATTAATACCGGTGCTGTTGGTACACATCCATTTACAGCAAATCCTGGGGATAAATTTAAAGCTTACGATTATTCAACTACTGTAGATCTGATGCCAAATGATTATTTGACCTTTAGGATGGAAGTTGTTCACCGCCACGCAAATGTGCCTTACTTTGCCGGTCACGGTGGCGTTACTTCGCCAGACGGATATAACACCACACCGGTGGGTGATTTTACTCCTGACCTGGTTAATTCAGAGACGAGATTTATCGCTGCTTTATTGGTAAGGTTTTAATTAATAAATTAAATTGTCTGTATGAATATAGGCAATTGTGTCTATCCAAATACCCAAGGCAGTTAATACGATAAAAAGTCAAGGCGCATGGCGGGTAGCAGTATTTTGTTTTTTCATTTTGCTGCCCGGCCTTGGCTTTTTATCGTTACCTTTTATTGACCTCAGAATCCTCCAGAGTATTCTTTGGTCTCTATTTCAACTTCCACGCCTTTGGTTCATCATTCTGCCATTGCACACATTTCGTTATGCAGCCTGTGGTGGTGGTGAAACTTAAAGGAGGCCTATTCAATAAGGTGGTATCGACTGTTTATGAACACTCACTGTGAAGAACTGTAGCTTACGTTATCTAACGTTAGTTTATATTTGAGAATATTAATCAATATTATAAATATAATGCGTTCTGCTTCCTCAGATATTCAATGGACGCTGAAGGACATAATCTCAGAAGGCGATAAGATAGCTGCCTGGTTTACAATGCGAGGCACCCATCAAGGGGGGGTAGGAGGCATCAGCTATGTTGAAAAGCATCGAAGTTAGGGCGATTTGTTTTTACCTATTTTCAAATGGGCAAATTATCGAAGAATTTGGTCAAACGGATTTCCCGACTTTATTATTACAGTAAATTGACTAAGTACCATCCTGAAAGCCTCGAAAACGATAAATTTTCAATATTGATTACTTTGGTTTAGAACAACATAATAAAATAAAAATCAGTAACAATCTGTTTTTTAATTGGTAATGATTTGTTTAGAACAATGCAAATGGATAAACATTAGTTTGAATAAGGTATGCTTACAGGCATTTTTACAAAAAAACAGATGGAAAATTTACCTAAAAAATAAGCGCCCCATCTCACCGGAGCGCTTAAATCAACTATTTCTCAAACTACTGTCCTACACCATCTTATTTCCAGATAGTATTAAGGTCAGACAATTTAAGATTCATGAGTTTATCTTTACTTTTAACCTCAACATGATCAAACGGCTTATTGGGGAAAATGATGGTTGTCATGGTGGTAAGGCCCTGATCGGCAAAGAGCTCTACAGAAGCTACATCAATTACTACGGTTAGATCAGAGCTGCGTGAGGATGATAATCTGGGCGCAAAAAAACGACCACTAAAGTCTTTCTGAAAAGCTGTATTGCCGGCTCTGGTGCGGTCAATGTAATATTGTCCGTTTTTTTTATCATAACC
>Ga0247742_10000406_pt1 | contig 35884 bp, 42 predicted proteins | sample UWRJL208509C2_FD_180944 | JGI IMG/M metagenome (GOLD analysis project Ga0247742, IMG submission 180944) | Plant litter microbial communities from Arlington Agricultural Research Station in Wisconsin, United States - UWRJ-L208-509C-2 | ecosystem: Environmental > Terrestrial > Plant litter >...
GCGTTCGGGTGCTCGCAATGTGTACGACCCGTCGAACTTTCCGAGCGGACCGTTTATGCGCGTTGTGATATGTCGAGATGTTCAGGGTTGACACACGTCTTGTTCTCGCATGTGACTACAGCGATCTGATCTTTGTCACAAGGGCGCCCATCGAGCTTGAGCACCAATCTGCGGAGGTTCGTGCGACGTGAGAGCAGAGTCAAGTATGGCCGGCCGGAAGACGTCACGGAGCCAGTCCATAGCCAACACGAATCGTGCCATAAGACCTTCTCTGCAATGGCATCCAGCAGAGCCCCACAATCGTTGGCCTGAGCGGCGACGTTCAATGACCCAAGGCGATATAACCCGAGTCTGTCGGGGCGCAAGAATGCCCTGTCGCTCAGTGTCTCGCCGTTCGCCTTGGGTGTGGGTGTCAATTTTGGTGCCATAGGGGGTACGATACCATCATAAGTCGCAGAGCTGGGACATTACAGTTGAAGCATGACAAACAACAAATCAGTCGTCTTGAAGGACGGAACAACATTCAACGTAGTCGACGGCAAGGTCACGAAGATCGACGGTGAGCCTGTCGCTGACTTGTCCATTGACCTGATCCTCGAATCGGTCGTCCCGCCGTTCGACGGACCCGATCTGTGCCCCGGCCGAGACCAGCACGGTAACCCCCTCCGCTTCTGCCCGATTGGGTGTGGATGGATCGAACCACCCGAAACCGAGCAGCAGTTCCTGGGCAATGACAACCCGGTCAAGGGCTCCAAACTGACCGGCCCTGGATATGAGATCAGAGCTGACGGCGGGAATATTGCTGGCCAGGTGATCCCCACACCCACGAAGCCTACCTTGGGTCGCGTCGTCCATTACCGTCTGACCGAGAACGATGCCCGAGCCATCAACATTCGCCGAAACGACTGGCACCAGACGAACATCCAAGACGGCCCGCAGAGCACTGGCTACCAGGCACACGTTGGCAACCCGGTCGTTGGCGGCGACATCTTCGCTGCGGATATTGTGCGCGTCTGGGATGACGGCCATGTGAACCTGCAGGTCAAGCTGGATGGCAATGACACGTTCTGGGCAACGTCCGTCACCAACGGCCGTGACAACGGCAACTGGTTCTGGCCGCCCCGTGCCTGATCACCCAGCCGAGATCTACATCATCACGGTGACCCTCGTATTGATCCTGATAATCATTTGGGGATGGATCACCCGCTAACTACTGCCCCACATCGTCTGGTGTGGGGTTAGTGGTAGAATTAGGGGCAAAAGGAGGGTATCCCATGACACTAATCCAAGTCGGAGTCTTTGACCCCAGTTCTCTAGGCCTCGACGTTCCCGCAATGGGGCACATGTTCTGGACGCCTACGCGTGTCCGCAGGAAAGATGACTCGATCATCACCGCCAAACCCTTCAAGGTCGAATTGCTCGGCATGAAGGCTTTCACCGTCGACCCCACCGACACTACCTGGGTGTGGAAAGTTGATTCCCAGTTCCCCGGGTACAAGTCCACACAGTACTACGTTGTTCCAGACCAAGAGGTCGTAGCCTTCGCTGATCTGGTTGCTGTTGATCCTGCAACGCTCGACCCAATAGCCACACCAGAACCCGCATGGTGGGCCATGGCGAACTCGACAGTCCTTGACGCTGAGGTGCGTGGCACTGACCTTGTCCTCATCCGTAACGACGGCACAGAAATAGTCGCTGGTTATGTCAAGGGTGATCAGGGCAACCAGGGTATCCAAGGCCTTCAGGGTATCCAGGGTATCCAAGGAAACAAGGGCGATAAAGGTGACAAGGGTGACAAGGGCGATACCGGCGCGTCCACGACACTGACTGTCGGCACCGTTACGACTACCCCTCCGGGTTCACAGGCAACTGTGACGATCACGGGCACCGCACCGAACCAGACAGTCGATGTAGCCTTGCCCCAAGGCAACACAGGGCCCCAGGGCTTTACGGGTGACATGGTTCCCGCCATTGCCTCATCCAACAAGACGGGTGCGGTCGCTTTGACGCTTTCGGATTTCCCCAGCACGCCCACGTGGGTTCTTACCGGGAACGTCACCTTGTCATTACCCACACCACCCGCTGATAGGTCGGCTACGATCTCCCTCGCAATCCGCCAGGATGCTACAGGCGGGCGCACGATCACATGGCCGGCGACTGTCAAGTGGCCTGACGGTATCGCACAGCAACCGGCATCTGCTGCATCCAGCAAGTCCATGATCCACCTCATGTGGGACGGTGTTGACTGGCTCGGCCTGTTGGGAGGTAAGTCCTTTGCGTAGATCACAGCTCGATTGCCTTAGCCGCCCGTTTCGTAACCTCTTGCTCAACCCCTCGGGTGAAGCTGCCTCAGGATCACTTCAAACTGTAGCCACCAACTTTGTCAGGTCACCTCAGGCTGAGTTGTTGACAGGCAGCAACATAGCCATCCGGACCAACTGGGCTGTGGACCCTCGCCAAGCATCAGCGGGGAGTCTCGGTGGGTACGGTGCTCAGACGATGACCCAAGCCACGGGCATTACTGGGCACCCCCTGGGCATAACGACTGCCACCAGGGTCGCCTATACCAGTGCTGCTAACCCTGGGCCAATCCTTATGGTCAATCCCAAGGTCAGCACCAGGTACACGATCAGTGCTTACGTCTTCCATGAAACTGTAGGCGCCAACGCAGTATCCGGCTTCGCAATCAAGGGAGTCAACGCGGTCAACCTGGGCGCACCCACTGCTGGGGTGTGGAAACGGGAATCGTGGACCTTCACTACCCCCTCATCCCTTGTTGCGGGCAATGACTGGGGCTTCAGGGTAACCGCTCAAACATCTTCGGGATCTTACCTGATCAACGGTATTCTCATCGAAGAGTCTGCCATCCTTAATGACTACTATGACGGGTCCACACCTGCGGTAGGTGACTTCACGTTCGCATGGACCGGCACTGCAGGTAATAGCCCGAGCACGATCAATGGTAAGGGCGTTACGAACTGGGGCTCACCCTCGTCCCAACGTGCAGCTGCCATCAGCTCAACCGAATGGTCAGTCGGGGGAACACGAAGCGTCCGAATTATTCCCACCCAGGCAACTGACGGAACAACGAATGCCTCTTATGCTGAAATTGCAGTCAGTGGGCTCACCATTGGTAGGACCTACTACATCATGGGCACCAACAGAACGACTCAGGCCCTGACTGGTACCTTGTCTGCCGATTACCGACGAGTATTTTACCCCGGGACACAGCCTTCGAGCTTTACCACCTACAGCGGGGTTCCCTCGAATACGGGAGGTAACGTCTACAACTACTTCGGGTCTTTTGTTGCAGCGGCTGCTTTCCACAACATCCGTCTGAACAACGGTGCTCCCGAAGGCATTGGTAACGACGTCTGGTGGGATGCTGTAGCGGTGAGTGACGGGGTGAATTACTTCGACGGGACAACCGGTGCTGCACTCGACTACACTTACGCCTGGTCTGGTACTGCTCACGACAGCGTTAGTTACCAGCGAGCAACTTTGGTCCCGAACTTCATTCAATCAGGGAGCGGGGGGGTTTACCAGTCCACCCAATGGGCATCAAGTGGCAGTCGAAGTGTCCGTATCGTCAATATCCCCGGCAGCACTATCCCTGAATCGGTAGTCGCTGACCACACCACCTTACTCAAGCCTGGGATGACTTACACGATGTTGGGTAAGTTGATGCTGGCTTCCGTAGGAGCTAATACTCACACAAGATCAAGGCGAATCAACCTTTACGTCTCCACAAACGGCGGGGCAAACTACACAGAAACTAATGGCTCTCAATCCCCCAATGCTATTGGCGTCTATGACCATCGATTCACCTTTACGATCCCGAGCAACGCCACCCACTTTATCCTGAGGCTTGGAGGCAACTCATATGGTGACCTCAGGTTGGCCCAGTCTGACGCTTGGTGGGATGATCTGATGCTTGCCGAGGGCGTCTACACAGGCGATTACGTCGATGGCACTAAGCCGTTCAGCAAATGGGACGGTACAGCACACGCCAGCACGTCTGTAGGTTACCCGCAACAGTTGTTCGACATAGCAGGCAAGCCTCTTTATGATCTGACTGCTACTGGGCATACTGTCTTGTCTGGGGGGTTCACCAACACCGAAGGCAGGACCATCTATACGGTTTACACCAACCTCATAGATATCACGGATTCCACCGTTCCGACCATCATCACGTACGGAGCAACAGCTCTGAACGATACCATCCCCAATCAGTTCCTAACCCTCCGACAGCAGCTGTCTAGCAACCCAGGCAACAACATCATCGCTCGTCGGACAGGCGGGAATGGTGCCCTCGTGTCCCGATCCCTCTTCGGAGTCAACGTTGCCACTTGGGGTCTTGATGATACGGGAAGACTTTCATCCAGGTCAACAATGAGGCACCAGTCACGGATACTCTCGTGATGGATCTGCCCAATGAGCGCATCTACATTGCTCCCCCCACTACGTCAAACGTTCACATCCGAACCTTGATCTATCGGGGTTACCATGACGCAGCCACCAGACAGGCTATTTCACGCTACCTCGGGAACAAGTATGGTACCCGGATAGCCTAAGCCATCGTCCCCGCATCCATTGGGTGTGGGGACAGTGGTAGTATGATGCCATTACCCGCCAGGGAAATACCTGACAAGGAGTAGGAAAATGGCATCCCCTCACAAGAACCCCAATGCGATCCGTCGCAACAAAGAGCCTGAGAAGACTTTGCTGAAGTCCGACACCAAGATGCGCGGCTTTGCACTGCCCGACGGTGTCCTGACGGATAAGCACGGTGAGCCTGAAGACTGGCACCCCATGACAAAGAAGTGGTGGACTGCCTGGCGTAAATCCCCTCAGGCTGCGGGCATGTTGTCCGAGGTGGACTGGTACTTCATGGTTGACACGGCGCTCATCCACCACAACATGTGGAGCAATGGCCGTTGGGAGTTCGCGAATGAAGTCCGTATGCGCGTTGCCAAATTCGGAGCCACACCCGAAGACCGTAACCGCCTGCGCATGGAAATCGACGTGCCAGAAACCTCTCCTGTCGGCATCAAGAACAAGGGCAACGAAGTCACATCCCTTGATTCTCGCCGTTCTCGCATCAGTTAGGCCACACCGTGAACGATATCCTCATAGTCGCCGACATGGCTGACTTGAAACAAGCTCTTGTCAATCCCCGCTTCAAAGACATGGAGTTCATGTTCTCTTGTCGTGATGGCAAGAAGATGCATTGCTGGGTTCCCGACAAGATCTTCATCAGTGACCGAGCCTATGACAACGTAAGCGACGAGGTCCGCGACTTGGTCAACAAGCGTCGAGCACAGGGGTCGAAGATATGCCCCGTCAGCTAATCAAAGCCCCAGGTGCTGACAGGAACATGTCCCTGGGCTTTCTCGCAACATGGTGGATCGAGACGTTCGTCGTACAAGGTCCGGGTGACGTTGAAGGCGAGCCCATCGTTCACGGGGATGAGTTCACCGGCTTCATCGTTGACTGCTACATCCTGGACGCCGACGGACGTCGTATGCATGACTCCGCATTCTTCAGCCGACCCAAGGGGTGTAACAAGTCAGGTGTGGCCGCAGAGCTCGCCTTGTTTGAAGCCCTCGGTCCGTGCCGATTCGATGGTTGGGCTGAAGGTGGCGAAACCTTCGAGTTCCTCGGTCGAGTCTACACGTACCAAAAGGGTGAACCGATGGGCCGGCCCGTCAAGTACCCCTTCGTCCGCATCATGGCTACTGAAGATGGTCAGACGGGTAACACCTATGACATGATCTTCAACAACCTTGAAGACGGCCCGCTGTCACAGATGAAGGCCTACGGAATGCGCGTGAACCGAGGCAAGATCGATTTGCCGTTTGGTGGCGAAATCATTCCCTCGACGTCTGGCGCGGCCTCAAAGGATGGTGGTAAGGAAACGTTCGTGGTGTTCGATGAAACCCATCTGTACAACACAAAGCAGCTGAAGCAGATGTATGACACCGTTTCCCGTAACCTGAACAAACGTAAGAAACTCGCTGAGCCTTGGGCACTCGAGACCACGACCATGTATATGCCCGGCGAAGACTCTGTTGCTGAGGACACGTACCGCTACGCTCAAGACATTGAGGAATCCGAGCGCGAACTGCTGCCCGGTGAAAAGCGTAAGGTCAAGGTCAAGCGTGCCCGCCTGTTGTTCGATCACCGTTGGGGTGAGATCGAAGACCTCGCTGATGAAGAAGCTCTAGCGCAGGCTATCGATGACGCTTACGGCGAGGCTCTGAACTGGAACACCCGACAAGGTATCATTGATGACCTCTACGACCCCCGGCGTACCGAGGAAGCCGCTCGACGGTACTTCCTGAACTCCCTGACCGCTGCAACGGGTGCATGGGTGACGCCCACACAGATGGCGATGGTCACGAAGAAAGCGATCACCTGGCGAGACATCGCACCAGGCACAGAAATCACCCTGGGCTTTGATGGTGCACTCACGAATGACGCGACAGCCCTTATTGGTTGCCGTGTGTCCGACGGTGCGCTGTTCTACATCAAGATCGAAGAAAAGCCCGACGGCCCTGAGGCCAAGGACTGGATCGTTGACCAGGTCGGCTTTGACGCACGAGTGCACTGGGCTTTCAACCGTTGGAAGGTCGTTGCGTTCTTCGCTGACCCGCCGCACTGGCAGGATTACATCGACGCGTGGGAGAAAGAGTTCGGTGACGAGCTCCGCGTAAAGGCCACACCGGGGTCAGCGATCAAGTGGTGGACGAAGCGTGACATTCAGATGGCACTCGCGCTCGAACGTCTGCACCAGGCTATCGGGCTCAAGGAAGTTGAGATTGACGCCCACCCGGTACTCGTCCGACACTTCATCAACGCTAGGGTGTGGGATCGCCGTGGTGGTACAGTGATCGGTAAGGAAACCAAGAATTCTGTCAAGAAAATCGACGGTGCCATGGCCGCGACTTTGGCTAACGAAGCTCGCGCCACATACCTGCTCAAGGGTGAGGTTGAAAAACCGACCTTTGTGCCACGACGCGTCCGATAGGAACATAAAATGCCTCTTGATCCCAAGAAGATGAAGAAACCAGGCACTGATGAATGGTGGTTGCACCGGCTTTGCAAGGCCCAGGGTGAACGACTGCCACGCATCAATGAACTGCAGAGCTGGATGGACGGTAACCCGAACCAGCTAAGGGCAGATGAGGAAGGCTTCGACCGTATCCTCTCAATTGCCAGACTCAACCTCGCAGAACTCATCGTCAACGCTGTGCTGTACCGCATGAAGCCCCTGGCTTTCCGTACTGCTGCAGCCGACGATCAGAATGGTGACGCTGAAGCCGAGAAGCACTGGAAGCGGAACAACATGAAGGTCGCTTCCTCACAGATCCTCGAATGGATGCTCACCTTCGCTGATTCCTACTCGTCCGTAGGCCTGCGCGTACCCGGCGACCGCTCGTCTGGCCCGCTGATCCGCCCGGAACACCCGCGTGACGTGATCACCGAGGACGACCCGGCAAATCCCGGCTATGCGCTTGCTGCCCTCAAGATGTACCGTGACGATTTGACCGATTCGGATGTCCTGGTTCTGTACCGTGACAACTACTACCGTGTCGCTCGCAAGTACGGCGCATCGACTCTGCCCACTGCGAAGTCCAAGCACTTCAACATCCGTGCAGCATCATGGACGTGGGATCCGCCCGAGGTGCCTGAAGAGGAAGTCCTCTACACTGAGGATGACGATGCGGTGAACCCCACTTACACCTCAGCACCGCCGATCCACCTGTTCCGCAACCGTCAGGGCAAGGGTGAATTTGAGAAGCACCTGCCGACCCTGATGCGTATCAACCACACCATCCTGCAGCGAATGATCATCATCGCTTTCCAGGCTTTCCGTCAGCGTGCCGTCAAGGGCGTGCCTAACACGGACAATGAAGGCAACGAGATCGACTACCAGGACATTTTCAAATCCGACCCCGGTGCGGTGTGGATCCTGCCCGAGATCGCCGAGTTCTGGGAATCGAGCCAGGCTGACTTTGGTCCCGTTCTGACTGCGGTCAAGGATGACATCATCCACCTCGCGGTATCGTCGTCCACACCCTTGTTCTCGGTTGTCCCCGATGCGGCGAACGGTTCCGCAGAAGGTGCTGCCCTGCAGCGTGAAGGCTTGATCTTCAAAACTGAGGCTTGCATCGACCTTGCTGATGGTGGGTTCTGCCGTACCATGGCATCTGTGTTCGAGATTCTTGGTGACGAAGAACGTGCCAACGTTGACGCCATCGAAGGTCTCTGGGCATCTCCCCGTCGGTCCTCCCTGCAGGAACGTGCAACGGGTGCCGTACAGGCGAAGGTCGCCGGCGTACCTTGGCGAACCGTCATGGAGAAGTTCGTTGAACTCACGCCTGCTGAAATCGCTGCAGCAGAGACGCAGAGGCTCGATGATGCGTACATGGCATCGTTGCTCGGCACGACCGAACAAACGACTGTACCGGGCATCACAGATCCGCCGCGTACAACCAATCCCGGTGACGGTCAGGCGGGTCAGTAATGTTGACCGAGAATCTCATCAAACTGATTGAGAAGCAGGCAGCGCTTGTTGCCTCCTTGTCATTGCAGACGATCACGATGCTCACTGGGCTTTGGTCGCCGTTCCGTCAGTGGACTGACCATGACCTCGTGTTGGCACGTGCGGCTCGTAGCGCAACGACAGTCGAAGCAGGCCAGCATGCGGCTCGTATGCGTCAGCGGGCTTACATGAAGTTCGTGTACAAGGAACTTGACATCCCGTACCCGAACGACATCCAGATCATGGTCCCGGGTGGTGTCGAGGTTTACCCGCGGGAAGTCAACCCGCTCGAGGTGTACCAGCGTCCCGCTGAACAGTACCGCTACCACCTGTCAACGGGCGCGACTCAGGCACAGGCGAAGTTCGAGGCCCTGCAGCGTCTCAACACCCTAATTGACACAGACCTCAGCTTGGCTCGTCGTGAGGCTGCCACGGATGTTTACGAGGCCACACCAACGATCCTGGGCTGGCGACGCATCATTCACCCTGAGCTGTCGAAGAACGGCTTCTCATGCGGTTTGTGTGTGGTCGCAGCAGATCGCGTGTATTCACGGGGTGACCTTATGCCGATCCACGACCTGTGCAACTGTGACAGCCTGCCCATCACTGCCGACAACGATCCTGGACGTGAACTCAACGATGACGACCTTGAAACCATCTACGACCAGGCAGGCAGCAACACTGCCGGTGACCTGCTCAACACTAAGGTTTACTTCCTCAATCACGGCGAGCTTGGCCCCATTATATCGGGTGGTGCCCGCCAAGGATCGAAGCAGCGGAAGCGTGCAAAACTCTCCAAGCTCGAACCCGAGGAATCACTCCAGCGACAGATCGAGCAGCTGAAGGCTTCGTCCCAACGTTTGCTCGCTCGTCAGAAGAACGGTGAGGACGTACGTCTCTCGATCAACTGGCAACGAGATAGAATCCAATCACTGGAATCCCAGCTCGCAGCCATGAAAAGGATCCGTAAATAATGCCTGTCCGTCTCATCACCGGCCCGCCAGGGGCTGGCAAGAACACGTACATCAAAGAACACGGCAAAGAGGGCGACTTCATCGTCGACTTCGACGCCATCCGAGAAGCATACCCCATGATGGAGCTCGAAGGATGGAAGCAGATTCGTAACGTCCTGGAAGAGCACGCTAAGACGTTTGACGGTGACGCCTGGGTGATTCGTTGTGTCGCCGACGCAGAGAAGCGGAAGACGCTTGCTGAGTCCCTCGGTGCTGTCGAAACCGTTGTGCTCGAGACTGATGCCGAAACCGCTAAACAGCGAGTTGAAGAACGGGGACGCCATCCCGAACGCAATTCCGAAGTTTTCGATGCCATCGACCAGTGGTGGAGCCAGTATGGTGTGGTAGCATCGGATGTGATCGTAAAGCCCGATACGGGCCCTATCCGACAGGATGAAAACAAAATGCCAAAGCAGAACAACGAGCACGGTTACCCGGACGACACTCCCATTGCGGAGATGACGATCGAGCAGCAAGCCGCGTACTGGAAGCGTCAGTCTCGTAAGCACGAGGCTGCGAAGAAGGACCTTGAATCGCAGATCAACGATCCCGCGAACAAGCCTCTCAGTCGTGAAGACCTTGAGAAGGAGATCCGGGCAGACATTGCTAAGGAGAACCTTCCCGCCGAAGTTCGTGCGAAGTTTAAGTCGGTTATTGCTGACCGTCTTACTGACGAAGATTTTGATGAAGTCTTCGAAAGTATCGACCACACCAAGTTCCTGACAGCCGAAGGATCGGTTGACGCGGACAAGGTCGAGAAACGTGCAAATCTCATCGCCCCACCCTCTGTCAAGCGGGTGACTCGCCGTAATCCTGCCACACCTTCCCACCAGGGACCGCGTGAACGGAACTCGGCTTCCACTGTCGCCGCCGGCAAGGAACTCTTCGAAGAGTTCTCCGGTAAGAACTAGAAAGGGCAAGGATAATGCCTAACCGCGTCGAAACTGCCGCCCTGTCGGAAGGGGACCAGACTTGGCTCGCCTCTACGCGAGGTCTGGACAAGAACCCTCAGGGCAAGCTCAAGCTTTCCACCTTCACGCCGACTGACGGCTACATCAAGTCGGGTACCCCGGTCGCCAAGATCGGTACGGGCCTCAATGAGGAACTCGTGAAGTATGTCCCGGGTGCCTCCGATGGCACTCAGATCCTCGCTGGCTTCCTGCGCAATGATGTCATCGTTGTGGCTGGTTCCACCGACGTCTACGCCAACGTTGCGTTTATCGATCACGGTCGAATCCGCATCGGACGCCTGCCCGTCGCATTCGTCGTCCCGGCTAAGGCCAACGACAACGGCCTGTTCACTTACGTGACCAACTAAGAAGGGAGTGAACTAACATGCCTCTTTGGACTGATGTTCTCGAACCGGCTACACTGACCGGTTTCGCCCGTGCCTCTGTGCAGGCATACGAAGACAAGAACGGCTCCCTCGAGCGGTACTTGCCCAACACCCACGTGGACGATACCCACGTCTCCTTCGAGCTCGGTGAAAACGGTCTGCGTGAAGCTGCCGAATTCCGTGCGTTCGATGCTGAGCCGTCCATCGCTCGCCAGGCTCTGGGTAAGGGCCTGAAGCTCGAACTGCCCGCCTTGGGCCAGAAGCTGCCCATCTCGGAATACCGAGCTCTGCGTATGCGCAACGCTTCGGACGACATGTACCGCAAGCACATCCTGCAGACGACCAACCAGATCGTCCGCGCCATCGCTGACCGCATGGAAATCCTGCGTGGTGTTGTTCTCGACACCGGCAAGGCAACCGTCAACCAGCGCAACTTCAGCTTCTCCGACGATTTCGGTCGCCCGGCTGAGCACAACATCACGGCACCTGTTCTGTGGTCTGACAACACGGCTTCCCGCCTGGATCAGCTGCTCGACGCCGTGGAGCTGTACGAAGAGACGAACAACGGCACGAGCCCTGAGCGCATGCTCATGTCCACCCGTGCTTACAACCTGCTCCGTGCAGGCGATGAGTTCGTCAACCAGGTCACGGGTCGACCGCTGTCCCGTGAGGACATCAACGCCCTCCTGGCCGATGAAGGTCTCCCGCAGATCGACATCTACAACCGTCGCATCAAGAACTACGAGGGAACCATTTCCCGCGTGACCAAGGATGACTCCATCCTGTTCCTGCCCGCGCCGGGTGCTGGTGGAGAATCCGAACTGGGTGCAACCTACTGGGGCACCACCCTGACGGCCACCGAGCTCGACTGGGCCATCGAAGATACCGAGCGTGCGGGTATCGTCGCAGGCGTTGTGAAGAACGACAACGTCCCCGTAATCGCTGAGGTCGTCGCTGACGCCATCGGCATGCCCGTACTGGGCAACGCTGCACTGACCTTGGCTTACAAGGTTATCTAAGCAATCCCGACAGGGTGTGGCCAATATTGATTCCGATCTGAGGCCACACCCTTTCGACTACCTAGGAGGGTAATCATGGCAACACTGAACGCAAATGTCCTGGTCCGTAACGAGAACGGCGACAAGGTTGTCCTGCTTGCAGGCAACGAGGTTCCTGAATGGGCCGTTGACCAGCTGGGCGAGCACCTCACCGCTCTGACCCTGCCGTCCGAACGTGGCGAGAACCCGGATGAGGATCCGGCCTCGGCAGGCTACCCGGGCAGCAACGGTACCGAGAACGAACTGGTCCCCGGCGACGAGGAAGAGGTGGACGAGGAGGAGGAAGACGAAGAGCTTGCTTACTCCGAGTGGACCAAGGAACAGCTCAAGGCTGAAGCCAAGGAACGCGAACTCACCGGCTACGGCTCCGCTTCCAAGGAAGACCTCGTGAAGCTGCTCGAGGCCGACGACGCCATCCAGGCTGAGACCGAAGAGGACTAATCATGACCAACGTTCTTGCTGTCACCCTTGACGAAGTCTTGGCATCGTATGAGGGCACCATCGTCACAGATGAACTCACTTGGGCAACTGACATTGTGGATAAGGCTGTGCGTGAGCTTATCAACAAGATCCCATCGATTCCGTCTCGGGTGGCAGCAGGAACGCTTGATCGTGAGTACGTCGTTGACAAGGTCGGCGAGGCAGCCCACCGGGTTTATCGCAACCCTGAAGGCATGGCTTCTGAAACCGAAGGCGACTACTCGTACCGTCTCCGCACGATCATGGCATCAGGCAACGTCTGGTACCCGGACTCGGATTTGATCGCCCTGGGTTACACCAACGGCAAGAATTCTGTTCCGCGCACTGTGTTCTCCACACCAAGCCGAGGATGGGGGTTCCCGATATGAGTTTGCTTGATGGGCCTCATACCGTAATCGTCACACCCAAGGTGAAGCGTAGGAACGCGTACGGATCGTACACACTCACCGACGGAGACCCGATCACCGTTCGACGTGTGAATGTGCACCCGTTCGGTGCAGGAACGTACGGAACGCTTGAGGGATCCGATGACGACGGTCAGTTCAATGACCAGTTCGTTGTCAAAGGTCGAGGCGAATGGCCTGGAGGCATTAGGTCCACTATTGTCTTCGACGGTCAGGAATACGACCAGGTGGGTGTGGCCAAGAAGTACATCCGCGGGTCACGCCGCACCAACCACTGGCTCGTCCGAATGAAGGCTCGCAAAACTGAGGTGAAGTAATGGCTAAGGTTTACAATCACGTCCCGGTGATGGTTGCTCGCATGGCGGGTAATGATTTCGAGATGGATCGTGTGGCCAAGAAGCTTTACAACATCGCTTACCGTCGTGCTACGGCTCACCGCCTGACTGGCAACTACCTCAGCAAACTCTCGATCAAGAACGTACCTGGTAAAAAGGGTGTTCGTGACCGCATGGTCTACGCAGGCGATGTGGCAGCCATATCTATCGAGTACGGGCATGCTGTCCGAGTCGAAGGTGGCAAGAATCAGTACAACTTCAAATGGGTCCCTGGGCAGTACATCCTCACAGGTGCTATTGCTTCGATCCCCGGTACCTACTACAACTCATTCGGAGACATCAGATGACTCGTGAGCGTTACGCCGTAGATGGCAACTTGCTCGTTGTCACCCTGCTTCAAAACTACTTCGGTGACCGGGTGACTGTCGCTGTCTCGTCAGACGTTGACACCATCGACCACCTCCCATTCATCGTAGTTGATGCCCGGCAAGGCCAGAAGGTCCCTGGATCGTCTCACGCCATGGCCTGGCAATGGTCGGTCGAGCTGGAATTCCTTGCTGACGGTATTGAGGAGTGCGCTGACATTGCGGACGAAACTCACGAGATGCTTGAAGCAATCCAGAGTGCCTGGGATGGTCGCGGTATAATTCCAGGTATAGGAGCCATCACTGGGGTAGAAGTCACTTCGATCCCTACCAAGACCGGATCAACCGAACTCCCGGCAGGGAACCTTACACAATTCCACGGGTCATTCGACATCTTGACCCAAAAAGCATAAGGAGTGACCATGCCGTTCAACAAGAACGCAACAATCATCCCCGGTAAGGGTACCGTGCTTTACGCCAACCCTGATACCGCTGTACCGTCCAACTGGGCGACCATCGACCCGACCAGCACTGCACAGCTGGCTGCTTCCGGCGGCTGGAATGCCCTGGGCCACACCTCGCGTGAAAACGTCGTAGCCCTTTCCAAGGATGGCGGCGAAGCAACGACCCTCGGCTCCTGGTGGGACGCGGCTCTCGACACTCAGCGTGGCGACACCTCCTGGGGCGTTACCATCAACTCGCTGCAGGTCGACGCGACGACCATGTCCATGGCATTCGGTGGCGGTGTCCTTGACACTGTTGCTGGTACCTACGATGTGGGCGACATCGTCCCCGCAAACGTCGCTTTGCTCATCATCGTTCAGGGTGCAACCACTCGCATGTGCATCTACATCCCGAACACCAACATGCAGGTGGGCGACGCTCCTGAGCTGCCGACCGATGCATTCTTCGAAATCCAGCTGTCCGCTGCGATCCAGAACTCGCCGACCACGGGCAAGAAGTTCCGCTTCCTGCACCCGGCACTGAAGGCATCTGCTGTTGCTGCTCCGACGATCTCCGCTGTTACCCCGGCGAACGCTACGGCCAACAACAACATCACCATCACCGGTACCAACTTCGTGGATGTCACCAACGTCACGATCGGTGGCACTGCTGCTCTGATGTTCCGGGCAAACTCGGCTACGTCGATCATCGCAACCATGCCGGCAGGTACCGCAGGTTCCGCGCCTGTGATCGTGACCACGTTGTCGGGATCGTCTGCAGGCTTCGCTTACACGCGAGGCTAAGGAAATACTCCCGGTGTCGGATGGGAATGCGAGCCTCTCCGACACCGGGCTTTTCTTTGGCTCGCATGTATGATGAAACCACACCTACAAGGAGGCTCGCATGCCAAAAGCACCAGACGACCGCAGGAACAACAAGGTTCCGGTCGACATTCCCAAACGTCCCGAAGAGGTAGCTGGTTACGACCTGCTGAAGCCGATCGATGAAGTCCCGGTGTGGGATCAGATCGACATGGTCGCCATGCTCCAGGACGCCATGAACGACGCGGCTAAGGCTGCGAAGGAAGCTCGTGAGGACGAGAACTCTCGTCGTGTGGATAAGGGACTCAAGCCCATCCCGCCTCAGTACGAACTCGACGCCAAGGGCAAGGTTCTGAAAGACGATGCCGGCGAACCAATCGAGAAGGTCGAACACGACTTCGACATCCGCATGATTGGTGACCTTGGTAAGGCCATCATTCGGTTTGCTCTGAACGAGGCTGACCTGGTCAAGTTCATGTCCGGTAAGGGCGCCATCGAACGCACTGCCAACCTCGCAATCGCTTGGGTTGGGCAGATGGGGGAATCCTCGAGCTCCGACGACAGCTAGCCGAAAATCCTGAATGGGAGTCTGACTTGTTAGGACTGTACGATTTTGATATCTGCGACGTCTTCACGGGAAAGGCTCCCATTCGGAAAGCCAAGGCCTATCTAGACCGATTGCCGTTCGAGCCCATGTCTATGTGGCGCGCAAAGCAATTGGGTTCGTTGGAGCACATGGGTTGGACGCCTGACACGTACCGCCTGGCAGATTTGACTGATTCAGTCAACGTCCTTGTAACAATGGTCGCAAACTTCGGATCAAAGAATCCCGCAGACGCACCCGAGCCTGTGTACCGCCCAGGACTCGATGAAGAATTGAAGACGCACAAGGAACCGGCCACACCAACGGTACCTACCTTGGACGACTTCAATATTGATCAACTAACCGCACTAGCTAGAAGGATAGGAGGAGGATTAGAAGATGGCGACTAAATCAGCAGGTCGCGTTTCCATTCGAGTTTTACCTGACTCGACTGGGTTCAAGCGTGACCTTCAGAAATCACTGGAACGCATTGAGAAGCAGCTCAAGGCAAAAATCCGGGCAGAACTGTACCTTGACCGAGCATCACTCGTGAACCTGAAAAGGCAGATCGAGAGCCTGGTTGTAAAGATCAAGCCCACGATTGAATTGAACGTCTCGCTCAAGGAACTTGAAGAACTCAAGGCCAAGATTGAGAGCATCAAGCCTGAAGTGACAGTTGAGCTTGACACTAAGGCTGCAGCAGAACGTATTGCTGCATTGACTCGGACGAGAACGGTTGACATCCGGGCAAACATCAATAGGTCGGCTCTTTCACTGGTAGAAGGTTTTGCAACCCGAATCCGTGCATTGGCCGGCCTTAACTTGGCTTTGGACTCCCTGCGTGCAGGGGCTGACTTCATGAACAACATCGACCGCAAGGCCGTGGAGTTCGCTCAGACGATGTCCAAGGTCATGGGGCTCGTGGGCACGATTGGCTCGACACTGGCAACTCTCACCTCAATCGGTGGGGATGCGCTGAATGTTGGCAAGCTGTCGTTGTTCGCTCCCGCGTTCGTTGCAGCCGCAGCGATTCAGATTGGTGTGCTCGTTGCTGTACTGAAGGACATGGGTACGGTACTTGCCGACCTTGCCCCGAAGTTTGCAGCAATGCAGGATCGCATGTCAAAGCGGTTCTGGGACGTCGCAGCAGAGCCCATTCGTCAACTCGCGAATGAATACCTGCCGACGCTCAGCGATCGTCTGTCGGATACATCTGAAGCGCTAGGCGGACTCTTCAAGGAGTTTGCCGACACGTTGCGTACCGAGGTAGGCCTCGAGCGCATGAACCGGATGTTCGAGCGGATGAATAACGCCATCACGGACGCAAGGCCGGCAGTCAACCGACTGTCTCGTGCGTTCATTGTCCTGGCTGACTGGGGTAGCACATACTTCGGTCGATTCACTGCATGGATCAATAAACTGTCTGATCAGTTCTACAACTTCATCTCGAAGGCCGCTGAGGATGGCCGACTTGATAAGTGGATGGAAGACTCGATCAAGGCAACGAAGGATCTCGCACGTGTCGCTGGGGGTGTGGCTGAAACGCTCAACGGCATCTACCGTGCAGCAAAGAGTGCAGGTGCTCCAAGCCTGAACGACTTTGCTAACGGGATGGAGCGTGTCGCTGACATCGTGAACAGCCCGAGGTTCCAGAAGAATCTCGACATGTTGTTCCAGGGCATGCTCGAACTGTCTCGAGGTGTGGCAAACGGTATCAAGAACCTTGCCCCATCCATTGAGGCGTTCATCCCAACGTTGACCAACATCTTGGGCCGTTTCGGAAAGATCTTCGAAACTGCCTTTGGGTTCATCGGGAAGTTCCTTGAAAACAAGGATCTCCAGAACGGACTGTCAACGTTTGTCGGCGGTATCGAGAAGGCGCTGGGTAACCTCAGCGGTTCTGCTGATCCTGCTGCTACTTCGCTGGGCAAGCTGCTTGACCTGATGGCCGGTGTACTCGACATGGGTACCCGACTGTTGAACAATGTCTTCACTAAACTGGGGCCAGAGTTCGACAAGGTCATTGACGCGATCACGCCTCTGATGCAGCCAGTGGAAAACGTGGCCAATACGGTCATTGATTCCCTGCGTGAAATCCTGGGTGCTCTTGCTGAAAAGGTTCTTCCTCCGCTGGTACGTGCACTTGAAAATGCCGCGCCTGCACTCGAGGGGCTCCTGAAGAAAATCACCCCGGGTGTGGTCAAGCTCGTTGAGAACCTCGGCAATGCCCTTTCATTCCTCGCTGACTCGATCAAGAACGTCAATGATGCTCTTGGTCCGCTTCAGGAAGGCAATGACCTCGAATGGCTGGGTGACCTGCTGTTCGGTGGTGGTGAAGGCGGCAAGTTCGGAAGTTCGGGTAACCCGCTTCAGGACATGTTCGGCAACTGGCTGAACGGTATTGACTGGGCTGGTCTCGGTGCTACGATCGTTGACGGTTGGAACAGGCTTTGGTCTGGGAATATCTTCGGTGATCAGCCGGGCAAGTTCTTCCGTGAAGCCGACGAAGCGATGAACAAGTGGTGGGACGAAACCATTGGCAAATGGTGGGACGAGAACATCGGGAAGTGGATCACCGATGCGATCAAGACCATTAGCGAAGAATGGAAGAAACTCACCGACTTCATCGGGAACCTGTTCAACCCGGGAGGCGGTATCGATGGTGCCGTAGGCGGCGGTGGCGCTGGGCGTCGATCCATCGGAGGTGTCATTGGGCTTGACAACACTGACCTCTCCTGGTTCGAAACCCTCAAGGCTACTATCGCGACTGGCATGTCTGGTCTCGGTGGTGCATTCGCACTGGGTGGCGAAGGCGTCAAGTTGGCCTGGGATACGTTCTGGAGCAACTTGGGTCAGGGCTTTGGCACGATCTGGGAATCGCTGAAACTCACTGCATCTACCAAGATGACTGAGATTGGCACATCTCTTGCTGTAGCTGGTGAAGGCACCAAGCTCATGTGGGATACCTTCTGGACGAACCTCAACACTGGGTTCGGTACACTTTGGGAAACCATCAAGGCAACGGCATCTACCAAGATGACCGAGATCGGTACCACCATCGCCACTGCAGGTGAAACAGTCAAGACAGGCTGGGACACCTTCTGGGGAGGTGTGGGTCAAGTCCTTCAGGGCAAGTTTGACGGGTTTGGCGAAACAGCTGCCCGCGGGATGGGCACGATTGACCGCAACGTTGCTGCGGGGGGTGCAGGCGTCAACAACACTTGGCAAGGGGCTCTGGGAACCCAGGGATCGATCTTGTCAGGCAAGTGGGGCGAATTCCTCAGCACCGTGACCACACAGGGAGGCAGCATGGCCGGTAACATCGGCTTGCTGATGACCCGTATCGGTGCGGTGTGGGATGCCGGCTGGCTTGTTGTTCGGAGCATGGTTGCTGTCGCCTTCGAGCGTATCGTCTCGAGTGTCACCTCGGGCATGGCTTCTGCGGTAGGCGCTGCAGGGGCTGGTATCTCGAATGTCGTGAGCACCATCGCTACATTGCCAAGTCGAGCATCTGGTGTGCTCGGTAACCTGAGTGGAACTCTCTTCGGATCGGGTGCGTCCCTCGTAGCTGGCTTTGCTTCAGGTATGAGGAACAACATGGGGCTCGTTACGTCTGCAGCCAGTGCAATTGCTGCTGCGGCTCGTGCGTTCTTCCCGAACTCACCTGCAAAGAAGGGACCGTTCTCTGGCCGAGGTTACACGCCTTGGTCAGGTCGTGCGCTGGTAAAGGACTTTGCCGGTGGTATGATGGACAACATGAGCATGGTGAAGGCTGCCGCAGAAAAGGTAACCGGTGCCGCTCAGATTGGTAACTTCGACTCGTTCTCCGATCTTGAAACCAAGATGACGATTACGAAGAAGGAAGTAAACCTCACAGTCATCAACCCCCAGGCTGAGCCTACCTCTCGTTCCATCGAAAGGTCATCCGCAGCTATCCGAATCGCAGGAGATATCTAAAATGGCACGCAACGCGTATACCCTAGATGGGGTTCCTCTCGTAGACCCCGCGAATCGATTCTTTCCCGAGAAGAAAACGGGTATACGCGTTGTGCCAGCCAAGCTCTCTCCCAACATCGCCTATCCGTCGTTTGACGGTGACGCCTTTCTGCCCGGGGGCGCTTATGTCCCCGGGTCGATCGGCATCAAGATGTATATCCGTGGAAACACTCATGAACAGTTCATGGAGAACTTCGAATTTGTCAACGGCCTGTTCCTGCAGCGTTCTCGCGTACTGACTCTTCGCCACGACTACAACGAGGCGGGAACTAACCCTCGGTTCGCCGATGTGAACTTTGCTTCGGGGGCCACACCAGAGTTGTTCGAGAACGGGGCTCGTGCGGCCATTGTGCCGTACATCGGTGATCTCCCTGGCGTGTTCTGGCGCAACGCAAATAAGGTCGACGCAGTCACACCCGCAATTACGACAACAGAGACGCAAATCGAACTGCTGGCTCTGGCGGGAGGCAATGCGCCCGTACATGACTCGCTGATACGCGTCAAAGGTGCATTCTCGTCTCTGACGCTGAAATGTGCAGTCACGGGCCACACCCTGTTCTTCAATACTTCGTTGAGCGCAACGGAGTACATCATCGTTGATACGGCCAACTGGACCGCACGCAAGGTAACCTCCGATGTGTGGACGGGAGGAACCAACGTTGATTCACTGGTATCTTCATCCAGGGGCCAGGGAACCATGATATCCTTTGAACCAATGATCAGTGGTGGTGCACTCAAATACTTCATGAAGGCAAGCGCCACTGGACCAAGCGGTAGTCCGAACGTTATCGTCCGGGCTTACAAGCATTACCTCTAAGGAGATTCAGTGGAATTTAGGCTTGTAGCTTATGACCGACTGGGTGCTCGACGAGGAGTTCTCCCCGTTCCCCTCGAGTTCACCCCCGTACACAGCTTGAATGAGCTACCCACGATCAGCATCCACTATCCCCGATGGGCGGTAGGTTCCTCATACCTCGACAACGATCCCGAAGTTGCCTTCGAGTACAACAAGGACGGTATCAACTGGGTTGAGCCCTGGAACTCTCGTTACCGCCTGCAGAAGGTCGACCTTGACTGGCTTGACACCACGGCTACCACTCGTTACGACTTCGTCGGCATTGGCGAAATCCTGAGGGGTGTCACCGTCTTCGATGCCTACGGTCTTCCGTTGAACGATGAAGGCAAGGTACAGTTCCCGCTGACCAATGCTGGCCAGGTCTTGAACATCATCTGGGTAAACGCACGTGATCAGCGCGGCATGATGCAGGGCTTCTCGAACAACTACTCCCAGACGAACGACTCGAACGGTACCCCATACGGACACCAGTTCAGCACGTCATACGACAAGAAAACCGCAATGTCCACGATTCTCGATACCTTGGTTGCTCAGGGTCTCGTTGACTACTGGTGGCAGGGTCGTCAGATGAACCTTGTCAAGGCCAATGCGCCGGCATCGTTCACAGACCACATCAACGACGGTGTACGGTTCGTTGGCTCGGGAGGCAATACTGGCGTTGACTCTGCACCCGAGCAGGTCACACACGGACAGCTGGCAACCCACATCATCGTGAATGGCGAGAACAACCTGAGGTGGATCTTCCCAACGGGAGTCACTCTGCCCGAAGGCCGACGAGAGATTGTCCTCGAATACTCTGGTGTGGATGACCAGGCAACAGCCCAACTGCTCGCAGGCCCGCACATTATCCGCGCTCAGAACTCCCTGAAGAACACGACTCGTCAGTTCCACTTGAAGGCTGACACAACGATCTTCCCGTACCACGATTACAAGGTCGGCGACTGGGTTCCCGTTCAGCGTGCAGGCACAATGGAGCGGATGCGTATTCAGTCCATCTCTATCACTGTCAACGAGCATGGTGCTCAGGGCTACGTTACCCTGGGCGACAAAACTGACGAGATGCTCGATAAGCTGTACAAGCGAATCCAGGCATTGAGCGGTGGCGTCAAGAACGAAGGTGCAGGAACTCCGCCCACACCCAGTTCCCGTACTCCTCGTGCAGCGACCGGGCTTGTCGTAGGCAACGAGCCGTACATCGACTTCGACGGTAATGTGAAGTCTCTGATCACTGCGTCCTGGCAGCACGATGGTAAGGACGTAAATGGCAACACCATCCAGGTGAAGGATCACTGGTTCTTCTACCGAATTCCGGGTGAGGTCAACTGGACGTTGCTCACGCGCACAGCCAACAAATCTGTTTCCTGGGGCCCACTGCCCACGTACAGGAACGGGAGCCTCGCTACTTACGAGTTCACCGTAGAGACACACAGCCAGGCAGGCGCCTACTCAGCCATTGCTGCACCCGTGACCAGTACGATGATCGCAGACAGCACGCCTCCTCTCGTGCCGACGCCACCCACCCTGTCTGTGTGGATGCGAGCTGTGACTGTTAGTTGGAACGGCTTGGGTGTCGGTAACCTGCAGATGCCCAAGGACCTGAACTACGTCAACATCTGGGAATCCCAGTCAGCCGACGGTTCGGGTGCTATCAAGGTAGGCACATTCGACAAGACGAGCAACCTGAACGTGGGTATCCGTAACGCGGGCACTACCTACTGGTACGCGCTGTCGGCAGTCGACTTCACGGGCAATGAATCAGCGAAGTCCAACTGGGTGTCTGTCACTCCTGCATCGTTGATTCAGAACCCTGACATTGATGCCATCGTTGACGACCTCAACGCGGACATCGGTCAGAACACGACTGACATTATCGCAGCACAGAATGCCGCCAACCAGGCACTGCAGGATGCTGCTGACGCGGGTCAGGCTGCGCTTGATGCTGCGACTGTCGCTGCGGGCAAGGCTGCGATCTACACACAGTCTGCTCGACCTCCCGCTGATACAACGGGCCTTTGGATCGACACAGGTCACAAGAACATTCCTCGAAGCTACCTGGGCAAGGGTAAAGCCCTGATCGTGAATGGGCCCGGGTCAAGTACTCAGCCTTTGCTTACGGCCAATGGGTGGACTGTAACCGCTAGGACTACTGACCCGACATTCGAGGAAGCCATGGCTTTCGACCTGGTGGTCTACGATTACGGTTACAGCCTCATTTCTGCAGCTTCGAAGACACTGCTGGCTCAGCTGTTCGAAGCAGGCATGTCGATCTACACCACGGGCAACGACACCACGAGCATGCCTCCCTTGTTTACGGGTACTGCTAGCCGTGGTGCTACCAAGAACCCGATCCGTTCATCCGGCCCATGGTCATGGGCTGAGTTTGGTGAGAATGACCTCAACCTTGGTCTGACGGGTGTCAACCCTGCAGCAACAGTCACGGGCGTTACCCTGAACTCGACTACGGGTCTCGACATGCCCGAGATGGTCATCATGGAGCACGCGACGAACTTTGCTCGTTGGGCTCACCTTCAGACCTACGCAACGCCCAGCCGTGCCGTAAACCCCCACCTTGATTGGATCGCTGACAACTGGGTTGCTGTACGCGATACAGACATCCTGACGGCGCTCGCAACGGCGAATCAAGCGATCACCAACGCCCAAACCGCTAAGAACGCAGCAGACGCTGCTGCAGCCGCTGCCGTCGCTGCTCAACAAACCGCTGACGGTAAAACAACGGTGTCGGCTGCAGTACCCAACAACACGACTGATCTCGCGGGTAAACCTGCAGGTGCTATGTGGACTCAGGTTGTTGCCGGCAAGGTTGTAGGCGCCTGGTACAAGGCTGCATCTAACTCGACCTCATGGACTGCCATGCCGTTCGATCCTGTGATGATTCCGCAGATCAACATCGGAACTGGTACCTTCGGTGACCTCGACGGTATCCGCATGAAACTCCGCTCCCTGGGTGTGGATAAACTGCTCGTCACGGATCAGACGTCTTACATTGAGAACGGCGACTTCGAAACAGGCGACATGTCTGGGTGGAACAACGTCGTTGGTTGGGCCGTGTCTAACACCACACCCTACAGCGGAACCTATGCTGCTCGCGTGCAGGGGCCGAACAAGCTGATGGTGAACAACTTCCCGATCTGGCTCGAGAACGTTGCGGGCAAGGAAACGGAAGTCCGTGTCAAGATTTGGGCCAAGGGTGATGCGGGTACAAAGTTCCAGGTCATGCTCGTCAACTCGGCTTTGTCCAATGTCTCGAACACGGTGACGCTGACGACCTCGACTGCTTACGATGCCGAGTTCTCTACGACGCTGAAGGCAACGGCCGCGGGATGGGCCAAGCTGGCAATTCTCACTGAGGCTGCCAATGGTGCTACTGCATGGACCTACATCGACAATGTCCGCATGTATAAGCGGATGAATGCCGAGATGTATGTAGACGGATCCGTAGATGCTACTACCATCAAGGCTCGTTCAGTCCAGGCCAATCACCTCGAAGCTGACCTTGTATTGACGTCTGAGGTCATCGCGGGTAACCCCGCAGCATCTCACGCAAGGTTGAACCCGACAGGTCTTCGTGTCTTTGCGCCTGACCCTGTATCGCCGTCGAACCCTCCTCGGGAAGTCGTTCGCCTCGGTGTCTCTACCACCAACGACTACTTCGGTGTGGTCAAGACCAATGGTGAACTGGGTGCGTCGATTGACGAGAACGGCCAGGGCTCCTTTGAACGGATGATCATCAATAACGGTGGTCTGAGGTACAAGGGCCAGGAATTCGAGACGATCATGAACCGTCGTCCCGAAGGGATCATCGTTTGGGATCAGTGGGATGGGACTGTTCTTCCTTCTGTTGCTAACGGTCAGGAACGTGGCTTGTTTGAACTTGCGTTCATCCCGAACCCTGCTCGAATGTACAAGATCTGCATGTCGCCCCTGATGTACCAGGCATCCGCTAACACGGCAACAGATGCTGCTCTGAGGCTTCGTTACACGGGCGACGGTTCTCAGCCGACGACTCTGTCCACACCCATTGCCGAAGTGTATGAGCCTATCCTCACGAACGGTGGTTGGCGTCAGACCTTCCAAATCAGCGGTCGACTGCTGCGTGCCTTGAACGGTCCTTACATCCGTTTGCTGTTCACCATTGCAGGCGCGTCCGGTGCAGGTCTTGCCCCTGTTGCGAACCAGTCTGTCACCGCATGGGTAGAAGACATTGGACCTGATATCCCCGTGTCAGGTAAACTGTCCGTTCAGACCTCAGGCGGTGGAGGTGGTTCTCAGCCTGTGAAGGTCACGAGGACTGAAACGTTTGCTTCCACCTCGAGCACGAACTACGACGGTGCGGGCAACGTCTACACCAACGGCGGCAATACCTACATGTACCAGGGACTGTCACCCGCGGGATACGGATCGCTCAAGTCGCTGTGCCGCTTCAACCCGGGCAACCAATGGTGGGATGGTCGACTTGCCGGCGCAACGATCAATAACATGCGTCTGTACTTCTACTTCCGTCACTGGTACAACAACTCAGGAGGTACGGCTTACGTGGGCGTGCACTCGTTCCCCGACAACTTGCCTGCTACGTTCAGCCACTCAGGTCAGATCATGTACCAGCCGAACTGGCCTAAGCCGGGTGGGTTCTGGCTTGATATCCCGTCCGCGTACTGGGCGAATATCGCTAACGCTACATACAAGGGATTCTCCTTGTTTGGAGACGGCACGTACAACACGTACGGCTACGCCGACAGGCCGACACTAGAAATCACATACACCAAGTAGGGGGATCCAATGTCCAATCTTCTCAAATTCGCCAAGGTCCAGAAAAACGAGGATTTCATCAGCCGGGTGTCTGCAGCCATGCTGATTCAGGCTCGCTACCTCGACGCAACGGACGCAGATTTGTCTGTACCGGCCCAACAGCTCGTCGAGTACGTACAGGCGAACCCGATGGTACCAGTCCCTGACATGGTGCTCACAGCGGCTGTCAACGGCACTGTCGTTTCCAAGGTGAACATCGCCTTGGGTGTGGCCGATGCAACCGAAGTTCCTGACACGGACATTGAATACGTTGTCGGGGCTGAGTGGAGCAACGTGGCTGCTCGGGTGTTCCCGCCCGCATAGGACTGGCTGGTGGTAGAATTGGGGGTAACCGACATGGATACTCCCAATTTTCCATTTTAAGACAGGAACGAAATATGAGGTCATGCCATGCTTGAGGAATTGCCGTCTTGGGTGGGGGACACTGCGGCACCCTGGTCATTGCTTGGATTAGTAATCCTTCTCATTATCACCGGTCGGCTGATCCCCCAGTTTTACTATAAGGAACTCAAGGAAGATCGGGACCGTTGGCGCGCATCGTCAGAAACCAAAAGTAAAGCAATAGCAGTGTTCGCCGAAGCTTTCCCCGAAATACTTGAGGTTGGAAAAACCACCGAGAAGATTATGACCTCGGCACCTGTGCAGGAGGAAACAAAATGAAACTCCCTTGGTTGTCTCGCTTCAAGGTTTCGGAGGAGGAAAAGGCGGAATCACACAAGGCTCTTGAAGAATCCCACCAGGAACTTGAAATTGCCAACAATGTCAAATCAGATGCTCAGGTCGTAGGCGAAAGCCAAAGGCGACTCCGGGCAGAAAACCACTTCGGCCAGAAGTTGGCCCATATCTATAGGAATGCAACATGAGTGTAGAACTTCTTTACGTTCTCATTGGTTCTATCGCGCTCGTACTCGCCTACTACGGTATCTTCACCAAGTGGTACCGTCACCGGGCTGGCCAGTCCCAGTTTGCTCTCTTCGCTGCCCTTCTCGCTTTGTCTGGTTACATCATGTTCGCAAAGAACGTGGGTCAGCCTGAGCGGGGTATCGTAGCCAATGCCCTGTGTGTAATCCTCATCGGTTCGGTGTGGTACATGGGGGCAGTAATGATCCGAGAACGGATACGAAGGGACTGAAATGGATCGATCAAGGTTAGTACTCAGTCGCCCCGCAGAGGGTGACGTCAGCCAGTGGTATGGCCAGCGACAACTGCAGGATGGTCAGCCACACGCAGGCCAGGACTACGAATACATCTCCAAGGGTGTGGTGTATCGCTACGCGTTCGCCGCTCACGATGGGGAGGTCCTTTGGGCTGACGATTCACGTAAGATGGGTTGGCCCAACCTCTGGTACATCAACCCAGACTTCGACCGTTCGGACGACGTTGATCAGTCCGGCGGTAACATGGTTTACATCGGAATCAAGGACTACGACACGGGCGCACCGTTCGCAGACATTGGCTACGGTCACCTCGAAGAAATCTGGATCAAGAAAGGCCAATGGGTCAAGCGAGGCCAGATCATCGGCATCATTGGTGCATCTGGCTACTCAAACGGCAAGCATCTGCACTTCTCGCTGATGTTCCGCCCGTTCAACTACAACACCCCCACGTACGGATGTTCGGACCCCAACCCGTACTTCGAGACGACCGGGGGCAAGATGTATATCGAGAAGGCCACACCGACATATACCGCGGATGAACAGTTCCTCCTCGATCTGGGCATCCCACTACCTTAGGAGAAAGTCATGGGAAAACTTCCCGAAAACTTCACCAATGCAGCAAGGGTGAAGTTCGTACCCGAAGCCCTCATCGTGGGCGGACCGTCCATGTCCGAGGGTCGTTCCATCGAACAGCAGATTGCTGATGCGCCACTCCGGGCATTGACGGCACTGACGATGGACTGGGGTACTTACAAGACCTCGGTGCTCGATCAGTTCCGTTTCATTGCCCTCGCCCAGGATCGCCTGGAAGCTCGACAGGTCGCCCAGGGGGCCATCCTCGAGCAAATCGCCCAGGCAATGACCAAGGGTGTGGACGTGATCATCGACTACGACGAGATCGAGAAGCGGATCGCTGCCAACATGCCTGACTACAAGGTCATTGCAGTGACCCACGAAGGAGACAAGGAATAATGAAAGCACAAGCTGAGGCACTCGTAGCCTCACTCGCACGCACGTTCGTGCCGGCAATCGTGGGTGGGCTGCTCGCGTGGCTCACGTCGACTGGCCTGCAGGTTGACCCTGCACTCGAGGGAATCCTCACGGTGCTCCTGTTCGCAGGCTTCACCGGCATCTACTACGCGGCCGTTCGGTTCGTTGAGGAGAAGTTCCCCTGGGTGGGTATTCTCCTGGGCTACGCCAAGTCGCCCGACTCATATAGCAAGGGTCAGGCCACACCAGGCGAATTGTCTAAGGACACAACTTTGAACCTCACCGTGATCAATCCGAAGATCCCCGAAGCCGATATTGTCGATGCAGTTCAGGCATCTATGGACCGAGTGAAAAACGGGCCCGATCACCGTCTCGACATTTAGCGACACCCACCCATCGAGCGCATACATTTAGCAGAGTGTGTGCGCTCTTTGGTGGCGCTGTACAGACATTTGCACGTCGATCATGCATCATCATGTCACTCACGAATGCTGGTCGCTGTACGGTCTTTCATGAATCAATGAACGGTAGTGCTGTAGTAAACAAATGTATTCTCCGGTGGAACAGTCATTTTTACCCACAAAAATACCCCCAGATATTAATCCGAGGGTGCTGATCATGTGAATATTCGTATCGTGCGTGGTGTTATGTGTATCGATACATCATTTCAACAGAATGTATTAATCGTAACACACATGTCAATAGTGACAGTGAGACACAACCCCCCATCGCGCCTTAGCAAGCTTCGCAGCACGCGCGAGGTATACGGTTCGATACTTCTCCCACATTTGATCTGGGGCCGCAGAGGAAGCCGTCTTGTGAAACAATGAACTTATGAAAAAGATAATCCTCTTTGCAACCAGCCCGCAAGATGCCATGCAATGGTGCGATCAGAACGAGATCGACTTCGATGAGATCATCTGGTTCCTTAGCCCCGACTTTATGGGAAATCAACTCGAGGGTGTGGAATGTGATTACCTCTGCACCCCCTCGTTCTTGATCAGCGATCAGTACCCGGCCGCACACGAACTCTTGAAAGGCTAATCATGAGGATCGATTACCCCCAGGTCGAATGGGAAGATGTACTCGAAGGCGACACCGTTCTTCGAGAATGGGAAGATACCAACGGCATCTGCTACTTCGAGTTCAAGGTAGATGATGAAAAAGGTGAAGTACCCAGCAAATGGGTTCATTACCTGATCGATCGGCCCAAGCCCAAGTTCCCCGAAGAGTACGGGACGATCATCATTGCCAAGAAAGTTCGAGGCGTTGAGTTCCCCGATGGCATTGCACTGATGCATCACCGAGGATCAGAGTACGGGTACTCTCACACCAAGCCACAGTGGAAGTCCATTGGCCAAAAGGTTGCCGGTCGGGACAGCCACGGTGAGACTCACATCGAGGACTGGGTACTCGCGAAAATCGTCCCAGTCTAAATCTTTGACACGTAAGCTTTGCGTGTGTAATGTGTTTCTTGTTCGCAAAGAAAACGACAAATATTGATTCTCTCCCGAATCTAGAACTTCACGATTACGTGTAATGTTGTTTCTGAACTTGCACGACAAACCAAAACAAAACACCTGACATAGGAGCTGTAATGCCTGCTGCACGTCGCACCAAGAAAGCAAAGCCCGCCGAGGAAATCCAGGAAGTCGAAGAGGTCGACACCGATCTCGAACTCGACGAGGACGAGGCTGAAGAGGAAGCTCCGGCCCCCAAGGCGAAGAAGAAGTCCACCAAGGCAAAGGCCGAAAAGGTCGAGAAGCCCGCCAAGGCCGAAATCGCATTTGGTACCCAGCAGCTCGCTGACCACGTCAACGAAGAAGCCGGCACCTCCCACACCCCGTACACCCTGCGCATCCTGCTCCGCAAGCTGACCGCCGACGGTGTCCTGGAACGCGCTGAGTCCGAAGGCCGCGCTCGTTACTCCTTCACCGGCCCCGAGGATCCCCAGGTTCAGGCCATTGTCGAAGCCGTCAAGTCCGGCGCTGACAAGAAGGCTGAAGCCGAACGCCTCCAGGGTCTCAAGGACAAGCGTGCTGCCAAGAAGGCTGCTGAAAAGCCGGCCAAGGGCAAGCGCACCAAAAAGGCTGATGTCGAGCCGGAGCCCGAAGAAGAGGATGACTTCGACGCTGAAATCGAAGACATCTAATCCCCCCCCCCCAAACCAGGTGTGTCGCGTTCTGACGGGCGCCAGGTAAGTAGCGGATAAAGGCCCTATAGCGCATCGCCTCCGTCACGTGGCACACCTACAAAGTCCCACACCTTGCTCGAGCTATCACTCCTTTCATTTTGTGACTGCGGCTGTCGGGGCAATCGTGCAAGGGGTGGGATATCTAACTGAATGCCCACCGTCTCCTCCCCGAGGCGAGTGGGACCATGATCACGATTAGCACACGAGCAGAGGTCAGATCAACCTCGTGGGTTTGAGGCCCATTCGTGATCCTCTGAGGAACGTAGCTCAATTGGAAGAAGCATACGGGTTCAACCGTCCGATGTGGGTTCGAGTCCCATCGTTCCTCCGAAGATGTAAGTACGGGTTTTGACGAATGGCCCTGGGTAGGGGTAGGCCCCTTAAACAGACAGAATGCCTGGCCACAGAATCAACCGGCAGTACTCCTTCTGGAAGGTGCTGTGTCCCGATTTTGGCGTGATCGGGTAGGGCGTAAGTCCTAGACCTGGAGGCTGGGGCGTTTGGCTCCAGACCGAAGGGTAGTGGTTCGAATCCACCCACTTTACGATGCATCAGATATGCATCAGGTAAGAGAGTGACCTCTCTTTCCATCGCAAAAGCTGGAACGTCTTCCGAATTCCCCATGAGTTCAAGATATGCCTAGCGATGGGCTCTTTGCTGGACAGGGCGTTAAGGGCTTAACACACCCAAGGTTGGTCGTGTATATGATGTATACGGTCGGTGACCAACCTGCGCCCTTGTCTGGGAGCTTCCCGATGTTGTCATTCGGTCTTTTGTCGTGTATATTCGATGTATCGCGTCATTGACGCGTCATCGACGTAAGTTTTGATAATTCCATACTTTCCTGTGATGTTTCATCACATCCGTCACAGGAAAACGTGCCGGGTTTTCTTTGTCGTTTTCCCGCACGCACATAGCCCCCGTTGAGCTCGGCTCCGGGGGTTTTTGTGTAGCTGTTTACTGCTGCTATACCATGAACCAGCTAGAATGCTCTCCGTCGGGTTCGGTGGATGATATTGTTTATTCATCAATTCAAACGACTAAAAGGATTAACAATTGAATGAGTCTGGGGAAAGGGTTCAGGTCGTTGTTCCTGAGAAGGAAGCTACCGCCCTTTGTAAAGCATTGCGCCACACAACGGAACTCACTGGTCTCGGCTTGAGTTGCTACGGCTTCATCAACAAGAAAGGCATTCGTGCCATTCAGATCGCTGTGGACGGTCCCGATGGTGTGGAACGGTACGATCTGTACTACAAGGCTGATACGGTTGGCAAGGATGTTGACCGTGCTGCAGCCCATGCCACGAAACGCATACTTTCGCATTTTGATTCATAAGATTCATCATGATAATGTGATTACATGATTGTAATTACGTCTTTGTGATTTACTTTCAGAAAACGACAAACCAAACTTAAAACGACAAGGTCTCAGCCACATGTCTCGCATTTACTCCTCCCTGGAAGCTGCAGCGGAAATTGGAACCACTCCCCGTCTGCTTCGCAGGTTTATCCGCCAGAATGACTCATGGAAGAACGCCACCTATGCTGGTCGGTATTCATTCACAGAGCCCGAACTCAAGTCCTTGACAAAGCAGTTCAACCAATGGGCAAGCACGAAGTCGAGGTCGACTCCCCGTATAAGCGAGGAGGCTGAACAGGAACTCACTTACCTTGACGAAGACAAAGGCATCACCGTCGAGCAGATGCATCTCGCGGCGAAGAACCCACACTTCCGACGGCAGGTACTCGCCAATCGGATCGAACGTCAGCGAAAGCTCGAAGCCCGTATCGCTGAAACCCGCATCCGTAACAACTTCACCCCTCAGGACGCATAATGATCGTGAACAACCCCCCAATGTCTCGCCGTCGTAGGCGTCGTGAGATTATCGCCGGTATTACCACCCTCATTTCGGGTTTGTTCGCCGTCATCGTTGGGGTAATCAACATCGCAATCTTGGTCGAGCATAACCAACTCATAAACTTGCTTGGGGCAATCTGTGCCATACCAGGCGGTTTGTACCTCATGGTTGTTGGGGCCAAGGTGGTCGACTGATGCGCCACTTCTGCCACCGTTGTAAGGTGTGGGAATGGGAAGGCAACAATGCCCATTTGCCCCGTGACTGGATGATCGTCGTCATGGTCATCAACGGAACAACTGCCGACTACAAACTCTGTAAAGGGTGCGTCTGGCTCCTTCGGAAATTCAATCACAACGAGTTGGTCGAACCTACTCACCACTAGCCCTCGAAACGGCACACGGACCTTCCACAGCGTGTGCCGTTTCGAGTAGCAAAAATCGTTCTGTACAGCGTTGAACGCGCGTAACGCATAATCACACGTCGAATCGATTTAGGCGTCTCAGAGACACACCCAGGACTCTGTCATACGTGACACAATCGAATCAACGCACACAAACAAAAGGAATTCAAATGACTCAGCCAATCTTGACCGAGCACGAGATTCTTCAGATCGACAAGATCCAACTTGTGGAGGCACACATTGAGATCCTGTCTGGTTCTGAAGATGTCGAATCGGTACGCACGTCAGCCGTCGCGCTCCTGAACACTCGGGCCGGCCGGGATTACGTCACAGCCCACCCGATGGCACTCTGATGCCCGAGGAAGTAAAGGTGATTCTGATTATGAGCAACAGTCAGGGTGTGGCATACCACCAAATGACTGGCCAACCTCATATGGCAATGATCCCGGACGAGGATGATGATTTTGGTTGGGATCTTTTGATGCCTCGTCCTCAAAGGTTGCCTCATTTCAGGTTCGCAGTTGATCGAGTCCACGATTCTACCGGTAAATACTACGACCGGGTTCATAGCCCTGAAGAATCTACCCCCATCTTCGATCAGTTGCGACAGGAAAGGTTTGAGGAAGGTTTTGGGCAAGTACAAATTTAAGACCACTCCATACAAGCATCAGAAGGATGCGATCAGGAAGCTCCTGAAGAATGGCTATGGTGGCGCGTTGTTGATGGAGCCCCGAACGGGCAAGTCAAAGACAACGATCGACTGGCTCAGCATCATGAACCTCATGGGCAAGGTCGACCGAGTCGTGATCATCTGCCCCAACCGCATCATCGGTACCTGGGTGACAGAGATTCACTTGCACTGCCCTCGCCTGGTTAACATCACGGTGTGGGATAGCGAAGGTCGAAAGGCTCCTCCTCCTGCTGTTCGAGGTACTTACCAGCTTGAGGTTGTGATCGTCAACTTCGAGGCATTCGCCACACCGGGCAAGAAAACTGCGTCGGGTCGTCGGAGCAAGGCCTCAGGTCGTGAGAAGAACCGGTCGATGTTGCTGAAGTGGATGGGTGATTTCAAGACCTCGTGCATTGTCGTGGATGAATCCCACAAGATCAAGTCAGCCTCGGGCAAGGCAGCCAACATGATCGTCCGTATGGGCGAGAAGGTGCCGTACCGATTGATCCTCACTGGTACTCCGCTGACCAAGGCCAAGCGTGCCCACGACATCTACATGCAGTGGAAGTTCTTGAACCCTGATCGCTTTGAAGACTTGCCTACCTTGGCCGAGTTCAAGGCTCACTTTGGCAGGTGGAAGGATGTGCCTGTCAAGAGGGGTGATCCCCACAGTCGAACGTTCCCGAAGTATATCGGGCCCAAGAACATGAAAGAGCTCCAGGCCCGTATGGGTGAGGATGCTGTGATCGTTCTTCGTGAGGACTGCTTCGATCTACCTCCACGCGAGGACATTGTTGTACCCGTCAAACTCAAGGGGTCGAAGTCGGCCTACGAGCAGATGGCCAGGGAAATGATCGCACTGCTCGAAGATGGCGACACTGCCGAGGCAAGCATCAAGCTGGTGCAGACCTTGCGTTTGTCCCAGATCACCTCGGGTTTTGTGACGACCGAAGACGGCGAACAGAAAAGGATTGGCTTTGAAAAGCACGATGCGCTCCATGAGATCCTGGAGGACATGCTCGAGAAAGAACAGAAGATCGTCGTTGCGGCTCGGTGGAAGGCGGACCTTGATCTCATCGAAGCAATGGGCCACGAACTGGGTTTCAAGACATTCTCGATCCGAGGTAATGTCAAGCGAGCGGATAGCGACAAGGCGATTCTTGACTTCCGTGACACGCAGGACGCGGCCCTCATGGTTATCCAACCGCAGGCAGCCTCGATGGGGATTGATCTCTCGACAGCATCAACGATGGTGTGGTACAGCCACGTCCAAAGCTGGGTTGACTTCACGCAGGCCTGTGACCGTATTGCACTTAGCCGTACATCGACAACGTTCTACCATCTCCTCGTGGAAAACAGCATTGACGAAGTCCTCATGGGCACCCTGGCTAACGATGGAGACGTTGCCAAGGAACTCATGGCCCATCCCGAGCGACTACTTGGTGGAACGAACCTCGGGACGGACGCTACGGGCCGGATCAAGGTGAAAACAAAGGGGAAGAAAAATGGGCTCAAACGGGCCAAATAGGCAGTCCGAATGCAAGCGGGGCCATCGGCTCGTGGGGTTCAATGTCATGGACCATGACAATGGCGGGCGAAGGTGCCGAGCTTGTAACCGTGCTCAGTCCGAGCTTCATAACGGTGTCAGACGATATGCCCAGTCATTCAACGAGTCTGACATGCAAAGGGTATCAGACCACAAGTACAGGCTCATCATGCTCCACGACAAGTCCGCTCTCACAAATGGAAAGTAAGATTAAGCATGCAAACAAACGAAACGACTGCTTTCACTGTTCCGAACATTCCGGCCTGTGTTGATGGGCCTGCCCACAACTTCCAACCCATTGGGGATAAGCACGTGTACTGCACCAAGTGCTCGTCCAACGTTCGGTTCACCAAGCCTAAGGACAAGAAGTAATGCCTAACATCAAGATGGACCTTGATCACTACACGGCCACCGTCATTGTCACCCGAGTCGATCGCCCTGTAGCTTACGACTACAAGGACAACCAGATCGACAACAGCAACAGCGACCGACAGGTCACCGAGGTGGGCAAGGTCACAGTTCGAGCAGGCAGCCTCACCGATCTGATCGAACGCACCAAGAAGCACGTGGAGTTGATCGACGAATGATCATTTTAGAAGGTCCTGACGGATCAGGCAAGACAAGCCTCATGGGCAACCTCCTGGATCGCCTGCATGGTGTGGAACAACACGAACGAGCATCTACGTCGAAAGGCGGCCCAGTTGACAACATCTTCGACTGGGCACAGGAAGATGTACTGACCTGGCCAGTTCAGCCATTGGCGGTCTATGATCGTCACCCGCTGTTCAGTGAACCCATCTACGGCCCGATCATTCGACAGACACTGGACCCCCGTTTCAATAGCCCGGTGTTTGGTCGACCGTTGACGCAGCACGTTCTCAAGGATGGGCTGATTGTCATCTGCTTGCCCGATCCACAGTTCGTGATCGACAATGTCCGTGGCAATGAGGACGATCAGATGGAAGGCGTGATGTACCGCATCGAATCCATCTATTCCGAGTACCGTCGACTGCAGCACAACCTCCGAGGCCGACGGAATGTGTTCTGGTACGATTACAACCGCAACGGCGACCTCGAGCAACTCGTGACTGTCGCCAAAGCCCACCAGATCATGTGGAACAAGAATCGAGGAATCCATGGCTGAAGTTACCAACGATTTGTTGGTCAGGCTGTTCGAGAAGCAGCTCGAAATCCAAACCATTGCTTATGGCAAGAACCCGCTCGAGATTGACGATCCCGAGGAACGCATCGAGTTCATCCGCAACATGCACACCGCCATGATCATGGAAGCTGGCGAATGGCTTGATGAATCAGGCTGGAAGCCCTGGGCAACGTCGAACCATGTTCACGAAGAAGCTGGTGCAGGTGAGGCTGCTGACACCTTGCTGTTCTTCATCAACCTGTGCTTCGCGTACAGGATCACGCCTCAGAAGTTGTACGACCTGACGATGGCGAAAATGGATCGAAACCTCCAACGTCAGCTCGAAGGTTATGACGGCGTACAGGGCAAATGTCAGGGATGCAAGCGTGCCCTCGATGATCCGGCCGTAGAATGCCACGTAGCTGGTATGACTAACGGTCAGCCTACTTCAGCCTACTGCTCTGTTGTAGGTTACTTCACCCTCGAAAAGTCAGGATCGTAATGTTTACCGCAGAATACAAGGACATGACTGAGTTGTCACGGGGTTTGACCGAGCGGCTCGTATACGCCAGCCCGGATGAACTTGACGTGATCAACGCCATGGACTTCCAGCTCAACAACGTGATGGTCAGGAGTGAGACCTGTGAGTACGACTACGACCTCAAGCAAACTTGGGTCACGAAATCACGATGGACAAGCTTGGTTCGACAATATCTTGATCCAGTGGCACTTGAGGGCTTCCTCGGTCAGGTTGAAGCAAAACTTCGTGGGAAGAAGCGAGGTATTGCGTTCCTGCGAACTCAGATGGTTGCCAAGCGGACAACTGTCTCAAACGGCAAGGAGTGGAGGCGTTGGGGCTCTT
>Ga0247742_10000407_pt1 | contig 35883 bp, 27 predicted proteins | sample UWRJL208509C2_FD_180944 | JGI IMG/M metagenome (GOLD analysis project Ga0247742, IMG submission 180944) | Plant litter microbial communities from Arlington Agricultural Research Station in Wisconsin, United States - UWRJ-L208-509C-2 | ecosystem: Environmental > Terrestrial > Plant litter >...
TGACGAGATCGACGTGCACGTGAGGGTCCGTTCCACGACCGATCACGACGCTTACAACATCGCCATCGTCGATCTGTTGCCGGGCGGCTTCGAACCCGTGCTGTCGACGGCCGCGCCGGCGGATGCGGCGGATGCGGCGGACGCGACGGATGCGACGCCGTCGTCGGATGAGGCGACGTCGGACGAGTCGGGGACGCAGGAAGGGAGCGACGCCGGTGCCGACAGCGACGGCGCCGCCGAGAGTGAAGAGGTCAATACGCCCGCGTGGCACTCGCCCATCGGCAATCCGGAGTCCACCTGGAAACCCGAGTACGCCGACGTTCGTGAGGACCGCGTCGTGGTTTACGGCGTGGCACGCGCCGACGTGCAGGAGTTCATCTATCGCATCAAGGCGACCAATGCCGGCAAGTTCGTGATCCCGCCGGCGCTGATCGAATCGCTTTACGACCGTGGCGTCCAGGCGCGCGCACCCGGCGGTGGCATCATGACCGTGGAGCGCAAGCCCTAATCGCTTTCTGTAGGAGCCGATTCATCGGCGATCCCGCGCCAGCGGGCCAGGATGGGTGGGCGCCAGGATTCGGCGAGCACCCATTCGCCGATGAATCGGCTCCCACAAAGAGCGAAGGGCCCCCGCCTATAAGCACGCGCCTGTAACGATGAAAGTCATCCATCACCTCCGTCGGATCAAGTGGCACAACGCGCTCGTCGCGTTGCTGCTGCTTGTCGCCGTGCCGGTCGGCGTGCGGCTCTGGCCACACGCGCCACTCCGCGCGTGGTTCCCGTCGTCGACGGCCGTCTACGATGCGGACGGACGCCTCCTCAGGCTCACCCTCGCCAGCGACGAGCGCTATCGCCTCTGGGTGCCGCTCGAGGATATTTCGCCCGCGCTGATCGATGGCGTGCTTCTGCACGAGGACCGCTGGTTCCGCTGGCATCCCGGCGTGAGCGCCTGGGGCCTCGTTCGCGGCGCATGGGTCACGTACGTGAGGCATGGCAGCCCGCAAGGTGGCTCGACCACTACGATGCAGCTGGCACGATTGATCTGGCACCTCGATACACGCCATCCCGGTGGCAAGTTCGTGCAGACGCTGCGTGCCCTCCAGCTGGAAGCGTCTTACTCCAAGCACGACATTCTCGAGGCCTATCTCAACGCCGCTCCTTACGGTCGCAATGTGGAGGGCGTCGGCGCGGCAAGCCTCGCCTACTTCGGCAAGGCCCCGTCGCGTCTGAGTCTTCCAGAGGCGCTGACGCTGGCCGTCATACCGCAGGAGCCGTCGCGCGGGCTGCCGGGTAACGTCAACGGCAGTGCCGTGATCGATACCGCGCTGAAGACCTCGCGTGATCGTCTCTTCAACCGGTGGGTGCTGAAGCACCCGACGGACGCGAATGCGGCGCCCCTGTTCGAACTCCCCCTGCGGCTCCGCCCGCTGTCGCGCCTGCCGTTCGAGGCGCCGCACTTCGTCGAGCAGGTGCTTGCGGAACGTCGGGTCGACGGCGGTGACGACATGCGTGTCACGACCACGCTCGACCTCGGCTTGCAGCACAGCCTGGAGCGGCAGGTGCACCAGTACATACAACGGAGTGGCGATCGCGGCATCCGCAACGCCGCCGCGATCCTCATCGATACGCGCGACATGGGCATCAAGGCGATGGTCGGCTCCGCCGACTACTTCGACTCGTCGATCTACGGGCAGGTAAACGGCACGCAAGCCAAACGCTCTCCCGGCTCCACACTCAAGCCCTTCATCTACGGCCTCGGTTTCGATCAGGGGCTGCTTCATCCGGAGACGGTGCTGCGCGACGTGCCCTCGGCATTTGGCCCGTACACACCGGAGAACTTCGACGGCCACTTCCTCGGTCCGGTGACGGCGACCCAGGCACTGGTGCGCAGTCGCAATATCCCTGCCGTGCAGATCGCGGCGCGACTCGCCAATCCAACGCTCTACCAGTTCCTGCACGATGCCGGCATCTCGCGCATGGCCAGCGAAAAGCACTATGGGCTCGCACTCGTCCTCGGCGGTGGTGAAGTGACCATGCAGGAGTTGGGTGGCCTGTACGCCATGCTCGCCAACCGCGGGGAGCTACGCCCTTTGCGTACCCTGGCCGGGCAGCCGCGGACGAAAGGCACGCGCATGCTCAGCGAGGAAGCGAGCTTCATGGTCATGGACATGCTTCGCCAGAATCCCCGGCCGGACGATGTGGTGGCGGCCCAGCCGTCGCGGTTGCCGCTGTACTGGAAAACCGGCACCTCGTGGAGCTTCCGGGATGCGTGGACGGCGGGCAGCTTCGGCCCTTACGTGCTGGTGGTATGGATCGGCAATTTCGACGGCAGTGGCAATCCCGCCTTCGTCGGCGTGGATGCGGCTGCACCACTGTTCTTTCGTGTCGCCGACGCCCTGCGTGCCGAACGCCCGGGTCTGGCCGAGCCGATCCGGCGAAATCCACCCAACCTCCGTCGCGTACCGATCTGCCTGGCCAGCGGCGACCTGCCGAACGCGTGGTGCCCCCAGGTCGGCAGCACCTGGTTCATCCCGGGCAAGTCGCCGATCCGCGTCAGCACCATCCATCGCCCCGTCGTCGTGGACAAGGACAGCGGAAAGCCGGCGTGCCCGCCCTACGACCCCGAACGGACGCGCACGGAAGTCTACGAATACTGGCCGTCCGATCTCGCTCGTGTGTTCGCGCAGGCGGGTATGGCACGCCGCGCGCCACCGCCCTTGCCCGATTGCCAGGGCGGCGGTCAGTTGGCGGGTGATCCTCCAAGCATCACCTCGCCGCTGAAGGGGAGCACTTATCAGATTCGCGTATCGCGCCTGGGCACCGAGCGTATCGGCTTCGCGGCGACGACGGACGCCGGATCACGCACGCTGTACTGGTTTGTCGACGACGCCTATGTCGGCAGTGTTGCGAGTGGCCAATCGCTCATGTGGGCGCCTGAGCGCACTGGGCGTTTTCTGATTCGTGTCGTCGACGATCACGGTCGCACGGATTCGCGTCTGCTGAGCATCGGCGTCGTCGAATAAACCGAATCCGTTGAACCTGCCAAATGTGGAAGCCGCGTCAGCGGTGATGGCCGACCAACGCTACGCGTATTCGGCAGTGCGCATAAAGCGTTGCCGCGCAGGCGTCGATAACGATGGGCGAACCATCGTCACCGGGCAGGTAAACCTCATGCGCATCGATATCCTCACGCATCTTCGTCGTTTCATCGGCAGTTCGCGCACGGACATACGCGGAAAGATCGCGGCGATCGACCGGACGCAGGCGGTGATCGAGTTCGCGCTCGATGGGACGATCCTCGATGCGAATGCCAACTTCCTCGCCGCGCTGGGTTACGCGCGCGGGGACATCGTCGGTCGGCACCACCGCATCTTCGTCGATCCGGAGGAGGCGGCCGGCGTGGCATACGCGGATTTCTGGGCGCGTCTGGGCAAGGGCGAGCCTGATGTCGGCCTGTATCGCCGGTTCGGCGCCGACGGCCGCGAAGTCTGGATCCAGGCCAGCTATAACCCGGTACTCGATCGCCGCGGGCGCCCCATCAAGGTGGTGAAGTTCGCCACCGACGTCACCGAGCAGCGCCTCCGCGCCGCCGACATGGAGGGCCGGCTCGCGGCGATCGACAAGGCCCAGGCCGTCATCAGCTTCAGCCTCGACGGGGTCATCCTCGATGCGAACGACAACTTCCTTGCGACGATGGGATACGCGCGCGACGAAGTCATCGGTCAACACCACCGCATGTTCGTCGACCGCGCGGATCGTGAAAGCGCGGAGTATCTGGCGTTCTGGGCGAAGCTGGGGCGGGGCGAGTACGACTCGTCGCTGTACCGTCGCGTCGACCGGCGTGGCCGTGAAGTCTGGATCCAGGGCAGCTACAACCCGATCCTCGATATGGCGGGTCGCCCGTTCAAGGTCGTGAAGTACGCCACGGACGTGTCGGCGCAGACGCGCGCCACGCGAACTCTGTATGCATCGCTTACCGAGCTGGCGGACACGGTGCCGGCCATCGCCGAACAGGCGCGCGTGACGAATGCGCTGGCCAACGACGCCAGCCGTTCCGCCGCCGATGGCGGCGCGATGGTCGAAGCCGTGATTGCGACGATGGCGGCTATCCAGGGCGGTGCGCAGGATATCGCCGAGATCGTCGGCCTGATCGACTCGATCGCGTTCCAGACGAACATCCTCGCGCTCAATGCGGCCATCGAGGCGGCGCGCTCCGGAACCCACGGCAAAGGCTTTGCCGTGGTGGCGCAGGAGGTGCGCATGCTCTCGCAACGTAGTGCCGACTCCGCGAAGGACATCCGCACGCTGATCGAGAGCACCCTCGACCGCGTTCGCGAAGGTAGCGAACGCAGTGGCGAGGCGGGCGCGGCGATGCGCGATATCCTCGCGTCGGTCAGCGCGCTCCTGGATCGCGTGTCCGACGTGGCCCGGGCGACGAATTCGCAGGCCGGCGGTATCGACAATGTGCGCCGCGCGGTCGCGGAATTGGCGTAATGTATGGGCTCCCCGACGAGGAGCCCGCGCCATGAACAGCACGATCATTCCCTGTCTGCGTTACCGGAACGCGCTCGAAGCGATCGATTTCCTCTGTACCGCGTTTGGCTTCGCGCGGAACGCGGTCTACGTCAATGCGGAGCAGCCTCACCTCGTCGATCACGCCCAGCTGACGCTGGGCGGTGGCATGGTCATGCTCGGCTCCGTGCGCGACGACACGCCCTTCAGTCAGCACATGATCCAGCCTGACGAGACCGGTGGTCGGGAAACCCAGTGCGCCTGCGTCATCGTCAGCGATGTGCGGGCGCATTACGAGCTGGCCCGGTCCCGCGGCGCGCGTATCGTCGACGACTACGAGGAAAAGGAGTATGGCGGCGCCGGTTACTCCGCCCGGGATCCCGAGGGTCACCTGTGGTATTTCGGCAGTTACGACCCGTGGGCCCCACCGCCGGGTTAGCTCCAGCGGCGCCCGCGTTCCAGCATGTACAGGCGGATCTCGTCTTCGGCGATGTCCGCCAGCGCGCGCAGGCCCTCTTTCTGCATGGCATCCAGTCGGCGCGGCGTGCGATCGACGACGCACAGCGAGCCCAGCGTATGACCGTCCGGACCGCGTAAGGGGCAACCGGCGTAGAAGCGAAGGTGGGGCTCGCCCGTGACCAGCGGGTTGTGGTTGAAGCGTGCGTCCTCGCGCGCGTCCTCGATCGTCACCATCTCGTCGCTGAGGACGACCTGGTTGCAGAAGGCCTGGTCGCGCGGCGTTTCCTTCAGGCTGGTGCCCAAGGCTGACTTGAACCATTGGCGCCTGGCCGTCAGCAGCGAAATGACGGACATCGGCGTGCCGGCGATCAGGCGCGCCAGCTTGGTGATGCGGTCGAAGGCGGGATCCGCCGGGGTATCGAGCAGGCCCGTGCGTCCGACCATGCGCAGGCGTGCCGCCTCGTTGGGCGGTACCGGATAGGTGGGAGAACGCTCGGCGCGGAGCTCCTGCGGCATGGCCAGCACGGTGTCGGCGGACATCGCCGTGCGCTCCTCGAGCAGCGCGATCACGGCGCTTTGCCGCATGCGGCGATGGCCGCCGGGCGTTTTCCACGATTCGAGCGCACCGCTCTCGATCCACTTTTGCGCCGTGCTGACGGAAATCCCGAGCAGGCGCGCCGCGTCTCGTGTCGTGAGCGTGGGATCGTCGTTTATAGGTTGGGTGGGTTGAATGACCAAGGCGGCAACGTACGTAAGAGTGAACCAATTGACGCTAACACAGGCCAACGCTTGTCACGCTTGGCGACGCTTGCGTCTTTCGGTGGTCAATGTCGGAAAACGCACATGGCGACGCGCTGCTGACGCCACTTCCGACGACGGATGCCATGACGGTGATCGGATCATGAAGCCAGCGGCGTGACGCCAACGACTTCGCGAATGAGTTTGCCGAATCCGCGCACGTTCTTGCGTTATCACCCTTCGCCGACGCTGCGCATACGGGTCGGATACATGTCGTGGCATCCAATGCTCGGGCCAACTTTCCCGCGAAGGACCGATTCCATGGATGCCGTTGTCAGACAAGAAGCCAAGGCTGCCCACCCGAAGGCGGCCATCGTCACCACCTGTATCCTTGCCGCGCTCGCCGGACTCATGTTCGGCCTCGATATCGGTGTGATTTCCGGTGCTACCCAGTTCATCCAGGCCGATTTCAAGGTCTCCGACAGCATGATCGAGTGGATCGTCAGTTCGATGATGCTCGGTGCATGCGTCGGCGCCCTCGCCGCCGGGTGGATGTCCGCCACGCTGGGACGCAAGCGCTCGCTGATGTTCGCCGGCGTGGTCTTTATCGGCGGATCGTTGTTCTGCGCGGTAGCGGGGTCGCCGGCCGTACTGATCCTGGCGCGTTGCGTCCTTGGTGTAGCCATCGGCGTGGCGACGTTCACCGCGCCGCTCTATCTGGCCGAGGTGGCTCCGGAGAAGATCCGCGGTGCGATGATCTCCACCTACCAGTTGATGATTACCACCGGCATCCTGCTGGCCTTCCTCTCCGATACGGCTTTCAGCTCGACAGGCAACTGGCGCTGGATGCTCGGCATCATCGCCGCGCCCGGCGTACTGTTCCTGATCGGCTTGTTCTTCCTGCCCGATAGCCCGCGCTGGCTGCTCATGCGTGGTCGCCGTGACGATGCCCAGGTGGTGCTTGCCAGGCTGCGCGGCGACGAGGCCGTGGTGAAGCAGGAAATTGCCGCCATCGACGAACAGTTGAAGACGAAGCAGCACGGGTGGAGCATGTTCCGGGAGAATGGCAACTTCCGCCGTTCCGTCGGGCTCGGTGTGCTGCTTCAGGCCATGCAGCAGTTCACCGGCATGAACGTGGTCATGTACTACGCGCCGCGCATTTTCAAGGACATGGGTTACGACACGCATGCGCAGATGTGGTTCACCGCCGCGGTGGGGCTGACAAACGTCCTGGCCACACTGATCGCCTTCGGCCTCGTCGACCGCTTGGGTCGCAAACCCATCCTGTATGTGGGATTCACCATCATGGCGATCGGCCTGGGTGTCGTCGGTACGATGATGTCGCTTGGCATCCATTCGCGTGGCGAGCAGTTCTTCACTGTCGGCATGCTGCTGCTCTTCATCGTCGGCTTCGCGATGTCGGCCGGTCCCCTGATCTGGACGCTCTGTTCGGAAGTGCAGCCGCTGAAGGGACGCGACTTCGGCATTGCTGCCTCCACCTTTACCAACTGGGCGACGAACTGGGTGGTCGGCGTGACCTTCCTGAGCCTTCTCAGCGGTATCGGTAATGCGCAGACCTTCTGGCTGTACGGCGGGCTCAATGCCGTCTTCATCGTGATCACCTTCCTGCTGGTCCCGGAGACGAAGGGCGTAACCCTCGAGCAGATCGAAAGCAACCTCATGAGCGGCAAGCCACTGCGTGCGATCGGCCGCTAAGCCGGCGTCACCTCGGGATGCCGAGCCGCGCCGCCGATCGCCGCAGGTTGGCGCGGTCCATCCCGAGCTCTCGCGCTGCCGCGGCCCAGTTCTGCGCGTTCGTTTGCAGGCTGCGCTCGATAAGGGAGCGCTCGTAGCGATCGAGGTCGGCGCGCAGGGAGAGGCCGGGGGCCTCGCGCGCGGGCTCGGGGGATGAAGGGGGCGCCGACGGGGTCACTGGCAGATCCAGATCGGTGGCCGACAAGGTCAGCGCGCGTGTCTTACGGCCTTGCCGCGATATCGCCTTCAATGCGCTGCGACCGATGGTGTGCTCGAGTTCGCGCACGTTTCCGGGCCATGTCCACGCGAGCAAGGCCGCTTGCGCGTCAGCGGCAAGACGCAGGCCCGCCAGGCCCAGACGACCCCGGTTCTCTTCGAGGAACGTACCGGCCAGAAGCAGCACGTCGCTGCCGCGCTCGCGCAGGGCGGGGACCCGTAGCGGGTACACGCTGATGCGATGGTAGAAATCCGCGCGGCATCGTCCGGCCCTCACCTCGTCGGCCAGATCGCGGTTGCTCGCGGCGATGATCCTTACGTCGACGCGATGCTCGCGATCCGAACCAACGCGTTGGAGCTGCCCGCTCTGCATCACGCGGAGAAGGGTCGCCTGCGCCGCGAGGGAAAGGTCGGCCACTTCGTCCAGGAACAGCGTGCCGTGATCGGCGAGTTCGAACTTGCCGCGGCGGTCGGTCATCGCGCCGGAAAAAGCGCCGCGCACATGGCCGAAAAGCTCGCTTTCCACGAGATGTTCGGGAAGGGCGGCGCAGTTGACGGCGATCAGCGGCCGGTCCGCGCGTGGTGACGCCGCATGGATCGCCTGGGCCACCAGTTCCTTGCCGACACCGGTCTCACCGCGGATCAACACGGTGAGGTCGCTGCCGGCGACCGTGGCGATATCGTCGGTCAGGTGGCGGAAGGCCGGGCTACGGCCTGCCAGCACGCGGTCCGGTGCCTGACCGGCGGCCAGGCGAAACCCCTCGGCACGTGCGCGCTCGTGTTCGGCGGACCGCTCCAGGCCACGCATGCGCTCGGACACGGAAACCGTGGCCGCCGCCAGGCTCGCGAAGGCACGCACCGTCGCGAGGTCGGAGGGTTCGAAGCGACCGGCTTCCAGTGCGTCGAGGGTTACCAGGCCCCAAGGCTTCCCGTCGATCATCAACGGGCAGCCCATGCAGTCGTGAACGTCGAGTGGCAGATGCGCTTCGACCAGGCCGTCGTAAGGGTCGGGCAGGTCGCTGTCGGCTGGAAACAGCGTCGGCCCTTCATGCGCCAGCAAGGCAGCGAAGCGCGGATGGTCGGCGACCAGGAAGCGGCGGCCGAGTGTGTCCTCGGTCAGTCCATCGACGGCAAGGGGCACGAGTTCCCGACCCTCGAGACGAAGCAGGGCGCTGGCATCGCAGGGTACGAGCGAGCGCAGCGCATCGAGCAATCGACGGTAGCGCTCGGCTTCCGGCAGCTCGCGCGACAGGTCGTCAACCAGGGGAAGAAGGGCGCTCAACTCAGACAGCGGTGCAGTCATATCGACCTCATAAGGGTCAATATGACCCCTTCATGGCATGGGTCACTTCGACCTTTTCGTATTCTAACTCCATGAAGTTGCACGTATGCCAGCGTTGGCATGGGATGTGGATAAAGAAGGCATCCCCAAACACGAGAGACCGCCCATGCTTTCCGCCGAACACCGCGCCATCGTCCGTTCGACCGTCCCCCTTCTCGAGCAGGGAGGCGAAGCGCTGACGACACATTTCTACCGCATCCTCCTCGACGAGCACCCCGAAGTGCGCCCCTACTTCAACCAGGCCAACCAGGCGACCGGTGAGCAGCCGCGCGCCCTGGCCAACGGCGTGCTGATGTACGCGCGGCATATCGACCGGCTCGACGCGCTGGGCGATCTCGTGGGCGCGATCATCAGCAAGCACGTATCGCTGCGCATTCGCCGCGAACACTATCCGGTCGTGGGTGCGTCGCTGCTCCGTGCCATCCGCGAGGTGCTCGGCGCCGACATCGCCACGGACGCGGTGCTCGAGGCCTGGGGCGTCGCCTATCAGCAGCTCGCCGACATCCTCGGCGATGCCGAAGAAGTCATCTACGACCGCGTGGCGTCGAGCCCCGGTGGCTGGCGCGACGGTCGCGCCTTCGTCGTGGCCCACAAGGTGCAGGAAAGCGACGAAATCACCTCCTTCCACTTCGTTCCGGCCGACGGCGGCACCGTGATCGTCCACGAGCCGGGCCAGTACATCGGCCTGCGTCTACAGGTGGGTGACCAGGACGCGCGTCGCAACTACTCGCTATCGGCGGCCTCCGACGAAAAGGGTTACCGGATCAGCGTCAAGCGCGTACCTGGCGGCCTCGTGTCGAACTACCTGCATGACCACATCAATGTGGGCGACTCCGTCGAGCTCCTTCCGCCATCCGGCCACTTCGTGCTCGAGCACAACGACCGCGCACTGGTGCTGATCAGCGGCGGTGTCGGCATTACGCCGACCCTGGCCATGTTGCAGGCCGCCTTGGCCACCGAACGGCCCATTCACTTCATTCACTCGGCTCGCCACGGTGGCGTGCACGCGTTCCGGGACGTCATCGACGGACTGGCGGCGAAACACCCCAGATTGCGTCGCTACTATTGCTATGAGACGCCCCGGACGGGTGATGCCGAACCCGATGCCACCGGTTTTCTCGACAAGGACCTGCTCGCCGCGTGGCTGCCGGCTACCGATGCCATGGATGCGTATTACCTTGGGCCGAAACCTTTCATGAAAGCGGTTCGCCGCGCCTTGCGCGATCTCGGTGTGCCCGATGCGCGGGCGAAGTTCGAGTTCTTCGGACCGGCATCGTCGCTGGACTGAACGAGATAACCCCTATCACTGTAGTCGTCCTTGTGTCTTGAGAAGCGCGGCCAAACTGGCGCGACGTCGACCTGGCATGTGTGTAAGAAAACCCTTCTTTTGAGTATTTTTCCATATGGATGGAAGAGGAATTCCCACACACTCTCTTTCGCGCTCGCGTTGGTCGAGCTCGGCTGCGTGATGCGCGGGGATGAACCCGTGTCTCCCCAAGGCCGACGGCCGCCCCGGTCGTTGATCAACACAAACAGTGAAAGGTTAATTGGATGAACCTCAAGGCAACACTTTCCGCCCTGCTCATGGCTGGGCTGGCCGCACCGTCGGCCTTCGCGTCCGACGGCACGATCACCTTCGAAGGTGAAATCACCAACGTCACCTGCAGCATCAGTGGAGAGGGCGGCGTCGGTCCGAACTTCACCGTCAACCTCGACGGCGTCGATGCCTCGAAGTTCGGGGGCGTCGGTACGCGTGTCGGCGAAACGGGTTTTCGCATCTATATCGGCAAAGTCGGCGAGACGACCTGCACCGACACGACGAAGGTGTGGGCATCGTTCGATCCGGATAGCGCGTTGGTCGACAGCGCGACGGGTATGGTGAAAGTCACCTCCGGCACCGCGACGGGCGTCCAGTTCCGTCTCATGAACGAGAACCAGGATCCGATCGACATCTGGGGCGATCAGAAGGCCATCAAGAAGGTGGTGACGGATAACCAGGCGATCCTGGCGCATGTCGTCGCTTTCGAGCAGACCGCGGCCACGGTGGCTCCGGGTAAGGCGGGCGGTTCGGTGAAATACACGATTCGTTTCGAACCGTAAGTGAAACGTCGGTCGCCGGGCTTCATTGGCGACCGACCCGCCCTCAGGAACGTCATGACAGAACAGTCTTCCCGCCTCCGCGTGCGGTGGCTTCGTCGCACCGTGGCGCTGCTTGTTGCTGCCGCATGCGTGACGCCAGCCGCGGCGACGGTCGTGATGAATGGCACGCGCTTTATTTATCGGGCCGGTGAGAAGGAAATCGTCGTCAAGGTAAGCAACGTCGGCAAATTGCCGGCATTGACCCAGGCCTGGCTGGATGACGGCGACGCGAATGCCAAGCCAGAGACGGTCGATGTGCCCTTCAACGTGACGCCGCCTATCGCGCGTGTCGAAGTCGGCAAGTCACAGACCTTGCGTGTGGCATACACCGAGGGGGAACTCCCTCGGGATCGCGAGTCGCAGTTCTGGCTCAACATCCTTGAAGTGCCTCCGAAGGCGGAAGCGACGGACGGCGACGTCGGCCAGATGCAGCTCGCCTTTCGTTACCGGCTGAAGCTCTTCTATCGACCGAAAGGACTGCTGGGTTCGCCAGACACGGCGGCGGAATCGCTGGCGTGGTCGCAAGGCGACGGGCGCATCTCCGTGAGTAACCCGAGCGCTTTTCACGTGACAGTCAACGAGGCGAAGCTCAATGTCGCCGGCAAGGACGTCGATGTCGAGCCGTTTGCCGTCGAGCCGCACGGTATCCACGCGATTCCCAACACGGCGGACATCGCGCCGGGAAGTAGTGTCGATGTCGAGTTCCAGACCATCAACGATTACGGTGGATTCGTGAAGCACCGCGTGAAGCTCGATCACTGAGTGAGCCCGGCAGGACCAGGGGCAGGATGCAGAACGCACGCACAAGGACGCGCCACCGGCGCATGAAGGACGATGAACGATCTCTCAAGGACAACCTCCGGCGTGCCGGGCGATCGCCGCATCGTTCGCCACCCGTTAATGCTGGCGCTCGCGCTCGCCTTACCGGGCGCCGCCAAGGCCGTCGTCGGACCCGTGGAGCCACAAGCGGTTTTCAATGCGGACTTCATTCACTCGTCCGCGTCCGAAATCGATCTTTCCCGCTTCGAGCGCGGCAACGTCACGCTCGCGGGCATTTATCGGCCGCAGATCCAGGTCAACGGAAGGCCGGTGCCCGGCTCCCGGGACGTCGTCTTTCGCCAGGTCGCGGACAGCACCAGCGCCCAACCCTGTTTCAACCGCGAGATGCTCGTCGCCTTCGGTCTGGATATCGAGAAGCTCGAAACGCGTAGCCGCCGCGTGGAGCGCCGATCCCTGAACGAAACGCTTTCCTGCGGGCACCTGGAAGAAGCCATCCCCGGCGCGACCGTGGATTTCGACGACGCCGATCAGATTCTCCACATCACCTTGCCGCAGATCTTCCTGGCCAGTCATGCGCGCGGTTACGTCAGTCCGAACCTGTGGGACGCCGGCGAGCGTGCCTTCATGCTCAACTACAACGCCAATAGTTATCAGCTGCGCACGGAGGGTCGGCGATCGACGTCCACCTTCGTCGGCGTGAACACGGGTGCGAACCTGGGCGGGTGGCGTCTACGTCACAACGGTGCCATGAGCGCCACGAGTGGACGACGTCACTGGCAGAACACACTCACCTACGCCCAGCACGACCTCACGGATGCGCGAGCGCAACTCACCCTGGGTGACAGCTATACCAGCGGCGAGATCCTGGACAGCGTGCGCATCCGCGGCGTGTCGATCGCCAGTGACCAGCGCATGTTGCCCGCCTCGCAGCGCGGTTATGCGCCGGTCATCCGTGGCGTCGCCGAAAGCAATGCGCAGGTGACGGTTCGCCAGAATGGCTACGTCATCGCCAGCACCACCGTCGCCCCCGGCGCGTTCCAGCTCGACGACCTTTATCCCACCGGCTATGGAAGCGACCTCGAAGTCGTCATCACCGAGTCCGATGGCAGAACGAAAACGATCGCGGTTCCCTACACCTCCGTGCCGCAGATGCTGAGGGAAGGCGCGACGCGCTTTGCGGTGGCCGCCGGCCAGGTTGCCGAAACCAGCGTCGCCGCGACACCCTTCATTTTCCAGGCGACGATCCAGCGCGGCGTCACGGCGAACAGCACACTGTACGGCGGCATGACGACATCCAACAGCTACGCCGCCGGGCTACTCGGCGCTGCGGTCAACGCTCCCATCGGTGCCATTTCGCTCGACGTTACGGGTTCACGCGCCGCCTTTCGTACTGCGCGCACCCGGCGAGGCATCAGCACACGCCTTCGGTACAACCGCACGGTTAACGCCAGCGGGACGAATGTCGGCATCGCGGCCTACCGATTTTCGACCCGGGACTACCTGGGTGTCGCCGACGCGGCCACGCTTCGAGACCGACTGCGCCGCCACGCATCCGGTACGCAAGTCGGCGGCGAGCGTAGCCGTTTTGACGTCACCATCGGGCAAATGGTGGGCGAGGGTCGACTGGTCGCGACGGGCTCGTTGATCGACTACTGGATACCCGGGACACGGGGTGTCAATTTCTCGCTGGGGTACGGCAGTAGCTGGCGCATGGTGTCGTACAACGTCTCCGTGCAGCGCTCGCGCATCGGCAACGCGTTCGGCAACGCGTTCGCAGGCGTCACCGGCCGTCGCAGTGACGGCAGGGACACCACGGTCTACCTCTCGCTATCGATTCCCCTGGGCAGTGCCGAGCGGTCGCCCCATCTCAACCTCAGCCACAATCGTGCCGGTGGTCGTTATGCCACCACGCAGGCATCGCTTGCTGGCGTACTCGATAGCGCGCGTGACCTGACCTACAACCTGTCCGGTAGCCGCTCGGACGCAGAAGGGCGTAGCGCGACGCATGGCGGCAGCGCCAGCGTCGCCTATCGTTCCTACGCAGGGACGTACCGTGCGGGGCTCGGGCATACGGGAGCCACGTCCCAATACTCGCTCGGCGCTGCGGGTGCCGTCGTCGTCCATCGCGATGGCGTCACGTTCGCCCAGGAACTGGGCGAGACCAACGCCATCGTGCATGCGCCCGGTGCCGCCGGTGCACGGATCGACAGTCACACCGGTGCGCGCCTCGACCGCCACGGCAACGCGGTGGTCCGGGGCCTGCAGCCTTACCAACTCAATACGGTGTCCATCAATCCCAGGGGTGCATCGCAGGACGTCGAGCTGGAGAGCACCAGCGAGAGTGTCGCGCCACGGGCCGGCGCGTTCGCCCGGCTCGACTATCGAACCACGGTATCGACCGCCCTCCTTATCCAGGCGTCCTTGCCCGACGGCGTGCCGCTCCCGTTCGGTGCATCGGTCACCGATGCCGAGGGGCAGGTCGTCGGCGTCGTCGGCCAGGGCAGCAAGATGTTCACCCGGGGCGTTGCCGCGGGTGCCCGCCTCACCGTGCGCTGGGGTGAGCAGTCACAGAACACCTGCCACGTCGATGTACCGCCCTCCCTCGAGGGCATCGGTATGCACGGGATGCATCGCTCGATACGTACTGCATGCGTCGCCCCCGAGACGGCGATGCCTGCGCTCAGGAAGGCCGCTTAACACGCCATACCCCACCCGGGTCGCGGAGGCGCCCGTATGACATTGCTCCGGGAGTGGCCAAGAAGGCCGCGCCGGTGCCAGATCGATCGTAGGACAGATGGAACAGGGACCACCCGCAGGCGCTTCCGCCATCGTCAAGGAGCGCGCGAGAGAGAAATTGCTGCGCGACCTTGGCGATACCTTCATGAACGCCTTCAACGATCCGACCACCGTCGAGATCATGCTCAATGCCGACCATCGTCTGTGGCAGGAGCGCCTCGGCAAAGGCATGCGCTGCATCGGCAGCATGCGACCGAGTCAGTCCGAAGCAGTGATCAAGACGACAGCCGGTTACTACGGCAAGGAGATAACGCGATCCCACCCGGTGCTCGAATCGGAGTTCCCCCTGGACGGCTCGCGCTTTGCGGCGCAACTCCCGCCCATCGTCAGCGGGCCGACGTTCGCCCTGCGCAAGAAGGCAGTGTCGATCTTCACCCTGGCCGACTACGTCGCGGCAGGCATGCTCAGCAAGGTCCATCGCGATGTACTGATGCGGGCCATCCATGAGCATCGCAATGTGCTGGTTACCGGTGGCACGGGTTCGGGAAAGACCACCCTTATCAATGCCCTCATCCGCGAAATGGTCGAGGCCGATACCGGCGAGCGGGTCTTCATCATCGAGGATACGGGCGAGATCCAGTGCGCCGCGGAGAACTTCGTCCAGTACCGGACCTCGTTTGAGGTGGGCATGACGCAGCTTCTTCGTACGTCGCTGCGTATGCGGCCCGATCGCATTCTCGTCGGCGAAGTTCGTGGTCCGGAAGCGCTCGATCTGCTCATGGCCTGGAACACCGGGCATGAAGGCGGCGCCGCCACGCTCCACGCCAACGACGCGCGCGCAGGCCTGTCACGCCTGGCGATGCTGATCAGCATGCACCGTGAGGCGCCGCGTCCGATTGAGCCGTTGATCGGCGAGGCCGTTCATTTGCTCGTGCACATCTCGCGTACCCCCAGTGGCCGTCGCGTCCAGGAAGTCGTAGCCGTCGATGGTTATGAGGATGGGCGTTATGTGCTGCGTAATCTTTAACCGTCCAGGAAGATCCGTGAACTCATACTCCAAGACAGGCGGCTCGAAAATCCCCTGTATGTCCTTGCTGCTCGTGTTCAGCATCCTTGCATCGGTATTCCCGGGGACGGTGCACGCCGTGGGCGAGGCATTGCCATACGAAGCGGGTATCGACGTGCTGATCACGTCATTGCAAGGCCCTGTCCCCTTCATCATATCGTTGGTCGGTATCGTGGCCTGCGGAGCCATGCTGATATTCGGCGGTGAGATCAGTGGATTCATGCGAACGATGGTATTCATCGTTCTGGTTGTTTCCGTCATAGTCCAGGCAAGCACGATCATTTCGATACTCGGCCTCGAGTGGACGCCGGGCGCCGCGCAGTCAACTGACGTGATCATGTACAACACGTATGGCCGCGTGAGCTGATGGCGATTCGCACGGTCCCTGTCAGGCGAGCGGGAAATCGGGACAACCTTGTTCTCGGTGGCGATCGCGAGATGGTGATGTTCGCCGGTTTGCTCGCTGGCGCATTGATCTTCTCGGCACATGATCTAAAGGCTGCCATCTTCGGCCTTGTGCTGTGGCTGTGTGCGCTGCAAGTGTTCCGCATCATGGCCAAAGCCGATCCGAAGATGCGCTTCGTCTATCTTCGGCAACGTCGCTATCGGCCGTACTACGCCGCGCGATCGACGCCGTTCCGCGTGAACGGGCCGGCCGAGGAGGCCCAGTACCGATGATGGTCGCTATCCTTGCGGGGATGGTGTCGCTCGTCGCCGTCCTTGTCGTCCTGCTTCTGCTCCGCATCCGTCGGCTGGATGCGGAACCGAAGCTCGATCACCGGCGGCCCCACGGCCAGGCGGTGGCGGACCTGCTCAATTACGCCGCCGTCGTCGACGACGGTGTGATCGTCTGCAAGAACGGCGCCTTCATGGCGGCGTGGATCTTCGAGGGCGATGACGCCGCGAGCAGTACGGACGAGCAGCGCGAGACGGTGTCCATGCGGGTAAACCAGGCGCTGGCACGCCTGGGCAACGGCTGGATGATCCATGTCGACGCCGTGCGTCGGCCGGCGCACGACTATGCCTCTCCGGCGAGCTCGCACTTTCCGGATCCCGTCTCGGCAGCCATGGACGAGGAGCGCCGGCGCATGTTCCGTCGACTGGGTGTCACCTACGAGGGCTACCTGGTGATGACGCTCACCTGGTTCCCGCCCCAGCTCGCCCAGCGGAAGTTCGTCGAGCTGATGTTCGACGACGATTCCGAGGTCGCCGGCAAGACCGAGCGAACGACGGCCCTCATCGGCGATTTCCAGCGGGAGTGCCGGTCGTTCGAAAGCCGCCTCTCCGGCGTCTTCCGGATGACGCGGCTGCAAGGTCAGAAAAGCGTCACCGAGGAAGGTCGCGAGGTGACCCACGACGATTTCCTCCGCTGGCTGCAGTTCTGTGTCACCGGGCTGGACCATCCCATCCAGTTGCCGGATAACCCGGTATACATCGATGCGCTGGTCGGCGGACAGGAGATCTGGGCTGGTATCGCCCCGCGGATCGGCCGTCGCTTCGTGCATGTCGTCGCGATCGAGGGCTTTCCGCTGGAATCGTATCCCGGGATCCTCGCTTCACTGGCCGAGCTTCCCAGCGAGTACCGCTGGTCGAACCGCTTCATCTTCATGGACCCGCACCAGGCCCTGAAGGAGATGGAGAAGTTCCGCAAGAAATGGCGGCAGAAGGTTCGCGGCTTCTTCGACCAGATCTTCCAGACGAATACGGGCTCGGTGAACTACGACGCGCTGTCGATGATGCACGACGCTGAGGCGGCGATCGCCGAGATCAACAGCGGCGTCGTCGCCCAGGGTTATTACACCAGTGTGGTGATCGTCTCGGACGAAGACCGCTCGCGCCTGGACCGGTCGGTGCGCCAGATCGAAAAGGCCATTAACGCCCGTGGCTTCGCCGCGCGCGTCGAGACGATCAACACCATGGACGCCTTGCTCGGCAGCATGCCCGGGCACGGTGTGGAGAACGTGCGACGCCCGCAGATCAATACGCTCAACCTGGCTGACCTGTTGCCGAGTTCGACCATCTGGACGGGATCCGCCGAGGCCCCGTGTCCGATGTATCCGCCGAGTTCGCCGGCCCTCATGCAATGCGTGACCCAGGGGGCCACGCCGTTTCGCCTCAACCTGCACGTGAACGACCTCGGACACACCTTCATCTTCGGGCCGACCGGCGCGGGTAAGTCGACGCATCTGGGGATGCTCGCCGCGCAGTTGCGCCGGTATCCCGGTATGTCGCTGTACTGCTTCGATAAGGGTCGCTCGCTGTATCCGCTGGTCAAGGCCTGTGGCGGCCTGCATTTCGACGTCGCGGGCGACGACGACGCACTGGCGTTCTGCCCGTTGCAGTTCCTCGAGAGCAAATCCGACCGCGCCTGGGCGATGGAGTGGATCGACGCCATGTTGGCCCTGAACGGTGTACAGACCACCCCGGCTCAGCGCAATGAAATCGGCAACGCCATCCTGTCGATGCACGCGTCCGCGGCGACCACGCTGTCCGAGTTCGTGCTGATGATCCAGGACGAGGCGATTCGTGAGGCCTTGAAGATCTACACCGCGGATGGCGCGATGGGCCACCTGCTCGACGCCTCGATCGATGGGCTCCGCTTGTCCGACTTTGCGGTCTTCGAGATCGAGGATCTGCTGAACCTCGGCGATAAATTCGTGTTGCCGGTGCTCCTGTACCTGTTCCGGCGCATCGAGGTGTCGCTCAAGGGGCAGCCTGCGGCGATCATCCTGGACGAGGCGTGGCTGATGCTCGGCCACCCGGTGTTCCGGGCGAAGATCCGCGAATGGCTGAAGGTGCTGCGTAAGTCGAACTGCCTGGTCATCATGGCGACGCAGAGCCTGTCGGATGCGGCCAACTCGGGGATCCTCGATGTCATCGTCGAGTCCACGGCAACCAAGATCTTCCTGCCCAATCCGTTCGCCCGCGATGACGATGCCACCATGCTCTATCGGCGCATGGGGCTGAACACCCGGCAGATCGAGATCCTCGCGACGGCGGTGCAGAAGCGCCACTACTACTACACCTCGGACAAGGGCCGTCGTCTCTATGACCTGGCCCTGGGGCCGCTCGCGCTCGCCTTCATCGGCAGCACCGACAAGGAATCGCTCGCCACCATCCGCACGCTCGAGGAGCGATACGGCGACGAGTGGGTGCACGAATGGTTGCACCTCAAGGGACTGCGACTGGCGGATTACGGAGTTTGATCATGAAACCGAAGAAAAGAAGGGCGGGGGCGCCGCGGCCCTTTCCCCATCAGGGCTACCAGCATCCCTACCTCAATGCGCGACGTACCTGGAACTCCCACGTCGGTAGCCTGATCGCCTCGCGAACGCTCTGGCAGGCCGTTGCCTTGCTCAGCCTGCTCATCGTCTTCGCTGCGGTGGGCGGCGTCGTGTACATCGGCAGTCAGTCGAAGTTCGTGCCGTACGTCGTCGAGGTCAACAAGCTGGGCGAGGCGATGGCGGTCGCGCCGGCCGCGCAGGCGGACAAGGTGGATCAGCGCGTCGTACGCGCCGCGGTCGCCGAGTTCATCGTCAACGCACGAACGGTGACGCCGGACATCGCCATGCAGCGACGGGTGATCTTCAAGGTCTACGCGCTGATGTCGTCCGGGAGCCCCGCGGTGCGCAAGATGACGGCGTACCTCAACGGCACGCCGGAAACCAATCCGTTCAAGCGTGCGGAGAAGCAAACGGTGGGCGTGGAGATCGCTTCCGCGATCCCGCAGACCGCGACCACCTGGCAGGTGGACTGGATCGAGACCCAGCGGACGCGCCGCGGCGAGATCCAGGGCAAGCCGTATCGCATGCGTGCACTGATCAACATCGAGGCACGCCCCCTCCCGGCCGAGGTGAACGAAGAGCAGCTCCGTCTCAACCCGATGGGCATCTATATCTCCGACTACTCCTGGTCGAAGCAGTTCTGACAGGCACCACATGACAAAGACTTCCTTCCTTGCCGTGCTGGCGATACTCGCACCCGGTATCGCTGCCGCTACCACCGAGACGGATCTCGCCAATCAGTTTTTCTCCACCGACAACCCGAAGCTCACCGCGCAGGAAAGGGCGGGCCTCGACATTTCCCGCAAATGGATCGCCAGCACCTCGGCGTCGGTCAAACCCGTGCCTGGCCCGGACGGAACCATTCGCTTCCTTTTCGGGCAATCGCAGCCAAGCATCGTCTGTGCGGTGATGCAGGTCTGTGATGTCGAGCTCCAGCCTGGTGAACAAGTCAGCTCGGTCAACGTCGGCGACGCGGTTCGCTGGCTGGTGGAACCCGCGTTGTCCGGCGCCGGCGATGGTGCGATCCAGCACCTCGTCATCAAGCCGCTGGACGTCGGTCTCGAGACGTCGCTGATGGTGACGACGGATCGGCGGACCTATCACCTCCGTCTGCGTTCGCATCGCACCGAGTACATGCCTCGTGTCGCGTTCTCCTATTCCGAATCGGTGGATGCGAAGTGGGCGGCCGTCAAGACGAAAGTGGCAGCCGAGCAAGCGCGGCAGGACGCGCCGGGTGGCCGGTCCAACGAATACCTCGGCAACCTCGACTTCGCCTACCGCGTCACCGGTAATGCGCCTTTCAAGCCATCTCGCGTTTACAACGATGGCGTCAAGACGATCATCGAAATGCCATCCACGTTTGCGCAGGGCGACGCACCGACGCTTCTGGTCGTGCGTGAGAGCGGGAGCGTGTTCAAGAAAAACGAGGAAGTGATGGTCAACTATCGCCTCCAGGACGGTCGCTACATCGTGGACACGCTGTTCCAGAAAGCGGTACTCGTTTCCGGTGTGGGCATGGGACAGCGCAAGATCACCATCGAGCGCCGTCGATGAGCCTTTCGAGCTTCTGTCGTTGGGCGATTCTGTTCAGCCTTGCGGGGTGCGCGCAGGCTCCTGTCAACCATACGGTCGCCGACGCAGACCCGCTGCGTCGCGCCATCGTCGACGACGTCGTGAACGGTGTGAGCGACATCCTCGCGCCCTCAGGGAAAGCCTTGGCGCCATCGCGCACGCCACGCGGCGCGTTCGACAATGCGCTGCGCGCGGCCCTGAGATCCGCGGGGTACGCCATCGCGCCGGTGGGTGGGAAAGGCATCGTTTTCGATTGCGTCGTCGATGCGCTCGGTAGCAACCAGTATCGCGTCAACGTCCGTATCGGCGACTCGCTCCTGTCGCGACTCTGGGTGCGCAACGGTGCCACCGCGTATACGGGCGGCGCCTGGACGCGGCGGGAGTGAACCCCATGGATAAGTCGAAATCGACGCATGGGACGGACGACGTCGCCCTCGGGGAGGACATCCTGCCCAAGGCTGGTGAGTCACCTACGGGTGTGCGCCGGGTCAACAACGTGCCCTTGCTGATTGTCGGCTGCGTGCTGGCGGTCTTCGTGGTGCTTGTGGCTCTGGTAGCCGCCAGGCGTGGTGAGAAGAAGCCTGTCGCCGAGGTACCTCAAACGAGTCTTCCGGAGAGCAGCCGGTTGCTCGATCAGATGCTGGCGAATACGGCCGCGGGCGGCCTGGTGGGTGATCCTGACGAACGAGTCGCCTCGTTCCCGGTAGCGCGGGTGGCGGACCCCAACCTTCCGCCAAGGCCTGATGGCGGTGCTGGGCGTACTACCACCGGTGACCCGGTGGCCGACGAGAGGATGAAACTCTTCCAGACAGCGATGCATGCGAAGACCGGTCTTTCGAGGACGGTACCCGGTCCGAGCTCGCCGGCGGTCGCCGATGCCGCGACTTCAGATGATCCCACCGTGTCCGCGACGCCTGAAGCACCGGATATGCGCATTCCTGCGCATGCGGATGGGGACTATGCACAGTTTGCGGGTCCCCCAGAAAAGGGCGCTGACCGCTGGCTTCTCGGCAATGCCGTGGAGGCACCGCGCACACGCTACGAGCTGCGTGCCGGTTCGGTGATCCCGGCAACGATGATCTCCGGCATCAACTCCGACCTCCCAGGCCAGATCATTGCTCAGGTGAGCCAAGATGTATTCGACACGCCGACGGGCAGGCATCGGTTGATCCCGCAAGGATCCCGGTTGATCGGTCGTTACAACCACAACGTCATCGACGGGCAATCGCGGGTACTCGTAGCGTGGCAACGTATCGTGTTCCCCGATGGCAAAGCGCTGGATATCGGCGCGATGGAAGGCGTCGATTCGGCGGGCCACGCCGGCTTCGAAGACAAGGTGAATCGTCACTACCTGCGTCTTTTCGGTCAAGCCATCCTGATGTCGGGCATCACCGCTGGCCTGACGTCATCCAGCATTCGTCCGGACGACGACCCTTTCGGCACGTCGAACTCGGTGCAGGCGAGCCAGGCGCTGGCTCAGCAGGTAGGCGAAGTCGCGACCCAGATGATCAAACGGAACATGAGCTATGCGCCCACCTTGAAGATTCGCCCCGGCTATCGCTTCAACGTGATGGCAGTGAAGGATCTCACGCTCAAAGGGCCGTATCGGCCTTTTGACTATTGATCGTTCCACCGGGCCGAAAAGTTCGGCCACACGATGTTCCTACTCATTTCAAAGGAGAAGCGCAGGATGACAATGCCATCAAGAATCGCAGCGTTAACGATAGGTTTGACCGGCGCATTTAGTTGGGCACAGACGGCTCGTGCTGGCATCCCCGTGTTCGATGCCGTGAACGCCACGTCCAACATCATTCAGAATTTCCAGCTGAAGGCTATCAAGGATTCGCTCGCGGCTCCGGTTGACGGCGATACGATCAATAACTACACCCACAACATCGACAAATCGACCTCAAATATCGATAACTCAACAACCAGCATCGACAAATCGACGATCAGTATCGACGAGCACACAACCAACATTGATAAGTCCATGGTCTTCAATACCGAGATTTCGGCGGATCTCACCTGGATCATGAATATCGGCAACGAGGACGAAGATGTCCCGATACCCCGCGACGTATCGACGATGCTGGGGGAAATTCTCAATGGGAAATCCAGCGATGACTACGCAAAGGAATTCCAGTCTGCGGCCTACTACGGGAGGGACCAGAAAGATTTTGCAGGATCTGGCGTAGAAGGTTCGCGCGCGCGGAAAGCAGCGAACGACGCTCTCGTCAAGTCGATAGAACTCGATCAGAAGAGTCTTGAGAGTGACACTGCGCTGCTCAGGTCGTGGCAGCTGAAAAGCAACAATGCAGAGGGTCACGGACGCCAGCTCCAGGTCGCGAATGCGTTTGCCGGTTCACAGGTGAACCAGATGATGAAGCTGCGCGCCATGCTTCTCGTCTCCGAGGCATCTCGCGCCGCAGAGGCACAGGCGGCAGCCGACAAGGAAGCGCGCGCCATCGCGACGGGAAGGGCGATGCGTGCCGGACTGGACGATCTTCGTTCTCAGACCATTGCGCCTCAGCCGAAATATTGACATGACTTTTGCAGCGAACTCTCAATTCCGTGCCGTTCCTCAGTGACTCCATGCAGCCAAGACCTTGCATCCACATCCTGGCCGGTGTCGCTTTCGGCTTGATTGCCACACGTGCAGAAGCCGCCCAAGTTGAGGTCGGCCAGCTGGTGAGCAATGTCGAATCCAACTTTTTGGGTCGTCTCGGCGACGCAGACGAGATCATCCTTGGCGCCGCGAAAGACCTGTTTGGCTTCCTGGCGACGGTAAGCCTGGTCTGGACGATGGGGCTTCAGATCCTGCGGCAGGACATCGGCGAAGCGATGATGGAGTTGCTGCGCTTCATGATCGTGACCGGGACCATGTACTGGCTCCTGGTCAATGCGAGCGACCATGCTGGCGGCGAGGGATTCGTCAACATGATCGTAGAGACGTTCTACCAGATGAACCTCGACGACGAGGGTCGCGCTTTCCGGAATAGCGGTAACAGCGCGGTCCGGCGTGCACTGGACGTCTACCTTAAGGTCATCAACGATACGTCGGAGGGCGACGAGGGAGATCGCATCGTGGGCGGCATCATGGGCATTGTCGTCCTGATCGTGTTGACGCTACTGGCCGCACAGTTCCTGCTCGCTCTCACCATGGCCTGGTTTCTGGGTTACGGGGGAATCTTCCTGTTGGGTTTCGGTGGTGCTCGATGGTCATCGCAGATCGCGATCAACTATTACAAGCATGTGGTCGCACTCGGTGTGGCGATCCTTGCGCTTAGCGTCGTGGGACTGGTCAGTGAATCGATCCTGGGAAACATCGTTCCCAATACGGGACTGCGGGCCGAGTTGCCGTACGCGAGTCTCGGGGAGATCCTCGTCGTTTCCGTGCTCATGCTCGTGCTTGGACTGCGTGTCCCGCAGCTGCTCTACACCCTGGTAACCGGGTCCTCGCTCGGCCTGTTTGCAGGCACGGCCGGCATGGTGGGCTCCGCCATCGCGGCGGGTGGCGGTGCGGCCTTCGCCTCGGTAGGCGGGGGACTCGCGACGCGCGACCGTGCATCGGGTTCCGGCGAACCCGTCAGTCGATCGAGCTCCGCGATGGAGGCGGTCGAGCGCTCGGCCGTGTCGGCGAGTGGCATGGCGGACCCGTTTCACGTGGCGGGTGGATCCGATCCATTCGGGGTACCGCGCCGTCCGGATTCGCACCGCGGAGGAAGCGGGGGAAGCGTGTTCGGTGCGAGCAAGACCGACAGTGCAGCCCAAGCTAATGTGTCGCCGGGAGTCTCCGGAACCATCAGACGATCCGCAGCCGCGCCTGCAGCGGTCGCGGATGGCTCGATCGGAGGGGAGGTCGCAGGTGGGTCGAGCTCTGGCGACACTGGCGGCTCCGTTGCGGCAATCGTTGCCGCGCCGGTCTCCACCGCAATGGGGACGGCGGGACGTGCCGATGCACCGGCATCGGGCCAGCCCACCACTGGACCCGAAGAGGCATCCCAGACCGACTACACGGCAGAAATGTCCGCTATTGCGGCAAGGAGATTGGATAACCTGTCGTCCGTGTCCGAGTCGAATGACGCAATCATCGTCGATGATTCGTCGGTGATGCTCTTCGCGCCAGAACCTCCCCCTGACGATGGCGCAGGGACATCTGCGATGACCCTCCAGGAAGCTGGCATGAACGAGGGCATGCGCGTGGAGTCGACCTCGCCCGATGCCCGGGGCAGTACGTCCGTGCACACCGTTCACGACGGGCACGGGCCGGTCGCCGATGCGGAGGTGGCCGTGGTCGTGTCCGATCGAGAAGGCGATGCGGTGGGCACGGCGACGGGCTTTCCGGGATCGTTGGCTCTGGGCTCCGCAGGTATCGCCGATGAATCGGCTCCTACAGGAGCAGCAATTCGCGTGGTGACCGAATGATCGAGTTCCTGCCCGACATCCCACCCGAGCGGCAAGAGATGGTGAGTTGCTCGCTCGGCGCTGCGCTTGCCTACGACGTGCCTACCAATATCCTGCTCGCCATCGCCGAAAAGGAGGCGGGCAAGCCGGGTCAATGGGTTCGAAACAGCAACGGGAGCTTCGACGTCGGCACGTTGCAGTTCAACACCACATACCTGCGCGACCTCACGCGTTACGGCATATCGGCGGCCGACGTGGCCGCACCGGGATGCTTTCCGTTCCTGCTCGCGGCGTGGCGCATCCGCGGCCATCTGCAGCACGACGCTGGCGACGTATGGACGCGCGCCGCGAACTATCACTCACGGACGCCGCGCTACAACGCCGTCTACCGTGCGGACCTCATGCGTCGTGCATCGCGTTGGACGGCCTGGCTCGACGATCACTTTCCCACCCATGATGCGGTGGACGCATCCCTTACGGAACGAGGTGAACCATGAATCACGGAAAGGCGCGACCCACCTGCCGGCTAGTGGCCTTTTTGGCGGCGCTTCCCGCCGGTGAAACACTCGCTGCGGACGGCTGCTTCAAGAACGCCAATACGAACTATCAGATCGGACAGACCGCCGAGATCGAGGTGACGAACGACGACCCGCCAGGGAAGGTCGTTCGCGAAGGAACGGCCATTGGCGACGGCAGTGTCGTGGCCAGCTGCAAGGGTGACGTCATCCTCGACAGCAGTTATCTCGGCGTTCGTCCGGATGGCCTGGTGCCGCTCACGGTCGGTAATCGGGATTCGGGCTTCGGCATCGAGATCTACCTCACGGAGAACAGCGGGGCCGGACCGACCTACACGTTCCCACAGCAGTATCCGCGCAGCTTCGGCGGCGGCGGTTTCATTCGCAGCGATGATGTCGTGGTGGGGTATCGTGTAAAACGCACGGATGGACCGGTTCGCTTCGGCCGTGTCGACCAGACGAAGGTGGCCGAACAGATGGCGACCGCCTTCATGGGTGGGTTTACCCCGGCGTTCCGGCACATGCGGATCTACGAGATGTGGTTCGTGCGTCCGAGTTGCAGCATCAGCGCCGACACCCTCGACCAGACCGTTCCGATGGGCAGCTACTCGCTCGCGGACTTCAAGAACCCGGACAGGGCGACCCCATGGGTCAACTTCAAGCTCAAGGTGAGCGAGTGCAAGGATCCCATCGGGCTGGTCGCCCAATTCACCTTTGGCGCCACCTCCGATGCGGACCCGCTGGCGAGGGATCTGTTTCGCATGTTCAGCGGCGGGCCGACCCACGTCGGCCTGGAAATCGCCAATGAAGCCAAACGCACGATCAGGCCCGGGCGGCCGTACCAGGCCAATGCGCTGGCCACCGGTGAGAACTTCGAGTTCTACGTGCGCCTTCGCGAGTCGGTACCGAATGTCGGGGGCGGCGCGTTCGTCCGCCCGGTCACGATCCGCGTCGATTTCCTGTGAGCCGCGTTCAATAGTCCGCGACGAGGGTGTGGAATGGCTTTCCCAACCGTAGCCCGTCGGTGTCGTAGCCGGATACGGTCTTGCCATCGACCGTCACCCTGGCTGGCTTCGTGCGGTCCGGCCAGAACACGCGCAATGCCGTGCCCGGCCGGATCCCGTCGCCGAGGGTGATGGTCAGGCGCTTCCCTTCGCGTCTGGCCGTCATGCTCAACGACCCATAGGCAACCGGCAGTCGCGTCACGGACAACCCCTTCCCGGCGACCCAGGAGGGCGGTGTGCCCGGCAGCAGGTAGAGGCCATCGTCGGCCTCGCGCATCAACATGCCGAAGAGCGTTCGTGCGTATTCCGATCCGATCCACGTATGCGGCATATCGCCGAGGTATCCCGGATGGCGAAGTCGCGAATGGACGACCTCGGCCCACATGTTCCACTCGGACGGTCGCCGGTCGCGCACGACGTCCATCAGGAGTTCTTCGGCGTCCTTTGGCCTGTCCAGATAAACATAGGTCAGCACATTGCGAAGTTCGTACGGCGTATAGGCAAAGAGTTCGCCGGGAGCCTCGCGCTTGCGTACGTCGGCGAGGTAGTGATCGAAGGTGCGGCGCAGCGCATCCGCGGGAAGGACGTCCATCTGCCCGGCCGGGTCGAGCGCGATCGAGACACTGGTCGGGTCGCCGTCACCCAGGTCGGCCGCGGCGGGAATCGTGTCGACGCCCTTCCAGGCCATCGTGGTCTCGATGGACTTGCGCAACGACTCGCGCAGCGCCGCGTACTGCTCGTGCGCATACGCCGCCAGGTCCTTGTCGCCCCATCGCTCGGCCAGCCATGCGCCGTCGTGCCAGCCCTTCAGTGCCCAGTAGTCGTCCCAGTAGCTGTGCGTGGGGCTCGAATAGCCTTCGTGGCTGATCGAGGGCGCGATGATGCCGTGGAAACGCTCGGGGGAAGGGAGGTCGCCGAGGTAACCGGGGACCATCGTGCGTTCGCGCAGCTCCTGCATGAAGTGCATGGCCGCACGCACTTTCGGCTCATACGAGCGAACACTTTCGGGACCGCCACCGAAGCGCGCCACATCGGCTACCAGGTTGATGAATTCGCCCTGGCTGTCGTACTCGATGTCGGAGCCGAAGCCACGATTGACACTGCCATCGGCATTGAGGATCGGCGATACCAATCCGTTCTCGTGCACGGCGTGCGCGGCGTACCAGTCGAGGTAGTCGCGTGCCGTCTTCGTCTCACCCATGCGCAGCAGGATCGAGGCCGTTGCCGCGCCGTCGCGGATGAAGGAGCGGTTGTAGTTACGCGGTCCTGCCTGCATGGCGTGACCTGTCTGGTTCACCAGCATGTACGCGGCCTGGGAGCGAAGGATGTTCACCAGGTTTTCGTCGGGCAGCGAAATGCCGACGCCGCCCAGACGCTGCTGCCATTCGTCGGAAACACGCGCCGACAGGGCATCGAAGTTCTCGGCGTGGAGCGTGCCGCGATCGATCGCTGGCGGTTCGGCCAGACGACCGTTCGCCTCCGTCGCGGTATTGCCCAGCGGGAAGGCGAGCACGACGTCACGCTGCTCGCCTGCCGCGAGATGCACCTTGTAATCGAGAACGGCGGCGGCGAGACCGTCGCCGTCGTGCGCCTGACGCGTGGAGGGCGATGTTCCGTTGGCGACCATGGCGGTGATCTCCGTCTCGCCATGCGCGCCGAACGGTGCGGCACCCGCGGCATCGACCGGTGTCAGCGACGCAAGTAGGGTGCGACCGTCCACGCGCACGCCTGCGTTCGATGCATCGCCGACGATGGCAATGTCGTGAATGGGCGAAGCGCCACCGTTCTGCCACGGCGGGTTGACCTGGATGGGTCGCACGACGAGCGACAGGACGCCATCGACGGTCGTGGCGCCGGTGTTGCGAAGCCGGTGACGAAGCATCACGACCGGCTGTGATCCGTCCTGCGTGGCGAACGCCTCGCTGGTCACCGCAAGTCCGGATTGAGCCATCCATCCCACGGACGGCATCGGCTTCCACCCGTCGCGTAGCGCATGCGTGCGCTCCGAGGTGTCGGACACGCTCGCGCGTCCGGACGCGTCGCGCCAGATGGCCTGCACCTGCGGGCCGCCCTTGTACGGCTCGATGTTGCCGTATTCGTCGAAAATGGATTTCTGCAGACCCGCCGGGACGCCGACGGCCGTCCAGTACACCTGCTGCATGTGCAGGGAGGAGGGGAAGAGTGCGGCGTTGGCGCGCGAGGCGATCACCTGGTAACGCTTCATCGGCGTCATCACCCGCAGGGGGCCAAGCAGTCGCAGCCGCTTCACCGCGGGCGGCGCCCCGTCTTTAACGCCGACCACCAGGCGAAGGGCATCGACGTCGTGTGGCTCGCGCGCGGCCAGGTAGGAGCTGTCGCCCAGGCTGCCGGGATCGCTGTCGAAGGTCGTCCAGCGTCCGTGCGTGTCGCGTCCTTCCAGCCGGGCTCCATCGCGGGGGCCGGCCCACTCGATCTCGAGGCCGGCAATGTTCACCGGCCGGGGCAAGGTGATAGCCAGTTGCCGTGTGCCCTTCGGGCCCTCGCCGACGATGCGGCGGATGCTGCCATCCGCCCAGAGCGCGGCGCCATCGCCCGTGCCGTCCAGTCCGACGATGCGCGCCGCGTCGCTGGCGGCGAAGGGCTCGAATTCGAAGACCGAAACACCCCAGTCGGCCGTCCGCGCCGGGGCGGCCAGTCGCACGTAGCGGGCCTCGGCCGCCGGAAACACGAGGTACTCGGTACCTCCCGGCGAGTCGGTCACGCTGTAGACGGGGTGGAAGGTCTGGCCGTCGGTGGACACCTGGATCGAGTACGAGGCGGCAAAGCCGCTGTCCCAATGAATGCGTACGCCGCCGATCCGGGCGACCTTGCCCAGATCCACCTGGAACCACTGCCCCGGGCTGAACGAGCCACCCCAGCGCGTCGTCTCGTCGGTGTCGATCGCGTGGGCGGGCGCCAGCGCCGGCACCTGCTGCGAGGAACTGCTGGCCCGCCAGTCGCTGCGGGGCGGCAGCGTGTCGGCAGCGAACGTCGGCGTGGCGACCAGCCCGAGCAGGGCGAGGGTCAGGCGAGTGGCGTGTAGGGTGCGGCGAGGGAACATGCGGGATCTACCTCCGGGGAGGTCACCAAGCCTAGGCACGTAACGCCATGTAACCAAGCCTTCGGCGCTAGAATCGGTGGTCTCGCGACCCTACGAATGCCCCGATATGCGTAATCCATTGCAGGAACAGTTGCTCAAGGCCGGTCTGGTCAAGAAGGACAAGATCGCCAAGGTCGTGCGCGACCAGGCCAAGCAGCGCCAGGGCAAGGCGCCCGTCGTTGCCGACGAGGCCCAGGTCGACGCACGCAAGTTGCAGGCCGAGCGTGCGGAGCGCGACCGTGCCATCGCCGCCGAGCGCAATGCCGACGCACGCAAGAAGGAAATCCGTGCGCAGGTCCGGCAGATCGTCGAAGCCACCCGGGTCAAACGCGACGGCGAGATTGCCTACCGCTTCACCGACGGCGAGAAGATCACCAGCCTGCTGGTGAGCGAGCCGCTTCGTGCCCAGCTCGCCGCCGGGGTCCTGGCCATCGCCAAGCTGGACGACCGCTATGAGCTCGTGCCGCGCGCGGCGGCGGACAAGATCCACATGCGCGTGGCCGACGTGGTCGTGTCCGACCACGGTCGCACGGACAGCGCGCCCCTGCCGGCCGATGACGATGACGACTACTACAAGCAGTTCGTCGTACCGGATGACCTGATCTGGTAAGGAGCGGTTGCCGATGAGCGTGCTGGTCACCGGCAGCGCCGGACACCTGGGCGAGGCCATCATCCGCCGTCTTCGCGCCGAGGGGCGCGAGGTTCGCGGTATCGACATCAAGGCCTCGGCGTTTACCGATCACGTGGGCTCGATCACGGACGAGGCCTTCATTCGCGATGCGATGTCGGGTGCCACGTCGGTCATTCATAGCGCCACCCTTCACAAGCCGCACGTCGCCACTCACTCGAAGCGCGAGTTCGTGGATACGAATGTGGCCGGTACGGTCGCGCTGCTCGAAGCCGCCGTAGCGCATGGCGTGAAGGCCTTCGTCTTCACCAGCACGACGAGCGCCTTCGGCGCGGCGCTGTCGCCGCAGCCGGGTGAGCCGGCCGCCTGGATCGACGAAGACGTGACGCCGATCCCCAAGAACATCTACGGCGCGACCAAGATCGCTGCCGAAGGCATGTGCGAACTCGTCGCGCGGAAAGAGGGCCTTCCGGTGATCGTGCTGCGAACGTCGCGCTTCTTCCCCGAAGATGACGACAACGCCGGCGTTCGCGCCGAGTTCAGTACGCTGAACATGCAGGCGAACGAACTGCTCTACCGTCGTGCGGACATCGACGACATCGTCGAGGCGCACCTGCTGGCGGTGGCTCGGGCGCCGGACATCGGCTTCGGCCGGTACATCGTCTCCGCCACGCCTCCGTTCACCCGGGACGACGTCGTCGCCTTGCGTGCCGATGCCGCGGCCGTGGTTCGCAGGCTGTTTCCGGATGTCGATGCGCTCTATGGCGCACGGGGCTGGAAGCTGCTGCCGAGCCTGGACCGCGTCTATGACAGCGGTCGGGCGTCACGGGCGCTGGGCTGGACGCCCCGGCGCGACTTTGCCTTCGTGCTCGATTGCCTGCGTCGCGGGGAGGATTTCCGCAGCGAGATGGCCCGGGCGATCGGGGTGAAGGGGTATCACGATGCGGTGTTCGATGAAGGGCCCTATCCCGTTATCGGGTGAAGGGTGCCATCGCCGCTGAAGCGGCTCCCACAAAAGGCATCGCCGCTGAAGTGGCTCCCACGGGGCTGCGGTGCCCTGTGTGGGAGCCGCTTCAGCGGCGATGCTCTCGCGCCGATCAAGCGACCGGCTTGGACCGGTCCGTCTCCAGCGCCTTGTTGATGCGCAAGGCCAGCAGCGTGCAGGCCGCGCCCGAGAGCAGGTAAACGCTTACCGCACCCAGGCCGAAGCGGGTCGACAGGCCCAGGGCCACCAGCGGGGCGAACGCCGCACCGAACAGCCAGGCGAAGTCGGAGGTCAGGGCGGCACCGGTGTAGCGGTAGCGCTTGGCGAAATTCGCCGTGACCGTACCTGCCGCCTGGCCGTAGGACAGGCCGAGCAGGGCGAAGCCGATCAGCAGGAAAGCGTCCTGTGCCACCTTGGCGCCGCCGAGCAGCCAGGGCGAGGCGATGGCGAACAGGGCGATCAGCACGGCCATCGTGCCCAGGGTGTTGCGGCGACCGAACTTGTCGGCGATGACGCCCGAGGCCATCGTGCCGAGGATCGCCAGGAAGGCGCCGATCAGCTGCACCACCAGCACATCGTTGATGTCCTGCGAGCGGTTCAGCGCAATCCACGACAGCGGGAAGATCGTGACCAGATGGAACAGCGCATAGCTGGCCAGAGCCGCAAAGGCGCCGATAAACAGGTTGTAACCCTGGGCCGTCACCATTTCGATGATGCCGATGGGCTCGAGCTCGCGCTCTTCCAGCAGCTGGGTGTATTCCTCGGTCACGACCAGGCGGAGGCGGGCGAACAGGGCCACCACGTTGATCGCGAAGGCGACGAAGAAGGGATAGCGCCAGCCCCAGCTGAAGAAATCTTCCGTCGACAGCTGGGTGTGCAGGAACAGGAACAGGGAAGCGGCGATCAGGAAGCCGATCGGCGCGCCCAGCTGGCCGAGCATGGCGTACCAGCCCCGGCGGTTCTTCGGGGCGTTCAGCGAAAGCAGGGACGGCAGGCCGTCCCAGGAGCCGCCGAGCGCAATGCCCTGCAAGAAGCGCAGCACCGAGAGAATCACAATGACCGCGTAGCCGTGCGACGTGTTCGCCGGCAGGAAGGCGATACAGACCGTGGACGTGCCCAGCAGGAACAAGGCCGCGGTCAGCTTGGTGCTCCGGCTCCAGTTGCGCTGGATGGCCATGAACAGCGTGGTGCCGAGCGGGCGGGCGATGAACGCGAGCGAGAAGATGGCGAAGGCGGCGAGGATGCCGTCCAGTTGGCTCAAAAACGGAAAGAACACCGACGGAAAGACGAGGACGGACGCGATGCCGTACGTGAAGAAGTCGAAGTATTCCGAAGCACGGCCGATGACGACGCCGACCGCGATTTCGCCAGGGGCGACGGGGGCGTGGCTGGTTTCGTGCTGGCGGCGGACATCCTGCTCGGCGCCCTCCGCGGCATTGTGATGGGCGTGTGAAATGCTCGACATCGTATTCGGCCGGTCTTGGAGATGGATGACAGGATAGCCAAAAATCGCACCACTCGGCTTGTAAGGCCATGGGACAATGTGTCCTATGGCCTTAAAAGGCGGATAGGCGTACTTTTTCGTGTCCCCACGGTTGCCTCCATCATGCGAATGTCCATGAAGATGTTGCGCGGATTGCTTATCCCCGCCCTGATCCTGCTCTTGTCGGGCTGCGATGCCGTGCTGTTCTCGCCCTCCGGCGACATTGCCCGGCAGCAGCGTGACCTCATCATTATTTCCGTGGTGCTGATGCTGATCATCATCATCCCGGTGATCGCGATGACCTTCCTGTTTGCCTGGAAGTACCGGGAAAAGAACAAGAACCACGACGATTACGCGCCGGACTGGAACCACTCCACGGTCCTGGAGCTGCTGATCTGGTCCGCCCCGCTACTGATCATCATCGCGCTGGGCGCCATCACCTGGACCAGCACGCACAAGCTGGATCCGTATCGCCCGCTGGACCAGATCGGCGCTTCCCGCCCGATCCCCGAGGGCGTCAAGCCCCTGGTGGTGGAAGTCGTGGCGCTGGACTGGAAATGGCTGTTCCTCTATCCGGAACAGGGCATCGCCACGGTCAATGAAATGGCCGCGCCGGTCGATCGCCCGATCGAGTTCCACATCACCGCCTCCAACGTCATGAACGCGTTCTTCGTCCCCGCCATGGCGGGCATGATCTACGCCATGCCGGGCATGGAGACCAAGCTCCACGCGGTGATGAACAAGACCGGTGACTTCGAAGGTATTTCCGCCAACTACAGCGGTGCCGGCTTCTCGGACATGCGTTTCCGCTTGCATAGCCTGTCCGACGGCGACTTCGACACCTGGGTGGCCAAGGCCCGCGCCGATGGCAACACGCTGAGCCGTGAGGACTACCTCAAGCTCGAGCAGCCCAGCGAACGCGAACCGGTGCACTACTACAAGACCGTGGCGCCTGGCCTGTACAACGCCATCCTCAACCGGTGCGTCGAATCGAACCGCATGTGCCAGAGCGACATGATGGCGATCGACCAGCAGGGCGGCCAGGGCGTGGTGGGTACCTACAACGTCACTTCGCTCGATGCCGCCACCCGCTCGCGCCTGGGTGTCGCCGACGACGGCAAGCGCTACGTGGGTGCGCTTTGCGCTGCCCGTGGCGCCACCGGCGCAGCGATGACACCTGCCGGACGTCCGCTCTGAGCGGCCGCCTTTTCCGATTCAAGCCTCGCCGAGTCCGGTAATGAACACACCCGATCTAGTCAAACTGATCTTTGGACGCCTCACCATCGAGGCGATTCCGTACCACGAGCCGATCCTGATCGGCACGTTCGCGGCGGTCGCCCTCGGCGGCATCGCCCTGCTGGCCGTCCTCACCAAGTACAAGCTCTGGGGTTACCTCTGGAGCGAGTGGTTCACCAGCATCGATCACAAGAAGATCGGCATCATGTACATGGTGCTCGGTATCGTGATGCTGCTGCGTGGCTTCTCCGACGCGATCATGATGCGTGCCCAGCAGGCCATGGCCTTCAACGGCAACGCCGGCTTCCTGCCACCGCATCACTACGACCAGGTGTTCACCGCCCACGGCGTGATCATGATCTTCTTCGTGGCGATGCCCTTCGTCACCGGCCTCATGAACTTCGTCGTGCCGTTGCAGATCGGCGCGCGCGACGTGGCGTTCCCGTTCCTCAACAACTTCAGCTTCTGGATGACCGTCGCCGGCGGCATGCTGGTGATGGCGTCGCTGTTCGTCGGTGAGTTCGCCCGTACGGGCTGGCTGGCCTATCCGCCACTTTCCGGGTTGGCCGCCAGTCCCGATGTCGGAGTCGACTACTACATATGGTCACTACAGGTGGCCGGCGTGGGAACGACCCTCTCCGGCATCAACCTGCTCGCCACGATCATCAAGATGCGCGCGCCGGGCATGACCATGATGAAGATGCCCATCTTCACCTGGACCTCGCTGTGCACCAACGTGCTTATCGTGGCCGCGTTCCCGGTGCTGACCGCCGTGCTGGTGTTGCTCTCGCTGGATCGCTACGTCGGCACCAACTTCTTCACGAACGACTTCGGCGGCAACGCCATGATGTACGTGAACCTGATCTGGATCTGGGGTCACCCCGAGGTCTACATCCTGATCCTGCCGCTGTTCGGCGTGTTCTCCGAAGTGGTCGCCACCTTCAGCCGCAAGCGCCTGTTCGGCTACGCGTCCATGGTCTACGCCACCGTGGTGATCACGGTGCTGTCGTACCTGGTCTGGCTGCATCACTTCTTCACCATGGGCTCCGGAGCGAGTGTCAACTCGTTCTTCGGCATCACCACGATGATCATCTCGATCCCCACGGGCGCGAAGATCTTCAACTGGCTGTTCACGATGTACCGTGGCCGCATCCAGTTCGAAGTGCCGATGCTGTGGACGATGGGCTTCATGGTGACCTTCGTGATCGGCGGCATGACCGGCGTCATGCTGGCCGTGCCTCCGGCCGACTTCCTGCTGCACAACAGCCTGTTCCTGATCGCGCATTTCCATAACGTGATCATCGGCGGCGTCGTCTTCGGCGTCTTTGCCGGCATCAATTACTGGTTCCCCAAGGCGTTCGGCTTCAGGCTGGATTCGTACTGGGGCAAGTGGTCGTTCTGGCTGTGGCTGACCGGTTTCTACTTCGCGTTCATGCCGCTCTACGTGCTGGGCTTCATGGGCGTCACCCGCCGCATGAACCACTTCGAAGACCCGTCGTTGCAGATCTGGTTCATCATCGCCGCGTTCGGTGCGTTGTTGATCGCTGGCGGCATCGCGGCCTTCCTCATCCAGATTTTCGTCAGCATCAAGCGCCGCGAGTCACTGCGTGACGTCACGGGCGATCCGTGGCACGGCCGCTCGCTGGAGTGGTCGACCTCGTCGCCGCCGCCGTCTTACAACTTCGCGTTCACCCCGATCATCCATGAGGCGGACGCCTGGTGGCAGATGAAGGAGCGCAACGCCGCGCGCCGCACGGAAGGTTACCTGCCGATCCATATGCCGAAGAACACCGCGGCTGGCGTGTACATCGCCGGGTTCGCCTTCGTCATCGGTTTCGCGATGATCTGGCACATGTTCCTCATTGCCGGTATCGCCTTCCTCGGCCTGCTGGTGACCGCGATCGGCCATAC
>Ga0247742_10000408_pt1 | contig 35829 bp, 26 predicted proteins | sample UWRJL208509C2_FD_180944 | JGI IMG/M metagenome (GOLD analysis project Ga0247742, IMG submission 180944) | Plant litter microbial communities from Arlington Agricultural Research Station in Wisconsin, United States - UWRJ-L208-509C-2 | ecosystem: Environmental > Terrestrial > Plant litter >...
TTTCTGCCCGCATCGCGGGGCGCCGCTGTCGCTCGGGTTCGTGCGCGGGGAGACGTTGGTGTGTGGCTATCACGGGCTTGCGCTCGACTGCCTCGGCCGTGCCGACACCATGCCGGGCCAGCGCGTCAAGAATTTTCCGCCCGTGCGAAGCTTTCCGGTGATCGAGCGGTACGGCTTCATCTGGGTATGGCCCGGGGATGCGGACCGGGCAGACCCCGCCACGTTGCCCAACCTGCATTGGGCGGAGAGCGAGACATGGGCGTATGGCGGCGGCCTGTACCATATCGCCTGCGATTACCGGCTGATGGTCGACAATCTCATGGATCTCACGCACGAAACCTACGTCCACGCCAGCAGCATCGGCCAGCGCGAGATCGACGAGGCGCCAGTCCGCACCACGGTAGAAGGCGAGGAGGTCATCACCAGCCGTTTGATGGACAAGGTGACCGCACCGCCGTTCTGGCAGATGGGGCTGCGCGGAGCGGGCCTGCCGGACGACGGGCCGGTTGATCGCTGGCAGATCTGCCGCTTCACCTTGCCGAGCCATGTCATGATCGAGGTCGGCGTCGCGCTGGAGGGAGAGGGCGGGTATGATGCGCCGGCGGACCGTAAGGCGTCGAGCATCGTGGTCGATTTCATAACGCCGGAAACGGAGACGTCGCACTGGTATTTCTGGGGCATGGCGCGGCAGTTCGCGGTTGCGGACGAAACGCTCACCGCCTCGATCCGCGACGGACAGGCGAAGATCTTCGGCGAAGATCTCGACATGCTCGAGCAGCAGCAGGCCAATTTGCTGCGCTGCCCGGATCGTCGGCTCCTCAAACTCAACATCGATGCCGGTGGTGCCCGTTCGCGCCTGCTGATCGACCGTGCCATCGCACGCGAGCAGCCGATCACGGACGTGGCAACCGCCGCCTGACCGAACGGACGCCGGTGCGGCGATGTGTCGCACCGGCTTTCGTTCAGGCCGTCGTGAGCATCAGCGCATCGAGCGCGATCGCGCCGTGCGGGTAGACGATCACCGGGTTGAGGTCGATTTCGGCGATGTTCGGTGCAGCCAGCATGATCTGCCCGATCGTCGCCACGATCTCCGCCACCGCCCGCACGTCCAGCGCTGGCGACCCGCGAAAACCGCGCAACACGGCCGCGCTTTTCAGGCTGTGGATTTCCCGCTCGATCGCCTCGACCGGCAGGTCGGGGGTGAGCAGGCGCACGTCGTGCAGAATTTCCGCCGTCACGCCGCCGAATCCGATCAGGATCACCGGACCCCAATCGGCATCGTTCTTGGCGCCGACGATGAGTTCGACGCCGCGCGCACCCATGCCTTCGACCAGCACACCGTCCAGCGCCAGCCCGGGATCGTAGGCGGCGACATTCGCATGGAGCCGCTTCCAGCCGGCGCGGAGCGCATCGGCATCGGCGAGGTTGAGGATCACGCCACCGGCATCGCTCTTGTGGCTGAGGTCCGGCGACTGCGCCTTGATTGCGACCGGATAGCCGAGCGCGTCCGCGCCGGCCACTGCATCCTCGATCGTGGTGGCGAACACGCCCGCCGGAACCGGGATGCCGAACGGGGCGAGCAGCGCCTTCGCCCGATATTCAGGCACCACGCCCCCCGCCGGAAGGTCGAACGCGTCGAGCGGTGCTTGCTCCGCCACGGCGAAATCTCGCGCGGCATGTGCGCTGAGTCGCTTGAGCGCCCGCAGCGCGCGTTCGGTCGAGGGGAAGTACGGGATGCCGAGGCCGCGAAGCTGCGCGAGATACGCCGGAGACACCGCCGCGCCCTCGTCTAGCCCGGCGAAGATCACCGGCTTGTCGGGCCGCAGTTCGGAGACGGCGCGCAAGATCGGCGGTAGCTTGATGCCGACCGTCACCGGATCGGTCTGGATGATCCCGGCGACGATGCTGCCGAAGCGATCGTCGCCGAACAGCGCGGCCAGCGTGCGATAGTAGAGATCGGGATCGACCAGCCCCTGCGCGGTGAGATCGAGCGGGTTGCTCACGCCAACGAAATTGGGGAGCGCCGCGCGCAAGGCTGGTGCCGTGGAATCATCCACCACCGGCAGATCGAGGTCGAGTGCTTCGCACAGATCCAGCGTCAGCGCCTTGAATGCGCCTGACTCGCCGAGCACCGCCACGCCTTGCGGTGGTATCCTCGGGCAACGCAGTGCGATTTCAGCAATGTCGCCGAGTTCTTCGAGCGTTTCGGCGAACACCACGCCGGCGCGCTCGACCTTGACTCGCATCACCGCGTAATCGCCCGCCATCGCGCCGGTATGCGTCGCGGCGGATTCGCGAGCCGCGCTCGATTTGCCGGGGTGGAGCAGCACGATCGTCTTGCCGAGCGCGCGCGCGCGGCGTGCCGCCGCGAGGAAGCGTTGCGGTTTGCGGAACTGCTCGACGATCATCGCGATCACCTGCGTGGCGGGATCGTCGAGCAGATACTCGACATAATCCTCGACGCCCGACGCGGCCTCGTTGCCGGTCGATACCGAGAAGGACAGGCCGAGGTCGCGGCTCGCCAGTGTCGTACCCAGCACGCACGCCATCGCGCCGCTCTGCGACACGATACCGATGCCAACGCGCTCACCCAGCGCGACGGCGTTCGTCTCGACGAAGGTGAGCGGGACGCGATCGATGAAGTTGGTCATGCCGAGGCAGTTCGGCCCCTCGACCACCATGCCCGTCTCGTCGGCGATCCGGCCGATCTCGCGCTGTTCGGCAAGACCTTCCTCACCGCCTTCCGCGAAGCCGGCGGAGAAGATCACCGCCGCGCCGACGCCGCGCGCGGCCAGCGCCCGGACCGTATCGAGCACGGCCACACGCGGGATCGCCAGCACCGCCGCATCGACGCCGTCGGGCAGATCCTCGACCGAGGCGAGGCACGCGCGGCCGCCGATCTCGGCGCGCTTGGGGTTGATGAGGTGGACCGTGCCGGCGAAGCCGTTACGGTCCAGGTTCGCGAGCACCGACGCGCCGAGCGCGCCCGGCTTGTCGGACGCGCCGACGATCGCGACCGAGCGCGGCCGCAATAGCCGGTCGAGCCGGTGGCCGGATGTGGTGAGGGCCTCAGCCGTCATGCTCTCGCTCCCGCCTTAGCGCTGCTTGGTGGTGTCGTAGGCGCCAAGCCCGGGCTTGTAGGTCTTGTCGTCGATGAACTGCTTAATGCCTTCCTTGCGGCCTTCGTTGTCGTAGCTGTTGGCCGCCTCCTGCGCGCGGATCAGGTAATCCTCGGCATTGTCATAGGTCATCTCGCGCACGCGGCGGATAGAATCCTTGGTCGCTTTCAGCGCGACCGGGTTCTTCTTGAGCAGCACCGCCGCCACCTCGGCGACACGCGCGCGTAACTGGTCGAGCGGCAGCGCTTCGTTGACGAAACCCCATTCGACCGCGGTCTTGCCGTCGATATTCTCGCCCATCATCGCGTGGTACATCGCACGACGGAACGAGGTGAGTTCGGTCGCCACCTTCGCCGCACCGCCGCCGGGCAGAATGCCCCAGTTGATTTCGCTGAGGCCGAATTGCGCTTCCTCCGCCGCGAAGGCTAGGTCGCATGCAAACAACGGGCCATAGCCGCCGCCGAAACACCAGCCGTTGACCATCGCGATCGTCGGCTTCTGATACCAGCGCAGCCGACGCCACCAGCCATAGCTCTCGCGCTGCGCCTTGCGCGTGCCTTGCAGGCCGTCCGCTTCGGTTTCCCGGAAATATTCCTTAAGGTCCATGCCCGCCGACCAGGCCGTGCCTTCGCCGGTCAGCACCAGCACGCCGACGTCGTCACGAAATTCGAGATCGTCGAGCACGCGCATCATCTGGCGGTTGAGGCGCGGCGACATGCAGTTGCGCTTGTCGGGCCGGTTGAAACTGACCCAGGCGATGCCGTCTTCAACGGTGACGGCAACGGTCGCCAGTTCGACGGGGTCGATGGTCATGCGATATCTCCTGCTTGGGGCCGTCAGCCGACGGCGTAAATGCTGACGAGGACGTGATCGGGCCGGCGAATGCCGACGCCGACGAAGAGCGTGCGCCGCAGCCAGTCGTGGGAGCCTGCCGCGACGGTGAAGCGCGGGTGCGTGCGGAAGTAATAGTGCTGCGGCTCGACCGGCTCACCGCGCGCGAGCCGCTCGCTCACCTCGGGCGAGGCGACGCGCATGCCGCGATTGCGCACCTCGATCGGCACGCCGTCGTCGGTCAGCAATACGTAGCGCGCATCGACTTCGGTGAGGCCATCGGGTGCGATCGCCTGCCAGTCCGCGCCGAGCGGCAGCACCGTGCCGCGCAGCCGCGCGCCTTCGAACGTGCCGCCGAGGATCGGCACGCAGCGGTGCCGCCGCCCGTCGATCCCGCCGGTTTCGACCGGCGCCGCCACCTCGACGCGGATCGAGAAGGCGAGATCGAGCGAAGGGATGGGATCGATCATCGCCGATCAGATCGGGAAGTGGCCGGGTTGGGTCTCGATCGTGATCCAGCGCAGTTCGGTGAAACTGTCGATACCGGCCTTGCCGCCGAACTTTCCGTAGCCGGACCCTTTGGTGCCGCCGAACGGCATCTGCGCCTCGTCATGCACGGTCGGCCCGTTGACGTGGCAGATGCCCGACTTGATCTGCCGCGCGACGCGAAGCCCGCGCGCGGTGTCGCGTGTGAACACCGCCGCAGACAGGCCATATTCGGTATCGTTGGCGAGTTCGATCGCATGCGCCTCGTCACGCGCGCGGACGATGCCGACGACCGGGCCGAAACTCTCCTCGCGGAACAGCTTCATCTCCGGCGTCACCTTGTCGATGACATGCGCGGGCATCAGCACGCCGTCGGCAGCACCACCGTTGGTCTGGACCGCACCCGCCGCGACCGCATCGTCGATCAGCCCCTGCACATGCACGACCGTCTTGAGATCGACCACCGCGCCGAGCGGGGTCTTGCCGTCGCGCGGATCGCCGACCGGCATCGTGCCGACCTTGGCGGCGAACGCCGCGACGAACGCATCCGCCACCGCATCGACGACGATGATCCGTTCGGTCGACATGCAGATCTGGCCCTGGTTCATGAACGCGCCGAAGGCGGCGGCCTTGACCGCCTCGTCGATGTCGGCGTCGTCGAGCACGATCAGCGGTGCCTTGCCGCCCAGTTCGAGCAGGGCGGGCTTGAGGTTCTCGGCGCAGCGCCGAGCGATGATCTTGCCGACCGCAGTCGATCCGGTGAAGTTGACGCGCCGCACCGCCGGATGGTCGATCATCGCGCCAACGACATCACCGGCATCGGCCGGCGCGTTGGTGATGAGGTTGACGATGCCGTCGCCGAACCCCGCCTCCACGAACGCCTCGATAATCAGCGCATGCGTGCGCGGGCATTGCTCGGAGGCTTTGAGCACCACCGTGTTGCCGCAAGCGAGCGGCACCGCGATCGCGCGCGTGCCGAGGATGATCGGCGCGTTCCAAGGCGCCATGCCGAGCACGACGCCAGCCGGTTCGCGCAGCGCCATCGCGATACAGCCCGGCTTGTCGGAGGGGATCACCTCGCCGCTGATCTGCGTGGTGATCGCGGCGGCCTCGCGCACCATCGCGCTCGCCAGCATCAGGTTGAAGCGCGCCCAGCCCTCGGTCGCGCCGATCTCCTCCATCATCGCCGAAACGAAATCGGCAACCTTTGCGTCGAGCGCGTCGGCAGCCTTCAGCAGCATCATGCGGCGTGGCGTCGGCCCCAGCACCGACCATGCGGGGAAGGCGGCAGCGGCGGCATCGACCGCAGCGATCGCGTCCTCGACGGTGGCAGCGGCGGCGCGCGTCGCGACGCTGCCCGTTACAGGATTGATGCGCTCGAACGTTTTCGCAGCGGCGCGCGAGGCTCCGCCGATCGACAGGGACGACTCGGTTCCCGACATCTCACTCTCCAACATTATTGATATGTCTAATAGCAATTTTCCAACCCCTTCGCAACAGCGATGATTTCTTCAGCCGACCCCGCTAGGAATGCGGTGATGGCGAAAGAACAAATCGATACGGTGTTTCACGACGTGTTCGCGGACCGGCTGGGATATGTCCTGCGCCGCGCTTCGGGCGTGATGATGGGCGCGCTCGGCGGGGCGCTCGCTCGCGTCGAGCTGCGTCCGGTCGAGGCGACGATCCTGATCCTGATCGGAGCGAATCCGGGCAGCAGCCAGAGCGATGTCGGTCGCGTGCTCGGCATCAAGCGGGCCAACATGGTGCCATTGATCGCGGGCCTCATCACCAAGGACCTCATCAAGAAGTCTCCGGCGGACGGCCGCTCGCACGCACTCTCGCTGACCGACCAGGGTATCGCGCGGCGCGACGCCGCCGACGCGATCATGCTGGAGCATGAACGACGCTTCGAGGCGTTTCTCGCGCCGGAGTTGGCGGAGCCGCTGCGCGCCGCGCTGGCGCGCCTTGCGGCGGCGGACGGCGGCCCGGCCTGAGGCGCGGCGCGACCCAAAGGGTTGCGCTAAGCAGATGGCGCAGCGAAACGGCGGCTAGGCGGCGACGAGCTCGAGGATGCCGTCATGCCGCACGAGCGGGTTGGTCGACGTGGGGCACTACCCGACGTCATCCGACGCAGGCATTTGTCAGGGGTGAGAGCCGTCACTTGAGCGAGAATATCTTACGACATGAGTTCAACTCTCAGTTGAAGACATCTCCTTTCGGAACAAAAACATTTCATCCATGCCGGGATCTTCGTTGGCGGGGTGGTGCCGGTAAGGATGGCGCGCGTGGAAGAACTCCACGATGTGGAAACCACAGACATTCACATAGAAATGGACGTTACGCTTCTCGAAATAGGGGGTGCTGGTTTCCCATATGCGGGTTTTCGGGAACAATGCCTCGATCGCCGCCCATGCCTTTCGTCCCAGCCCACGGCCATGCTCGCCAACCGCGATGTAGAACAGGTCGAGCCCGTTTTGGTGGGTGACCTCGTCGATCACCACCACCGCGCCGCCGACCTTGCGTCCGCTGCGGAGTACATGGAGCGTCTGCGCACCCGGCGCGGCCATCGCAGCGTCGAGGTCTTGATCCGATGGGATGGGACCATCCTCCAGCGCTCCGAATTGCTCAATGACCGCAAGAGCAAACGCGTCTTGCAGCGCGCGCTTGACGTCAGGGAAATCCGCCGCGTGCGCAGGAGCTAGGGTGATAAGGTCGTCATTCATTGCAGGTGCCGATCATCAAAGCATGCGGGGCAGCACGTCCGTTTCGGGCGTGCGGTCGAAGGAGCGGTGTTTCAGCACGCAGAGAACGTGCGTGGCGATCACGGCGAGAAGCAGATAGGCAAGCGTCAGATGCAGCTAGGCGCGTAGCGGACGGGCGCGGTCATTTCGGAGTGTCCATCATCGTATCGCCGCCCAGCGCGCGATAGAGGGCGGTGGCGCTGGTCAGTTCGTCGCGCCGCACCGTGAGCAGAACCTGCTGTGCGCTATAAGCGGTGCGCTGCGCATCGAGTAGTTCCAGTCGGCTCGTCATCCCAGCTCGGTAGGACAATCTGGCAAGGGCTGCGCGCCGCCCAGCCTGTTCCACCACCGCTCGCTGCTCGGTCAGCTGACTGGCGAACGTCGCCCGCCCGGCGAGCCCATCGGCGACCTCTCGGAAGGCGGTCTGGATGCTTCTTTCGTAGGTGGCGACTGCGATCGAACTGCGCAGGCGCGCGATGTCGAGATTGCCGCGCAGCTCGCCGCCACGAAATATCGGCAGGGAGATGGCGGGCGTGTACGACCAACTGCGATTGCCCGCAGTGAACAGCGATTGCAGAGCCAGGCTGGCGAAGCCGAATGCGCCGGTGAGCGACAGGCGCGGCAGGAAGGCGGCACGCGCCGCGCCGATGTCGGCGTTGGCGGCACGCAAGTCATGCTCCGCCTGCGCAATGTCGGGGCGGCGGAGCAACAGGTCCGATGGCGTGCCGGCCGCGAGAGAGGTGCGGATCGGCTGCTGCATCAACCCCATGCCTTGGGGCAAATTGCTGGGCAGCGGCGCTCCCACTGCCAGCGTAAGTGCATTGGTCGCCTGCTCGCGCTCGCGTTCGCGCTGGGCTAGGTCGGCGAGCGCTTGCCGCGCCAACCCCTCGGCCTGCGCCAGATCGACCCCGCTCGACTGGCCCGCCGAGTGCAACTTGCGCGCGATTGCGAGCGAGCCTTGCCAGTCGGCCAGTGTCGCTTCGGTGAGGTGCAATTGCTCTTCAGCCAGCCGCTCGGCGATGTAAGCGTCGGCCACTGCGCCGATCACGGTAATCCTCGCCGCCCGCTGGCCCTCGCGTGAGGCAAGATAGCGTTCGGTCGCGGCAGAGTTCTGCGCGCGCAGGCGGCCGAACAGATCGATTTCGAACGAGGTCAGCGCAGCCTGGGCGGTGAATTGACCGAAGGTGACACCGGACGATGCGGCGTTGCCCAATCCGACACCTGCCCCGGCGACAGTGCCGGGCTGGCGCTGGTGCGTATAGGCGCCGTCGAGACCGACGTTCGGCAGCCCTTGCGCGCGGGTCACCCGAATCTGGGCGCGGGCCGCCTCGGCGTTCAGCGCCGCGATCCGCAAGTCGCGATTGTCGCTCAAGGCCAATGCGATCAGCCGTTGCAGGCGCGGATCGCCGAACATGCCGCGCCATTCTGGCACCGCCTCTCCGTCGAGTGCGACCCGATAAGCCGGCGCAACCGGCGCAGCGGGCAGCGTCAGTTTCGGCGTCATCGCGCAGGCGGTGGGCGTAAGCATGAGAGCGAGGGCAAGCGATCGCATGATCATGCCCGGCTCCTTCCGCGCCGTTCGGCAAGGCCCACCACGACGACGAAGAACACCGGCACGAACAGCACCGCCAGCACGGTGCCCGTCACCATCCCGCCAAAGACGCCAGTGCCAATCGCGGCCTGCGTCTCGGCACTGGCGCCGCGCGCGAGCATCAGCGGCATGACGCCCAGCGTGAAGGCGAGGCTGGTCATCACAATCGGGCGCAGCCGCACTTTCGCCGCGGCCAAGGCAGCATCGACCAGACTCATCCCCTGCTCGCGATAACGCTTGGCGAACTCCACGATCAGGATCGCGTTCTTGGCGCTAAGGCCGATGATGGTAATGAGGCCGACGCGGAAGAAGATGTCGTTCGCCATGCCTCGCAGCATCACGGCGGCGACCGCGCCGATCAGGCCAAGCGGCACGACCAGCATCACCGCCGCCGGGATCGACCAGCTTTCGTAGAGCGCGGCCAGCACGAGGAAGACGACCAAAAGCGACAGGGCGAGCAGCAGGGGCGCCTGAGACCCCGCCTCACGCTCCTGCAACGAGGCGCCAGTCCACTCGATCGCGAAGCCGCGGGGGAGCCGGGCGGCGAGTTCCTCCATCGCCTTCATCGCGTCACCGCTCGACACCCCCGACGCGGGTGAGCCGGTGATGCTGATCGAGGGATAGCCGTTGTAGTTGCTCAGTTGCAGCGGCCCGTTCTGCCAAATAGGCGTGACCAGTTCGGTTAGCGCGACCGTCCCGCCGCTCGCATTGCGGACGCGCAGGGCCAGCACATCGTTCAGGTTCATGCGGTGTTTCGCATCCGCCCGCACGATCACCTGCTGCAACCGCCCGTTGTTCGGGAAATCGTTGACATAGCTGCTGCCCATTGCGGTCCCGATCATGTCGGTGATCGCATTGAAGGAGACACCCATCGCGCGCGCCTTGGCACGGTCGATATCTAGTCGGACGTTGGTGCCGCCGGGCATACCGTCGGCATAGACGTTCGACAGGCGGGCGTCCTTGGCGGCATGGTCCAGCAGAAGGTCGCGTGCGGCGGCGAGCGCCTCGCGGCCCTTTCCCGCGCGATCCTCCAGCCGCAGCGCAAACCCCGAGGAGGTGCCCAGTTCCTCGATCGCGGGCGGCATCAAGTTCATCACCTGGCCCTCGTGGACGGCCTTCCCCATCGCGGCATCGGCCGCCGCAATTTCGGCGCGGACGTCTGTGCCGGGCTTCAGGATGGTGTAGATCATCGCGGCATTCGCGCCCGACCCGGAAAATCCAAAGCCGAGGATCGACTGGGTGGTGAGGACGCCGGGGCGCACGGCGGCGAAGCGCTCGAACGCCTTCACCGCCTCCAGCGTGCGCGTCGTGGTGGCGTCGGCGGGAAGCTGGAAGGTAGTCATGTAATAGCCTTGATCCTCTTCGGGCAGGAACGAGGACGGTAGGTTGACGAAGCCGATGGCCAGCAGTCCGACGAGCAGCGCAAAGATCGTCATCATTCGCCCGCTTTGCTTCAGAAGCGTCGCGACCCATGATTGATAGCGCGCCGTCGTCGCCTCGAACCAACGATCAAACGCACGGAACAGGCGGTTCTTCGGCCGCTCGGCCTCGACCGGCTTCAGCAATGTCGCGCAGAGCGCGGGCGTCAGCGTCAGCGCCAGAAAGGCGGAGAACAGGATCGACACGGCCATCGCCATAGAGAATTGGCGGTAGATCGTGCCGACCGATCCGGACGCCAGTGCCATCGGAATGAACACCGCCGACAGCACAAGCGCGATGCCGATGATGGCGGGGGTGATCTCGGTCATCGCGCGGATCGTCGCGTCGCGCGGAGAGATGTGCTCCTCGTGCATCAATCGCTCGACATTCTCGACGACGACGATCGCGTCATCGACGATGACGCCGATCGCCAGCACCATGCCGAACATGGTCAGCACATTGATCGAATAGCCCGTGATCAGCATCACCGCCACCGTGCCGAGAAGCGCGATAGGGGCTATGATCGCCGGGATCAGCGTGTACCGGATGTTCTGGAGGAACAGGTACATCACCAGGAAGACGAGGATCATCGCCTCGATCAGCGTGTGAACGACCTTCTCGATAGATACGCGCACGAACGGCGCGGTGTCGAACGGCGCGGACCAGGTGACTCCGCGCGGAAAGGCGCGCGACAGCTCCGCCATGCGCGTGTTCACCGCCTTTGATACCCCCACGCCATTCGCGCCGGGCGAAAGCTGTATCGCGGCGGAGGCGGCGACCTTGCCATGTTCGCGCGTTGCGGTGCCGAAGCTCTGCCGCCCCAATTCGATGCGCGCGACCTTGTCGAGCGTTACCGATGACCCGTCCGTGTTCGCCTTCAGGATGATGCCGGCAAAATCCTCGGGCGTTGTCAACCGCCCATCGGCGGTCAGCGGCACGGTCACGCGCTGTCCTGCCGTCGTCGGCTCCGCGCCCAGCGCGCCCGGCGCAATCTGGACATTCTGCTCGGCAATGGCCGCAGTCACATCGCTGGCAGTCAGGCCGAACCCCGCGAGCCTAACAGGGTCGATCCATATCCGCATCGCCCGTTCGGCGGAGAAGCTTTGCACCCGTCCCACGCCGGGCACGCGTTTCAGTTCGTCGACGATCCGCCGCGACATATAGTCGGCCAGTTCCACTTCGTCATGACGACCATCGTCTGACATGAGACTGACGATCATCAGGAACCCGGACGACGCCGATTCCACGGTAATGCCGGTCTGGCGCACGGCTTGGGGTAGCCGCGCCTCTATCGCCTTGAGCCGGTTCTGCACCTCGACTTGCGCCATCTCGACGTTGGTGCCGGGGCGGAAGGTGGCGGTAACGGTGGCGCTGCCCGAGGTATCGGTGTTGCTGTCGAAATACAGGAGGTTCTTCACGCCCGACATCTCCCGCTCGATCAGCGAGACGACACTGTCATTGAGTGTCTGCGGCGTCGCGCCGGGGTAGGTAGCGTAGATGCTGACGCTGGGCGGCGCGACGCTTGGAAAGCGCGCGACCGGCATTTGCGGCAACGCGATGGCGCCAAGCAGAACGATGGCGATGGCGATGACCCAGGCAAACACCGGTCGGTCGATGAAGAAGCGCGGCATCGGCTCAGCGCCCGCGCCACCGCAGCGGCTTGACCGGAGTACCCGTCTGCACACGGTCCTGCCCCTCGACGATCACCTGCTCGCCGGCGCGAAGCCCGGACAGGATAAGGGCGCGGCCGCCGACCACATCGCCCACCGTCACCCGGCGCACGTGAGCCCGGTCCTGCTGCCCCACCACGCTGACTTGTGCTTGCCCGCCGGCATCGCGCGTCACCGCCTGCTGCGGCACGCTGAGCGTACCGGCAGACACGGCGCGAGGCAGGCGTGCGCGCACGAACATGCCTGGCAGCAACGTCTCGCCCGGATTGTCGACCGCGACCCGCACGAGCACATCGCCGGTGCCCGGATCAACAGCGATCCCGGAAAACAGCACGTGGCCTTTCACGGGATGCATCTGGCCGTTGGCGGCGACGATCTCGACCAAGGCATTCGTCTGCCCCGCCGCCCGTGAGGCAGCGAAGCGATCCGCTGGCTGGCGCAAGTCGATATAGACGCGGTCTATCTGCTGAACGATCGCCAGCGGATTGGCGTCGGCAGCGGTCACCAGCGCGCCTTCCGTGACATTGGCCGCTCCGATCCGCCCGGCGATCGGGGACGTCACGCGCGAGAAGCCGACATCGATCTGCCGCCGTCGGAGCGTTGCGCGCGCCTCCGCCACCTCTGCGATGGCCTGATCGCGCGCGGCGATCACATCGTCATAGTTCTGGCGGCTGATGGCGTCCGCCGCGACGAGCGGCTTCAACCGCCCCGCCTGGACTTGCGCCCGCGACAGCGCTGCCGAAGCCTTTTGCAGCGTCGCGCGGGCGGTGTCGGCATCGGCGCGATACGGCGCCGGGCTGATCTGGAACAGCGGCTGACCGGCGTGGACCATCGCACCTTGTTGGAAAAACTGGTGTTGAACGATACCGCCACTTGCGCGCGGATCTCGGCGGTCCGCCATGCGACGACGCGGCCCGGCAATTCATCCATCACGGCGGATTGAGCGGGCGCTGCCGCAACGGTCAGCACCTCCACCTCTTCGGGTTTGGCGGCGGGCGCTTCGGTGGCGCACGCAGCCAGCAGCGGAGCCAGCAGCAGTGGCGGGAAAGCTTTTCGGAGGGGCATGGCGATCATGAGAAGCCCCATCGGCGCGTCGCATTGTCGTTGCGTCGAGGTTGTGTGGAGATTGCGTGGATTGCTCTGGCTGTGACCGCGAGCCTGATGCTATCTCATCGCAATGAGCCCCCTCGCGCTGATTGCCGAAGATGACAAGGACATCGCCGATATCCTGCGCGCCTATCTGGAGCGCGAAGGATTCCGAACGGTGCAGGCCGCTGATGGCCGCACCGCGTTAGACGTCCATCGGGCGCTACGGCCCGACATCATGCTGCTCGACATCACCATGCCGCTGGTCGACGGGTGGGAGGTGCTCTCCGAAGTGCGACGGCGTGGCGGAACGCCCGTGATCGTAATCACCGCGCTTGATCAGGATCTCGACAAGCTTCAGGCCCTGCGGATCGGTGCGGACGATTACGTCATCAAGCCGTTCAACCCGGTCGAGGTGGTCGCACGGGTGAAACGGTCTTGCGCCGCACCGACGGCATGGGCGCAAGCGGAGTGCTGCGCATCCGCACCGTCGAGATCGATACGATCAGCCACATCGTTCGCGTGGACGACAAGGAGGTCGCGCTGACGCTCACGGAATTTCGCCTGCTCGCGCACATGGCGCGCAGCCCGACCCGGGTATTCACGCGTGGCGATCTGGTGGATGCGTGCATGCCGGGTTCAGACGCGCTCGACCGCACCGTCGATAGCCACGTCAGCAAATTACGCCGAAAGCTGGACCAGGCCGGAGCGCCAAACATGCCCGAGGGCGTACGCGGGGTCGGCTATCGACTGACCTCCCGCGCATGAAGGCCGGGGCCAGCCTGGCACGGCAATTGTGGACGGCAATGGCGGCGCTTTCGGTGATGACGATCATCATCAGCACTGCTGCCTTCTACATCATCTACGCCTTGCTGGAACGATGGCGGATCGTTGCGCCGCTGCCGCCAGGAATGGACGCCTTCACCGGCCTGGATGTCAGCATCACGCTGGGCGTATGCGTGCTGGGACTGCTGCTGGCACTGGGCGTCGCCGTTTGGCTGTCGCGCCGGATCGTGCGGCCGCTCAGTGCGGTGGGCGCGGCAGCACGCCGGATCGCTGATGGCGATCTCGCCACCCGTGTCGACGCCATACCGGACGCGCAGGGTGAAACTGCGCTGCTGATCGCGGACTTCAACGCCATGGCTGGTCGATTGCAGCGCATGGCCAGCGACGTCAGCGTCTGGAATGCGCAGATCGCGCATGAACTGCGCACGCCGCTTACGATTTTGCAGGGGCGATTGCAGGGCGCCAAGGATGGTCTTTTTCTGCTCGACGCATCTCTGGTCGATGGATTGATGGCTCAGGTTGTCGGGCTTACGCGACTAGTCGAGGATCTGCGCAGCGTCAGCCTGGCCGGAAGCGGTCAGCTAGAGTTGATGCTGACTGATGTCGATCTCGCCTCGGAGGTCAAGGATATGGCTCCAGCCTTACGTTCGATGCTGGAGCCCGCAGGCTTTTCGCTGATGCTGGACCTGCAGCCCGGCACGGCTCGCGCCGATGCAGGACGTATTCGGCAGGCGATACTGGCGCTCGTCGATAATGCTCGCCGACATGCCGACCCTTGCGTGCTGAGGATATCTACCAGCATTGCGAAAGGTCATGCCTCGATTACTGTCGCCGATACAGGACCGGGAATTCCACCGGACTTCGAAGGGGATGCGTTCAACCAGTTTATCCGGGGCCCGCAGTCGAAGCGAGGATCAGGGCTCGGTCTAGCGGTTGTTCGAGGCATAGCCAGGGCGCACGGAGGCGATGCCCATTATGAAAGTCGCGTTGGCATATCGGCGTTCGTTATCAAATGGCGGACATAGCGGCATGTCGGCCTCATCCGGACGCGAGTCAGTGTCGCTCGATCGGATCGAACGGAGTCTGTAAGATATGCCACTCTGTCCGCATTCAACGAGACTGGCCGTTCCGCAACCAAGTCATGACGACGGAATGTGATGGAAAGCTGTTCATGGGGGCGTTAAGCCTGCGATTTCCGCACCGCCAAGACTGCGCTATCATGCGATGCACTTTGGCTGCGAACCATAGGTTCCGACAAGAGGGAACACCCAAACTCTTGAAGCGCGTTGTGGTTGAACCCGGTGGCAACATCGCGGACGCAGCCGGCGGTTGCGGCATAATCCTCGATGATTATTGGGCTGACGCTGAGCGAGGTCGCATCTAGGAAGTCCGTGCGGGAACACTGGCTACCTATGAACTACCTATCTTCCTTGGAAATTTAAAAGAATTGCACGTCTGCAGCGGTGGTAATATCTTAGACTAACGTCTAAATTTTGTTTAGACGTTGGTCGAAATGGCCTCAAACGTTCGTCTAAGTCGTCTTCCACCTTGGTCGTAATGTTCATCGTTTGTATTTTTTAGTAACGCCTGCTTAACCGGCTTTGATGCTTTGTCGGCTCACGCACAGGGGAGTGCGTGGGGATAAAATATGTCATCGCCGCGAACAGGGAAGGGAGCGCCAAGGCTTAAACGCCCCCTATGGCGTTTTCTCCTCTTTTCCGAAGCGATATTTCTTGGATATTTCCACGGGATATCTCACGCGAATACTTTATCCGGCACCGTCATAACCAACGTTGCGACAGCATCATTTGATCAAGATGGTAAAAACGTCTCGACGTCGTCCAATGTCACATCGACGTATGTTGTAGAACGTCTGGATGTTTCGATCGCCGCGACGGCTCCGCGCGTGACGATCAACGGCGTTGCTGCTGCCACCGGTGTGCCGTTTCTCGTCACCAATACAGGCAATGGCAGCGAGGTGTTTCGCCTCGACGCGAGCGTCGATCAGCCCGCCGTCGGGGTAGCGGGCTTCGCGCTCGATCTCAACCACGACGGCATTTACGATCCCGCGATCGATACGGTGTTGGGAGAGGCGGTGACGCCCGCGCTCGCGGCTGGAGCGACACAAGGCATCTTCGTGCTGGTGGCGAATGCCGCAACCGCAAACGCTGACGTCACCGTGAGCGCACGTGCGACCGCCGTGACCGGATCGGGTACACCGGGCACCACGTTCGAAGGCCGCGGCGACGGCGGTGTCGATGCGGTCGTTGGCAAGACCGGCGCCGCCGATCGTGCGCAAGCGCTGCTCACGCCCTCGCCGACGGTGCCGACTTTGGTCAAGGCGCAGAGCGTCAGCGCGCCCGACGGCAGCACGCGCGCGGTGCGCGGCGCGACCATCACCTACACGCTGACCGCCCATTTCAACGGACGCACGCCGGGCGCGGTGGTCGCCGATCCGATCCCGCAAGGGACGGGCTACGTCGCCAACAGCCTGACGCTCGACGGCATCCGTCTCAGCGACGGCGCCGATGCCGATGCCGGCAGCTTCGACGGCAGCCGGATCAGCGTCGCGCTCGGCGACGTCGCCGCCGCAGGCGACCGCGTCATCACCTTCAAGACCATCATTCAGTGAGGAGTATTGCCATGTTCTACACGACCACGTCCGTTCGAAGGATTGCCACTACCGCACTAGCGGCCGCTCTCGTCACCGCTCCGGCCTATGCCGGCGGGCCGATCCAGGTCTCGTCCAAGGTGATGGTCGAGAAGAAGGTCGCCGCCAAGGACGGCACCACCAGCGTCACGCTGGCGCCGACGAAGAAGGTCGTGCCGGGCGACAAGGTCGTCTTCGTGCTCGATTACCGCAACACCGGCGCCCAGCCGATCAGCAACCTCGTCCTCGACAATCCCGTGCCGCAGCAGCTCGCCTATCGCAGCCCCGCGCAGGGTTCGCCAACGCCTGAAGTGTCGGTCGACGGCAAGACTTATGGAGAGCTCGCGACGTTGCGCGTGCGGACCGCCGCCGGCGGCCAGCGCCCCGCGAGCCCAGACGACGTCACCAATGTCCGGTGGCGCCTCGCGAGCCCCGTCACGGCCGGCGCGCATGGCCAATTCGCGTTCCAGGCCGTGCTGAAATGACCACCGACCCAACCACCACCACGATTTTCAACAGGGAGTATAAGGCAATGTTCGCAAACAAGATCCGGCTGCTGCTGCTGTCTGGTACGGCAGTTCTCGCAACCACCGGCACCGCGCACGCGGCGGAGACCGTAGCCGGCACCGTCATCTCCAACACCGCGCAGGTGACATACACGGTCAACGGAACCCCGCAGTCGACCAATTCGACGACATCGACCTTCGTGGTCGATCGCAAGGTCAACTTTACCGTCGTCGTCGACCAGGCCGCCAACACCAAGGTCAATCTCGGCCAGGTCGGCGCGGTCACGAGCTTCAAGCTGACCAACACGACCAACGGCGCACAGGACTTCCTGCTCGATTCCGCGCAGGCTGTGCCGATCGGTATTCTGCCCGGCGTTCCCGACTTCACCATGAGCAACCTCAAGGTGTTCGTCGATAGTAACGGCAACGGCGTCTATGATCCGGGAACCGATACCGCGACGTTCATCGACGAACTCGCGCCCGACGCCTCGATCGAGGTGTTCATCGTCGGCGATGTGCCCACCACCGGCTCGCCCAATCTGGCGCTGGTCGCGTTGCATGCGGTCGCGGCGTCGGGTGGCGCCACCGGCACCAAGGGTACGGCGCTGATCCCGACCGACCTCAATCTCGGCAACGCCGACAATACGGTCGATATCGTGTTCGCCGACAACGACAGCGACGGCCTGCTGTATCTCGGCGACATCGCGCGCAATGGTCAGGGTATCGCGTACTCGGGCTATGAGATCGGCGTGCGCAACGTCGCGCTCACCGTCACCAAGACGGCGCGCGTCATTTCGGACGACGTCAACCTGCTCGTCAACCCGAAGGCTCTGCCCGGCGCGACGGTCGAATATTGCCTGACCGTCAACAACGCCACGCTGCTAACCTCGGCCAGCAACGTCGTGCTGACCGACGTGGTGCCGGCGAACACGACGTTCGTGCCCGGCACGCTGACGATCGGCTTGCCCGGCGTGCTCGGCGTTACCTGCACGTTGGCGGCGCTCGGCACGACCACCGGCTATACCGGCGCCTATGATACCACGAGCAAGACCGTCACCGCGACGATCCCGACCGTTCTCGGCGGCACGTCGGTCGCCGCGTCGTTCCGCGTGACGATCAACTAAACCCACCGCACAGCCACGTACCACAGGAGAACCGCGCTTCCGGCGCGCGTGAGGACGCGCGCCGGAACGTGACCCGCCATGTCCATCGTCAGCCCCGCCTTGAAGACCAGCGCGATCGCGCTTTGTCTCGGAACCGCTCTCGCTCCGGCGCTGGCGCAGGTGGCGACGCATGTCGACAATACCGCCACGCTGACCTTCACGGGCGCGAGCGGGCCCCAGACGATTTCCTCGAACACCGTCAGCCTCGCAGTCGACCGCACCAAGGTTCCGACTCGGCTGAGTTTCCGCCTTCTCCCCATCGGCTATCAGCTCACCGGCCTGAAATGCGAAACCGTGCCCGCGGTGCGCTTCACGCCGGCGCCGATCGATGCGGCCACGTTGGCCGCAGCTCCCCCGCTCGCATCGCTCGACGGCACGACGCCCCAGATCATCGTGCTTGAGAACACGGGGGGCAATCACGACCAGACGGTGCGCGAGAGCATCGCGATCACCGTCACCTCCGGCGGCCGGTCCACCCCGCTGCACTTGCTGGAGACGGGGCCGAACACGGGTGTTTTTGCCGGGGGCGTGCCCGCTGCCTCCACCAGCACGGACGATCCCGCGCTGGCGCCGTGCAACCCCGAGCTTGGACGAGGGGCCAGCATCGACCTTTCGTTCGCCGAGGACGATTATAGCTATGGCTCGACCGCATCGATCCTGATCGATCCGGCTGGTTACGTGTTCGATTCCACGTCGGGCGCGCTGATCGATGGCGCGACCGTCACGTTGCTCGACGACCATGACCAGCCCGCCAAGGTGCTCGGCGACGATGGAACCAGCGATTACCCCTCCACCGTCAAGAGCGGCGACGCGGTGACCGATACGAGCGGCCGCCGCTATGCCTTCAGCCAGGGCAAATACCGCTTCCCGCAAGTCGCGCCGGGCACCTATCACCTCAAGATCACCCCGCCGGGCCATTATACCGCGCCTTCGGCCAAGTCCGCGGCCGAACTGGCCGCGCTTCGTGATCCGGCCGGCAAGCCGTTCGTACTCAACGCAGCTTCGACCGGCGGCGCGTTCGTTCTCGATGCGCCCGACCCATTCTATGCCGACATCCCGATCGACCGGGCGACCGAATCCTTGCTGCTGCTGACCAAGACGGCGTCGGTGCGCGAAGCGTCGCCTGGCGATTTCATCCAGTACCGCGTGACGCTGAGCAACCGCGACTCGATGACGGTGAGCAATATCAAGCTGAGCGACCATCTGCCCTCGCCGGTGCGCTACGAGCGCGGCTCGGCGCGTGGCGTGGCTGAGCCGGACGTCTCCGGTGACGGCAAGACGCTCGGCTTCAGCGTGCCGTCGCTCGCACCCAACCAGTCGATCGACGTGACTTATGTCGTCTCGGTCAAGCCGGGGGCGGAGACCGGCGAGGCGCTCAACCGCGTGGTCGGGTCGGGCAGCAACGGCGCGACCAGCAACGAGGCGGCCGCATCGGTGCGGATTCGTCCGTTGCTGTTCACCGACGGTTTCACCATCATCGGCCGCATCACCGAGGGCGCGTGCGGCGACCCGATCGACAAGCGCAAAGGGTTGCCCGGCATCCGGCTCGTGCTCGAGGATGGCACCTATGTCTCCTCCGACCGCGATGGGCTGTACCATTTCGAGGGGGTGCGTCCCGGCCGGCACGTCGTCCAGCTCGATGCCGCCAGCGTTCCGGTCTCGTATGAAGCGGTGGCGTGCGATGCCGACACCCGTCAGGCGGGCAGTGCGATCTCGCGCTTCGTCGAAAGCGACGGCGGGCTGCTCAAGCGCGTAGATTTCCAGCTTCGCCCAACCGGCAAGAAGGCCGAAAAGGCCGACGTGCTGCCGATCACGGTGGCGAGCGACGGCGACGCCGCCGGCAACCGCGACTGGCTGAGCGGCCAGACGCCGGGTGTCGAGATGCTGTTCCCGGCCGCCGACCACAATCCCCGCGCGCCGACGCTCCGTGTCGTCATCAAGCATCTGCCGACGCAGAAGGTTGCGCTTCGCATCAATGGCGAACTGGTCGATACGCTGGCGTTCGATACCACCGATATCGACAAGGCACGTGGTCTCGCCATCTCGCGGTGGACCGGTATCCCGCTGAACGAAGGCGACAATGCACTCGAAGCGCGCGTGCTCGACGAGAACAGCGCTCTCGTCACGACGCTGACGCGGATCGTCCATTCGGCGAGCATCGCCAACCACGCGGCCTTCGTACCCGAGAAGAGCCGGCTCGTCGCAGACGGTCTTACCCGCCCGCTGATCGCGGTGCGCGTCACCGATCGCGACGGCAAGCCGGTGCGCGACGGGACGCTGGTGCCGTTCAAGGTCGATCAGCCCTATACCGCCGCGATCGAAGCCGAACTCGAACAGGCGCGCCAGCTCGCCGCCGGTGGCCGTGCCGCCACCACCGCACGCGTGACCGGAGATGAGGGCCTCGCGTTCATCGCGCTGCAACCGACCACTCAGGCCGGCGCGGTCCACGCGATCGTCAGCCTGACCGAAGAGAAAGTTCAGCGCGACAGCGAAATCCGCGCGTGGCTAGCGGGATCGGCCAAGCAGTGGATGGTGGTCGGCTTCGGTGCCGGCACGCTCGGCTACGACACGCTGAAGACCCGGTCGAGCGCACTGCCGCGTGGCGAGCGCAACCATGTCGTCACCGACGGTCAGCTCGCCTTCTACGCCAAGGGTCGCGTCAAGGGATCGTGGCTGCTGACCATCGCCTATGACAGCGACCGCAAATACGATCGCAACCGCGGCCTGCTCGGGCAGATCGACCCCGATCGCTATTACACCGTGTACGGTGACGGATCGCGTCAGGGCTATGACGCGCCGACCGCGAAGAAACTGTACGTCCGGCTGGAGCGCAAGGAATTCTACGCGCTGTTCGGCGATTACGAGACCGGGCTGACCGACACGCAATTGATGCGCTACAGCCGCACGCTCAACGGCGCCAAGGTGGCGTATGAAGGTCGCCACCTGCTGTTCAACGGCTTCGCCGCCAAGACCGACCAGCTTTACGCCCGCGACGAAATCCAGGGCAACGGCCTGTCCGGGCCGTATCGCCTGTCGGGGCGCGACATCGTGCCGAACAGCGATCAGGTGCGGATCGAAGTGCGCGACCGCTTCCGTTCGGAGCTGATCGTCTCGACGACTCAGCTTACCCGCCATATCGACTATGATATCGACACGTCGCTCGGCACCTTGCGCTTCCGCAACCCGGTCCTGACCCGCGATTCCAACCAGAACCCGACCTTCATCGTGGTCGATTACGAGACCTATGGCGTCGGCGAGAAGATCGCAGCCGGCGGCCGTGTCGCGGCACGCTTCGCCAAGGGCAAGGTCGAAGTGGGCGCGAGCGGATTGTACGACGAGACCGCCAACGACGCGGCGATGGTCGGCCTCGATCTCAAGGCCAAGCCGACCCGCACGACCGAGATCCGCGCGGAAGCTTCGACCGGCGGCAAGGCGGGGCTCAAGCAAGGCCAGGCGTTCCTCGCCGAAGTCGAGCATCATTCATCGGGCGTCGATGGCCTCGCCTATGTCCGCCAGCAGGATTATGGCTTCGGCGTCGGCCAGCAGAACGTGGTCGAGGCGGGCACGCGCAAATACGGCTTCGATGGCCGCGTGGTGCTCACCCCCAAGCTGACGCTGACCGGCAGCGCCTGGCATCAGGAGCAGCTCGATACCAATGGCGTGCGTACCGCCGCCGAGGCTCGGCTCGAATATCGCCGCGCAAACGGTACGATTTTCGTCGGCGGCCAGCTCGCGATGGACAAGGGTATCGATGGCAAGGACCGTGATTCGCGCCTGCTGACGCTGGGCGGCAGCCAAGCCTTCTTCCACGACAAGCTGGCGATCAGCGGTCAGACGCAATTCGCGCCGGGCGGCGACAAGGACAGTGTCGATTTCCCGATCCGCCACCAAATCATGGCGTCGTATCGGGTGAAACCCGGCATCCGGCTCCTTGCCGGCTATGAGATCGCCGACGGCAAGGATTATGCCGCCAATACCGCGCAAGTCGGCTTCGACGTGAAGCCGTGGACCGGCGCCAAGCTGATGAGCACGCTCAACCAGCAGGCGATCGGCGAGAACGGCCAGCGCACCTATGCGCAATATGGCATGAGCCAGTCGTTGCCACTCGGTAAGGCGTGGACGCTCGATACATCGCTCGACGCGAGTTCGACGGTGCGCGGCAAGATCCCGACAGGCGCGGTCATCAACGCCTTCCAGCCGGTCGCCTCGGGCGGGTCGCTGTCGCAGCAAGGCGACTCCGCGAACGGCAATTACGTCGCGGTGACGTTGGGCGCGAGCTATCGCGCGGCCAAATGGTCGTGGAACGGACGCGGCGAATTCCGCACCGGCTCGGACAATGATCGCTGGGGCTTCACCAGCGCGCTGCTGCGCTCGCTCGGCGAAGGCAAGACGCTCGCCTCGGGAATCAAATACAACCGCGTCACCGACAAGACCGGCAAGGTGGCGAGTTTCCTCGACGCCGATCTGTCGTTGGCATTCCGGCCGCTCGACAGCCGCTGGTCGGTGCTCGAGCGGCTGGCGTTCCGCAACGAAAGCGCGGACGCCGGAATCAGCGCGGGCAACGTGCTGGGCGTGCCGAGCTACGGCGTTGCGAGCCAGGAGACGCTGCGGCTGGTCAACAATCTGGCGCTCAACTATCGCAGCGGCCCCGAGGGCGCGGGGCATGGCATCGAGGCGACGGTCTATTACGGCGCGAAATGGGTGCGCGGCAGTTTCGGCGACGACGATTACACCGGTTATATAGACGTCACCGGGTTCGATCTGCGCAAGGACGTCGGCCGCAAGTTCGACATCGGCGTGCAGGGTTCGGTGCAGCATGCCTGGGGCCGCGGATCGTCCGCCTTCTCGGGCGGCCCCTCGGCGGGGGTCTCGCCGGCGCCGAACGTGTGGATCAGCGCGGGCTACAATATCTCGGGCTACCGCGACCGCGATTTCGAGCAGGACCGCTATACCCGCAAAGGCCCGTATGTGACGATGCGCCTCAAGTTCGACCAGCTCGGCATCGGTGCGCTGGGCCGGCGTTTCGGGGGAGGGCGCTGATGGACCGCGTATTGATTCGACTGGTCGGGCTGCTTGGCGCGCTACTGACACCGGAGGCGGCGCGCGCCGATGCGCTAGTCGGCACCAAGACCGTGACGGTGATTTCGGACCCGATGGGCAATCCGTTGCCACGCTCCTTGCCGGGCGCAGTCATGGACTATCGGCTCAACGTATCGAACCCACTCGGCAATCTGCTGAAGCCGGTCAAGAGCGTGGTCATCGTGGAGAATATTCCCGATAACTGCGATCTTCAGGTCACGGATCTGGCGAGCGCGGGCAGGGGGCCGGTCGAGTTCCTCGACGGCAATCTGCTCGGCACCGGCCTGCTCGGTAGCGGACTCACCTTCACCTACAATCCAGCCGCCGTCGACAGCGTAGAATTTTACAGCGAAGGTGCCTGGACATCGACCACCAGTGCCACATCCGGCAGTTACAATCCGAGCATCCGTGCGGTTCGCATCACGTTGGCGGGCACCTTCGCGACGTCGACCGCATTTCAGCTCCGCTACCGGGTGCGAATCCGATGAGGGGGTGCAGCTAATGTGACCGACAGAGGCGATGGGGATTTTCGGACGGCTGATCGGCTGCGGCGGGTTTCGCACCGAACACGTCCGCCGCGCTCCGCCAGCGTCTTCTCGCCCTTTACGTAGCCAGTGTCACCTCGGCCTTGAACGCCGGGCTGTGGTTCGGGCGCGGTCGCTCATCTTGCCTTCCACACTCGGCCAATATGGCCGCAGTCAGATCGGCAATAACCTTATCCCCCCTGTTCAGAATCCCCCGAGCCGACTCCGCCAGACACGGTGAACCACTTCCGCACCGATTACGGCAGGGTATGGGGAGGCGTCTGGCTACCGAGTAGCCGGAACGATAGCTCCACCCACGCGACCGGAGCACCGCGCTTTGCGACAAGCCGCTCCACACTCTATGGTCTTGTCGCCAGCGCGTGCTAGGCGTCGCCTGCGGTTCGTGCGGTGTGCGGGCCAAGTGCAAGGGAAGTCAGGTTACAATGCAAGTCGTTCAGCGCGTTTTCGTGAGTGGCAAGGTTCAGAATATCGGGTTCCGCGATTGGTCGGTGCGTCGGGCGCGCGATTTCGGCGTGTCGGGCTGGGTACGCAATCTGCGCGATGGCCGGGTCGAGCTGCTCGTCGCCGGTGAGGAAGCTGCCGTGGACGGCATGGTCGAGGCGGTTCGCGAAGGGCCGGAGAAGGCGCGCATCGACAATGTCGAGGCCCGTACCGACACCGAGCGCGCACCCAAGGGCTTCACCAAGCGCTTCACCGCGTAGGGTTTTTTGAAGATGCGCGAGAGAGCGCATTTCGCCGACACCGTCACCAAGACGAACAGGCTTTCGTTTCGCCCTCGCCGCTTGTAGGGCGGCGGCCATGTTCACAGGCTCGATCCCCGCTCTCGTCACCCCCTTCGCCGAAGATGGCAGCTTCGTCGAAGGCGCATTCCGCGATTTCGTCGAATGGCAGATCGCGGAAGGCTCGGCCGGGCTGGTGCCATGCGGCACCACCGGCGAATCCGCGACGATGGATTTCGAGGAGCATTTCCGCGTCGTGAAGACCTGCGTCGATCAGGCGCGTGGCCGCGTGCCGGTGATCGCCGGCGCGGGCAGCAACGACACGCGCGTCGCGATCCGCAACATCAAGGCCGCCAAGGATGCTGGCGCCGATTGCGCGCTGATGGTGCCGCCGTACTACAACCGCCCGAGCCAAGACGGCATCTTCCGCCACTTCGCCGCGATCGTCGAGGCGTGCGATCTGCCGGTGCTGCTCTACAACGTGCCGGGCCGCACCGTCACCGATATTCTGCCCGAGACGATGGGGCGTTTGGCTCAGGCGTTCCCGGACAGCATCGTCGGTGTCAAGGACGCGACCGGCACGCTCGCCCGCGTCTCGCAGCAGCGCGCGGCCTGCGGCCCGGCGTTCGTGCAATTGTCTGGCAACGACGAAACCGCGCTCGCCTTCAACGCGATGGGCGGGGCAGGGTGCATCTCGGTCACCGCCAACGTCGCCCCGCGCCTGTGCGCAGAGTTCCAGGCCGCCACCGACGACGAGGATTACACGGGCGCGCTCGGCTTGCAGGACCGCCTGTTCGCGCTGCATCTGGCGATGTTTACCGATGCCTCGCCCGGCCCGGTGAAGTACGCCGTCTCCAAAGTCATCCCCGGCTTCCCGACCGGAATGCGCCTGCCGATGACCTGGCCGAGCGACGCGGCGCGCGCGGCGGTCGATGCGGCGATGGCGGCGGCTGGGGTCTGACGTCAGGTAATCTGGTCATTAGCAGACGATCACCGTTAGATACTCCGGCGCATCATCAGCCAATCCCCGGATGATGGCGTCGCGCGTGATGATCGGCACGCCCCGGACACGTGCGGTTGCGATCAGGAAGCAATCGCCAGGGTCTTTGTGACCGGTTTCGACGACGACTTTCGCGGCTTCGATCGCGATGCGCTGCTGGATCGGCACAACCTTGGCGGTGGTCGCGGCGACGGCGTCGCGGAACCATAGATCGGCGGTGTCGCCCAGATCGGGGCGGTTAGCACGGCTCGATTTCCGGGTGGCGACGGCGAGTTCCCAAGCGGTGATCGGCGAAACCAGTAGTGAACCCGCGTCCTGAGCCTTGACGATCGCGGCAAGTGCCGCATCCGCAAGCCGTTCCTCGCCGCTTACCAGCCAATATAAGGCGTGAGAGTCGAGCAGGACTCCCGTCAAGCAATCAATGCTTCGCTGCGGACGCAGGCTTGCCCTTCATCGCTTGCGATGCAATCGGCTTGGTCAGATCGATGCTTTTCTTGAGCTGAAGGCGGCCCTTGAGCGCACCCGCGCCGCGTGGCGTTGTGTTGCGTTCTTGCTGTGCCGGGGTCTGTGCCTTCACCATGCCATCGGCATAGCACGCGGAGCGGGGTCCGTCCAGAATTCCGGCCTTCCCATACCCCGCAGCGCGCCTTACATGCCCGTCTCTTATGGCCCGTCCCAAACCCCCCGCTTTCGAAAAGACCAAGATCGTCGCCGAGAACCGGCGCGCGCGCTACGATTATTATATCGAGACGGTGTACGAGGCCGGCATCGCGCTGACCGGCACCGAGGTGAAGTCGCTGCGCTCGGGCACCGGCTCGATCGCGGAGAGCTATGCCGAGGTGAAGGACGATCAGGTCTGGCTGATCAACTCGAACGTCCCCGAGTTCAGCCACGGCAACCGCTTCAACCATGAGCCCAAGCGCCCGCGCAAATTGCTGCTGCACGAGCGCGAGATCAACAAGATGCACGGCGCGGTTGCGCGGCAGGGCATGACGCTGGTGCCGCTGATGATCTACTTCAACTCGAAGGGCCGCGCGAAGGTCGAACTTGCGCTCGCCAAGGGCAAGAAGGATCACGACAAGCGCGAGGCCACCAAGGAGCGCGAGTGGAAGCGTGATCAGGGGCGCCTGATGCGCGATCGCGGCTGACGATGTTCGCAAAGGCCGCCGCCTGGGCGCACCGCAACCTGCCGACCCGCGAGAGCCTCGAGCGCAACCGCCTGCTCCGCCCGGTCGCGCACCGTGTGCTCGAGCCGGCGCTGTGGCGGTTCACGCGCCGCTCGGTGCCGCGCGGCGTCGCGCTCGGCATGGTGACGGGTATCCTGTTCCCGGTCGCGCAGGTGCCGCTGTCGGCGCTGCTCGCGCTCCCCTTACGCGCCAACATCCCGACCGCGGCGCTGACCACCTTCATCACCAACCCGCTGACCACCCCGCCGCTGTGGGTCGCGGCGTACTGGATCGGCAGCCGGCTGCTCCGCTACGAGGGCGCAACCGTCCACGTGGGCGAGACCTGGCTGCACTGGCTCGTCTCGCAGGCCGGCCCGTCGCTGGTGGTCGGCCTGCTCACCCTCACCACCGTGTTCGCTGTGACGGGCTTCGCGGCGAGCGCGCTCGGGTGGCGCTGGTGGATCGTGCGCAAGTGGCGTGCGCGGGCGCTTCGCCGGGCTGGACCAGCGCTGTAACATTCGCGTAGAACACCGCATCCAAACGATTTTCAGGGTGCGTCATGCTTAGATTCTCTACCCTCGCGGCATTGCTGTCCGCCACGATCCTGGCCGGCTTCGCGATCAGCCCGGTCGTCAGCCAGACCGCCACCCCCGCCGAAGCACCAGCCACCGCCAAGCCGCAATTCGGCACCTTCGGCTTCGAGGAAGCCGGCATGGACCGCTCGGTCGCGCCCGGTGACGATTTCTACCGCTATGGCAACGGCACCTGGGCGAAGACCACGCCGATCCCGTCGGACAAGTCGAATTACGGCTCGTTCAACCTGCTCTCCGATCTGTCCGAGGCGCGCACCCGGGGCATCCTCGAAGCCGCTGCAAAAGACCCCGGCTCGAAGATCGGCACCGCCTACGCCACTTTCCTCGATCGCCCCGCGATCGACGCCAAGGGACTCGCGCCAATCCAGCCGTGGCTCGCCAAGGTGAAGGCGCTCGACGCCCGTAGCGGCTATGCGGCCTTGGTCGCAGAAGCCGCCCGCGCCGGCATCGACGGCCCGTTCGCCGCTGGCGTCAATCAGGACGACAAGAACCCCGAAGTGTACGCGCTCGGCCTCCAGCAAGCGGGTCTCGGTCTGCCCGACCGCGACTATTATCTGAGCAAGGACGCCAAGCTCGCCGAGGCGCGGGCCGCCTACCAGACTCACATCGCCAAAATGCTGACGCTCGCCGGCGAACCCGACGCCGAAGCCCGCGCCAAGGCGATCGTCGATTATGAAACCCGGATCGCCACGGTAAGCTGGACCCGCACCGAAAGCCGCGACGCCGACAAGACCTACAACAAGTTCACCGCCGCCGCGCTCGCCAAGTCCGCCCCCGGCTTTGATTTCGCCGGCTATTTCGCCGGCCTCGGCGCGCCGGTCGACAGCGTCATCGTCGCGCAGCCCAGCGCCGTCACCGGCATCGCCCGGCTGATCGCCGCCGCGCCGCTCGGCGTGCTGCGCGATCAACTCCTCGTCCGCTCGCTGGATGCTTATGCCGACGTACTCCCCAAGAGCTTCGACGATGAGCATTTCGCCTTCTACGGCACCATCCTGTCGGGCACGCCCGAGCAGGAAGCGCGGTGGAAGCGCGCGGTCCAGTTCACCACCGGCGCGATCGACGATGAGGTCAGCAAGCTCTACGTCGCCAAATATTTCCCGCCAGAGACCAAGGCGGCGGCCGACGCGCTCGTCCACAACATCATCGCCGCGATGGACAAGCGCATCGACAAGCTCGACTGGATGACTCCGGCTACCAAGACCCGCGCCCACGCCAAGCTCGCCGCCTTCACGCCAAAGATCGGCTATCCAAGCCAGTGGAAGGATTACAGCGGGCTCACCATCACGGCGGGCGATGCGTTCGGCAATGAATGGCGCGCCAATCAATTCAGCCACGCCTATAACGTCGGCCATCTCGGCAAACCGCTCCAGCGCTGGGAATGGGGCATGACGCCGATGGAGGTCAACGCCTACGCCAACCCGCCGATGGTCGAGATCGTCTTCCCCGCCGCGATCCTCCAGCCGCCGTTCTTCGATCCCGCCGCCGATCCGGCGGTCAACTATGGCGGCATCGGCGCGGTGATCGGCCACGAGCTGACGCATCATTTCGACGATCAGGGCGCCAAGTATAACGAGCACGGCCAGCTCGCGAGCTGGTGGACCCCCGCCGACGTGAAAGCGTTCAACGCGCGCACCGAGGCGCTCGCCAAGGAATATGACGCCTATGAGCCGCTGCCCGGCATGCACGTCAACGGCCACCTCACGCTCGGCGAGAACACCGCCGATCTCGGCGGGCTGACGATCGCACACGACGCCTATCGCGCCTCGCTCGCCGGCAAGGAACCGCCGGTGATCGATGGTTTCAGCGCCGATCAGCGCTTCTACCTCGGCTGGGCGCAGGTGTGGCGGCGCAACTATCGCGAGGCGAATTTGCGCCAGCGGCTGCTCACCGATCCGCACAGCCCGTCCGAACAGCGCGGCGACATCGTCCGCAACCTCGATCCGTGGTATGCCGCGTTCAAGCCCAAGCCGGGCCAGAAACTGTACCTCACGCCCGAGCAGCGCGTGCGGATCTGGTAAGGTCGAAAAGCATCGATCTTGTGTTCCCGCGCAGGCGGGAACCCAGGGCCAAACAGAACCGCGTCCTGAGGCCCTGGACTCTCGCCTGCGCGGGAGAACAAGGTTGCTCAAGGCCGGTGACGTTCCATTCAGCCGTTCGTGCTGAGTAGAGATCGAGTAGGGCCGAAGGCCCGTATCGAGATGAGCAGGTCGGATCGTCCCCCGGACGATCCTGAACATGCCGGGGGCATGTTCACCTGCTCATCGTATCGAAACACAGATGGCGCGCGGGGCCTGTGCTTCGATACGCCACCTCGATACGCCTGCTGCGCAGGCTACTCGGCGGCTACTCAGCACGAACGGAGTTGTATTGGCAGCGACGGATCATCGCACGCCGATATGTGATAGCCTCGCAGCCCAACCCCAGTCAAAGAAGGATAAGAATGGCCAGCCTTCCTATCCTGAAGTCACCCGACTCCAACCCGACCCGCGACGCGGCGCTGATCGCTGGCGCCACCGGCATCGCCGCCGCGCTGGTCATCCTCGGGTTGCTCGGCAACATCACGATCGCTGCCGCCTTCCTCGCCACCGCGATCGTCGCGGTCGGCGGGATGGTCGCGTTCCGCCGCCTGTTCCCGTCGCACGCGGGCGAGGGCGGTGAGCCCGATTGGGCGCTCGCCCGCACGCTCGCCGCCGCGAGTGCCGATGCGGTCGCCGTCACCGATCGCGCCGGGCGGCTGGTCTGCGCCAACGATCGCTACGAAGCCCTGTTCGGCGGCTTCCCGACTCCGCCGGGCCTGCCGCTCGATGGCGACGGTGCCGAACGGCTCGGCGTCGCCGGGCGCCGCGCCTGGCGCGATGGCACCGCCACGCTCGACCGGCTCGTCGCGCGTGGTTCCTCGGTCGTCGCCGACATCGCCTGCGCGGGCGAGGACGGCGATCTGCTGGTGTGGCGGTTCCGCCAGACCACCCGGGTCAACCTCGCCGCCACGGTCGAAGACCTCGTCGCGGGACGCACCGGCGAACAGTTCGGCCGCGCCGGCATCATGGTCACGCTGATCGGGCATGACGGCCGCGTCATCGCGGCCAACAGCGTGCTGCGCGCGCGCGCGATGGGGCATGCCGATGCCGCGATCACGGGCCGCGATTTCGCTCGCTTCCTCATCACCGACGAACGCGGCATGGTCCGCTTCGAGCGTGAAGGCATGCTTAAGAACCCGCTGCGCGTGCTCCAGATCCCCTTCGTCGAGGGTGACGACGCGCCGATGCTGGTCGCGCTGATCGATGAGGAGCAGAGCGGCGCGCCCGCGATCGGCGCGAGCGCCAGCGCACACGTCCAGACGCTCGTCGCGTTGATGCCGTTCGGCGTCGCGCTGGTCGGCAACGACGGGCGCTTCCTCCAGATGAACGAATCGTTCGCGCGCGCCGCGCTGGTCGATCCCGCCGCGCCGCCGGTCTATCCCGGCGATCTCGTCGTGCGCGAGGACAAGGGCGTCATCGCCGATGCCGTTCGCCGTTTCGCCAGCGGCGCGACGCATTCGACCGATCTCGCCATCCGCCTCAAGGATCATCCCGACGAGCCGGTCGCGCTGTCGATCGCGGGCGCGCGGGGCCTCGGCGATGCGGCGGTGCTGCTCAGCCTCAAGGACAATGGCGAGGAAACCCGGCTCAAGCGCGAGGTCGCGCAGGCTACCAAGATGCAGGCGGTCGGCCAGCTCGCCGGCGGTGTGGCGCATGATTTCAACAACATCCTCACCGCGATCATCGGCCATTGCGATCTGATGCTGATGCGCCATTCGCCCGGTGACAGCGATTATGACGACATCCAGCAAGTCCGCGCCAATTCGAACCGCGCCGCCTCGCTGACCCGGCAATTGCTCGCTTTCTCGCGCCAGCAGACGCTTCGCCCGCAAGTGCTGCAACTGCCCGATGTCGTGTCCGAAGTGTCGCAACTGCTCAAGCGGCTGCTCGGCGAATCGATCACGCTCAAGGTCAAGCATGGCCGCAATCTCGCGCCGGTGCGTGCCGATCCGGGACAGCTCGAACAGGTCGTCGTCAATCTCGCCGTCAACGCGCGCGATGCGATGCTCGCCAAACCGCCCAAAGGTGGCGCGGTGCTGTCGATCCGCACCTTCCCGGTCACCGCGACGGACGTGCGGCGAATGGGGTCGGATATCCTGCCAGTCGGCGATTATGTCGGGCTGGAAGTGGTCGATAACGGTGCCGGCATTCCGCCCGATGTCTTGCCCAAGATCTTCGAGCCGTTCTTCACCACCAAGGATGTCGGCAAGGGCACCGGTCTCGGCCTCTCGACCGTGTATGGCATCGTCAAGCAATCGGGCGGCTACATCTTCGCCGAATCGAAGCCGGGGCAGGGGGCCGTGTTCAGCATCTATCTACCCGTCCACACCGCGTCCGCGCCGGTCGCCGATACGGTGATCGCGCCGCCCGCGAAGCCGCTCGATCTGTGGGGTAGCGGCACAATTTTGTTGGTCGAGGACGAGGACATGGTTCGCGCCGTCGCCGAACGCGCGCTCACCCGGCAGGGCTATACCGTGCTCAGCGCCGAACATGGCGAGGCGGCGCTGGAGTTGCTCGCCAGCCAGCCGCGCCCCGATTTGCTCGTGTCGGATGTGATGATGCCGCTGATGGACGGCCCGACGATGGTCCGCCAAGCGCGGAAACAATATCCCGACCTGCCGATCCTGTTCATGTCGGGCTATGCCGAGGAGACGTTGCGCAAGTCGATCGACCTCGAAAACGTCGCATTTCTCGCCAAACCCTTTTCCGTGCAGCAGCTTGCCGAGGCGGTGCGCGCGATGATGGCCGCGAAAGGGCTTGGCGCGGACGCGAGTTGATGGTTATGGACCCGTCATGACTGGGCCGCACAATATCCTGATCGTCGAGGACGAACCGCTGATCGCGATGATGCTCGAGGATTTCCTCGAAATTCTCGACAAGGTGGCGGTCGGCAGCGCCGATTGCGTCTCGGCGGCGATGGGCTTCATCGAAGCCGGCGGTATCGACGCGGCGATCCTCGATCTCAACTTGCGCGGCGGCGAAACCAGCCTGCCGATCGCCGACGCACTGGCAGCGGCGAACATCCCCTTCGTGTTCGCCACCGGCGGCTCGCAAGACAGCGTCCCCGACCGCTTCCGCGGCCGCCCCTCGCTCGCCAAGCCCTTCACGATGGACGGCGTGGCGAAAGCGCTCGAAGCGTTAGCCTAACCCCCGTCGCCCCGGTGAAGGCCGGGGCCGGCCTATGGCTTGGCGATCGTTCCGCACCAAACGCAGCGGCCCCGGCCTCCGCCGGGGCGACGCCTGTTGGAAAAATTCTCCGTTCCGCTCTTGTTCCATAAGAACAAATAGGGTACTCCGCTTCCAACACGCATTGAATGCGCAAGCACATCGGTTTAGCGACGGAGGCTATCGTGGCAGCATCACTGAAGGTCATCGACTCCAAAATGGCAGCTTCCAACACAAAGGCCGCTGATGAGCGGCAAAAGGCGCTAGAAGCCGCACTCGCGCAGATCGATCGCGCGTTCGGCAAGGGTTCCGCGATGCGGCTCGGCTCGAAGGAGACGATGCAGGTCGAAACGATCTCGACCGGCTCGCTCGGCCTCGACATCGCGCTCGGCGTCGGCGGCCTGCCGCGCGGTCGCGTGATCGAGATCTATGGCCCGGAAAGCTCGGGCAAGACCACGCTCGCGCTCCACGTCATCGCCGAGGCGCAGAAGGGCGGCGGCACCGCCGCCTTCGTCGATGCCGAGCATGCGCTCGATCCGGTCTATGCCAAGAAGCTCGGCGTCAACATCGATGAGCTGATCGTGTCGCAGCCCGACACCGGCGAACAGGCGCTCGAAATCGTCGATACTTTGGTGCGCTCGAACGCGATCGACGTGCTCGTGGTCGATTCGGTCGCGGCGCTGGTGCCGCGCGCCGAAATCGAGGGCGAGATGGGCGACAGCCATGTCGGCCTTCAGGCCCGCCTGATGTCGCAGAGCTTGCGCAAGTTAACCGGCTCGATCAGCCGCTCGCGCTGCATGGTGATCTTCATCAACCAGCTCCGCATGAAGATCGGCGTAATGTACGGCAACCCGGAGACGACGACCGGCGGTAACGCGCTGAAGTTCTACGCCTCGGTCCGCCTCGACATCCGCCGCACCGGCCAGATCAAGGATCGCGAGGAGATCATCGGCAACACCACGCGGGTCAAGGTCGTCAAGAACAAGGTCGCGCCGCCGTTCAAGCAGGTCGAATTCGACATCATGTACGGGCAGGGCGTCTCCAAGATCGGCGAAATCCTCGATCTCGGCGTCAAGGCCGGTCTGGTCGAGAAATCGGGCGCGTGGTTCAGCTACGACAGCGTCCGCATCGGCCAGGGTCGCGAAAACTCGAAGAATTTCCTCAAGGAAAACAGCGAGATGTGCGACCGCCTCGAAAAAGCCATCCGCAACCGCACCGACAAGGTCGCCGAAGAGATGATGGCCGGCCCCGAGGACGACGACGTCGATATGTGAGCAACCTTAGCCATGTTTAACGCGGCGTTCCTCAAGCGTCGCAAAGCCCGGAAAGGCCCGCCCAAGCAGCGGGCCTTTCAGCGTGGTGGAACCGATCGCATCTGCCCGCGCTTGTTAGCGCCATGACGATCATCGTTCACCACCTCGAAAACTCGCGCTCGCAGCGAATCCTCTGGCTGCTTGAAGAGCTCGAACTGCCCTACGAAGTCCGCCGCTACGCCCGCGATCCCAAGACGATGCTCGCGCCGCCAGCGCTCAAGCGCCTCCATCCGCTCGGCAAGTCGCCGATGATCGAGGACGACGGCCGCATCCTCGTCGAGACGGGCGCGATTGTCGAATATCTCGTCGAGAAAGGCGACGGCCGCTTCGCCGCCCCCGCACACCGCGGCGCCGCCCTGCTTTACCGCCAGTTCCTCCACTACGCCGAAGGCTCGCTGATGCCGCCGCTGCTGGTGCTGCTCGTGCTCGGCCGCGTGCCTCTGTTTGGGCGCACGGCGATCAAGCGCTTCCAGCCGATGATCGACGTGCATCTCGATTATGTCGAAAGCGTGCTCTCCACGCAGCGGTGGTTCGCCGGTGACACGATCACCGCCGCCGACATCATGATGAGCTTCCCGCTCGAAGCCGCCCGCAGCCGCGCCGGCCTCGACGCGTCACGCCCATCAACGATCGCCTGGCTCAACCGAATCCACGCGCGGCCCGCGTATCAGGCCGCGCTCGCTCAGGGCGGGCCTTACGCTTACGCGTGACGCGTGAAGCCGTGGCTCGGTGCATGCGGCGGCTCGATCTCGGCCGGCTCGGGCGGATCGAGATCACCCTCCCACCGCGCCACCACGCTCGCCGCGATCGCATTGCCGACGACGTTGGTTGCCGAGCGGCCCATGTCGAGGAACTGATCGACCCCGATGATGAGCAGCAACCCCGCCTCGGGAATGCCGAATTGCCCGAGCGTCGCCGCGATCACCACAAGGCTCGCGCGCGGCACCCCGGCGATCCCCTTCGACGTCACCATCAGCGTGAGCAACATCATGATCTGCATGCCGAGCGCCAAGTGGATGCCATAGGCCTTGGCGATGAACAGCGACGCGAATGTCATGTACATCATCGACCCGTCCAGGTTGAACGAATAGCCGAGCGGCAGCACGAAACTCGCGATCTTGGCCGGCACGCCGAACCGGTCGAGCGCCTCCAGCGTGCGCGGGAATGCCGCTTCGGACGAGGCGGTCGAAAACGCGAGCAGCGCCGGCTCGCGGATGTAGCGAAACAACATGCCAGCGCGCCGGCCGATCACCGCGAAGGCGAGCGCCCCCAGCACGATCCACAACGTCGCCAGCCCGAAATATACGCTGCCCATGAAATACGCGAGTTTGAAGATCAGTGCGGGGCCATGTTCGGTCAGCGCAGCGGTGATCGCCGAGAACACGGCGATCGGCGCGAGTCGCATCACGTAATCGGTGATCTGCAACATCACCGCTGCAAGCCCCTCGGCAGCCGTCACCAGCGGCGCCGCACGCGCGCCTACAGCGGTGATCGCCACGCCGAAGAACACCGAGAAGATCACGATCTGGAGGATTTCGTTGGTCGCCATCGCATCGACGATCGAACTCGGCACGATATGCGTGATGATCTTGGCGAGATCGAAACCGCTCGCATCGAGCCCGACCGCTGCATTGACCGGCGGTGGCGTGAGATGCGGGCTGAGCCCGAGCGTGTCGCCGAGATCCGAGGTAAGGTGAAACAGCAGCAGCCCGAGCGTCAGTGACACCAGACTCGCGCCGATGAACCATCCAACCGCCTTCAGTCCGACGCGTCCGAGCGCGCCGGTATCGCCCATATGCGCGATGCCGACCACCAGCGTCGAGAATACCAGCGGCGCGATGATCATCTTGATGAGGCGCAGAAACACCGTCGTCAGGATCGAGAACCAGCCGGCAATGCCCTTGAGCCGTGCGGCCGATTCGGGAGAGCCGTCGTCGATCCCGGCGTGGATCGCCCAACCGAGCAGGATGCCGAGCACCAGCCCGCCCAGGATGTACCACGTCAACCGCTTCGCCAAGTCTGTTCTCCCGCTGGCCCTGCGCATAGCGAAGGGCATTGCCCCGGCGCCGTCAAGCGCCCTATCGTGTTCCGATGCAGCAAAAGAGTTTCTCAGGGCGTCGTCA
>Ga0247742_10000409_pt1 | contig 35809 bp, 61 predicted proteins | sample UWRJL208509C2_FD_180944 | JGI IMG/M metagenome (GOLD analysis project Ga0247742, IMG submission 180944) | Plant litter microbial communities from Arlington Agricultural Research Station in Wisconsin, United States - UWRJ-L208-509C-2 | ecosystem: Environmental > Terrestrial > Plant litter >...
GAAACCGATTCGGCCTGGTATCAGAGCACGCTTCAGACGTTAAGAACCCTGATGATTATAAGGAGTTGGACGTAATTTCCACCAATGAAGATACGTTTAAAGGTGAATTAGGCGAATATATTAAGGAGATGTTGTCATGAAAATTGCATTCGTAGGAAACCATAAGGTAGATTTTAGCTCAGAGACACACCACTGCAACACGCTTGAGGCCATGGGTCATCAGGTTATTCGCTTGCAGGAGGGTTTAATTTACACCGATACTATTTATAGAGAAGCTTTGAAGTGTGATATGCTTGTGTTTATCCATACTCATGGAGTTGTAACTAGAGGTGCCTACTCAGTCAGCCGTATGTTCGAGCTTTTGAAGCGTGCCGGCGTTCCTACCGTTACCTACCACCTCGACTTGTGGCTTGGTATCGGCCGCGAGAAAGACCTTACAACCGACCCATTCTATAAGACCATTGAGTATTTCTTTACCGTTGATAAGCTTATGGCCGACTGGTTCAATGATAATACTGAAGTAAAAGGTATATATCTTCCTGCTGCAGTCTACGATAAAGAATGTTACCTGCACCCTGAACCTATCTATAAAGAGAATGCAAACAAGGGTGAGCTTCTTAATGACATCGTATTCGTGGGCTCTAAAGGCTATCACCCTGAATGGCCATACCGACCTATACTTATCGATACCCTCAAAGGACACTATGGCGATAAGTTCCACCATATTGGCCGAGATGGTGAAGGTGCCGTTCGTGGCGAAGAGCTCAACCGACTTTACGCAAGCAGTAAGGTGGCCGTTGGAGACACGCTTTGTATCGGTTTCAACTATCCATACTACCTAAGCGACCGCATATTCGAAACGACCGGTCGTGGTGGATTTATGATTCATCCTTATATCGAAGGCATTCATGACCTGTTTGAAGAGGGCAAGGAAATAGTTACCTATAAGTTCAATGATTTTGAAGACCTATTCGCTAAGGTTGACTATTATCTCGAGCACCCAAAGGAACGTGAGAAGATTCGTCTTGCCGGACACGAACGTACTAAGCGTGACCACACCTACCGTAATCGTTGGGAGTTCATTCTAAAGGAGTTATCGAAATGATAGACGCTATATTCCTTCCACCTGAACCTATGGATCAGATGATGGTTGGAGACCTCATCGAGAATCTGATTTGGAAACCAATCAATCACTTTGAAACGAGATATATTCATTCATTTGAGGAGGCTCAGACTGAAGACATTATATTGGTATTGCCTGGTGCATATCATAAGGTAGAAGACATCAACCGAGAGATTGCACGATTCAAATCAGTGCTTATTTTCCTTACTTCCGATGAGAATAATATATTTCCTGTTGAAGAACTGAAGCATGGCAACATGAAGTTATGGATTCAGACCCCTCGTGTAGGCCGTGAATACCCTGCAGGTACTCGTTTCTTTGGGGTTGGATATGGATTCGCACACCTGAAGGCTCGTGAATACAGCAAGAAGTATAAGGATGTATTTATTAGCGGCCAAGATACTCACGCTCGAAGGCATAAGATATTCAACCTGCTTGATGAATATGAGAAGAAAAACCCTGAGCTTGACTATTTCATTAACCGTACTAAAGGCTTTACGCAGGGCTATAGCGAAGAGATGTACTTTAAGCTGATGAACAGCACGAAGGTTGCTCCGGCACCTGCAGGCGTGGTTTCTCCCGATAGCTTCAGGGTATACGAAGCACTTGAGTGTGGAGTCATACCGATTGCTGATGACATCTCACCGGCTTATGATTCGAAAGGATATTGGGCAAAGCTATTCCCTGATACCCCAATGCCTATCCTTGCGGATGATAATATCTCTGACATACTCGACACTGAGCTTGCTAATTATTCATGGCGATCGATTCAGATATATGCTTGGTGGCAACAACAGAAACGGAAGTACGCATATGATTTACTTGAAGACCTTACTTACCTAATAGGTAATGGCCATTCTTTTAGCGAGATAATCAAAGGCAAAGAGCGTGAATTGAAAGACCGTATCACGGCAATCATTCCGGTGAGTCCTTGGGCTTCACATCCTGACACTCGCATTCTTGAGGAAACGATCCGAAACACTCAAGCACAATTACCCGGTGCCGAGATTATCGTTACCTTTGATGGTGTCAGAGCAGAGCAGGAAGACCGTAGAGAAGCCTATGAAACATTCGTGATGACTATGCTCAGGAAGATAAATTTCGAGTATGAGAACGTCTTACCTATCGTCTTCAAGGAGCATACGCACCAAGTAGGCATGGCTCGAGAGGCTCTGAAGTACGTGAAGACGCAGACCATCATTTACATTGAAGGTGATTCACCGCTTTATCCTGACCGGCATATACCGTGGCAGGAGCTTATTACTGACATTGAGTGGGGCGATAGTAATGTTATTCGCTTGTATAACAAGGAGGAGATTCCTGAAGAGCACGAGTACTTAATGCACCACGAGCATGACGTACCGAAGCTGAATCTTATTGCTACAAGCCAATGGAGCCAACAGCCTCACCTCGCTAATACCAACTTTTATAGAGAGATTGTGGATAAGTATTTCACTTCAGACGCAAAGTGCTTTGTAGAAGAGCGAATGTATTATATAATAGTGTCAGAATCAAGGAATGGTCAATGGAGAAACTGGCGTATGTTTATATACAAACCCGATAATCTCCCACGGTCTTATCATTTGGATGGGCGTGAGGGTGGTAACAACTTTTATGAAAGTCAGGTCTTTTAGTTATGAGTAACTTTGAGAAGAACTTAGATAGCCACATTCGTGAGCTTGACGCTAAGATAGGCGTACTCTACACCGAAGATCACAACTTGGATTGGGGTCACGATTGTGACTGTGACTACTGTGACCGTGAAGAAATGCCACCTGAAGAAACTGAAACTCGTTCGGCTGAAATCAAAAAGGAAATCGAAGAGATTGAGAACTTTAAGAAGGTGCTCATCGCTCACGTTGAACGTTATAAGAAGACTACCGGCAAACTGACAGTAGTTATAAAGGCCACAAAATAATGAAAGCTTGGTATCTATCAATTAAAGATGATGAAGACCAGGGGCGTTTTGTAGTTTTTTCAAACACCCGTAACGGTGCTAGGAATCAAGCTGATGGTAATGACCTAATGTATGATCGATGGATTGATATTCAAGCTCATCGAGCACCTCAGTGGGATGGTTTAGAAAAGTTATCGAAACGTGAGCTCGATAAAGAGCTATGGCGTGATGGTTGGGAGTGGCTTGACTATGCTTGCCCTGCACCTGAAGAAACAACTGACGAAGAGTTTTATACTTGGTACGATGGTATTTTTGGAGTGAAGTCATGAAAGTCGGATTTGATTACTGGCAAGTAGTAAGCCACTACCCTCAATACTTCTCTCAGTTAGCTATGGCTCACCGTGAGAACGGCTCTGAAATCGTTATTATATCTGCAGTAGGTAAAGACCGTGTGGGTACCGTGCAGGCTGAAATAGACAAGATTGGAACCTTCAGCAATGCCGTGAAGGTGTATGAGGTCGTGTTTGACAACCCTGCTGAGTCACCTGAGCTCAAGTTGGCCAAGTGTTTAGAGCTTGGCGTTACAGTGTTCTACGATGATCGTGATGATGTTTGTCGGTTGCTTAATAAGCACGGCATTCTTGCTATGAGGGTTACTCGCAAGGACAATTCAACCTATGATATTAAAGCGGAACGGAGATAGCCATGAACGATATTACAATACGAGCCTACAATACCGATAATGGGTGGTATATGGATACTGATGAAAGACTCAAGACCCGAGCTACATTTAAAAAGTATGGGCTAAGAGCAAAGATGTATTACCTATACTGCACGATATTTTACCAAAAGGTAATTGTTGAAGTGAAGGATTAATCACATGAAAAAACCACGAATTGGCCTCATAGCTCGTATGGATCGCACCGGCCTTGGCTATCAAACCAAAGCCCTATTCGACCTGCTCAAACCAGATAAGACGCTTGTTGTTAACTCTACACCGTTTAACGGCAATGCTCAGATACCGGAGTGGTATCACTTACCTCAGGATTTAAGTAAGCCTCAAAATAGGTTCGTTGCTTATACCCTTGGCATGAATGATGACCTCGCCTTCGATTGGTTGGTATACGGTCTTGACGTTATTATTACCTGTGAAGTTCCGTACCACGATAAGCTTTATGAGATGGCTCGTAAGCGTGGTATCAAGGTCATTCTTCAGCCGAATGCAGAGCTTAACCCTCACTTCAACCAACCGACATTAGATAAGCCTGACTACTTCTTCCTTCCATCAACGTGGTATAAGGATGAAACGCTTCAGCTCGGTGTTCCGACTGTTGTATGCCCTCCACCGATTGCAATGCTACCTGCTAATAATCCTGTATTCAAAGACCATGGAACGCTTAAGGTGCTTCATATTGCCGGCAAGAAAGCTCTGGGAGACCGTAATGGTACTGAGATCGTTAAGAAGCTTAATGATATGCCTGGCGTAGAGCTCACTATTCGTTCTCAGGCAGAAGATAATTTCCCACTTCAGCAAGATTTATATAAGGGTGGTTTCCATGTATTACTTATGCCACGAAGATATGGTGGCCTCTGTATGCCTATGTTAGAGGCACTATCACAAGGTATGCCGGTACTTATGCCTGATATTGAACCGAATAAAAGTGTTCTTCCTGAAAATTGGTTACTCAAAACTAATTTCAAATCAACGCTTATGACAAAGCGTCTCATACATTCATACGCCACTGATATGACTGCTATCCGTTCGACTCTTGAACGTTTCAAGGACATGGATCAACTGCAATATGATGAGGAGCGAAGCAAGGCGAGAGCTGTCTTCGCCGACCATCAGAAAGCAGTTCAGCGATGGGAGTTCTACATTAACCGTATTGTGGAGGGTAAAGAATTATGAATGAACGTGTAAAGTATGGGATTGAAATACTAGCCGAAGACTTAAAGTCAGAGTTAGTCATCGTAATATCATTACTTGAGGCACTCAAAGAGCGTCATCCAAAGGTATACGATATAGCAGTAAAAGCAATACAAGAAACTGAGGAGAAATAATATGACCGCACCAGAACAACCAAAAGCACCTGAAGTTAAGTTACCGGCACTAACCGTAACAGACCACTACATTGGCATTCTAAAGCTCGCTCTCGAATACAATGCAACAATCGTTCGTATTGGTACTCAAGTACTTGCTATGGACTCATCAGGCCACAATAAGAAGACCCTACGATGGGCTCAGGAGCAAATGACTGGTATTACTTCTACGTATACCAAGAATCTTGAAGACGCTAACCGTAAGCTCGTATTGCAGTTCCTCCCTCAGGACGCTAAGAAGGCTGAAGAGAATGAACACGAATCCAATTCGTAGTGATGAGGAAAGGAGAGTGGCGAGGTTCGCTCTCCTTTGTTATGGGTGGGATTTAAACCTTGCTGCAAGGACTGAAGTTATTCGATTGGCTCGAGGATGGCCACCTGCTCATAGCAAGAACTTTCCTCATTCGTATATGGCTCGAATTATTAGACAAATAGCCCGTGGCTATAGAGAGGTTATGGATTACTAATGAAAGATTTTATTGAAGACGCACTACCACCTATCGTAGTTATATTTGTATGTATTATTGCACTGTGGGGGCTTATTGCAGTAATAGTCGGATTTGTTAATGCTCAGAATCAAATGAACTGGTGTCAGTATAAAGATGGTAATACAGTATGGAGTACCTCAAAGGTTGAGGAGACTGGAAAGCGATGGTCTCCTAACGCACTTACAGCAGGATTCACTGGCGAATGTATTGATCCAGGTGATAAAGGTTTATAATGACTGACTTTAAAGCCGGCGATATACTTACTTATCAAGCTACAGGATATAGCACTTGGCGTGTTACCTTCGTTAGATATGTTCGTGAGTGGGGTTCGGTAGATAATAAGCGATGGGCTCTTGTGAAGCGACCTCATCGGAAGACACCGGCAAGAGTTGAAGCAAGGAAGTTGAGTATATATAAGCCATGAGTATATTTGATAAGCGTGAAGAAGAGTTGGAAGAAGCCCTAAAAGATATGGTTCTTCAATTCGGTTATCAATACGATGGTCTCAAGCGTAGGCCACCTTCATTAGGTACTGGTGGATTATCTGCTCTTGAAAGTGCATTTGATTTATTAGGATGGAACGATCCTTACCCAATGCCTGAAGCCTCGTGTGATATTGTAGGCTGTCAGAAATGGACTCAAGCCGGAGTTCCATTCCCTAACGGTGATTACCTTAGGTTATGCAGCGAGCATAGTGCAGAGCATAGGGATGGTATTGATTTACTCGCAAAGAAAAGACAAGGCCGTGGCTACAATGCTAAGGAACGAAAAGAGAGACTCGAAAGGTTTAAGTCGTATGCTCATTCATAGCCTACCCCGAAAGCAATATGAAACTTCCCTAATCCTGAAGGAAGAAGTGGGTAAGAGTCGTTTTGAACGTAGGCAGGAGCTTAAGGATAAACGTATCAAAGTGCTTCCATATCAAAGGAAGAGCGTTCATAAGGCTGGAGAAAAGGTCTATATTGATGGAAAAGTCGTAAAGAATGATAGGTATGGTGGTAAGTTCTTGTGATTAATCAAATGCTATTGTTCGCTTGCTGTGAGAATCATGGGAAGATACCGAGTGTTGCAAGCAGTTCAGAGGGATGGACAAAGAGACTGTGGGTATCGTGTTCAGGGATATGCACGAATGAAGGCTTTGTTATCTGTTGTGATGATTGCTTAACGAAAGATAGACGGCCACAATTCAAGGATAGGTACGTTATTCTAAGCGACTTTCAGCAGTACTGTATCGAGAATGATATGAATGATTATCTGCTTTCGACTTTGCTGGAAGTGTACACATACTAATTTGAAATCTTGAAAAACAATTCAAGAGGAGTTAATATAACAACATGAGTGAACACGGTGGAGCTAGACCAAACGCAGGACGTAAAAAGGGTGGCATGAATGCCGAGACCAAACGTGCCATGAAAGCTAAGAAGATGTACGAGACCAGAGCTCGTAAGCACGTTACATCTCTTCTTAACGCTCAACTATCCCTAGCCACTGGTGTTCAAATGCTATTCGTTATCCACACTGACTCTAAGGGTAATAGGCGTAAACCTGAAATGATTACTGACCCTGAGACCATTAAGAAGTTCCTTGATGAGAACCAAGGCGTTGACGGCACCCTGAAGAGCGATAAGAAGGATAAGGACGATAAGAGCAAGGTTGAGGATTATTACTTCCTTACTACCAAGGTTCCTGACACTAAGACTATTAGTGATATGCTTGACCGTATCTTCGGTAAGGCACCGGCTACGCTCGACCTCACAAGCGGTGGTGAACGATTAACAGCGGCACCACTCATCGTATCTGACATATCTACTGCTGAGGTTGCTACTGATGAAGCTGAAGACTAAGCAGGCAGGAATCATCGAGAGTATTCGTACTCGCCCTGAGATTGATACCTACGTGCTTATTGGCTCTGTGGGTACCGGCAAGACGGCTGTGGTGGCTCATATAGGCATTTCGCTATGCTATAAGTACCAAGAGACTACGTGGCACGCCTGGCGTAAGAATAACAGTGTCTCTCGTAAGACATTGGTACGAACTTATCTACGAACCCTGAAGCAAATGAACTTCGTTGAGGGCGTTGATTATAAGTGGCGTGATCGTGATATGGAGATTGTCTTCAAGCACAACAACTCTATCATCACATTCTCTGAAGCTAACCGATCGATCGACAAGGACTTGAACAAAGTGAAGGGTATTGACGCTACCTGCAACCATATAGATGAGGCCAATGAGCTTGATGGTGAGATGGTGGAAATGATTGAATCACGTAAAGGTCGTAACAATGAGTACGGTCAACCATCCCTTAACTTCATTACTATGAACCCGAATAGCGGTTGGGCTAAGAAGAAGTACTACAAGCCATACCGTGACGGCACGCTCCCTGAGAACGTTGCTGTGATTGAGTTCACCATTGAAGATAGCTGGCAGTCTGCTATCGACATCAAACGCCTCATGAACCGCAGTAAGTGGTGGGTGCAACGCTTCATTAAGAACAACTGGGACTATGCCGATGAGACGGGCTCTATTCTATCCTCACGTTGGTTCGACCAGAATAAGATCAAAGACCTCAGTGGTATCAAGGGGCTTAAGAGTGCCGGCGTAGACGTTGCTATCAAGCGAGGCGGTGACAAGGCTGTATACACGCTATGGCATGGGCTTACACTACTCGACATTATTATCATGAAGGATAACGATGAGGAGACTGATACCGATTCACTGGCTGAGTTGGTCATTGAGATTAATGCTCGTAACCAAGTAGGTTATAAGAACACTGCAGTGGACGCAGTGGGTAACGGTGCCGGTGTGATTGGTAGTGGTAAGAAACGTGGCCATGACTTCTTCGAGTACGTCTCAGGTGCAAGCCCTATGCCGAACCTAACCATCAATGAGGATAAGGAAGAGGTCTTCAGTACTGATTACAATATGCTCAGGTCTCAGGTCATTCATGCCTTCGCCCTTATGATGGAGGCTGGTACTGTTAAGCTTTATAGTGAATGCCCTTACCTTACTGAGTTCGAAGAGGAGGCGATGGAGCACGGCTATACTGAGGATAAGAAGACCTTGCAGATTGAAAGCAAGGAGAAGATTAAGGAACGCACCGGTGCCTCCCCTGACATCTTTGACGCAGTGATAATGGGCTTCCTACTGCAGATTGTGAAGCAGTATAAGGTTGAGTGGGCTGCACCACGCTTCGGTTAAGTGTCTTTGATATAATAAGGTTACGGGGAGGTTTCGTGCTGTTGTCCTCGCCGTCTAGCCATTACAGAAGAGCTCCGAGAAATCGGAGTTCGTCTGTTTCAAAGAGCTTTTGCTATAATGGTAATAGAATATAAGATAGGGCTGATAACTTGAAACATAACATACTCGATCACTTCTTCAATAGGGGTAAGGTACACAACCAAACGAATGAGTTCCCCATCGAAACCCTTAGCACGGAGTCTTTTCAGTCCCTCCGCACTATGAGGCACTACGGCAACGATGATTACGAGAATGGTTACTCGAGCATTCGTGCTATCGCCGACCGCTTCATGACCATCCGACCTTATGCAGTTGATGAGAAGAATGAAGCTCTCGACCCAACCCCTAACGTTATTAACGTACTCTCTCGCCCTAATACCGATATGTCTCCTGTGGACTTCCGTGACGCTTTTGCAGTCATGACAATGGTATGGGATAAGACCTACATCCTCGTATGGCAGAAGCAAGGCAACCAACCACCTATCCCTGCGAAGGAAGGTATCACTGAAGAGCAGATTGCTGGCTTCACTTTCCTTGAGGGCGTACAAGAAGAGAACGTTGGTAACGGCCTTCAGTATAAGGTTAATGTTCGTACTGCTGCAGGACTTATCGAACCTCGTATTTATTACCCTCACCAAGTTGCAGTTATCCGTGACACCAACCCACGTAACCTCATCGGTGGCTATTCTCCTACCCGTGCCGCTAAACGCTGGACACGTATTGAAGACTACATCGCTGATTACCAAGCTGGATTCTTCGAAAATGGTGCAGTGCCTTCAGGTCAGTTCATCATTACTGCTCCGACTGTTAAGGAATATAATGACATCGTTGATGGCCTGACTGATAAGCACAAGGGTGCCAAGCAGAATAACAACGTTGTGTACACCTACCAACCACTCGACAAAGAGACCGGTAAGCCTTCACAGGCCTCAATCACTTGGATTCCATTCAATACAGCCAACAAAGACATGGCTCTTAAAGACATCTTCGAGCAGTCAAGCAAGAAGATTGATAGCGTCTACCGTGTATCAGCCTTCATTCGTGCCATGGATGAAGCTCCTAACCGTGCCACGGCTCAGGTTATCGAACGTAACTTCGTTGAGAACACTGTACGACCATTCGCTATTAAGAAATGGGCTCGACTTCAACACGAACTTAACCGTATTACAGGTGGCTTAGGCTACGCTATTAAGTTCACCCTTGATACTCCAAACATCGCTGAAGAGCAGAAGCTTATTGCTGAGACTGACACATTGAATATCGCTAACCTCGATAGTCTTCTGACTCAAGGATATACATTCGACTCATCATTACGTGCTCTTGACCTACCAGACCGCTTCAAGCTTCTTCGTAAGGTTGGTGAGCCTGAATCAACCGATGAAGACGATGACAACCCTGACATCACTGAGAAGGATGATAAGAGCGTTACTCCCGGCAACGGAGGAAGCAACGGCAAAACCCCAAAAGTACGAAACGAACTTAGTGACGCTGACATAGTTAACTATGAAGCTCAACTGTATGAGCCTGCTCGGGTTCTTATGCAGTCTCAGGTTGATAATGCAGTACTAAGCATTCAACCGGCCAACGCTATTACTGAAGCGACTGACGAAGACAAAGATAAGTTCGTTGATGACATGATGGTTATTATCTCGGGTATTCTGGTGTATGCTGGTGCTACTCAATGGGAAGAAGGCCGACAAATCCTTCAAGCTGCAGGTATTACACCACCTTCAGCCTCATATAGCGTCACTGAGAGTGCATTGGATCGATACCGTAAGTACCTTAAGACCATTGCTGATTCATATACCGATGACACTGCAACTGCTATTCGTACTCAACTGGAACGCTCATACGCTGAAGACTTAAGCCTTTCAGATACTCAAGCGGCACTCCGCAACATCATGAACACTGACGCATGGCGTATTAAGCGTATCTCTACGAGTGAAGTAAACCGTTCAGGCGGTATCGCAAGCGTTGAGGCCATGATTAAGATTGAAGATGAATCAGAAGGTACCATTGAGAAGTCTATGATGACTACAAGCGGTAATCCTTGTGAGTTCTGTCTATCACGAGTGGGCGTATGGTTCCCTGTCAAAAGCATTATGGTTAAGAAGGGTGATACTGTCACCGGCGTTGATGGTGGCACCTTCGTTAATAACTGGGATAACAACGCAGGCCATGACATCCACGCTAACGGTGCTTGTGTTCCAATCTATAGGGTGGTTACAGAATGACATCAGAGGTAAAAGTATCTTGTGAGCACTGTGGAAGGTATCTCTTCACGGCCGTTACTACTACCATCGTACAAGAGGCACCGTGTACTGGATGTGGTGCAAAGCTTAACCACAAGATAATCTTCCCTGATGATTGTACGGACGCTCAGTTACACCACGTATTCTCATTCGTTCCCACACCACCGAAGAAGCTTAAGGCAATTTGATATAATAAAAGATAGACAAAGTAATGCTCGTTGTGAGACGTTATAGCGGAGTCTGAACTTAACAAAGTAAAGGTAATAAAGCATGAAGAAATTCTGGAAGATCACTGATGAGGTTTCATCAGCTGGTAACGAGCTTTATATCGATGGAGTCATCTCTGATGAATCTTGGTGGGGAGACGAGGCTACGCCTGCACAACTCCGTGAAGAGCTTCAGAGGTTCAAAGGCCAACCATTAACAGTAGTTCTAAACTCTGTAGGTGGTGACGTTTTTGCAGGACTAGCGATGTATAACGCTCTACGAGAATTGGATTCTGAAGTTACTATTCGTGTAGACGGCCTAGCCGCTTCTATCGCTTCAGTAATTGCTATGGCTGGTGATAATATCATCATGTCTCCCGGCTCAATGATGATGGTTCACCGACCTTCAACCATTGCATGGGGCAATGTAGAAGAGATGGAAAAGACTATTGCTCTTCTGCAGACGATTGAGGAAAGTATTTTCCCTATCTACGCAGACCGCACTGGACTCTCGCTCGAAGAAGTTACTGAGCTTGTGAACGCCGAAACTTGGATGAGTGCCGAGAAGGCAGTGGAACTTGGTTTCGCTGACTCCCTCGCTAAATCAGTCAAGAAGGCAGAAGAAGCTCCTTCAAATTCAATGAAGGTAGGAAGTTTCGCCTTCAGTATGAAAGCTACGAATGACGCTATTGCGAAAGCAGTTCCTCATTTAGAAGCTGAACCTGAAGCACCTGCTGAGGAACCTAAGCCGGAAGAGCCTGCTCAACCAGCCAAAGAACCTGAGACACCTGAGCAACCAGAGGTACCCACTCCAGCACCAGCTGAAGAGGAACTGGAAGAAGACCCATCAGCACCGGCACCGACTGAGCCTGTGATTGATGAAACTAAGCAACCAGTCGAGAACAAGGAAACTCCTAATATGGATCCTAACAAAGCACCAGAAGGAATTGAGAATCGTGCTCTACCTTCACAAGCTCCAACAACTCCTACGGTAGAACAATACCTTAAGAGTAAACAGTCTATCCAAGACTTCGCACAAGTCCTCGTTGAAAACGCAGGCAAATCAGCACAAGAAGTTAAAGACGCATGGGAAACTCACCTTGAGAACTCAGGCGTACAAATGGGTGTTACAAACCCTGACATCTTGTTACCAGACGCTCTTATCACTGAAATCCAAGACGCATTCACCGAAGGTGGTGCAATCTGGAACCTCGTTGATAAGACTGGTCTTACAGTATTCCGTGCTGCATGGGACACTGTAACTGGTGAAGATAGCCGAGCTAAGGGTTACAACCGTGAAGACGAAGAAGAGAAAGCTGAAGAGCTCATCACCATCGCCGACCGTGTTATCCGTGCTCAGTTCATCTACAAGTACATTACCCTTAACAAGGAAGACATCAAGGAACAACGAGACACTGGTGCTCTTGTACGTTACGTACTATCTGAGCTCCCACGCCGTATCGTTCGTGAACTTGAACGTGCAATTGTCATTGGTGATGGCCGTGCAAACGATAGCGACTACAAAGTTTCTAGCTTCCTTTCACTTAAAGCTGACGCTGCTGGAGCTGGTACATTTGCTACCACTTACACACCGCAAGTTGGTGAAAGCAAGTACGAATCACTTGTTCGTGCTCGTGACCTCGTTAAGGCAGACGGTGCTAAACACCTCGTATCGAAGACTGGTTTCCTAACTGACATCTTGCTTATGCAAAGTGTAAGTGGTGGATTCATCTTTGCACCTGGTACTGACATCGCTCGTGCCCTTGGATTTGCCGGTAACGTTGAACCAGACTGGTTCGATGACACTACTGATCCTGCGAATGACGCATACATCTGGGTTCCATCTGCTTACCGTACTGTTGGTGACAACACTATCGAAGCATTTACGAACTTCACCCTTAAGACTAACAAGCAAGAATACCTACAGGAAATTTACGCCGGTGGTGCTCTTACTAAGCTTAAGGCTGCAGTTGCAATCGCAGCTGGTTCAGCAAGCTAATCAACAATAAAGGAAAGGGTTCAAACTAATGTTTAATCAGGCACAACTTGAAGCACTGTTAGGGCGAACCCTTACCCCTGTTGAGTTAAGCAATCTGGATTTGTACCTTGAAATCGCAGGAGAACGCTTAGAGCAACTTATCTGTAGCCGAGTGACCGCCATCGCTGAAGAGCGAGTATATGACGGCCGTGAAGGTTACAGTACGGTATTCACTGAGCTATTCACAAGCATTACGAGCGTAGAAGTTAACGGGAAAGCACTCGAGACTTCAGAATACTCTAAACGCCAATGGGATAGCCGAAATGGCTACTGGTTCAACTCTATTGTTCTTCCTCACCGGTTACGTTCAGAAGCGGAAGTAGTCATCAATGGCGTATGGGGATTTGATTCCGATACAATGCCATCTGACCTTCAACTGCTATACGCTAAACTCTTTGCTCTAGTAAGCTCTATGAACAAAGGGAATGGCAACATCAAATCAAAGAAGGTTGAAGACTTTTCTATCACCTTTAATGAGAATACTGTTTACGATCAATTCCTTATCGACAACGGCTCAACCTTGCGTAAGTACTCTGTATGCAACCAAGGGTATGTCCGAAGCGGTAAAACGTGTGTTAATCCATACTGGAGTTGGTAATGGAAACTGTATTTGATGTATTCCCCGAGACTGCTTACACCTTCCTGCAGTTAATACAGGGAGGTGCTCGAGGTAACTCTGTAAAGGAAAGTACTGATACTACTGGAGTGTTCAAAGAACGCAATGGTATGACTCAGAATAACAACCTTGAGACTAAAGAGAGCAGTTCAACGCTTCACATTCACCCTAATGAACCATTCATAGCCACTCTGCAAGCCATTACCGGTGGAAACCAGTTCCTAGTTGGACATGGTATTCGCCACACTGAGAACGGCTTTACGCAGGAATATCGAATCATCGGCCAAACTGCAGGTAAGAACTTTGATACGAATGTATTAGAGCATTATCGCCTAACGTTAAAGGCCGAGAGTTTGGTAGGTAGCAATGGCAGTTCGAGCTAGTTTTACATCTCGGCTCTCAACCTCGTGGAGAGAGAAGAAGGAAAAGAATTATGACTTGATTGCTCTACAGATGGCAACTGATGTAGACCGTATTGCTAAGGTCACTGCTCCAAAAGACACAAGGAACCTTGTGAACAGCGGAAGGATTGACCGAGTGGCCGAGGCTGTATATGAAGTTCTCTTCGGAGGTGACTTCGGAGGAGCCAACGTACCATACGCTCGTATTCAGGAGCTTGGTGGGTGGACAGGACGTAATCACGCCTCATTCATTACTGGTAAGCACTTCCTTGAGAATGCAGGTGATGGGGTAGCAAAGCAAAAAAAGAAGTATCTTTCAGGTAAGGTCTAAATATGATAATCGTTAACTTAGCAAAATTTCTCGAGAACAACGGCTACGGTACAGCTATGCTTGCCGGAGACGAGACAGGCTTAAACCCTATCTTCGTTGAAAAGCTACCTATCGGGAAAGAAGGTATCGGTATCATGAGCCGTGGTGATCCAATCACTCGTGGCTCAAGGACTACAATGACCATTGACCTCTACTCTCGTGGTAGTGATGACATCACTGGCCATGACCGCTTGAAAGAGATTCTGAAGTTCTTTACAACTGATTGCTTTCCATCCTGTGACCTTCCAGTAGTGCCCGAGTTTTCAGAGTACCTTTATTCAAAGACCATCATTCAACCCACGTTCAATATAACTAACGTAGGCTTTGATGGTGCAGATAGAAACATCTACTCTGCAAGTGCACAAATAATTTATAAGGAGAATTAAGATGAATGATGTCATTCTAGGTGGTGCAGCCGAACTTGCACTCGGTACAGCGGTGATTCCAGCGAGCTTGCTCGGTGATATTACTCCTAACTTTACCGAAGGAACACGGTCATCTGAAACACTCGGTGGAAACCGAACCACTCCAAGTGGACGTTTCGATGAATCAACATTAACCTTTACGCTGTTCGTGCCTAGCATGGACTACCTAAAGGCAATCTGGGCTGACTTGTACAGTGCTCCTACGGGAACTGGTACTGCAGGACACCTCCGATTCGGAGCAGGTAGCTGTTCGTCTAAAGACCCTGTTACTGCAAACATTCACTACGTTTGTGATGACAACTCTAACAACGACCAACACTTCTTCCGTACACTTGTTGCGATGAACTGGAACCCAACCATCAATGCCACTGACGGCTTCAGCGTAGAAGTAACTGTCTACGTACAGCCTAATGATGACTTGGATTACTTCCAACTTGGTGCCGGTGATCTTACTCAGGAAACTCTGTGGGACGCTGCTACTCAAACTTGGATTCCAGTCGGAAGCTCTTAGTAGATTTGTGGGGGAGGCAACTCCCCCTCTCTGCTATAATTAGCGTAAGGAGAATTATAAATGTTAGATTTAAACATTAATGACTTACGTAAGCAAGCACTAATCCGCTTTTCACTGAAGCCTGAAGGTCATGTTTTCACCGTTCACCGCTTAGGTGCAGGGTCAGAACTTGAACTATCACGCCTCTCACGAGAAGCAAACAAACTTATTCTTAAGCTGGAACAACAGCCAAACGATAAGGAACTATCTGAAATCTTTACCAAGATAAACAAACTTGATGAAGATCGATTGGTAGTAAAGGCATCTGTTTTCGATGACGGGGGAGATGGCTCGCTATCACTAGCGTTAGCCAAAGAGTTATCGGATGACGAACTTACAAAAATCGTCCAGGCTGTGGAAGCCGGTCAGAACATTACCGCACCTGAAGAGGTAAAGGTAGAGGATGACGCAACTTCCTAAGCTATCACCAGAAGACCTGAAAAAGGTCGAACGCCTGAAGGGCTCGAATCCTGACCTTAAAAAAATATCTCCAGAGATGTACGTTTTAGCAGAGTTCGGGCACTTTTTTGGCTGGGAAGGTATCTTGGCCATTGAGACCGAAGTAATCAAGCTTGATAAAGCCGTAGAGCTTATTCAAGCCATGAGGGTGGTCGAGGGCAAGAAGCTATATGAGCAGGCTAAGGCCACGTTCTACGCCACTAAGGACTCTAAGACATTCAATAAAGGTATGGCTCAATACGCCGATAATTCAAGGATTGAAGAATGAACACCGAAGAAGTAGGTAAGATTAAATATACAGTTGAGATTGATGTCTCTGCTTTAAAGGCAGGCACTAAATCAGCTGAACAAGCCGTCAAAGGTTCTTTCAATGCTATCGGTTCTGAGGCTGAAAAAGGTAACAAACGACTTAAGAACTCTTCTGACAATGCCGCTACAAGCCTTGTAGCCCTTGCTGGTTCAATAATTGCCCTGAGAAGTGTAGGAAACTACCTCGGGGGAGCTATTGACTCCGCAAATAAGTACCAAGCCTCATTACTTGGTCTTAACTCCGTATCACAATACTTCCTCGGTCAGACTCGAGAATCTACTGAAGCTGCTAAGGCACTCTCAAGCGATGGTCTATTGCCACTTGCTGACGCTGCGACCGGTCTGAAGAACCTCCTCGCTGCAGGTTATGGTCTTGAAGAAGCAACCGCATTGATGAACGCCTTCAAGGATTCAGCTGCATTCGGCCGTCAGAGCTCACTATCATTCGGTGAAGCTGTTCGAAGTGCGACTGAAGGTGTGAAGAACGGTAACTCAATACTTGTGGATAACGCCGGTGTCACCAAGAACCTATCAGTAATCCTTGCTGAGGCAGGCTATAGTGCTCAAGACCTTCAGAAAGCTTCTACTGACGTAGGTGTTCGAATGGCAATCCTTAACGGAATCATCAAGGAAACCAACTCACAAACAGGTGACGCTGCAAAGCTTACTCAAACAGCGGCAGGTGCAGACGCACGACTTGGTTATCAGACTGACCAACTCAACGTGAAGGTCGGTAATCTCGCAAACGTTCTACGTAAAGACGCAGTGAACGGCCTCACCAACTTTATATCTCAGAACCAGAACCTTATTATCTCTACCGGCTCGAGTGTCGCTGCTATGGTTACATTCGCTGCAGGTGCTTATGGAGTATCTCAATCACTCAAAGTATTGCGTACTGCGATGACATTAGTATCTAAACACCCTATTGTTGCTGTTTTAACGCTCCTTGCTGGTATTCTAGCCGGATTTGTGACATCTAGCCTACTTGAGGATGTTTCAGACGGTATGGAGGACGTTGGTGATTCAGCAGGTGCTTCAGCTGGTGGTATGGAGAATGCTTCTGAAGCTGCAAGTGATCTTGCAAAAAAACTCCAAGACCTTGATGACCAAATCTCAAAGGTTAACCGTGACTATCGTGAGAACCTTGCTCAAATCGTTCAAGACCACGAAACATCTATCAAAGACCTTACCAAGCAGATTCAGAACGAAAATGCTAACTACAACGCCGCTATTCAGGAACGTATTACCGCCTTCCAAAAGGAGCAAGGTCTTGAGCAAGCTGAACACACCAAGAAGACTCAAGCCCTTCAAACTCAGATTGATTTCCTTCGTAAGTATAACAACGCCTCTAACCAGCAAAAGCTTTCAGAGCTCCAGTTTGCTTTGGCTCAAGAGAATGCTCAGTATGAAAAGCAATCAGGTGAGCGACAAGCTGCATTTGACGCTACTGCTGAAGCTGAAAGATTGTCATACGAACAACGTCTTGCCGAGAACCAAACAAAGCTTGACGCTGAAACTGCAATCCTTAATAAGCACGCTGAAGATGTTGCAGGTATTCGTGATGTCATATTACTTGATGAGATTGATAGCCTTAAGCGGAGCCGTGATGAGCAACTCAAGTCCCTTAACCAACAGAAGATTGACGCTGTTTCAAGCAATAAGAGTGCTGGTTCTGCTGCAGGACAAGCCTTCAACGATGAGTTTAAGAAGTGGATGGATAACGTAAAGGCTGAAGCAAGTAACGCCGGTACTGACGCTGGTAAATCATTTACTACGAAACTTGGTGACGCTCTTCGCCTATCAGTTGAAAACCCAAAGAAGTTCTGGGAACCTATGCTTAAGTCATTTGATAACGTATGGGGTCTTATCACCGGTAAGATGGAAGTTAAGAACGGCCAAGTAGTTATGAAAATGTCATCCGGAGGCGGTGGCGGATGGGCTACTGGTGGTTATACTGGAACTGGTGGCGTTAATGAAGTTGCCGGTCTCGTTCACCGTGGAGAGTACGTGCTTCCTCAATCAATGGTTGACCAATCAACTGGCCTCCCTAAGCCTGAAGCAATATCTGCTATGGGGGGCGGTGGTGAGATGAAGGGTGGTGATACATACCAGATTACTATTCCAGTATCAGGGGTTATCGTTAATGACGCTCAGGCACGAAGGAAACTTGCTGAAGTAATTGGTCAGAGCCTTAACGAAATAATGCAACAAAAGGGTCTTAAGCCTGCAGTGGAGGGATTATAATGTACGAAATCATACTGACAGACTCAACCGGAAGCGTTACGCTTCCTGCACTTGAAGTTCCCCTCGTTCTGACAACGCTTGAGGGCTCCTCTGACGTTCAAACGCTTGACTTCAACATCTACACCGACTTCATCACAACGAAGCGTCAGTTGTCTCATACGTGGTCTTACCTGAGCGAAGATGAGTTCAATGAAATAAAGGCATTCTATGATCGTCAGTTTACGGACTTCCAATACCCTCGGGTTACTGTCACTGAGCTTGGCATTACCGATATGACTGCTCGAATGACACTCAACCCTCGAACTGTCATTGACCACTGTGGAACCGTTGCAGGAGTAACCATAACCCTAAGGGAAAGTAAGCAGAATCCATAATGCAAGTAGTACCTAGCTTATTTAACCAATATGCACAATCCAATGTTAGGCCACACTCTTGGGGTTTAAGGATTTCATTTGAGAAGCTTTACGACCCTGATGTTACATTCTTTACCTTAAACCAATCAGTATTGGATGGCGTGGATGTATTGGCACCTTCAGACGATAACCCATTGCAGGCATGGGACTATTACTTATACCGAGATTACACTGACCGAATCGTGCAGATGTCATGGGATAGGACGCTTGAGTTCCCGTACAGTGTCGTGAGTGCTCGAGCAGACTTCGAAGTATCTAATACAGATGATTACTTCACTCCTAATGGTGGCTCGCCTATCGAAGATTACATACTACCTAAGCGACCAGTTCGTTTATTCAGTGGCTTCAGCAACATGCTCGTTCCTCAATTCGTTGGCCTTACTCAAGGTATGCCGAGGATTTCACAACTCCCAAAGACCGCAACATTTACGGCACTTGACTTCCTCACTCAGATTTACGACATGAAGATTCGTAACACGATTGCAATGCAGAATGTAAGCACCGATGAAGTATTGGCTAACATCTTCGAACAGTTCGGCCTAGCACCCGAGCAATATGACCTCGCAAAAGGCCGTAACGTCATTCCATTCCTATTCTTTGAACGTGAACAGATTACTGCAGGTAGCGTGATTCGTAAGCTCATGGAGGCCGAGATGGGTATGCTATGGCTATCTGAAGCAGGTATCATTACCTTCAGGCCACGACTCGAGCAACCAAGTGAGGCTACGTACTTCTTTGATAATAACTCCATCATCAGCATGGAAGTTTCAAGCGATGACCAAATCATCAACCAAGTGAACTTCACTGCAGAACTTCGAGAGGTTCAGGAATACCAAAGCATTTACCTTAAGTCTTTGGGTGGCCAACCAAACATCGTGCCGGCAAACTCAACCTATGTATTCTCCGCTGACCTCCAAGACCCATGCCTTACTGTTGAAGAGCCTACGATTGGTGAGAGCTCAAGCGTATCATGGTTCGTTCCTCGCCTTCCTGACGGTACTGAGGTGCTCACTGGAGTGTCTGTTGATAGTGTTGAGCTTAAAACGAACTCTTACGATATAACCTTCGAGAATAACAACGCATTCTCAGTAGATATTTCAGAGCTCGAGCTTTGGGGTCAACCTGCTAAGGTCTACGATAAAATCGATCGTACAATGGAATATCCACCAAGCATTCTAAAGTACGAGGTGAACCCGATTGATATTGACAATAACTTCATCCAGTCTGAAGACCAAGTTAAATCACTCGGCCTCACTATCCTCGATGAGTATTCTGAAACCGCTTCTATTCTTGACCTTGAGGTTAAGGGAAACCCTGCTATTCAGCTCGGTGATATTGTTGACGTAGATTACCGTCAGTTCGTTGGGCTCTACCGAATCATCGGTATGGGCAACAACCTTTCTAACTCTAAGTTCACGCAAAACCTTAAGGTTCGTAGGTACACGCCTCGTGAGTGGTTCACGCTTAACCAGAGTGTGCTTAATGGAACAGACGTGTTGGCACCATAAAGGTATAATAAGAATATGATAGATCCTACTTTAGTAAACGATGTCACTACCTACCGAGGTCAAAATACCATCTCTACTTTGAATGGTGATATTAAGCTTGAGACCGGTCGAGGGCGTTTAGCAATTTACGACCCTGCTTTTAGCAACGAACTTGTCGTGCTCGACCGAACAGGATTCCTATTTAGCGATGGTAGCGACCGCCGTATTAAGCTCGGTTCATACGCTCTCCGTGTTGGCTTCTGGATGTCTAAGGATGGTGAAGACGTTATTGACCTTCTCGGTGGTTAGCATTTGTTATAATAAGATAAAGAGGTATATAAATTTATGGCAACAGGTAAAGGTAATCTTCCAAATCCAAACATGGCTTTCACGCCATTTGATATTCTATTAGCGGCTGAACTCAATGACTTCGTTGAGAACATTGAAGCCCTTGCAACCGGTGCCGGCATTGGTGACGGTTCTGTTGGTACTTCTGACATTGCAGATGGTGCAGTAACGTTTGCTAAATCTGATGGAAAATTCGGTTGGGAAGAAATTGGTAGGACTATATTAACAGTTGCCGGAGATAGTATTACTGTCAACAGCTTGCCAAGTAGGAAGTACCTTATGATTGTTGCTAGGAGTACTGCTACGGGTGGTACTATTAACAACTACATCCGCTTTAATAATGACACTGGTAATAACTATGCCGAGAGGTACATTGAAGACGGTGTTTCTGGAACGACTGCAAGCCAACCATTCGTACTGTTGACTGGTGCTACTACAACTGCAGACGGTTTCATTGAAGCATATATTAGAAACGAAGCTACTAAAGAAAAACAGATTCTTTTCCAAGGTAGTAGGTTCCCTTCAGGTGCCGCTAACTCTCCAGCCGGATTCCGAACCGGTGTTGGTAAATGGGCTAATACGGCAAATGCGATTAGTCGTATTGATATATTCAACGCAGGGCCTGGTGATTTCGCTATTGGTTCAGAGCTAATTGTCTTTGGCCGTAACTAGAAATCACTATATGATATTATTGAATTAGGTGCAGATTGCACTCCTTTGTCAGAGAGGACAGCCCACCATGGTCGCTACGAGCGAAACAAAGCCCACTGACTAGGAGGTGATCTATATCTAATCGCAGGCTTATGCTTGCGTCCCTGATTTCCTTAGGGTGGAAACGCTGTTGTCCCGAGGCGTAATTCGGGGCTTTTATCTTTGGTATTGACATAAATGTTTAGCTGTAGTACAATGAAGCTTATGAAAAGGAATGTCATCATCTCAGGGATAGCGGTACTCGTTGTCTCGACTGGTATAATTGGATATATGGTATCAGCACAAGAACCCCAAGAAGAATCAATTAAGGCTAAGGCTGAAACTGTTTTAGTACCTGAAGCTCAAGAAGCTAAGGTCAATGAATCAACTCCAACCGAAGAGGTTATCACTGAAGCCCCTGTTCCAGTCAAGCAACAACCTTCAAGCCCATCTGCTCCAGCTCCATCAGTGAGCCGTGAACAAGTATCTACAGTCACTACAAGCACTGTATTAGCTAACTGGAACCCTAAAGAGACCGGCTTGATGATTAGCACGGCAAACATTATATCTTTGATTATGAAGACCTATGACGGCTCTCCTGAAGCCTTTACTGACAAGAATGTTGAGTCTATCTCAATCACTTGTATCAATCGTATTAAGGCCATGAATAAAGAAGAAGCAATTCAATTCGTTTACGGTGACTCTTGCCTTTAATTAAAAGGTGATAAGAACGTTATCACATCTGCTGTAACAGTTTGCCCTGTGATGACACTAATGTTGAATGGGGCAAAATTGAAGTGGGTGCAATATAACCTGATACGGGTTGGTGACACACGAATGACTGATACTAAGCCACTCTCAACAGATGGAGTACCAGAGTAATTCATATTCATATCAATGACTCGCATGTTTCCAGGTGTCCATTGACCAGGGTAAAGGCTCGACTCCATTTGAGTTCGCATAGTTGCGTTACGTGTACCAATATCTATTTCGCTTGACCACGTTACTGAGCCACCATTGGCAGGGATCACTGCACCTGCAGGGATGACCAAGGTGATACGACCCTTGTTATCATTCTTTAAAGAAGCATAATCGCTATTCAATATAAATTGTTTAGGCTTTGTCATATTCCGACTCCAGTATCTTGGTATATTCTATAGAACCACTTACGCCCTGCAACACCGCCCGAGCTTAGGAACCTGAAGATGATTTGCGTATCAGTAACCTGCACGCTGTCGGTTCCCATGAAGCTATTATCAATTCCTTGGTACCATCTGGTGAGGAGGTTTGAGTTCAATTCTTGTTCAAACCATATATCCACTTGTGGCCGGTAGCCAAATCCGTGATTGATAGTTTGCGTAGTACCATTCCACAATAGAACTCCCTCTTGCCAAAGCTTTGTGTAGTTGTATTCAGAACTCATAGCGAATAGATCAGCTTGTGCTGCAGTGAATGAAGCGTCCAAGTTAACGTCTGAAGGCATAAAGCCGAAGACTCGCCAATAGTAAGTAATTGTCGAGCCGGTATAATTCGTTGGAAGTAGTCTTATGGTATTTGTAGTTGATTGAATAGTAAGTTGTGCAATAGATAGGTCAGTGAAACCTGAAGTACCTGCTTCATAGCTAATGGTGAAGTTAGGGTCTGTTGACCACGTTCCTACAAGCAGTGGCCTGAAGGGAAGGCCGTGGGGTACATTGTATTCTCCGAACCCACCACTCGGTTCAGTGAATGATCCACTGGCCATGAATACAACCTTGTCGAGGGGATAATCTGAATTGATTAAGGTCTTATTCGCATTATCAGGAGTCATACTCCTATTATACGTTATCCGCCGTGTCGGTCTTCAGGTGAGAAGTGGAAGCTCTTTCTCACTTTTAATCCTTTTTCCTGAAGGAGTTCAGAATAACTTTTGCCTTTGGTAAGATTTGATAGTCTTTTGTCTTCGCTCTCACAATGAGGGGAACAGTATCGATCGTCACATGGCTTACCACAGAAACCACAAATAAATGGTTTCTTTTTCTTTGTACCAACGAACTCCATAAGTGGCCTGTTGCTTTCAGGTGGCGTGTCTGCAGGAAGAGCCTGAACAGGTCTTGAGGTGTCTTCTAAACGCTTTTTAATGCCTTCAGCTTGGCGTTCCTTAATCTTCTTCTGATAATCGTTTACGTACTGCTTCCGGCACGATTCCTTAGTACAAATCTTCCTACGCTTGTGAGTACCTTCAATGCTATCACCGCATATAATACAGAGTCGAGATTTTTTTGGTATTGGCAACGGATCAGCTTCATTTATCTTAATGGCTTCTTGAACTTTAGGTGAGTTAGATAAGACATCTTCTTGAGTTATGGTAATAATATCTTTTTCTCCTACGATAATATCAGTCTTTTCAACAATACCACCAACAGCGAACTTTGGCTTATCATCGGTCTCTAAGAAGCTCTCTAAGCGATTCATTACACCTGAACGCTCTTCTGCTCGGGCACTATCAATCAAGTCACGTAGGTCGTGTTTAAACTTGTCTAAGAGATGGTCTAATCGAGCATTGATATTCATAAATAGATAATAGCATAAGTGAAAAGAAAACGCCCCCTTAGAGTAAAAGGGGGCATTGGTGTCTTCTCTTATACTACCGCTACAATAATGGCCTTACGCACTGGCCATGAACGAGCGTGGTATTTTTCATTATTAAGTATCGCTCGGAATAATGCAAGGCTTTTCAGCCCACGACTGAGGTGCTTCAGGTGGGTTAGGCATATCATCAAGCATAGCGGCATAGGCTCCATATTGAAAGAGAGCACGCTGAACGTACTCCCTTTCTTCATGCGTAGCCGGTCGCTCCATATCTTCGTTAAAAATAGGAGCTTCCATATCATTCAGCCCTTTGAATTACTTGGTTAGGGAAGATGATACCACGGTTTTGAATGCCGTTACGTTCAGCGAGGCGTTGAGTATATCCAGAATCACCGTAGAGACCCTTTGTACCAACGTACCATCCTTGACCTAAGCTAATGCCACCAAGCGTATCACCACGGCGTACAGTGTATGAGTTGCTTGTTGTATCACCACCAGTTGAACCGCCATTGCCTGGATTAGGCGTTGGAGTAGGCTGTGGTGCCGGCGTAACACTTACATAGATGTTCGGACGGTAGTAGCCGAGAATCGTGTCTTTGCTTACTGAAGCAAGATTGAAAGGATTACCAGCGTTCGGGTCTGAAGCGTATTGGTTTTGGCTAAAGAACTTGCCTTGGTAATACATCGCAACGTGGCCATACTGACCCATTCCGAAGATAGCCCAATCTCCATCCTTCATTCCTGATTGACCGGCAAACCACTTGAAACCTAATGGTTCGATTTGAGATTGCTGTTGAGCATATCCCTTAGCACCACCAGTCTTAGTGGCTACATATTTACCAGACAAAGCGAACATGTATTCTTTGAACGCTGCAACACACTGAAGGCCATACCCTTCATTGAATCCTTTACCGTTAACGGCGTTGTAGAAAGCTGTTGGGCTTGATACATCGACATCGTAGTAAGCTAATGCACCGAGTTGAGGAATATCAGTTGGTTCACAACCACTATTACCATCCTGAGGCACGTTAGCACCGGTTATTCCACCGATAGATTCATCAAGGTTTGTCTTCAGCTCACAAAGAGCATTCTCTTGAGCTTCAGTATAGGTCGGAGTACTACCGTCAAAGGTAATAGTTCCGTCTTCGTTCTTAGTTCCGAATACTACAAAGCTTGCAAGTAGTAAAACACTTAGCAATACGACAATGAATGCCGCTCGACTTTGCAGTAAACCTCCGAGGTTACTTAGTGCTTTCTTCATCGCTGTTCCTATCCTGAATCTTCTTAACGGTATTACCTAAGAAGTAAAGGTTGATTGCACCAGAGAGCACGAGTAGTGATCCACTGAGCTGTTGGCCTAATGCTACAAATCCCCAAAGAGGGGCAAGACCGATGATGATAGTGGCTAAAAATGCCAATACACCAACGCCGATCGATAGCTGTTCTGTTAATGTTGCGTTTACTTTCATGTTGACCTCCTAATATTGATACAACTATTATAGCATTATCATTTTCGGCGGTAGATAAGAACCCATCCAATAGACTGCATAAGAATGACAGTGTTTGTAAGGAAAGAAGACCAGTTCTGAAGGCTTACAATACCCGGCGTATCAAGTCGAGTAATCTGATAGGTGATTGGTATGATTGAGAAAGCAACCGTAGACATAACCACAAGTATGAGCGTAAGTGCAAGCTTCCAGTAATCACCATTAAATAGTCTTCGGTTATTTAGCTGACGGTTGAGCTCAGTCCACTGAATAGGTAAGACAAATATAATAAGCAATAGAATAGCCGTTACCCTTGTTATAAGTGCATAGGCTACGAACAGATTGTATTCCATTACTTCTTCCTCCCATCAGCATGGCCTGAAGCGATAGCAATACGCATTACCACTCCGTTTTGTTTTAATAGTGCATTATACCTAGCAATAGTATCAGCTGACTGATTAAGAGAATCAGTAGCTTCCTTATAGATAGCACTAACCTGCTTGTCATTATACTTTGGCAAGAAAGTACGTTTGAGGTTTTCAATCATATCTTTAACCTTGTTCATTGGTTTCCGCCTTCTTTGAAATGACAATCTTGCCTTCCATTCGCTGAATGCTTTCTTCAATATTCTTAATAGGTACAGCAATGCTATCACGAACCAATACAGCGTCAGCAGTTCGTTTATCTTTTTCAGCAAGCAATAGGCGTGATACAGCCACGAATCCAACAATAAGAATACCAACGAGTATACGCTCGATTGGCGTATCGCCTAAGATTGCTTTTAAGAATTCCTCTAACATTAGTTGCACACCCTTCCCGTTAAACCACCACAAGTTGGAATAGACTTCCAGAACTTATCTGTTGCTTTTTTACTTTGAAACAAACCCAAATCCTCATTGAAACGAAGACTCACTTCGGCTGATTGACCTGGCTCTCCTTTGAGTGAGAGTAAGTAATCGTTTTCAGTTCCCTTGTTACCAAGCGTCAACCATATTTCATAACTGCTTTTACCTTGAACGGGTACTTGTTCAACGACAGTATGAGTAGTCTCGGTTTCTTTTTGGACAACTGTTGTAGTTGATTTTGAGTCCTTACCTTTTAAAGATTCAATCCACTCCCTCTCACTTCCAACAAAACCTTGTTTAAGAGCTACATCGTAAGCACTGAGGCCATTACCTTTAACCGCATATTGATTAATGACTTGCTGATTTTGGTTAAAGATATTGCGGTCTGACATCATAATTGCCATAAAGACTAATACAACGATTATAACTAACCATGTAAATATGAATAGAAACTTCCAGAGCTTGCTCATGTTCGTGCCTTTACGAGTACAGGTATATTTGCATTAGCGGTGATGACGTTAGCCCTGAAGCCGGTTGCAGTCTTAGCAATGAAGGCAACTTCGAGAACAGTTACCCATGAACTACTCACGTACTCCTGAATCTTAACAATACGATCATCAAGGCAAAGGTTACGGTGATTGCTTCCATTACTGCAGTCAACAGTACAAGCTTGAGTATCATCACTGAATACGCCTTGAGATGTACGGCGAACAGATGAATTAGTGTCTAACTGACCAGAAACAACAAACTCAAACTCGTTATATGCGGCACCTAAAGTGACTTCAATATCACTATCTTGCTCATCAAATGTTACATATCCTGCTGTTGCTGTCATACTGCTTCTCCTTATTCTCATTATAACAAATAGGTATCTTTAAGAGACCCCTTTTCCGTGCTGTTAACAGCCGGGGAGTTAGATCAATAAAGCATTCCCTGAATAAGTAGCGGAACGAGCTTTTCTTATTTACGTCTATTTGTACTTAAGGGGCGATAAAACCTATTCAATTATTGACTCTCCTCTGGTAACAGTGGGAGATAAAAGAGAGATATAACTTTCCTTATTTGTACGAGACTATTTTTAAGGTTCATTGTATTCAGTACAAAGCAAGGTTTACGGTACCCTAAAACGCTGAGTGTATTTATTGGCTGCTTTATAGATACGCCAAAAGCTATACACAAGGACTCCCCATATCTATTGCATAGGAAAGTATCACCTGATATAATAACAGATGAATACGGACAACGAACTAAGGCTTTATGAGAGCCTTTTTTCAATGCCTAATTTTCTTATACCCCAAGTCTGTGAATACGGACTCGGTACTTCTGACTATAACACGCTTATCATTTAGGGCACAAGTTGGATTGATAGCGTCTGTGGATTCATTGTGTACAAACAAAAAGAATATCAGATTGAAGAGTGTGTAGCCCTATGTCTGATATTCTTTGTGAGCGTGAGGCTGGAATGGTCAACAACTTGGTGAACCTAATCTTAAACACTACTAATATTTAGATAGGTTCGAAGAGTTAAACACCTCACGCCTAAAACGATTATAGCACGAGCATATTTCATGGTTGCAAAAGTCTTATAGCTGTAGTACAATAGATACATAACGAAAGGAATGGTTATGACACAAAATACAGAGGCAGACGCTAAGAAAGCTAATGCTCAAAAAACAGTCAGTATTTATAAGGAAGTAGTACCGCTAACGGTTGGAATGCTTTCTGAAAATACTCGTGCAAGCAAAGAGAATATGATTAAGACTATTCACAAGTCTGTTCTAGGGCTCGATAAGCAAGGTCAGTTACGACCGATTGCTGACCTTAAGCTATTCATGGCTCAAGCGAGTCAGTACGGCCTCAACCCATTTAAGAAGGAAATCTACGCTACGTATATGTGGGATAGCGTTAAGGGCGAAGCTCTTACGCCAATCGTTTCTATTCATGGCCTCCGTAAGCTTGCTCGCCAAGGTGGTGTTTACACTCACACCGGTGCTGCTGAAGTCACAATGAGTGAGGATGGTAAAGATATTGTTAGTGCCACCGTTCCTGTATATGGCCAATACGATAAGTCTCAAGCACCTGTTGAAGTAACTCGCTATACTGCGATGTTTGAAGAGTTCGCTAAGACTAACAAAGACGGCAAGCTCACAAGCACTTGGGGTAAAATGCCAAGAGTCATGATTATCAAGTGTGCTGAAGCAAACGCTATTCGCCAAGGATTTGATATTAGTGGTATCTACATTGAAGAAGAAATCGCTAGTACTAACATCATTGAAGGTGAAGAGGTAACTGAATAATGGCACGTATCGATCACCTGAGCTATTCAGCCATCATTACCTTCCTACGCAATCAAGTCGAGTTCCAGAAGCGATATATTGCTAAAGTATACGACAACGCAAAATCACCGGCTATGGTGGTAGGTACAGCTTTTCACAAGGCTATGGAAGATTACTACCGTCCTGGCACTGAAGTAAGTATGCACGAAGCTATTGAAGCCGGTCTCGCAGTCATCAATAATACAAGTGATTACGAGATGGATTATGGCAAAACTGGTAGCCGTCAGACCATGATTAAAGAATACACGAACCTCGTTAACAAGTACTTCGAAGAAGCTGAAACATACAATGTTATCGAAGTTGAGAAGCGTATGGAACACACCATTAATAACGTGCCGATGGTTGGTGTATCTGACCTTATCGTTCGGAACGAAGACACCGGCATGCTTCAAGTGAAGGACTACAAAACAGTAATGTCTTACTCATGCCCTACCACTGACCCAAGCGACCCTGAGTACACCGAGAACTATAAGTACCTCCTTCAGGGATATATTTACTTGGCACTTGCCGAGAAAGAATACAAAGAAGAGGTCGAGTCAGTTTCATTTATCGAAGTGAAGAAGAGTATTAACCGTGATGGCACTCCTCAGGTTCGTGAGTTTGAATATGACCGCCAAAGCCTGCTCGAGTTCGCTAACGTAGCCCACAAGATTATCACCAACGTATTCTCATACGTGAATGATGACAATGCAAAGTTCTTCCCTAACCCAAGCGACTACATCAATGGGCTCGAATCAATGCAAGTTGTTTCGAATATGGAAGAAGGTTTCGATGAAGCTAAAATCCGCCGGAAGATTAAGAGTGGTGAAAAGTTTGCTCCTCGAAACATCACGGTTGATATTGGTGAAGACACTGGTACAAGCGAAGAGTTAATCCTTCGTAAGTTCATGGAGTTCGGTATCGGTGGTATTAGCGGCAAGAGCTACGAAGGTGCCTCAGTCATCCGTTATACATTCAAACCTAATCGTGGCGTATCAATGGGATCTATTGCGAAACGTTCAGATGACATCGCTATTGCACTGCAGGCTAAGTCAGTCCGTATCGAAGCACCTATCTTTGGTACTGACTTGGTAGGTGTTGAGGTTCCAAACCCTAACCGCCGTAAGATTGATTTGAGTGATGAGAAGCACTTGAAGCCTGGCACAACGCTCATTCCTATCGGTGAAGACATCTTTGGTAAAGTTCACTATGGTGATATTACTAAAATGCCTCACCTCCTTATTGCCGGTCAGACTGGTTCCGGTAAGTCAGTTATGCTTAACGTTATCCTGCACTCACTTACTCAACAGCTATCACCAAAAGAGCTTCAGCTAGTATTGATTGACCCTAAGCAGGTTGAGCTCGCTATGTTTGAAGATGTACCTCACCTATACCGTCCTATCGTTACTGATACGGTACGGGCTACTCAGGTGCTTGATGAAATGGTTCAGCTTATGGAGAGGCGTTACGAGATACTCCGTGAAGCTAAGGTTCGAAGCATTGATGATTACAAAGGTGAAATGCCACGAATTATCGTAGTGATCGATGAGTTCGCCGACCTAATTATGATGGCCGACAATAAGAAGCAGAACTTTGAAATCAATTCAGTTGAGCTTGCAAAGGCAATCATTCGCTTCAGTCAGAACAACGCTGACCTGAATCAAATCGACCTTGACCTGCTGACTGCTACGATTCCTAAGGGAGACAAAGCTTCAGCTGAAAAGAAGAAAGAAGATAAGGCTGTACTCAAAGAGCTCAAGAGCATGATTCTATCTGCTGCAGAAAGCGACACACCACCGGCTGAACATTCAATCATCCGTATCGCTCAGAAGGCTCGTGCCGTGGGTATTCACCTTGTACTTGCCACTCAGCGACCAAGTGCAGACGTTGTAACGGGATTGATTAAAGCTAACATCCCTACGAAGATTGCCTTCGCAGTAACGACATCAATGAACAGTCGTATCATCCTTGATGAGACTGGTGCAGAGCAACTCACGGGCTATGGAGATATGCTGTATCTCGACCCAAGTGCACGACATTTAGAACGCCTTCAAGGGCTATATAAGTAGGGGGATTTATGGCAGGACAAACAGTAAGACTATCAATTACCCGTGGAGATGACACTACCATCATCCTCACGGGCACCAGCTACAAAGAATGGTGGGAGCAAGCAGTTGAATATATCTACCGCAACTTTGGAAATAAAGATAAAGGTTGGCGTTTCCGTGATATTGAAGACCTCGAAATAAAGATTGAGCATAGCATGAGTAAGTGGAAGGGTTGGGGTGGCCTCAAATGGTGTTCTCCTGAGCGTATGCAAGAAGAGCTAAACCGTGAAGGTGTTCAGCAAGATGAACCTGATAATCCTAACCCCCGGCAGTATAGTAAGTTTCGTTTCGGTTCTTATTATATAGGTGAGGAAAAGCTTATGAAAGAATTGAGGAAGTGGTAATGATTGAGGTTAAAATCACGGCTAATACTTCTGAATTATCTGAAGCAGTTAAAAAAACCACAAGTTCATTAAGGAAACTTATACTCGCAATCAGTGGGTATAAGATAGTTAACCATCGAGGAAGGAATAAGTTGGTAAAAGTATGAGCGAAGTAAAACAACTCGATCGATTAACTCCTGCTGCACTCTTCGAGATTAAGTTCCCGATATGGGATGGAGGCCAACACAAGCGAATGGTTGGCCTCCACCAAGGCAAGGTTCGAAGCCACAACGTTCTCCGTGTGCTATATGCACGTAAGAGCGATGGCCAAAAGCCTTACCCTGATGACCTCTATATGAGTGAAAAAGATGTTCGAACCTACGAAATGAAGCCACTTCCAAAGTATCCGAACGTATGGGTATACTGGATTCCCATTGATGACTTCAAGGTATTGGAGAGAGTCTAATGGCAAAGCAAATGCTCCGTAAAGACCAGGTGGAGCTATGCGAGTATTATGAGGATAGGTTTTCAGTAGAAGAGCTTGCAATCATATACGACATTAGCAAGTGGCAAGTGAAATCTATACTTGAGAAGTATAAGGTACCAGAAAGGACGGAACCGTTATAATGCCAATAGAACGATTAGGTCATCTCAACGAACGTCAGAAGGAACGTGCTCACAAGGCCATCGATAGGGTAGCTCTGATGATTAGCGAAGTCGAAAAGACTATCGAACGATACAGCCTCATTGATGATACTGACGATGAAATAAAGGCACTTCAGGACTTCGTTGAAGCAGGGTACGTATTACAAGGAAAATTAACTATACCGGGGGAACGATAATATGGCAGGAACTAAAGAAGGTGCAGCAAAAACAAAGGCTCGTTTGATTAAGGAGCTAGGTGCTGAAGGCTATGAAGCCGAGATGAAACGCCGACAGAGTAAGGGTGGCAGTGCAAAAAGATTGCGATCATTCGAAGTTGACCCTAAACTTGCTTCATCTGCAGGCCGTAAGGGTGCTATTAACCGTCACTACCGTGGAAAGGTGCAAGGATAATGAAAGAATATTACTATTGGAGCGTAATCGGTGCTGCTGTATTGACTTGTATAACCGCAATTATATTCACAATCATCGTTGTTGCTACAGGTTTAAAGCCATTTTGGATGGTGATACTAATCGTCCTATTAGCAATATATGTAATAGTAGGTGCCTTTATTGAAGGTAGAGATCGAGATTTTTAGCATAAGGGTATTGACTTTTAATCCTAGCTGTAGTACAATGATATGTAGACCTAAGGAATGGTCAACAAGAAACGGAACAGGAAAAATGCACTCGCCCAAGCTAACGTAATAGGGCACTCCGAATCTTACCAATCAATAATAAACATACTGAGTAGCTCCCGACTGGGAAATCAAGCAGGGTAATCGGATGAAACCTCCGGCACGAGTCTTGCCAATGAACCTGGTCGAAAGCTACTCAGGCAAAACAATTTAGTCAGTACCTTGCTATATAATTAACCACCGTCCTTCTGATGATTAGCAAGCCCATCGATTGAGCTTTTCAGAGAGCTGGCAACGAAGATGGAATATTGTATAGCGAATACTGACTGAATTGTGAATAAGGAGGGTATATGCCTGATTCAACTAAAAAAGTAACAACTAAATCAGCTAAAGCAAAGTGGACTCAAGCTCAGACACTTGGATTCTGGTTCCTATTAACGGCACTGATTATGTTCTGGGGTGGCGTGACTATCGGTAGTTATTCTACTGATAACAGCTACAAAGAACGTGAAACTATCAAGTCTCAAGCAGTTGAAGAATACAAAGCTGAACTGTCAAAAGAAGTCCAGTAGTTCTTACCGCACCTACTGAGAAAGTAAATGCGGTAATAGTGGAGGACATCAATGTCCTCCAGAAAGCACCTGAAAAATCTAGCGAACAAGTTGCATGGGAGTTCTTCATTAGTAAGGGCTTCACTGCAGAACAGACCGCAGGTATCATGGGGAACCTGAAGCAAGAACATAACTTCAAGACAAGTGATGTTCCCGGCGGTCTTGGTATCGCTCAGTGGATGGGAGCAAGGCGAGAAAGGCTTATACAGCGAGGAAGTCATCTCGATCTTAACTCCCAACTGAACTTCATTATTGAAGAGTTCGAAACTACCGAGTCAGCGGCATACCGTGGCGTAAAAGCCTCATCAACCGTTGAACAATCAACCATCGCTTTCCAAAACCTTTATGAGAGGTGTGGCAAGTGTATGCAAGACACTCGTATTCAATTTGCACTAAATATGTATTATAATTATAGATAGGAAACTATGGATATAGATCAACTCGAAAATCCTCACTTTATCGAAGCTACTATGGGAGACGCTCTCAAAGTTCTAATATCTAATGAGCTTAAATCCCTTAACGCAAATGAAATCATGGAAATGTTTGAGTCTCTTGAGAAAGAAGATGACTCGGTTCGTGGTGCCTTTTGCGATAAATATGACTTAGGCGAATCAATATACGACTCATTCGATATGTTTGATATTGACGTTGACCAGACGATAATGGATATATATTCCAAACGCCTGTTAGTCGAAGAAGAGGCCAATAAATCGTAATGGCTAAATCATCTCTCGAGAAGCTCAAACTGTATTTCGAATACGACATGACCCTCCGAGAGGTGAAGCGTATTATTCGAAAGCGAACCATTAAGGAAATGGTACAATAATTATATGAGACCACGTATTGATACAATCTATATCTATATGCAGAAAGAGCGTAAATTAATGCTCGGTGAGTTCAAGACGTTAGATGTTCGTAAGAACGAATATGATTTCCGTTTCCTTCGTGGTAACGTGCCGGACGTAGCTGATAATGTTTATCGCTATGCAAAGACTGTTGAAATCAATGAGATCAAACGAACGATTGTATTGATTACCCTTGATTCTAATAAGAAAAAGGTAAGTACATTCTTCAGTAAAGTGAAGAAGCAGATTGAAGAAGACCCTGAACTATTCAAGGTATTCGGCCTGGCAACTGAAAAACCTGTTGAAACATCTATAAGCTATGGCAACTGAGATATTTGTTAATGGCTGTACGAGCTGCGGTATGAACGCAGCTCTTATTGCTAGGGTAAGAAAAGACCGACCCGACCTTAAGGTTATCAATACGAAGTACGACTATAGCTATCAAGAGCGTCACATGGCCTACGTGAGGCGTGCCGGCATGAGAACTGATTCATATCACTCTATTGTCGTAGAGAACGAAGGAGAGCGTATTACGCTACTTAAAGAATGGAAATCTTAGCAATACTTCTTGGCACCTACGTTATTACTTTGGTACTCACTGAGTCTGAAGGAGCATTCGGGTTGCTATACAATTTACGGAATATAGAGTGGGTCGATAAGTTCGGCATTTTTAATTGTCATTTATGCACATCTTTTTGGGTCGCTCTTGGCCTCTCATTAGCTTTCGGCCAACCTCTGATGATACTTATCGCTTGGGCTTTCTCAACAGTAGTAGATAAAATAGTTACTGCATTGGTATTATTTATAGTAAGCCGATAGGGTGTGGAAAACGCTTGAAATATTCCTATTGACGAGGTAAGCTTTAACACTTACGATACGTGTATGACTAGGATAATAAAAGTTCGGTGTGGGAAAAATTACATATTCTACCTAGACGGGAAACGCATATACGTAAAGGTCGTTGGTACCTTAAACCAACAGTTTCTTGTTGAGACTATCACCATGGAAAAGATGACCGATTATGATTACATCAATCTGGTTGACGCTATCTATCGTAAGAGGATTCGAGATACAGCAACATTGAATGAGCACTTATATTCAAAGTTCCGGCTAACGACTACGAGTAAGAAGCTGCAATGATATTTGTATATCCTTACCGTAAGAATGATTCTCGTGAGCTCGAATGGTCGCTTAGGAGCGTTCAGTCAAGGCTTGATGGAGATTGCATTGTTATCGGCGATACTCCTGACTTTGCTATCGGAGTGCCTATTATAACCGGCTACGGTAGCGAATGGCGTTCTTATTCCCCTTACCATAACGTTATCGATAAGATACTTCAGGCTTGCCACTTATACGATGAGTTCGTTCTGATGAATGATGACTTCTTCGTTATGAACTGGATTGATGTTACAAAGCACTATAACCGTGGCAGTATGTTAGAGCATTTGAATCAACGTAAGTACGATAGCTATGCTCGAGCTTTGAAGAATACTCGAAACCTCCTGCATGAAAAAGGCTATCCTGATGTAGACTTTGAGCTCCACCGGCCAATGCTTATCAACTCGAAGAAAATGCTTAAGGCTATAAAAGAGATTACTCCTCAACTCAGGAGCTCTCAAACTATTCTTATTCGATCTTACTATGGAAACCGATTCGGCCTGGTATCAGAGCACGCTTCAGACGTTAAGAACCCTGATGATTATAAGGAGTTGGACGTAATTTCCACCAATGAAGATACGTTTAAAGGTGAATTAGGCGAATATATTAAGGA